>Ga0256407_10000609_pt1 | contig 82515 bp, 56 predicted proteins | sample RumenRJG_04DNA_FD_193489 | JGI IMG/M metagenome (GOLD analysis project Ga0256407, IMG submission 193489) | Bovine rumen microbial communities from Lethbridge, Alberta, Canada - RJG_04 | ecosystem: Host-associated > Mammals > Digestive system > Stomach > Rumen | place: Canada: Alberta... | reverse complement strand
TCGGCAGGCTGAGCGTCGGCTACGAAGTCGGCGTGCTTCTCTACCTCGGCAGCAGCGTAGCGGATATAGACCTTAGCGCTCTTCTCGAAGAGCTCGGGGCACTGAGTGGCGTTGCGGAGGATGAGGATGCTCATCACGGTATCAGCAGCCATCTCGTAGAGGTGACGTGAACAGAAGTCCTTGAACTCGTCGTCCTTCAGGTCAACGACCTTGGCAACGGCGGCATTGTACTTCTCAGCCATCTTTACGACACGCTCCTTGAGGCCAGCATACTGCTCGGCAATCTCAGTCTCGGCAAGAAGGTCGTTGATGACTTCGCCGTAGAAACCATTGGTGACATAGCGGATGGCAGCAACGGTCTGGAGCTGGGTGGTACCCTCGTAGATAGAGGTGATACGAGCATCGCGATAGAGGCGCTGGCAGGCATACTCGAGCATGAAGCCCGAACCACCATGGATCTGGATGCAGTCGTAGGAGTTCTGGTTGGCATACTCCGAGTTCATACCCTTGGCCAGAGGCGTGAAGCTGTCGGCAAGCTTGCTAAACTTCTTGAGTTCCTTCTTCTCCTCGGGAGTGAGTTTGCGCTCACGCTCGATGTCCTCGAGGCACTTGTAGATGTCAACGTAGCGGGCTGTTTGGTAGAGCAGTGCGCGACCTGCGTCGAGCTTGGCCTTCATGATGGCAAGCATGTCGTAGACAGCAGGGAAGTTGATGATTTCCTTGCCGAACTGACGACGATCCTTGGCGTAAGCCAGACCTTCTTCGTAGGCAGCGGCCGAGATGCCGACCGACTGTGCGGCAATGCCGAGGCGAGCGCCGTTCATCAGGGCCATGACATACTTGATGAGGCCCAGTTTGCGGCTTCCGCAAAGTTCAGCATGTGCATTCTTATAGACCAACTCACAGGTTGGAGAACCATGGATGCCGAGCTTGTTCTCGATGCGGCGAACGTTGACGCCACCCTGGCGCTTGTCGTAGATGAACATCGAAAGACCGCGGCCGTCCTTGGTGCCTTCCTCCGAACGTGCCAGCACGAGGTGGATATCGGAGTCACCATTGGTGATGAAGCGCTTGCAGCCATTGAGCAACCAGCAGTTGTCCTCTTCACTCCAGGTAGCCTTGAGCATGACGCTCTGCAGGTCGGAGCCGGCATCGGGCTCGGTAAGGTCCATCGACATGGTCTCACCGGCACAGACGCGTGGAACGAAACGCTGGCGCTGGTCTTCGTCACCAAACTCATAAAGAGTCTCGATGCAGTCCTGCAGCGACCAGATGTTTTCGAAGCCGGCATCGGCCGAGGCAATCATCTCGTTGATGATGGTGTAGGCAGTGCTGGGGAGGTTGAGACCTCCGTAGCGGCGGGGCATGGTGACACCACATAGACCTGCCTTGACGGTAGCATCAAGGTTCTCGTAGGTCTTCGAAGCGTAGCGCACGCGACCGTTCTCACAATGAGGACCTTCGGCATCGACAGCTTCGGCATTGGGTGCAATGATGTTAGCGCAGATGTCGCCCGTGAGCTCGCAGACGCGATCGTAGGAATCGAGGGCATCCTCAAAGTCCTGGGGAGCATAGTCGTAGGCATCCTTGTCGGCAAAGTTGCGCTCCTTGAGCTCAACGATGCGCTTCATCAGCGGATTATTCTCAAGCTCGAACTTCAGTTCGGGATGATCAGTATAGAAATTTGCCATAATTCCTTATTTGTTTTCGTGATTTTTCTTATAGATTCTTCCACCGATGCGACTGCCGAACCATGCGGAACACAGAACTGCCAGAACATTCCATCCAGCCTTTCCTTCTGCACTGCCTGTTAAATAACTGGCAACCAGGAAAGCCAAGACGACAACGATGAGTAGATAATCTAATGCTTTCATCTTATTTAGAATTCTTCTTATAGTACTTAATCATCTTGGGAATAACCTCTTCGACGGTGCCATTGATGACGTAGTCGGCGATGGTGTTGATGGGAGCGTTGGGGTCGTTGTTGATCGAGATGATGATGCCCGACTCCTGCATACCGGCGATGTGCTGGATCTGACCAGAGATGCCGCAGGCGATATAAACCTTTGGACGGACGGTGACACCTGTCTGACCGATCTGACGGTCGTGATCGACGAAACCGGCATCGACGGCAGCACGGCTGGCACCTACCTCGGCGTGGATTTCCTTGGCAAGGTCGAAGAGCATATCGAAGTTCTCCTTCGAACCCATGCCGTAACCACCGGAAACGATGATCGAAGCACCCTTGAGGTTATGCTTGGCCTTCTCGACGTGACGGTCGAGGACACGCACTACATATTCGGTCTCAGGAACATACTTGGCAACATCGTGACGAATCACTTCGCCCTTGTAGTTCTCGTCGAGAACTTCCTTCTTCATCACACCTTCGCGCACGGTGGCCATCTGTGGACGATGCTCGGGGTTGACGATGGTGGCAACAATATTGCCGCCAAAGGCTGGACGAATCTGATAGAGTTTGTTCTCGTAATGCTTAGAGATGGGCTTCATGTTTGCATCAAAGCCAACATTCATGTCGAAATCACCAATCTCAAGCTCGGTGCAGTCGGCGGTAAGGCCGCTGAAGAGGGCAGACGATACGCGAGGACCGAGGTCGCGGCCCACAACGTCGGCACCCATCAGGCAGATCTGAGGATCCTCCTCCTTGAAGAGGTTGACGAGAATGGCGGTGTGGGGATTGGAAGTGTAGGGGAAGAGACCTGGAGCGTCGAAGACGTGTACACGGTCAACGCCATACTTCATCACCTGGTTCTCGATACCATCGAGGCCAGAGCCGGCGCAGACACACTCCAACTGTACGCCAAGAGTATTGGCGAGCTTGCGACCCTTGGTCAGGAGTTCGAGGCTGACGTCCTTGACGGTCTTGCCTTCGATTTCGCAATATACAAATACGCTGTTCATACTATTAGCCAATAATCTTATCGTTCAACAATTCTACAATCAGTCCCTCTACGTCGGCATCGCTGCTGGTAAGGGTCTTGCTCTCCTTGGCCTTGAAGACAATGTTCTTCACGGTCTTCACGTTGGTTGGAGAACCGGTCTTGCCCACCTGCTTCATGTCGGCGTCGATGTCGGCAGCACCCCACTGAGTTATGTTGAGGTAAGGCTTGACAGCGATGGCTGCAGCCAATTTCTCAGCCTGTTCGGGAGTGCGCTCAGCAGGAGCTGTAGCATTCTTATACTTCATAACGCGCTTGGCGTTGCGTGGACGGCAGGGAGCAGCCGAACCATTTACGGTGACAACGAGTGGGAGTGGAGCCTCAACGGTCTCAACACCACCATCGATGTGACGCTTGATGACAACCTTCTTGGCTTCTGGGTCAAGGCTAAGGATCTCCTCTGCATAGGTCACCTGGGTCAGACCAAGTTTCTCGGCCACCTGAGGACCTACCTGTGCCGTGTCGCCGTCGATGGCCTGACGACCACCAAGGATGATGTCAAATCCACCAATCTTCTTGATGGCTTGGGCAATGGTGTAAGAGGTAGCAAGGGTATCGGCGCCGCCGAGGCAGCGGTCGGTGATTACATAACCAGCATCAGCGCCACGATAGAGCGCTTCACGAATCACCTCAGCAGACTTGGGAAGACCCATGGTAACGACCGAAACGGTGGAACCTGGGAACTGCTCCTTAAGGCGAAGTGCCTGCTCGAGTGCATTGAGGTCATCGGGATTGAAGACTGCAGGAAGGGCAGCACGATTGACGGTTCCTTCGGGAGTCATGGCGTCAGGACCCACGTTGCGGGTGTCTGGTACCTGCTTGGCAAGTACGATAATCTTTAGTGCCATAAATTAAATAATGTATATTTAAATTGTTTCTTTGTTGTTTCTTTTTTTGAATAATGACAACGATTGCTCTAAATAACGATGCAAAGTTATACAAAAAAAATGAGCCAGCAAAGCGATTGACGCGAAATTCAGCGGGTTATACCTCCAAAATGCCCGTTTTTGCCCCTTTTGGAACGTAGATAATGCACAATATTGCCAAAAGTGTGCATCGATTTTGTCGGAAAATCAATTTTGAACCTTAATTCGCTCTTCGCGTTCGTAGTATGACCAATCTTGGCCAAAAAAGGTCATGCTCCCACAGAAGAATAACCAATCTCGGCCAAGATTGGTCATACTTCTATCGTAGCAAGCACTCTGACGGCCGACAGAGTACTCTTTCCAACCGGAGCATAACCAATCTTGGCCAAGAAAGGTCATGCTCTCACAGAAGAATAACCAGTCTTGGCCAAGAATGGTCATGCCGCTATCGCAGCAAGCACTATCTCGTCCGACAGAGTGCTTTATCCAAACGGAGCATAACCAATTATGGCCAAGATTGGTCATGCTTTCATCGCGGCATAACAATTTCAAATATCAAATATATATGCTTCAATCTTCGCATGACCAATCTTGGCCAAGAAAGGTCATACTCCCACAGAAGAATAACCAATCTTGGCCAAGAAAGGTCATACGGCGAAAAAAGATGATTATCCTTCGAATATTATTAGTTTTTGTACTGAAAATTTGGAGATTTGGACAATAGTTTGTATCTTTGCAGCGGTTGGACGCCGATTTCCAGCCTTGAAAGATTCGTTTAATCACACATGCAAACCAAATTAATTACCAATGAAGAAGTTTCTACTATTTGCATTGTCCTTCCTCCCGGCTTATATGATGGCTTCGGGTTGGGATGGCCAAACCATCGCATCGTCGTATGCTGGCGGTAATGGGACCGAAGAGAGTCCCTATCTTATTTCTACAGCTGAAGAACTGGCAAAACTTGCTGCCGATCTGAACGCAGATCCTTCCTGCACAAAGGGTGTATTCTATCGGATGACAACCGACATCACGTTCAACGATTCGGTTTTCACGCGCATCGTCCCAACCACGCGGCCAAACGAGTATGCCGACTATCCGGCTGACTCGTCGGTCTTCAAGCGCACCCCTATCATCGGTGGGCATGTGAAGGACGGTGTGAGCACCTATTTCGAAGGTTCGTTTGATGGAGGAGGACATACTATCAGCGGTCTTTATGTTTGGGATCAAAGTATCACCTATGTTGGACTCTTCTCGATGTGCAAAGGGGCCAGCATCAGGAACCTACGCATCACTGACTCCTATTTTCTGACCAATGCACAATTCGGCGTGCTTGCTGGGCAGGTAATCGATAGCGAACTGCTCAACTGTGCCGTGGATAGCTGCTACAGCGAGGGCGGTGGCTCGAAGGGCGGATTGCTGGCAGGTACCCTCGAAGGCACTACCACGATGCAGAACTGCTATGCCGAAGGCTGGGTCTTTGGCAAGAACGATATGGGCGGCCTTGTAGGGCGCATCGGTGTGAGGGACGGAAACTCGTGCGTGGTGAACAACTGCTTCAGTTATGTCTATCTGCGCGTGAAGCGTCGCAACAATGGCTCGCTCGCTTTCGATGTTCATGCCGATGCACAAGTCGATAACTGCTATTGGATTGCCCTTGAGGAGGCGAAACAACCGGTTTGGACTGGTGCCGAATTGCTTGGCGAGAACATTCGTCAGCTTACGGCTGAAGAATTCGCTTCCGAAGATCTGGTCAACGAATTGAATCGGGTGGCCGCCGACATTCCCGATGCCTGCCACTGGAAGGTTGGGAGCAAGCATCCACTGTTGGATTTCTCTAGTATGGCCTCTATCCAATCTATTTCTGTAAGTCGTCTCGATGACGATATGCCAAAATATAACCTGCAAGGACAAAAGGTCGATGCAGGTTACAGGGGTTTATTGATAAGCAATGGAAAGAAGATACTGAAATAATGGTAGAATCGTTCACTCTCCCAGAGGTAGAGGTTTAGTAGTCTATTCCATCAATTCTTGCCGTTGAGACCATTGTTTGCAATGAGCCACTCGGCAATCTGTACGGCGTTGAGGGCGGCGCCTTTCTTGATCTGGTCGCCAACGAGCCAGAAGGAGAGGCCGTGGTCGTCAGCCAGATCCTTGCGGATACGTCCTACATAAACATCGTCCTTGCCAGCGAGGAAGAGAGGCATCGGATATTCCTTTTTCTCGGGATTGTCCATAAGCTGGACACCCTCGCCCTTGCGGATTGCCTCCTTAAAATCTTCGATGCTAACAGGTTCCTCGGTCTCGACCCAAACGGCTTCGCTGTGGCTGCGGAGCGATGGAACACGCACGCAGGTAGCCGAGCAAAGGGCATCGGTGTGCATGATCTTGCGGGTCTCGTTGTACATCTTCATCTCCTCCTTGGTGTATCCGTTTTCGGTGAAGACGTCAATCTGCGGGATGACGTTGTAGGCAAGCTGGTAGGCAAACTTCTCGACGGTGACAGGCTCGCCGTTGAGTACCTGGCGATACTGCGTCTCCAGTTCCTTCATGGCTGCGGCTCCTGCACCTGATGCTGCCTGATATGAGGCTACACGGATCTTCTTAATGTGGCTGATGTTCTCAATGCACTGCAGTACCACAACCATCATGATGGTGGTACAATTGGGATTGGCAATGATTCCCTTGGGACGATCGAGCGCATCCTTGGCATTGCACTCGGGTACTACGAGGGGTACGTCGGGGTCCATGCGGAATGCAGAACTGTTGTCAATCATCACGGCACCGTACTTCGTGATGTCGGCTGCAAACTCCTTCGATGTGCCACCACCTGCCGAAGTGAAGGCGATATCTACGCCCTTGAAGTCCTCGGTGTCGTGCTTGAGCTCCTTGACAACGATATCCTTGCCACGGAAGTTATAAGTACGACCTGCTGAACGGCTTGAGCCGAACAACAGAAGCTCATCGATAGGGAAGTTGCGTTCGTCGAGTACGCGAAGGAATTCCTGTCCCACGGCGCCACTGGCACCAACAATTGCTACTCTCATTTCTTTATTTGATTTTGTTATTATGTTTCTTTATGCGCAAAGAGAAGAGGATGCGCTTAAATTGGGCGCAAAGATACGCATTTTTATAGGTTCTGCCAAGAAAATGGATAAAAAATCGATTGAAAGCCAGAAAAACATGGCATTTTGCAATGTATATATGTGGGTTGAGGGGCTTTTCGTTATAATGGAATGACGTAATGACGTTATTTCAGAATGTCTTAATTTCGTAATGCCGTTATTCCGAAATTACGAAATTATCAGATCCATCGTTTTTGCTATTTTATCGATGCTATATTTATTTAGGTGTAAAATCGTACAAGATGCTGATAATGAGAGGGGATTTGGGGTGAGATATTTTATATTTGAAATAACTGCTATTGCGGGAATCGAAAAAAGTTCGTACCTTTGCAGCGCAAAAACGAAGATGTTTTATTAGAATACTTCAATAATTTGGAGATTAAGTTTGGCTTTTCATGTAATTTGTGTGTGTTTATCTAAATGTTATGAGGATCAGGACTTGTGAAAGTCTTGATCCTTTCTTTTTTTTGGTAAAAAATACATTCAGATGCTCTTTCTTTCAAGAAAAATAGTTATCTTTGCACCCAAGATTCATCTTTTTCCCCAATTTGCATTAGTATATGAATCGCGAGATATTACGAATCGCCATCCCAAGTATCATCACCAATATCACTGTGCCCCTGCTCGGCATCGTGGATCTGGCCATTGTCGGACACCTCAATAACGAGGCGGCCATTGGCGCCATCGCTGTGGGAGGACTGATCTTCAATATGGTCTATTGGCTTTTCAACTTCCTTCGCATGGGTTCGAGTGGGCTCACGGCCCAGGCTTACGGCAGGCGAGACCTTGTCTCTGTCAGGAAGGTGCTGCGCATGGGACTTGGCGTGTCGCTGCTTTGCGGTATCGGCATCTTTGCCATCCAGCGACCTATGGAGTGGATTTCGCACATCATCATTTCTCCTACCGATCAGGTGTGGACTTTGGCGTTGCAGTATTTCCGTGTGCGAATCTGGGCAGCACCCGCGGTCCTTGCACTTTTTGCAATGAATGGTTGGCTTGTGGGCAATCAGAATTCGCGCTTTCCCTTATATATTGCCGTGGGGCAGAACCTGCTGAACATTGTAGCAAGTTATCTGCTGGTTTTCCATGTGGGACTGGGTGTCAAGGGCGTTGCGCTAGGTACGGTGATAGCTGAATATGCGGGTGTACTAGCCGCAATTTGCTGGTGTCGATATCAGATGAAGTTGTCAACAGAGTTATTCACAAAAATTGTTGATAAATCCCCTTCTGTGGGTTTTGAACAATGTAATGTTGATAAATCTGGGGAATATGAACTGAGTTATCAACAGTTTTTCACCGTAAATAGGGATATCTTCTTCCGAATGATCTGCTTGATTGCAGTAACCACGGCCTTTACCGCATTCGGTGCCCGAATGGGTGATACCCTGCTTGCCGTGAATGCGCTGCTGATGCAACTCTTCACGCTTTTCAGTTATTTCAGCGATGGCTTTGCCTTGGCGGGAGAGGCTTTGGTCGGCAAGTATTTCGGACTTGCTCAGACATCGGGTGAAGGCGCCAAGACACGGGTGAATGAAGTAGTGAAAAGACTCTTCGTCATGGGTGGCGTTGTGATGCTTCTTTTCACATTATTATATATTATATCAGGAAAGGGCATCCTCGGCCTGTTGACCGACGATACCCTTATCATAGAGGCGGCAATGCCTTATCTGCCATGGGCAGCAGCCATCCCGATCTGCGGCGTGGCTGCATTTATGTGGGACGGCATCTACATTGGAGCAACAGCAACACGTGAGATGTTCTTTTCGCTGTTGCTCGGTACAATCTGTTTCTTTGTAATGCGCTATGCGTTAGGACATCTGTTGGAAGATGCCAACGACGCCTTGTGGTGCAGTTTCCTGCTATACCTTTTGATACGAGGCGCCTATCTGGGCTTGCGCTGGAAAAGCATTATAAGAAATGCTTTACGGGTTGGCCAATGATAGCGGAAAGCAGATTGTTGGCTGCGCTGGAAGCTCCGATGCGGTAGAGGTCCTTGGTGAGCCATTCGTCGCCGAGCACGTGCTTCACGATGCTGTAATAGATTACGGCATCTTCGGGTGTGCGCACGCCGCCAGCCACCTTGAATCCGACCTTGTTGCCGGTTTGTTCATAATAGGCCTTGATCATTTTGCACATCACGAGGGCTGCCTCGGGTGTGGCGGCCACACTGATCTTGCCCGTCGATGTCTTGATGAAGTCGGCGCCCGAGTACATGGCGAGGATCGAAGCCTTGGCGATGAGTGATGCGCTCTTGAGGGCGCCCGTCTCGAGGATGACCTTGAAGATCTTGTCGCGGCAGGCTGCCTTGCATTCCTGGATGGTGTCGCACATACTCTCGTAGTCGCCTGCAAGCATCTGGCCAACGTTGATGACGATGTCAACCTCATCGGCGCCGCCGGCAAGGGCGAGGGAAATCTCTGCCACCTTGATTTCGTCGAACGTCTGACTGGAGGGGAATCCTCCGGCCACGACTGTTGTATCGACTTCGGAGACGTCAAGGTTGGTGGAAACTACTTCTGCAAAGTTGGGATAGACACAGATCGAAGCGACGTTGTCAAGTTCGGGGTATTTCTCCTCGAAGTCGTTCACGCGACGAGTGAACTCGGTGATGCGTTCCTCGTTGTCGGTGGGGTTGAGGCTGGTGAGGTCGATGCAGCCGAGGCTGAACTTGAGCACGTCGGTGGTGTTGTTGGCATCGAAGTTCTCAGTGACAATCTGCTTCACTTCGTTGGTGATTTCCTCGTCACTGAGGTTCACGTCGTACTTGCTGAGGGTGTCAAGATATTTGTCTTTCATAAATATAGGGGTAATAAATGTTATTCCTTGTTCTTGGTATCGATGAGGATGGTGACAGGACCGTCATTAACCAATTCAACCTGCATATTGGCGCCAAAGATACCCGTGGCGACTGGTCGGCCCAGACTATGCTCGATGGCCTGGACAAACTTCTCGTAGAGCGGCACGGCAATGTCGCGCCCGGCGGCACGGATGTAGGCGGGGCGGTTGCCCTTGGCGGTGAGCGCATGGAGCGTGAACTGCGAAACGATGCATATCTCGCCGCCGACGTCCATCACCGAGCGGTTCATCACGCCTCGCTCATCGTCGAAGATGCGCAGTGCCAGCAGTTTGTGGGCCATCCAGTCGATGTCTTCCTGGGTGTCGGCAGCTTCAAAGCCAACGAGCACAAGCAGACCTTGTCCGATTTGGCAGCGCAATTCACCTTCGATAGTTACTGATGCACGGCTGACGCGTTGGGTGACGGTTCTCATCCGAGTTTGCTGAGGAGATCCTTTACTGCCGCTGAGATGGCCTTGCCGTCGGCCATACCTGCGAGTTTTGCGGTGGCTGCTTTCATCACGCGGCCCATGTCCTTGGGACTGGTAGCGCCCACTTCGGCGATGATGGTCTTGATCTTTTCGCTGATTTCTTCGGGAGAGAGTGCTTTGGGAAGGAACTCTTCCATCACCTTGACCTGTGCCAGTTCTTCGTCAGCCAAATCCTGACGGCCTCCGGCAATGAACTGCTCGGCAGCATCCTTGCCCTTCTTTACCATCTTGGCGATGATCTTGAGGGCATCACTATCGGAAAGTTCGCCATTGGCTCCACCTGCGGTCTTGGCCTCGATAAATTCTTTCTTCACGTTGCGTAGTGTATCGCGACGCACTGCATCACGTTCCTTCATGGCATTCTTGATGCCTTCGCTGATTTGATCGAACAGATTCATAGTTGTTGTTATTTGAGGTAAAAGGGTTGTATATATTCAACGGGGCAAAGATACTAATAAGTTGCGAGAAATGCAAATTTTGTCACCTAAAAGATGCAAAAATAGGCGAAAAAGTGCCAATATTGCTTAGATTAAACGAAAAATATGCATTTTTTCGTTGAAAAATTTGGGGATTCCAAGAAATATCATTATCTTTGCACCCGCTAAACAAGTTTTAGCCAACATGGTGGGTATAGTTCAGTTGGTTAGAGCGACAGATTGTGGTTCTGTATGTCGTGGGTTCGAATCCCACTACCCACCCAACTTTTTCAAAACGGCCCTGGCGCTTTCATCTAGCGGTTAGGATACCGGCCTCTCACGCCGGGTACACGGGTTCGAGTCCCGTAGGCGCTACTCTAAGACCAATCATCGAAAGATGGTTGGTCTTTTTTCATTGGCTTTCCTTATTTCGTTTCTGTACATCAGTGGGAGACTCGTTGAACTGTTCCTTGTAGCACTTTGCGAAATAACTAGGTGAAGAGAAACCGACTTCGTAGGCAATCTCGGAGACTGTCTTGTTGCTTTCATGTAACAGACGGTCGGCTGCCTTCAGACGAATGAGGCGGATGAGTTCGACGGGCGATTTGCCAGTGATTGACTTGCACTTGCGATAGAGTTGCACGCGACTCATATTGAATTCCTCACTCAACTGTTGGATGTCGAGGTCGGCATTACTGATATTTTCGGAGACGAAACTGTGGAAATGGTTATAGAAACTGCGGTCCACATCGCTGAACTCAGCCCGTGTCATCTCCTTGTAGCGGTCCTTGGCGGGATTGATGTATTTGCGACTATTGATCAGGTTGTCGATGCGTGCGAATAAAACGTCGGAATTGAATGGTTTGGTGATGTAGGCATCAGCGCCTGAACGATATCCCTGAATGCGATGATCGTCGAGAGCATAGGCAGAGAGCAACAGAACGGGGATATGGCTGGTGGCTTGGTCGGCCTTGAGCAGTCGACAGCATTCAAGACCATTCATCACGGGCATCATGACATCACAGATGATGAGGTCGGGGATGTTCTGCTTGGCCAAAAGCAATCCCTCTTCTCCGTTCGATGCTGTGATCACCAGGTAGTTCTTCTTTTGGAGTACCATAGTGAGGTATTTACGAATGTCGCCGTTGTCGTCGATGACAAGGATGGATTTGCGGCTTTCGTCAACATCGATGAAAGGTATGCGATTGTTTTCTTTGCGGACTTCGGCTGAATCAAATGTGTTCTGTACAGACTGGTTTGCAATGGCATCAAGACGTTCGCCGTTCTTAAACAGATCATCCTGCAACATATTGAGCACCTTGTCGGCTATTTTCATGAGCTCGTCAGTCTGATGACCCATTAGTGCAATCAGTTCCTTTTGTCTTTCGGTAAGACCTCCTTCCTCAAGGATGGTCTGGATTGGACCGGCGATAAGGGTGAGTGGTGTGCGACAACTATGGCTGACGTTTGAGAAGAACGTCAGTTTGGCCTGTGTGGCGTCTTCGATCCTTTTGCGCAGTTTGGCGCGTTGCTGCATAGCCCAAATGGCATAGATTACAAAGCCGATAATCAACGCTATCAGGAAGATTGCGGCCAAAATGAGCAGTTGGAGAATATTGGAGCGTTCCAGGTATTTGCCCAAACGTCCGTTGACTGCTTCGATGCGTTGATTCATCTTTTCGATGTGCTGCTCCTGTCGAAGCACCATTTGCACATTGTTGCGGTCGATGAGTTGGGTTGAGAGTTTCGTGACGCGTTCGTAGGGACGTCCCTCCAGAATATCGAGTGCCAGTTGGAATGATTCGAGTGCACAGGTGGGGTTAGTGCAGGTGGCATCGATTTTTCCATCGAGAACACATTGTATACCTTGACCCTCGCCTGCGAGCGCATCTATGCCCATGATGATCGGCTTCTTATTGAGATTGTGTTTCTGACAGGCATCGTAAGCTGCAATAGCCAAAGGGTCGTTGTAGGCGGCAATCAGATCGACATCGGGATGCAATGCTATCAGACTGTCGAGAAGCGGGAAAGCAGATTCATAGGTCCATATCGTTTCGCACGAATCGATGACTTGTATGTCGGGGTAGTTCGAAATCACTTCGTGGAACCCTTTGCGTCGTTCGAGTGTGGATGTGGATTCCTTGATGCCCATTACTTCGATCACCTTGCCGTGACCATTGAGACTGTAGGAGGCAAATTGACCACCTCGGATGCCGATGTCTCTGTTGTCGACCGAGACGCGTGCGGTATAGTTGGTGCTTGTGGTTTCACTATCGATGAGTATGACGGGGATGCCAGCAGCCGCTGCTTCGTCAACGACGGGGCTCAATGCTTCGGCTGTCTCGGGCAGGATCATGATTAAATCGACCTTGGCTTTGATTAGTCGCCGAACATCGGCAATCTGTTCCGATGCATTGGTGACGTTGTGTGAGATATCCAGTTCCACTTCCGGATAGGAATTATCCTCACGCTGCAAGTCTTTGATGAGTTGTCGGTTCCAGTCGTTGTGTATGCATTGCGATACACCGATATGATACTTCTTTTCTCGACATGCAGTGAACAGGATAAATGATATTAGTATAATAAGTGCTTTTAGTGTGTTGTACATTCGAGACATTTTTCGCAGGTTTTGGTATGTAGTGTTTATTCGAATGTGAGATAGGGGAGTATCTGCTGAATCTGTTCGGCAGAAAATGTAGTGAGTTGCTGGAATTCAACGATTGAAGCCAGTCGCTTGTGCCGTGTGCGGTATCGAACGATTTCGACGGCTTGTTCGTGTGAGATGTATGGGTGACGTTGTAATTCGGAAACCGTTGCTTCATTGACATGAATGAGCCGGAGTCGGTTGGCATCGGTTGTGAACCAGACTGTGCACCATTCTTCCATGTAATCTCTCGCGGCATCCCAGGTGAGGAATTCCTGCAGTTGCCGGGGATTATAGAATCCTCCATAACGCAGGCGATTCTTGAGAATCACCGATGCCGTACGTGCGGCAATGCCTGGGATTCGGATGAGGGTCAGGCTATCGATGGTGTTAAGGTCAAAGAGGTGAGGCTCGGTGAATTTGCGAGGGCGTTCCCCCGTTTGAGAGATGAAGGGGGAAGATTGTGGGACATTGGTTCTTGCGGTACTGTCTGCAATGGCGTCTGAACTGCGTAAAGATTGGTCGGGTTTGCGCTGTCCCTGAGTTGAATGACTTTGGCGATAATGATTATAGTTGTTTCGATTGTACGTGTGATAGTAATTTCCATTTTGTTGATGGTAGCCGCGGTTATACAAGGGTTGTGAAGGAATCTGGAGACGTGTAGTGTCGGCTAGCAATTGAGCCACTTGGGCCTCGAGTATTTCGATGCGTTCTTCCTGTTGATGCATACTGACGAAGAAACGAGCCACGCTGATGCCCATCAAAAAGATGATGAGCACCAGGAGGCTGCGTCGTATGTAGGGAGGTATGGACTTGCGATTGCTGACCATTTCCAGGTTACTTGATTATCTTTTGACCTTTGACTATAAAGATGCCATGAGTGGAAGGCTCATTTACCTTGCGCCCCAACAGGTCGTAGGAGGTAGAGACATTTGTTTCTTCTTGATGGATGTCGGAGATACCGTCGCCACTAATGGTGACGGGTTCTGACAAATCAGACAGAGTGCCATGTTCGCCAACGGACTGAACCATTACGACGTCACCCGCCTGAGCCGTGTATTTGCATTCAGTTGGGAACGCAACGGGTGTGCCATTGACGGTTACCACGTAGCAGATTGCATATTTGTCGGCGTTCCAACTGATGTCTGTTCCAACGGCATTGAGCTCAGGTGTTGCCGGCTTATCCACATAGGTTTGTGGGTTCCAATAGCCGGATGCGTTGTTTGACTTGTCACCGCTGAAGACATTGGTGATAGTATATTCTGCGGCTTCTTCTGCTGTCAGCTCATTCTTGGCAGCGCCCCAAATCTTATTGCCGGCATCGTCAGTGTAATAGTAGCACTTGCGACTGACGGTTGACATCTGGTTGCCCTTGGCATTCCACATATCATAGACTGCCCAGATGGCAGGCAGGCCTCCCATGTGGTCAAACCAGATGGAGTCGTTGGTGCTAAGCTCACATTGAGTGTGGAGGAATACGGTCTTTGGATTGTTATGCCACGGACGGCCGAACCAAATGTTGTAGCGAGATGGATCTTCAACGTCATCTGTGGTGATGGTTGTGTTGTTGAAGACATAACCCCAGCGAGTCTCTGCAGGGTGACTTGGTGCAACAATGTAACCGCCAGAAGGGCGATTGATGTTGAGCAAACAATTCTCGAAGAAGACGTCACCATCTCCATAGATGAAATCTACAGAACCCTCGATTTCTGAATTGTTCCAGAAAGTTCGGTTGTAGGTTCCTCCATTGTAGTAGGTGTCCTGGTAAGAACGAGTACGAACGTTGTTGAACACTGCACGGTCAGCGGAAATATTCATAGCCAAAGCCTGAGGACCCTCCATCTTGCCGATGGTCCAGTTCTCATTGTCGACAGTACAGCCTTCCAAGTAGAAGTCTGTGCCGCCGGCCTGCACTTCAAGGGTTGCACCTGCACTGATGTGATACCATACGCGGCTGTGGTCGGTCTTGGTAGAGCCATCGAGACGATCGCCGGAGATGATGACCTTGTCGCGATTCTGTCCAATGAGGTGGATGTTGGGCTTGTTGACGCAAACGAGACGGCACGAGTCATACTCGTTGATGCCGGCGTTGTTGATGCGGGTAGTCTCTGTTCCATCATTGTTTTCAGGATCAGTGTAGCGTGTGCCATAACCAGATGAGAAGGAGAAGTTAGGATCACGATAGGTGCCCTCCTTTATGTAGATGAGGTAAGGTTCAGTGCTTTTGGAAGGAGCATCGTCGATGGCAGCCTGGATAGTGCGATACTGTGCAGGCATGTCTTCGGTAGCCTCTATCTTGTCCCGATAATCCAACTGCTTGAGGGAAGCATCGACAATGGCGTTGAAACTGCGCGGAGATGGTACGGGACGCTCAATGACATTCATTGCATAGTTGAGGGCAGGAGCCTTCTTGTTGCCAGTAGCAGCATCAACGACGTAGCCTTCAGGAATGCTGAGCATGTAAGAAGTACCGTAGTCAAGTCCGGAATAGTTGATGGTAAGGGCACGATTGCTCCAAGTTGGAGTGATAGCCTTGGTTTCGCCCGATGCATTGTTGGTAAGGGTGATTTCGCCTTCACCTTGAGCTATACGTGCATTGTAGTTGACAACGATGCGACCACTGCGGGAAATATTCTCGCCTGTTTCAGGAGAGATGGATTGGATCTCGAGTTTTGAGTCATCGCTGTTGCCTATTACGGTGCCAGTCAAAACGACGTTGGCAAGACCATGATCCTTGGTGCCACCAAGACTGTAGATGCTGAATTTCAACTTGAGAGGAGACTCCTCGTCGGCAGATAGTCCGTTGATGTCGTAGGAGTACTGTGAAAGTTCCATATCCTTGCCTGAACGGTTCGGAGTGAAATCCTTGTCGAGTATTAGTTCGTCATCGCCTGCGCAAACAGCAACCTGCCATTTTCCGCCATCTGTGCCATAGCGGGCAGCATCAAAGGAGAGTTTCTGTGGAATGAAGACACCACCATTGGTCAAGTCGACAGAGAAGGTCAACGTGTTGGCATCACAGGGAGCAGCGCTGTTGTTGGTGCCCTTCTCCATAGTGCAAATGATGGAAGTGAAGGTAGCCGCACCTGTTGATCCACTCCATGCCTTAGTACCATTGAATGCGAGTTCTTCACCGAGTGTAATCACATCATTCTTGAAGTATGCGCTTGCTTCGAATGGATCATATTCGGGATGCTGATCAGCATCACCACCATTGAATGCCCAGGTTAATGTGGCATCTGGGATAGATACACTGGATGCTTGAGCGAAACCATGAACATAAACGTCGGCAAGGCAGATGGTCTTGGCGTTGGCTGCTCCTCCATTGTACCAAGGATAAACACGAATGTAAAGGCAACCTCCATCTTCAATACTCTCCACTATGCTGCTCTCAACCAGGTAGGCCGTATTGCCTGCCATGCCACCGGAGAAATCTGCAATCTGAGTAGGGCTGGAGAAGAGGGAATCGGTGTCATAATATACCTTACAACGCATGCCGGAACCGCCTGCACCTGCAACGTACATTGAGATCTTGTCGAGGTTGATGAGGGTTTGAGCAGGAGCTTTCACACCCAGCTGGATATAACGTGTCGAAACCTCGTCGATCTCGCCTTCTGGCCAAGAATCTTCAAGAGTACAGTTTCGCTGAACCTTGCGAGTTGCGTCATAACCGCTTTCTTCTGGCCAAACTGCTTTCGAGTTGATGCTACTATAGTCTCTTGCATACATGCCGCTCCAGGTCTGGTCGATAGCTTCGATAGCGCCTTCCGTCACAGAAGAATTGCCACCATTCATTGCCCAAAGCACGCTGCATTCTTCGGCCTCACCACCCAAAGCAATGATTGACGCAGAGAGTTCGAGTGTTTTTTCGTTGGTGCCATCACTTGCTGTAAGTGTGCCGTTTACTGTCCCGGTACCATTGAGTTGAACACGAATGTAAACGGACGTAATCAGGTTAGAGCCGGTGTAGGACACTTCAGCTGTCTGGCCGAAGTTCTCCTTATCTGCACTCACCAGAAAGTCTCCGGTAGTAGTGAAGGTGAAAGTGCCGCTTTCGTTTGCAAGACCAAAAGCTGAAATGTTGAATTCCTTGGTTAAGGTTTGTCCATTGTACCCCTTGCCGAGATCGCCACTTTGTGGATTGAAGGTGATTTCGTTCGAGACGATGACGTGCTCTGCCAGTTCGGCAAGGATGGCATCAGACTTAGCCTTGTTGTCGGCATTATAATTCGTAGCCTTGGTAATCATGTTCTCGCCATTCTTGACTGCCTGTGCAAAAGTGCGGGCAATCAATGTGGCACCCAAGGCTATAGTGTGGGTATTGTCGCTAGAGCAGAAGAGATTCTCGGTGCAATACTGTTCGCCATAGCTCAGATAGAGTTCGGCGGTGAGTTGCGTGAGGTCAATTACGGGGACGTCTTCATACTCGGCAGCGACGTCGATGAGAGACTGTGCATAGTCGTAGGTGTTGTCGCTTGCAGGCAAACTGTTGTCGGTCTTGTACGATTGACCGTCACATATGGTAAACTTGTCTCCGAGGTCGTGCATACCGTTACGACGAATGGTATTGCCGCTGAAATACTTGCGGCAGATAGGTGTGACGATGATAGGTTTGCCCCCACGAGCCTTGGTTTCGTTGATAAAGTTGCGAATAAAACCCTTGAAGGTTCCGTAGGGAGTTGTACCACGATAGTCTGTCGAAGCAGCCGTTGTGGCATCGCCAATATAATTATAATAGGCTTTGACGGTATCTCCGTCGGCGCCTTCATTCTTTTCGTCATTATGAGCAAATTGGATGATTACATAATCACCCTCTTCGATAGTGGTAGCTGAACTTTTAGAGGCGACCATTGTTGGCCAATAGGCGCTCTCCTGATAAAAGGACTTTGAACTTGCTCCAGATTTGCCTCGATTGTTGACGGTGATAAATTCCGAATCGAAGAATTGTTGTAGCATCTGGCCCCAGCCACGCTTCTCAGAGCTTTCGTCATAGGTCTGCATGGTGCTGTCGCCAATGCTGTGCAGTTTGACTTTGGCTTCTACATTGGAGCCAATGGAATTGAGGCCTAAAAGTGTTATGAGTGCAAGGGAAGTAAGATTCTTATTCATGTGTTGTTAATGGTTTGAGAGTAAAAATGGGAGAGTTTAATCAAGGCAGTGTAAACGCGCACGCATACGCGCTTTTAAATAATGAAGATGCCAAATGGGATACATCCGTTTGTGCGTGTATCCCATTCGGCAATTTATAGATTAGAGCCTAAGTCAGAGAGTTACTTCTTTTCCTTCTTAGTGGCTGGTTTCTTGGCAGCGGGCTTCTTAGCGGCTGATTTCTTGGCAGCAGCCTTCTTCTCGTCAAGCTTCTTTTCAGCCTTCTCGAGTTGAGCCTGGAGCTTCTCGATAACCTTGCCCTGCTCGTTGATCTGCTTCAGAAGTGGGTTGAGTTCCTCGTTCTCAACTTCCTCGGGGAATTCCTGCTTCAGGCGGATCTCCATGTCGCTGACGATGTTCATGTAGTTGGTGAATGCATCGAAGCTGGAGTCATAGGGTGAGAATGGAACGTAGGAGCCCATCTTGGTCGACATGAACTTGAAGTGGTCGGCCGAAAGCAGGTAGGCGAAATCCTGGCGGAGAATCTCGTTGTTCGACATGTGCAGACGCTCGGAGATAGAGTAGATGGCACGAATGGCCTCGTTCTGTAGGTCGTTGCCCATCCAGGCGCTGACGTCCTTGTCGTAGCCGTCCCATGAAATTGGGTGACCAACGTTGGCAACGGCGATGGGTGGAATGTTCTCCCAGCACTCAGCAGGTGTAGCAAAGCGGATATCCTTCTGCTCGGCGAAGTATGGCAGGGCCTTGAAGAAGTTGAAGATTCCGCTCGACTCGGGATTCATGCCACCAATTACGTCGAAGTTCATGGCGATGAGGTAAACCTTCTCTTCAGCAGGAGAATCAGCGATCCAACCCATATACTGGCCAGCATCGAGACCATACTGGAAGTTGAGGCAGATATCCTCAGAGAGCTTGGTGTTGCGGAACATCAGTCCCACATCCTGCTTGGCAGCGGTGGAGTAAACGTAGTTGGGCGACTTCCAGCCAAGGACGTGACGGGTTCCCTCGGTAACTACACCCTTGAATCCCATAGCAGCGATCTCGGCACCGATTTCATCGTTGTAGATGAAGCCAGTGTTGACGAAGGTCTTCGAATCGTACTGGAAGGTGTCGTTGATGATTTTCTTCTGGAGTTCAACCTGATACTTGAAGTCCTCGGGATCGACGAGCGAGGAGAGCGAGTGGGAATAGGTCTCGCAGCAGAGCTCGCAGCAGCCGGTGGCAACAAGTTCGCGTACGCAGTCGAGGAACTCGGGGCAATACATCTCGAACTGCTCCATGGCCACGCCGGAGATGCAGAGGGCCACCTTGAACTTCTTTTCAGAGGTCTGTATCATTTCCAGCAGCATCTTGGCGGCAGGGATATAGCTCTGGTAAGCCAGGCGCTTCAGGATCTCTTCGTTGGCATAATCGTCATAATAGTAATGGTCTGCGCCGATATCGTAGAAACGATATTTCTTCAGGCGGAAAGGCTGATGTATCTCAAACAGCAAACAAACGGTTTTCATAATATCAATTAATGATTAATAATTAACAATTATACTCCTGGTCGCTGTTTAGGACCAGCCTAATAATCTCTTGTAGGCGTCAACGACGCGACGGCCCACCTTCTCCCAGGTGATCTGGTTGACTTCGTTGCGCCCCTTCTCCTGCATGAACTTGTGGAGCGTGGGATAGGTGATAAGGGCGTACATGGCATCGGCCATGGCGTCGATGTCCCAGTAGTCGCACTTGAAGCAGTAGTCGAGGATTTCGCCGCAGCCCGACTGCTTCGAGATGATCGAAGGCACGCCGCACTGGATGGCTTCGAGCGGGGAGATGCCGAAGGGCTCGGAGACGGATGGCATGACATAGACGTCGCTCACCTTGAACATTTCATAGACCTGCTTGCCGCGCAGGAAGCCGGTGAAGTGGAAGCGGTCGGCCAGACCCTTCTGAGCCACGAGGTGGATCATCTGCTCCATCAGGTCGCCGTTGCCGGCCATTACCACGCGGGCGTTGGGTGCCTTCTGGAGGCAGCGCGAGGCAGCCTCGACGAAGTATTCGCAGCCCTTCTGTGCCGTGATGCGGCCGAGGAAGGTGATGACCTTCTCGTCGGTGCCGCGCTTGGCCTCCATGTCGAGCACTTCCTGCGACATGGGTTCCACGGCGTTGTGCATAGCGATACACTTGGCAGGATCCTGATGATAGTGGTTGATGACCGTCTGACGTGTCAGCTCGGATACGCACTGAATCTGGTCGGCGTTGTTCATGCCGTCGAGCTCAATCTTGAAGGTCGGGTCGTTGGCATCGCACATGCCGCGGGTGCGGTCGAACTGAGTAGCGTGAACGTGGATGACGAGTGGCTTGCCGGTGACCTGCTTGGCGTGGATGCCGGCAGGATAGGTGAGCCAGTCGTGGGCATGGATGACGTCGAAGCCGCCGTGCTGCAGCTCCTTGCGTGCTATCACACCGGCCACGATGGAGTAGTTGTTGATCTCCTCAAGCAGGTTCTTGGGATACTTGCCCGAGAACTCGATGCAGCCGAGGTCGTTGGTGTAGAGGTTGCTGAAGTCAGCGTAGATGCAGTTGCGCAGGTCATAGTATTCCTGGGGATCCATCACATGACCCTGACGCTTCTGGACATAGTCCCAATCGACGTCCTTCCATACCACTGGCGTATTCGATGCGCCAATGATGTGTACGAAGTCTTTGATTTCGTCGCCTTGTGGCTTTGGCAGGACAAAGGTAACATCACATTCTCCTGTGTTGACGACACCGCGTACGATACCGAACGAAGCGGGTCCCAGACCACCGAGGATATGAGGAGGCCATTCCCAGCCAAACATTAATGCTTTCATGTTTATTCTGGATTATATTTATTATTTTTTTCTTGAATGCTCAACATATCGATCCAGGAAGTCCATAGCGCGCAGAATCTCGGCCTGGTTGATCGAAAGTGACTGTGCTCCATGTCCGCGGAATGGCGGGTCACCATCATAGACTTCCGAAACGGTGCCGATGCAGTGGCGGCCCATCTCTTCCTCATAGGCCCACAGACGACGTGTGATGAATGCGACGCCTGAGTTGGTGAATACCGAAAGGTATGCTTCGGCATAGATGCCGAGCAGCCAGGGCCAGCAGGCTCCGTTATGATAGGCAGCATTGCGCTGGCTCACATTGCCCCAGTAGTTGGGACGATAAAGTCCGGCGGTAGGTGTCAGCGAACGGATGCCCTTAGGCGTCAGAAGTTCGCGAGTCACCATATCAAGCACAGCCTTGCGTTCGGGCTTGGTGAATGGGGTATAGGTCAAACCGATGGCAAACAACTGGTTCGGGCGAACGTCGGCGCACTTGAAGTCTTCGGTAACGTAATCGTACAGATAGCCTGTCGGGGTAGTGAACAAACGCTTGAAGTTGGCTTCATACTTCTCTGCCAGCAGGTCGAGCGCCTCAATCTTTTCAGCATTCTTCTTGGCATCTACCTTGTACAAGTCGATCAACAACTTGACGGCATTGTACCAGAGGGCATTGAACTCTACGATGTAACCTGTGCGGTAGGTGATGGGATGACCGAACTCGGTGGCATTCATCCATGTGATAGCCTTTCCGTCGGCGTTGGCATATACCAATCCATTTTCGCGCAGTTCCAGTTCGGAGTTACCGTCGATAATGTAGTTGACCACCTCCTCCACGAAGTCGCCATATTTTTCGGCGGCCTTCTTGAAGCCTAAGCGAATAGCATATTGCTGCACAGCCCAAACAGCCCAAAGAGGTATATCAGGATAGTTGATTTCATGGATGGTCTTGTCCACTTCGCTGTTCTGCATGAAGTTGCGCAAAGCCTCGATGCCACTTGCCATGATCTTGTGGTACTCGGCCTCGTCGCCGATGACGAGTGTCGAACCGGGCACGGCGATGAATTGGTCGCGTGCACGAACCTTGAACCAAGGATAGCCGGCGATGATGTAGTCCTTGCCGTCGCGCTCGATGATGTTGCTGGTGGCCGAGATCTTGAGGCAGTTGAAGAAACTGTCGCGTGTGGTGCGGAGTTTTACCTCGCGTGTGAAGAGTGCCTTCAATCCATTCGGCTTGATAGGGGTGATGCCTCCCGAGAATACTACACTCTCGCCCTTCTTGATCGAGAATTCGAAATAGCCGGGCATGAAGAGGTCTTCCTTGTAGCCGTAGCCACGAACCTGCTCACGCGGATATTCGACACCAATGTTCCAGTCGGGATGACTGTGCCACTGGTTCTCCTTCGATAACTGCATGTAGAGGGTGGGATAACCCTGGTAGAGGCAGGAACCGATACCATTCTCCACAACCTCGTAGTTGTAGTTGACCTGATTGTTGCGCTGTGTAAGCTCGTTCACATTGCGGAAGGCGAGTTGTGGGCGCAGCCTCAATGTTGTCTCACTGTGGGCATCAACCAAGGTGTAGCGGATGATGACACGTGGCTCATGGAGCACAACAAGGCTTTCACGAGTCAGGATCACACCTCCCACACGATAGGTGTTGGTGGAGATGGTTTCACAATTAAACTCACGGATGTACTTGTGTCCACGGGGGGCGAAGGTGTCGCCCTCATACTTGTGGATGCCAAGATTGAACTCTGCTCCATGCTGTATGACAGTCTCATCGAGGGATGAAAGCAATACATGGTTGTCATCATCCAACTCCGGAATAGGAATGACCAGCAAACCGTGGTATTTGCGGGTGTTGCATCCTGTCACCGAAGTGCTTGAGTACGCTCCGCTTTTATTCGTTCGGAGATACTCGATGTCAAGAGATTGCTCAAGGTTGGTAAGCAGAGTCTTGTCAAACTTCAGATAGCTCATATAGATTAGATTATCGGGTGTAATTTGGTTAATACACGGTACATGGTGCCATTAAGACACTATATTTCGTTGCAAATATAGCGCATTGTTTTTATTTATCCAAATTTTTAAGCAAAATAGTGCTTATTTTCACACTATATTTGTCAATTTTATGTTATCGAGCATAAAAAATAGCTTAAAATTCAAAAAATTCAATCCTTTTGGCGAACGTATGAATATAATGTGTACTTTTGCACACAAATAATAAAAGTGAGCAATTCTGCTCCAATGCCAGGTATGAGTGTAAATACGAGATCAGAACTAATCGAAGTGGCTCGTCAGCTGTTTGCTACCAAGGGCTTCGACAATACGACGATGAACGAGATCGCCGCAAAGTCGGAGAAGGGTCGACGTACACTTTATACGTATTTCAAGTCGAAGTCGGAAATCTTCCTGGCTGTAGTCGACAGCGAGATGAGTCACATCATCGAGGCTATTGAGGAAATCCCTCCTCTTGAGATTCCGGCCGACGAGAAGCTCAAACGCTATATTCTATGCCGTCTTGACCAGGTGCGTAATACGGTGATCCGTAATGGTTCGCTCAAGGCAGAGTTCTTTCGCGATGTCATCCAACTCGAACATGCAAGACGACGTCTCGATGTGCGTGAACTGAGCATCTTGCGCAGTATCTTGCAGCAGGGTATCGAAGAAGGCACTTTTGACATCGACAATGCTTCGGTCGTGGCCGTTACTATTCACTATGCTTTGCGTGGTCTTGATCTGCCTAATATACGCGGACAATTTACGGCCTTGGGCGTCCCTACTGCTCGGCTTCGCGAATGCATTTTCAAGATGATATTCTATGGCATTGTCCGCACGCATGCTCGATCATATACACATTATTAAATATATTATACAATTTTACAAATTATGAAACTCCTCGAAGGAAAAGTAGCACTTATCACAGGTGCTGCCCGCGGCATTGGCAATGCCATTGCCCACAAGTTCGCCGCCGAAGGCGCCGATATTGCATTCACTGACCTCGCGCTCAACGAAGAGCACCTCGCCAACATCAACCGTGCTGCAGAGGAAATTGCTGCTCATGGCGTCAAGTGCATCGGCTATGCATCGAATGCAGCCGATTTTGCCGAGACCGAAGCCGTTGTAGCAAAGATCAAGGCAGACTTTGGTCGTATTGATATCCTTGTAAACAATGCGGGTATCACCAAGGACGGACTCATGCTCCGTATGTCAGAAGCTCAGTGGGATGCCGTAATCAACGTCAACCTCAAGTCGACCTTCAACTTCATTCACGCTTGTTGCCCCATCATGCTTCGTCAGAAGGGTGGCTCGATCATCAATATGTCGTCTGTTGTCGGTGTTCACGGCAATGCCGGCCAGTGCAACTATTCTGCCTCAAAGGCAGGTATGATTGCTCTCGCCAAGTCTATCGCTCAGGAGATGGGTCCCAAGGGTATTCGCGCCAATGCCGTCGCTCCAGGCTTCATCGAGACAGCCATGACTGCTCAGCTGCCACAGGCTGTTCGCGACGAGTGGATGAAGAAGATACCGCTTCGTCGTGGTGGTCAGACCGAAGATATCGCCAACGTCTGCGTTTTCCTCGCCAGTGATATGTCAAGCTATGTTACTGGTCAGGTTATCCAGATCGATGGCGGTATGAATATGTAAACAATTAACAGTTAAAAATTAACATATAATTTTTAGGTTAATTGGAAATAATCTACGAAGACAACCACATCATCGCCGTCAGCAAGACCTGCCATGAGATTGTGCAGGCCGACAAGACGGGCGATGAACCATTGTCCGACACATTGAAACGCCTTATCAAGGAGCGTGATGCGAAGCCCGGCAACGTTTTCCTCGGCGTCACCCATAGGTTGGATCGCCCCACTACCGGTGTAGTTCTTTTTGCCAAGACCAGCAAGGCACTCGAGCGTCTTAACCGGATGTTTTCGAGTGGCGAGGTTCACAAGACCTATTGGTGCATCGTTGAAAATGTATGGGGTGCTGGTGAAAATGCTGCCGAAGCGACCGCAGATTTGCCTCCCAAGGAACAAGACCTGACCGACTATTTGGTCCGCAACGAGAAGCAGAACCGTTCCTACGCTTTCAGCGAACCCCGTCAGGGTGCCAAGGAGGCGCGTCTGCATTACCGTGTAATAGCCTCCACCGAGCGTTATGCGCTGCTTGAGGTTCAACTCTTTACGGGTCGTCATCATCAGATACGTTGTCAGCTCGCCAACATTGGTCTTCCCATCAAGGGAGACCTGAAGTATGGCGCTCCGCGGTCTAATCCCGATGGTGGAATCTCCTTGCATTCGCGTCAGGCACAGTTCGTCCATCCCGTTTCCAAGCAGGAGGTTGTCATCGTGGCTCCTGTCCCCGACGACACGCTATGGAAGGCGCTTGCCGCACAGTTGGCTTAAGACACTTATCCTCTCCGGATTATTTTCGGAGGGGATATTCTTTTTTGCCTTATTTTGATTTATTTATATTCCGTTTTTCCCCCGAAAAACCGATTTTGTTCATAAAAACGGACAAATTTTTTAAAAAGTTGTCCCAACTCTTGGTTATGTGCTCAAAGATTATTATCTTTGCACATGAATGCAGACTTATTATTTTCGAATAGCCAATTAACTTATAACATTTTTCACTAACTAATAAATCTAACAAATTTTCACTATGGCATTAATGGATCAACTCGTTGCCAAAGCCCAGGGCAATAAGCAGCGAATCGTCCTCGCAGAGGGCACCGAACCACGTACTATCCAGGCCGCTGACCGTATTCTTGGTGACGGCGTTGCAGACATCATCCTTATTGGTGCAAAGGCTGAGATTGAAGCCCTTGTTAAGGAGTATGGCCTCAAGAACATCGATAAGGCTACCATCGTTGAGCCTCTTAATAATCCCAAGGCACAGCAGTATGCTGATCTCCTCTTCAAGCTCCGCGAGAAGAAGGGTATGACCCCTGAGAAGGCTGCCGAACTCGTGAAGGATCCTCTCTATCTCGGCACCCTGATTATCAAGTCGGGTGAAGCTGACGGACAGGTGGCTGGTGCACGCAACACTACTGGCGATGTCCTTCGTCCTGCACTCCAGATCATCAAGACAGCTCCTGGCATCTCTTGCGTATCGGGCGCATTCATCATGATTATGGAGAATGAGGCTGCCAAGGCTTACGGCAAGGAGGGTATCCTCGTCTTCGCCGACTGTGCTGTTACACCCTGTCCTGATGCCAAGCAGCTGGGTCAGATCGCCGTTTGCTCGGCTCAGACCGCTCACGACATCGCAGGCATCGAGACTCCCGTTGTCGGTATGCTTTCGTTCTCGACCAAGGGTTCTGCCAAGCACGAGATGGTGGACAAGGTAGTCGAAGCTACCGCTGTAGCTAAGGAACTCGATCCCAATCTCCAGATTGATGGCGAACTCCAGGCCGATGCCGCTATCGTTCCTAGTGTTGGCGCCAGCAAGGCCAAGGGCAGCACCATCGCTGGCCATTGCAACACCCTCGTATTCCCAAGCCTTGAAGCAGGCAATATCTGCTACAAGCTTGTTCAGCGTTTCACCGGCGGCACCGCTGTAGGTCCAATCCTCCAGGGTATTGCTGCTCCTGTCAACGATCTTTCTCGCGGCTGCAATGTCGATGAGGTTTATCAGACCATCGTCGTTACCTGCAACCAGGCTATCGGCGCAAAGGAGCGTGCTGCTGCCAAATAACATTAACTTTTAAACAATAACTATTAAAAATTAACTAGGTAAATTAATGAAAATTCTCGTACTGAACTGCGGTTCCTCTTCCCTCAAGTATAAGGTATTCGACAACAAGAACGTCATTGCCCAAGGTGGCGTTGAAAAGATTGGTCTGCCCGATTCGTTCCTCAAGCTTACGGCTCCCGATGGATCGAAGGTCATCGTTGAGAACTTCATGCTCGAGCATACTGCTGCCGTTGAATTCGTCTTCAAGGAGCATCTGCTCAACCCGAAGTATGGCGTGTTGAAGTCGGCTGAAGAGATTCAGGCTGTGGGTCACCGTGTGCTGCATGGCGGCATGAAGGTCACCAAGTCCTGCTTGATTACCGATGAGGTTGTCGATGTCATCAAGGAATGTGCAGTCCTCGGTCCTCTCCACAATCCCGCTAACCTCAAGGGCATCATGGCTGTGAAGGAACTTCTTCCAACAGTTCCACAGGTTGCCGTCTTCGATACTGCATTCCATCAGACTATGCCCGAGAAGGCTTTCATGTATGCCATTCCGCTCAGCATCTACAAGAAGTGGAGCGTTCGTCGTTACGGTTTCCACGGCACTTCGCACCGCTTCGTAAGCAAGCGTACCATCGAGTACCTGGGTCTCGACCCCAACAACTCGAAGATTATTGTTGCCCACATTGGTAACGGTGCGTCTATGTCGGCTGTTGTTAATGGCAAGTGTGTTGATACCTCGATGGGTCTCACCCCTCTTGAGGGTCTCGTGATGGGCACCCGCTCGGGCGATATCGACGCTGCTGCTGTTACCTTCATCATGGACAAGGAGGGACTTTCTCCTGCTCAGATGGACACCTTCCTCAACAAGAAGTCGGGTATGCTTGGCCTCTGTGGTTCAAGCGACATGCGTGATGCTACCCTCAAGGCTCTCGATGGCGATGAGGATGCAAAGCGCGCCCTCCAGGTTTACTACTATCGTGTAAAGAAGTACGTCGGCGCATACGCTGCTGCTATGGGTGGTGTCGATGCTATTGCTTTCACCGGTGGTGTAGGCGAGAACGATAAGTTGTTCCGTGCTGGTGTGCTTGAGGATATGGAGTTCCTGGGCATCAAGCTTGATGCCGAGAAGAACAACAAGGTACGTGGCGAAGAGGCTATCATCTCTACCCCCGACTCCAAGGTCACTGTGGCTGTCGTTCCTACTGACGAGGAACTGATGATTGCTACCGATACTGAGGAGATCGTAAGCGCGCTCTAAACGCGTCTGTCGCTGGCTTACAGCGGCTGATTAACTTAAATAAAAACAATGTCGAAGTGGCAAAATAAGCAGCTTCGACATTATTTTTTAATCCGTGCAAAAGTTTTTCATCAATTATTTTCGTTGTTTGAGATAAAAGATGTATCTTTGCACCCGCTTTCGGCCAGTTTTAGCGGCTTCTTCGACGAATGCCGGGCGAGGCAGGATGCAAGGCCTATGTCTGGGAACGCTACCAGTTATGCCTGATGGTCCATTAATTATTATTATAAACCACTAAATTAAATTCAGTCATTATGGCAGATTTGATGAAGATTGCTGAAGAGGCATTTGCCACTGGCAACGAGCTTCCAGCATTCCAGAGCGGTGATACGATTACTGTATCCTACAAGATCCGTGAGGGTAACAAGGAGCGTATCCAGCAGTACCGAGGCGTTGTGATCCGCATTTCGGGTCATGGTACCAAGAAGCGTTTTACCGTACGCAAGATTTCTGACGGTGTAGGTGTAGAGCGTATTTTCCCAATGGAGTCACCTTTCATTGAGAAGGTTGAGATCAATAAGTATGGTCGTGTTCGTCGCGCCAAGCTTTATTATCTCCGCAACCTTCAGGGCAAGGCTGCTCGCATTCGCGATCGCAAGGCTCCTGTGGCAAAATAAACAAACCGCTGAACAGACAACACAACGTGACACCCGGCTTTATGCTGGGTGTTTTTTTGTTGTAAAATCAATCCCCCCCTCCGGATTTTTGCCGAAGGGGGGATTGTCTGTATTATGGTTTTAGTGGGGTTGGTATCAATGATGCTTAGTCATCGACCTCGATCACTTGGAAACGTCTGTTGTATTCCAGTTCCAAGCCGTTGCTAAGTTGTATGCTGTAGCCTGTTTGGTCGCGATCAATTTCGGTGATTGACGAGCCAGGGAATGTGGCGTTCACATTGGCTGTAATCTGTGCGGGAATCAGATCAGTGGGCACTTGGCTTGCCTTGCATTCGATATTCCTCCAGTTGCCTCTTTTGTCGAACTCTACTTTTTCGCCATTTGCGTACATCACCTTGTAGTCGTCCCAGTCAGCAGTGATTACCAGGGGAACTTTGTCGGCAAAGTTTTGATTCAGCATGGTCTGGGCGGTAGCGGGCAGACGGTCGAAGGTGATTACTTGGTCGTTGTCGGCCTGAAGAGGAAGGCAACTTGTCAGTACGAGGGCGAAGAGGAAGAAAATAGACTTTTTCATATTGTTGTTTTGTTATTTGTTAATAATAGGATTTTTGTTTTCTCTGGTGCAAAGGTAGGGTCTATTTCTTCATTCTCCAAATATTTATCTTGTATTTTGCTTCGTATATGACGACACGCCCCCAATATAGCGACAAGCAGATGGACAAGCTTCTGAATCTGTCGCTTTGGGGGCGTGTATTATGTAAAAAGTGTGTGAAAAGTTACTCTTCAGGGACAAACATCTGCCTATATTGTGCGGGAGTCATGCCAATCACCTCCTGGACGCGGCGTTGCAGCGTACGTATATTCCCTAGTCCGCACTCCTCTGCGATTGCAGCTATGGTCCACTGGGGCTTTTCGCGAAGCATACGCAGAGCTGCCAGCACGCGCAGGTTGTCGATGTAGGCTTCGGGCGTGCGGTGGATAGACTGGTGGCGGAAAAGACGATTGAGACGTTCCTGGCTCACGCCGAGCAGATGGGCAAGGTCGGCGGAACTGAAGTCTGCTTTCAGGTGCGGACGTTCAGCTTCGACGCGCAGCTCAATGAGGCCCATAAGTTGGGCATCGTCCTGCAGGTCGGCATTGCGTTGGCGCTCAAGGTTGCCTTCGAATAGTTCTCGTGCTACCTCGGCGCGACGGCGAAGTTCCACATCCTCCTCCAGTCGTTCAGAAATATCGAGGTTACGACTCACCAGACGGATGATTTCATTTTTCAACCGTTCGAGTTCTTGACGCAGCGATGCGTTTTCGGCCTTCAGACGTTCGATTTCTTCGTTTGTCATAGCATTTCAAAAAGGGCGGTGAATCCAGTTTCGTCGAATACTTGGCGCAGGTCATCGCTTACGCCTGTGAGATAGACGTGGCTTCCTTTGGGACGAGCTTTCTTGATCAGGCCCAGGAAGAGGCGCAATCCGCTACTCGAGATGTATTGCAGGTTTGTGCAGTCAAGGATGATGTCACGACCCTCGCAGTCATAAAGTACGCGCATATCCTCCTCGGTCTGCGATGAGGCGGCGGTGTCCAGTCGGCCATCGAAGGCCATTACCAGATGTTCTTTCTCTTCTTTGAATGTGGTTTTCATCATAATATTCAAAAAATAACAATTAATAATTAACAATTATCCTTTTACAATCTTTTTCCCCATCGTAAGTACATTGTGTCCATCGATACGTTCATAGTTGATGCTGTCCATCATTTTGCGCATAAGGTGGATTCCCAGTCCGCCGATGTTGCGTTCTTCAGCCGAAAGTGAGGTGTCTACGTCATCCGAAGTTGTGGGGTCAAAGGGCCGACCAGCATCGGTAATGATGAACTTCAACCACTCGTGGTCAATCGACGCATCAATCTGCACCTCGCCGTTCGAATTGTCAGGATAGGCATATTTCATCACATTAACCACTGCCTCTTCAATGGCGAGATTGATTTGCATAGTAGCCGATGCGCTCAGACTGGCAGCCTCGCAAATCCCTTCTATCCATTCTCCCAGGCGTGTCGTTTGGGCTACGTCACAGGGTAGGGTGAGGTGATGCTGAAGTTCGATGTCTGCTGTGCAGTCCTGCTTTGATTGATAGCGTAAGGCCAACATCGTTAGGTCGTCGCTTTGTTCGGTTTCGTCCACGAAGTCGTGTACAGCCTCGGTCATTCGATCAATGAATACCTCTGGCGAAACTTCTTCTTGCACGGCACTGTCGATGATTGCTTGCATCCGTTCTAGGCCAAACTGCTCATGGGTTTCGTTCTCAGCCTCTGTCAGTCCGTCGGTGTAGAGGAAGAGGGTGGAACCCTTCTTTATTGTTGTCTCTTGCAGGGCGAAGTCGAATTCCGGGAGTATGCCGACGGGAAGATTAGGTGTCACTGGGAGAGTCTGTTTGTCAATCATCGGAGGCTTGTGCCCGGCATTCGAATAGAGCAACTTCCCAGTCTTGAGGTCAAGCACGCCAATGAAGAGGGTGATGAACATGTTGTAGTCGTTATCGCGAGCCATCGAGTTGTTTATCTGGGCAATGATGCGCTCTGGAGCCGATTCATGTTCCGACATCATACGGAAGGCCGAAATCGCCATAGCCATCACAAGCGCCGCAGGGACTCCCTTGCCCGAGACATCACCTATGCAGAAGAATAGTTTTTCGTCTCGCACGACAAAGTCGTAGAAGTCGCCGCCAACTTCGCGCGCCGGGGTGAGTGCTGCGGAGAGTTCCACGTTACCATGCTCAGGCAGGGGGGCGGCCTTGGGCAACATCGCCTGTTGGATGCGACTTGCAATAGACAGTTCGTTGGCAATTCGTTCCTTCTCGGCACCGACCACTTGCAGACGCCTGATGCTTCTGACACTGCGAACGATGATGAAGGCAAGAAGCAGAAGCCCGAGGCCGTGCAATAATACGATGGGCAAGAGGGAGCGTTGTTGGTCTTCGAAAAGTTGTGAAGCAAGGGCCGACACGTCACGCATGGGGACGTCAGCACCAAGTATGGCCACAATCTGTCCCTCTGCATCGCGCACAGGCCGTGAATAGGTGCACATCAGTATCACCTTATAGTTGCTCATATAGGGTTCGCTCCAGAAACCATCACATTTGATGCCTTCTTGGTACCATGAGCGTTTCGTGAAGTCGAAGTCAATGTGGTGTTCGGTAGGCGCCCCTGTCTTGTCATCCTTGTAGATGTAGATGCCGTCGGGCTTGCCATTCTTACCCTTCACGAGGCAAAAGTCAAAGCCTACAATCTCATCTTGTTGCCCCAGAATCTCGTCGATGTAGAGGTGCAAAGAGTCGGAGGCAAGCTGTGAAGTGAGTCGCCCCAAGGTAGGCAGCATCTGCGCAGCGGTGAGCTCCACCTCGCGTTTCAGTTCAGCCGTGCGATCTGATTCGCTCAGGTCGCGATGAGCCATCTCGACCATTTGGCGAGTGATGCCTGTTCGTGTCGAGAAGTATTGCATGGCGGTAGTCAGTTCCAGCAGCAAGGCCGCCACTATCAGCACCGCTATACTGCTCAGCCTGGTTGTTAGTTTTGTGGTCTTCATTTCCATGGAATCTTACGAGGTACCCATTTCATGCCGTTTACGGGTGCAAAGATATAAATTTTTTTTATATATTGTTCTATCATTGCCCCAAAAAATGCGAAAATTATGGATATTGCAAGGTTATTTCAAAAATAATACATATCTTTGCAGCGAACTTTTCAATGTTAATATATAGAAGAATGAAAAACTCCCGACTCCGATTGCTTCTTCCAGTCGTCTTAGCGATACTTGTCATTTCGTGTGGAACTAATAAGACAGAGGATGTGCGGCGCGAAGTCACCTTGCAGACCACCAAAGGCGATATCGTCGTACAACTCTTCAACGAAACGCCCCTTCATCGTGACAATTTCCTCCAGCATGTCCAGTCGGGTTATTACGACTCGCTGCTCTTCCATCGTGTCATCGCCGACTTTATGATTCAGTCGGGCGACAGCACCAGCCGTCATGCTGCACCCGATGAACTCATCGCCGACGAGTCCGACGTCGCAATGGTGCCAGCTGAGTTTCGTTATCCTGCCATATTCCACAAACGGGGTATGCTCGCTGCTGCCAGAACGAGCGATGATGTCAATCCCGATCAGTCCAGTTCGGCTGCACAGTTCTACATCGTGTGGGGCAAGACTTACAATGACTCGTTGCTCAATAAGATTGACTCCACGATGTTTGAATGGACCCATGGTCGTCATCATATGGATTCCGTGGCACGTGCCTACTATCGCGAACATCCCGGCTCCCCGCATCTCGACGGCAGTTACACCATCTTTGGTCAGGTCATCTCGGGACTCGATGTGGTCGATTCCATTCAGTGCAGTCCTACCGACGAGAACGATCGTCCCCTCGACGACATCCGTATTCTCAAGGCTTTCGTTACCCTTTGAACCCTTCGAACTTTTCTTAACCCCTCTTAACACCAAAATTATGGCACATAACTGCGAACACTGCAAATTCCGCGCCCACTACGACGCAAAACCCAATTCATTGCTTGGCCGCTTCTGGCGTTGGCATATCAACTTCTGTCCGGGTTGGAAAGCCTATTTCACCTCGCGTTCCGACGAGGAGAAGGCCAAACTGCGTGAAAAGTACCATTTCACGAAATACCAGTGATTACACTCGTCATCGAATGTATCTTTACTTCTAATCTCTTTAACAATCATGAAAACCCTCAAAGCAAACCTTCGCCATAGCGTTCATGCGATGGTGTGTATTGTCATATCTCTCACAGTACCTCAGGTATTGGCTCAGACTGAAACCGAAACAAGGGGAATCGGTCAATATCCTGGCTCTCAAGACGAGTATTTTGCTCCTTCGCTTAATTGGTTACATCATTCCGGTTCTCGTATTTTTAGAAATATTGCCCTTCATCGTGCGGCTTGGGCATCATCGACACGCGACTATAACCACACAGCGCATTTGGTGACCGATGGATGTATTGGCGATGAAGACCCCGCAATTCTCACCGTTTCTACCCCCTCCGGCACCTTGCCGCGTCGCGAAGCTGAATGGACTATCGATGGTGGTCCCTTCTCACGTAACGTCTTAATGGGCAGTTCCACATGGTTGCAGTACGATTGGAGTGGTGGCTTGCAGGTTATGGCGGCCAATGTCCGCCTGCAGGGTATGGTGGCCTATGACGATAAGGTTGCGACTCGTGGTTATGCTCTCCGCGTCCAGACCTCCGATGATGGCGAGCATTGGCAAACCGTCGGTGAACAGGTGGGGTCAGGACTCCCTGGAACGCTGCTCCACTACAAACTTCATTCCGACCCCAACAAGCAGGAGGCGCAGGACTATCTTCCAGCCCGTGTGCTCAATGAGCGGATTCGCCTTCAGATTCCTGTTCAGACACAGCATATCAGACTTTTGTTCGAGATGGAGGGTTCGGCTCATTGGGATATCCGTGAAGTGCAATTTCTCGATGCAGACCTCAACCTTGTCGATGTCATGCCATCCACGCATTTCAGCAGCATGTGGATCAGCGAAGGTGGAGGAGAGCAGTGGCTCTACACCGATTTGGGAAAACCTTTGCACATCTGCCAAGTGAACTTCGATTGGTATCAGGCGCCGAAGCAAGGAAGCATCGAGGTTTCCGACGATGCCATGTCATGGCGGCGAGTGGCTGACTTACCTGATAATGTTTCTTCTGGACGTTCGACTATCTCCATTAATGCCACGTATTTGCGAGCTCGTTATGTGCGTGTGTCGATGACCAAGGCAGGTCTAGCTGGATATTATGCGTTGAGGGAGATGGAGGTCTGCTCTGATTTGATTCATGATAATTATCCCCATCGGGAAGCTGGTTTGTCCGAGGGTCGCTATTACCTGAGTGGGGGTAATTGGTTGTTGCAGCGAGCCTCGGAGGTGGAGGCCAAAGGCGAAGCAATTGCTACGCCCGATTTCGATTGTACGGATTGGATTTCTGCCACAGTGCCAGGCACGGTGCTTGCTTCCTATATTAATATAGGTGCGGTGCCCGATCCCAACTATGCCGACAATGTCGATCAGATTTCCGAATCGTTCTTCCGTTCCAACTTCTGGTACATGGATGTATTCAATGTGCCTCAGGAGATGCTGGGAACCCAGCAGTGGCTCAACTTCGATGGAATCAATTGGAAGGCAAATGTCTTCCTCAATGGTCAGCGCTTAGGCAGCATTGAGGGCGCTTTCCAACGCGGAAGGTTCAATGTCACGGGATTGCTTCGCGAAAAAGGCAATCATTTGGCTGTAGAAATCATTTGCAACGATCATTTCGCTGCTATCAAGGAGAAAGATGCCAACTCCACACAGTTCAATGGAGGCATTGTCGGTGCCGACAATCCTACTTTCCATGCATCTGTAGGTTGGGATTGGATTACCACCGTCCGAGGCCGTGAGGCTGGCATCTGGAACGAGGTTTATCTCTCAACCTCGGGTATGGTATCAGTAAGTGATCCCTATGTTCAAACCGAACTTTCGGCCGATGGTCCGTCTGTCAGCATTACTCCTTCGGTATTTGTCCAAAATAATGACACTCGTCCCGTCACTGGTGTGCTGAGTGGTTTTATTGGTGATGTGCGCTTCGAGCAGACCCTTACCTTGCCGGCACAAGCCGAGCAGGAAATCTGTTTCAATCCCTCGCAATTCGCACAGCTCACAGGCAACGACTTCAAACTTTGGTGGCCTAATGGCTATGGTGAGCCCTATCTCTACGAGGCAGGCTTCACGTTTACTCCTGAGACTGGTGCATCGTCTTCTATCAACTATAAGGCAGGTCTGCGCGAAATGCGATACACGGGTCTTCGTGACAGTTTGCAGATTTTTGTCAATGGCCGTCGCTTCATCCCGTTGGGTGGCAATTGGGGTTTCGACGAACACAACCTGCTTTATCGCTCACGTGAATATGACATTGCTGTCGGCTATCATCGCGACATGAATTTTACGATGATACGCAACTGGGTAGGCCAGGTTGGTGACGAGTCATTCTACGAGGCATGCGACCGTCATGGCATCATGATCTGGCAGGACTTTTGGCTCGCCAATCCCGCCGATGGTCCCGATCCCTACGACGATGTAATGTTCCTTCGTAATGCCGAGGACTACGTGCGCCGTATGCGCAGCCATGCCAGCATCGGTCTCTATTGCGGTCGAAATGAGGGTTTCCCACCCGAAGCCATCGACCGCGGTCTGCGTCGGTATGTTCACACACTCGCCCCGGGTATGGAGTATATTTCGCACTCTTCTGCCGAGGGAGTTAGTGGGGGAGGCCCCTATCGTTCCCTACCGATGCAGGAGTATTTCCAGCGTCAGAGCGGCAAGATACATTCCGAACGTGGCATGCCAAACGTGATGAATATCGAGAGCATGCGTCGCACGTTCAGCCCTGCTTCAATTTGGCCACAGAACAACGAGTGGGGACAGCATGACTTTACTATGCAGGGCGCACAGCGTGCTGCCGACTTCAATCAGATGGTTAGTAAAGGTTTTGGCGAAGCCCGTGACGTTGAGGAGTTTACCCGTTGGGCACAGCTTATCAATTACAATGGCTATCGTGGCATGTTCGAATCGACGAGCCGCAGTCGACCAGGCCTGCTCCTTTGGATGAGCCATCCCTGCTGGCCCTCGATGGTTTGGCAGACCTACGACTATTACTTCGATCCCACGGCTGCATACTTTGGTTGCAAGAAGGCATGCGAACCTCTGCATATACAGTACAATGCTCTTACCGACAGCATAGAAGTTGTCAACCATTCGGCTGGTACACATCCGGCTCTCATAGCCATCGTCACCGTCTTCAACCTCAATGGTCGAAAAGTCAGTCAGCAGAAGGTGCGTGTCAGCAGCACCGAGGACAGCACCTTGCCTATTGCTCAAGCTTCACAACCTCTTGCTCCTGTCTCTTTCCTCCGCCTCGAACTGGTCGAAAAGGGCAAAGTAATCTCCGAGAACCTTTATATCTTGGGCAGCGAAGAGGGTAACTATCAGGCCTTGGCCACCTTGCCCCAGCCCGAGGTTGAACAACGTGTCAACCTTACTCAAACTGGCGAAACACAACAGGCTGATGTCATACTTCGCAACAAGGGCCGTTCGCCTGCTGTCTTCTTGCGTCTGAACCTGAAGGGTGCCGATGGAGAGCAGATACTTCCTGTCGTCTATAGCGACAACTACATCACCCTGATGCCTGGCGAGTCCAAGACTATTCACGTTTCCTGGAAAACACAGGACGCTCGTGGCCAGCAGCCTTGCTTCGAAATTACCAATTTAATGGAAAAATAGCAAAATAACTAATTTTGTTTTAGGGGAAGCACTCTGTCGGCCGACAGGATGCTTCCTCTTTTTGCGATAGTACTCTGACGGCCGACAGAGTACTTGCATCTATGGGAAATAGCATCGTGACGGCCGACAGAGTACTTGTTCCTGCGAGAAATAGCATCGTGACGGCCGACAGAGTACTTGCTCCTACGAGGAATAACACTCAGACGGCCGACAGAGTACTTGCTCCTACGGGAAATAACACTCTGACGGCCGACAGAGTACATTCTCTTGCGGGAAATAGTATCCTGACGGCCGACAAAATGCTTCCTCCTTTTGCGGAAACACTCAGACGGCCGACAGAGTACCTTATCATATAGAAGCAAGCATCCTGTCGGCCGTCAGAATGCTTGCTCTATTATTAGTAGCGTATTATGTCTTGGAATTAGCCTTTTGCTGTTATTTATTGATTACGGGACGACCAGCATCGATGATGATACCTTTGGCGCTGCTTTGGATGGGACGTCCGAGGAGGTCATAGAGGCAGGCGTTTGGCATTTGGCTTTCTGCTTTTGGCAATTGGATGTCGCTAGTGTTGATGTCGCAGAAGATGTAGGAAGAGCGGTTGGCCGGGGCCATTGCTGTCTCGTAGGCTGGGATGGATTCCGCGGGAACATAGACGTAGATGGTCTCGGGATTGCCATAGAACGAGTTGCGGACGAAGGTGGGTGGAGTGGTTTGGGCAAAGGCGATGCGTGTCATGTTGGCCGATTCGCGGAATGCATTGGCTGGAACGTCGCTGATGGTGCCGAGGATGGTCACGCCAGTGAGTGACGTGCAACCTTCGAGCATGTAGGAGCTGATGGTAGTGACGCTGCTAGGGATGACAATCGTCTCGAGTCCGGTTTGCGAGAATGCAGTGTTTTGGATAGTGGTAAGGCCGTCGTTGAGAATGAGTTCCTTGAGTGTGGAGACCTTGTAGAGGGCGAAGTTGAGGATCTCGGTCACAGTGGAAGGCACGTGGTAAGAGGTCTTGCCACAATTCATTGGCATGTATATCAGAGCGGTCTTGCCAGCATTGAAGAGCACGTTGTTTTCGACCACATAGTTGGTATTGGCTGAGTTCACCTTGATTTCGGACAGTGGAGCACTTTGGAACACACCATAGCCGAAGCTGGTCACGCCTGCAGGTATCTCAGAAACCTGTGAGAGATGGGAGCATCCTTGGAAGGCGTTGTTGCCCACTTCCTTCAATGAGGCAGGGAAGGTGAAACTGGTGAGCGTTGTATCACCGCTAAATGCGCTGGCTCCGATGTATTCCACCGTAGCGGGCAGTTCGGCGCTTTCGAGCGCGGTGCAGTAGTTGAATGCACTTTCGCTCACATATCGCAGGGAGGCACCTTCGGCAAAACTGATTGTCTTCAATGCTGTGGCACTTTGGAAGGCGTAGGTCATAATGCTGTCGAGGGTGGCAGGGAAGGCCAGTTCGGTGAATGCATTGCTGTAAGCGAATGCGCTCTTGTCGATGGTTACGAGTGCCTCAGGCAGCACGATGGAGGTGAGGTTTTCGAGTCGGAGGAAAGCATTTTGTCCGATGCGGGTGGCTGTGCGAGGCAACTTGATGCTGGTGAGGGTGACACACTTGTTGAACATGTAGTCGCCCACTTCGTTGTCGGTCGTATTGTAGCCTACCTTGCTGGTTTCGTAGTAGTGGTCATCGCTGGCTACAATAGTGGCGTCGGAGAGGTCGAGTTCGGCGAGGACTCCTTCGTATGTCTCGCTCGACTTGAGACCTGCTGTCATCATCTGGCGCAGGAAGAGGATGTCGGCGCCGTTGAGCGGACCATTGACCTTCAATGAAGTGGTCGTGGCTTTGGCTGTGGCGTCGATAAGGTTGGCGAGCGTACCGGCCTCGGTGGTGGTCACTGTGAGGGTTTCAGCAAACGAAATTTGGCAAACGCTTGCCAAGAAAGCTGCTGCAAGGAATTTTGGGGTAGAGATTTTCATATTGTTTTGGTTTTAGTTTTTATTTCAATTCTTCGAGCACATATTGCGAGTGAGATTTGTTGCGAAGAACCCAGAGCACATATTGGATATCAACCATAATGTTGCGCATAGCGGCAGGATTCTTGCGGTAGATGGAGGAGAGCCCTGCTTCCTGTCGGTCGAAGTTGAGGCCGATGAGTTCGCCCTTGGCATTGACGACGGGGCTACCCGAGTTGCCCGAGACGGTTTCGGCATTGGCCAACAGACAGCAATGCACGGGGATGCCCTTCTTGCTGCTGAAGTCCTTGACCTTGCCGGGCGCAAGGCGCATAGTCTTGTTGGCATCGTACTCCTTGACCTTGTCGCGAAGCATATCACTGTAGGCACGCATATAGGAGCTGTAGAGCTCCGTTTGGCGACGGGCATAAGGAGTCTTGTCTTTGCTGATGCGAGCCACACGGTTGCGGTAGAAGGCGAGACAGAGGTTGTAGAGCGTGTCGCGCTGCAGAGCCTCGGTGCCTTGTTCGATGGCGTTGTCGAGGAAGGTGCTGACTTTGGCAGAATCGGTGAGTAGGGACTGAGCATAGAGACGGTCCATGTCGTAGGGCTGACGGAAGATGTCTTCGAGATATTCGGGGTCCATCTCCTTAATATAATATGGAAGGAGGGTCTTCATCATACCGCAATCTTCTTCGCGGTCGAACTGGCGGAAGAAGTCGTCAGCGATGCGACGAATCTCCTTCATTTCGTTCTGCATGGCCTTGTCGCGGTTCTGCCGATGGGCACGGTCGATGTTGAGAAGTTTCTCGAATTTGCCTGCGAAGGGCAGAATGGTGGCGCCACTGCTGACCACTTGGTTGAAGACTTCTTCGGCATGGTTGTAGCGAGTCAACTGCTTGTAGTTTTCGTGCATATCTTCGATGAGGGTAGCGCCATATTCCTGCTGGCGCTCGGGAGAAGCGTTGATCCAAGCTTGAAGGGCATCGTCGTCCTGTTTGCGCAATTGAACAATGTAGCCTTCACGTGTGCCGTTGATTTCACCGCGTGCTCGGGTGTAGGTGTTGTTGATGCTACTGATGCGCACACCATAAGCCGAACGTTTTTCTCCCGTCGCTTTTGCCTGACAAGCTTTCAGGTAGTCCATCTTGGCCTTTGTGACGTCCATGCGGAAACGGGTGTCGTTGTTGACAATCTTGTCGATGGCAAACCATGGGATGTGCTTGCGTGTCTGTGAGGGGAAGCCTGCTACCATAATGAAGTCACCTTTTCGGGGCGCTTTCTTGGCAATCTTGAGATAGGAGATAGGGCGGTAGGGGATGTTGGTCTTTTTGTAAGATGTCGAAAGACCGGCCTTGTTAGCATAGACGCGGAGTATGGCGAAGTCGCAGGCATAGCGAGGCCATTGCCAGTTGCTGTCATCGCTTTCCAAGGCGAGTGAGGCAGGGGGACTGGCCACAATTCGTACGTCGTGGAAAATCTTGTAGCGAGCCATAACATATTGCTGACCACCCATCATGGCATAGACGCGTGTTCCCTCATTGCCTGTGTTTTTGGCTGCCTTGGCGAGGCGGGAAGCTCTTTCGGCCAACGAGTCGGCTCTAACCTTGGCTGACAGGCCCTCGAGGCCTTCGGAGAGTTGGTCAGTGATGTCGTCGCAAGAAAGCAACTGATTGACCTGCAGGTTGCGAAGGGGCGCTTCCTGGTCACGGTTCTCAGCCCAACACCCATACTTGACGTAGTCATTTTCTTCGGTGGAAATATCCTTGATGTAACGACTCACGCAGTGGTAGTTGGTGATGATGAGGCCTTCATCAGAGATGAACGATGCGGTGGCGAAGGGTGAGGCGAGTCCACCGTCCTGGCTCAGCGAAAGGATGGCGGTGGAGAGGCAGGTGCCATCGGGAGTATAGATCTGTTCACGGCTCAGCTTGATGCCGTCTTTTCGCAGCAGCTGATAGACCTCGTCTGACACAGCCTGATGGGGGAACCACATGCCTGAGGAGACTTGCGCCGAGAGGGTGGAGGCGAGGAGAAGGAATAGAAGTGTGAATGATGAGGCTTTCATAATTTTTTCGGGTGGTAGGCTATAGCATTATAGTGACTAAATTAACTATAAGACTATAGGCTATTTATGATTAAGACGAGCAATGAAGTTGTCCCTCATTTTTTCGAGCTCGGCGTCGGTGCCGGGATGTTTGAGGAAGAGGTATCCTTGGCTGAGCTGGAGCTCAAGGAAGGAACGCACTTCGGGGTCGTGTCGGAGGGGCAAGAGGTGCTCCAACAGGTCGAAATAGTAATGTTGGAGGTCGATGCGGGAGGCTGGCTTGTCCTCGAAGGGGTCGGCCTTGCCAAGAAGACTCTCTTGGGAATCATCAGGCTGACACCATTCGTGGATATGTGCGACAATGTACTGCAGGTTGGCAATACCGTAACGTGTGGAGGCCAGCGCATCATCACCGAGGTCGGAAGCCTGTACTTCGGGATCGTTGGGCAGGACACTGCGACTGGCTTTTCGATAGAGACAGCATGGATTAGCCTGATGCTGGTCGATGAACGCACGATAGGCTGCGTCGTCGGGAAAGTCGGAGTAGCCTGCCTGAATAGCATAGATGTCGTAGGGACCGAGGATGGGGGGAAAGACATAGGTTACTCCATCGCCTGGTTGGGCCACATAGTTGAAGCGGGCATAGTCCATAATGCTGGCTGTGGTACCGAAGGCTTCACAGAAGGAGGGGTCGCGCAAGTCTTCGGTGCGATAAGCATGTGAGGCGCGGAAGTTGTGTTCGAGGCCAAGGCAATGTCCTATCTCGTGGGCTGCGGCATAACGGATGAGGTGGAACACAAGTGTGTCGGAAATCTCGTTGCGCACCACGGGATTGTAGGCCGCTGTCTGAAGGAAGAGCCAAGACTTGAGTTTCGTGATGACATTGGAATAGAAGAGCACATCGGCTTGAAGTATTTCGCCTGAGCGCGGGTCAATCCAATGGCGTCCTTCGGCATTGGCCTGCTGACTCTCAACGCGGAAAAAGGTGTTGCTGGTGATGTCAAAGGGGTCAAAGTCGCTATCGCTCTCGCTGAAGGTAATGGCCTTGAGGAGGTTGGGGTGACCGATGGTTTGGAAGGCAATGTTCCAGTCCTCTATACCCTGTCGAATGGCATTCTGCCAGAGTTTTGGGAAGGCGTCATCGATGTGGAATAGGATAGTTGAGCCATTGTCAATTCGGAAGCGGTTGATATAAGGGTGCTCGTTATCCTTGTAGCTGAGGCGCGGGTCGGCAGGGCGACGCTGCATAGGAGGTTCGGGAAGGAGGAGCAGAGATTTGCGGAGGGAGAGGGAGTAGGGGTTGGAGAAGAGACCCTCTCGGTCCCATTGCTTAGAGGGGGGACTGCTTGTCGAGTCTGGGTCCTGAGTGGGTCTGGGTTCTGAGTAGGTGTGGTTAATGCGAACTTCAAGGTGGCGGATGTCGCCACGCATCATGTCGATTTTGCTTTCGGTGAGGGTGCCGGGCTGGCTTTTACCTGAAAGGATGTCGAGTCCCTTTTGGATTTGCAGGAAGAATGGAGCAAAGTCAACAAGATAACTATCTCCTTGTTTCGAGGCTATAGGAAGGGTAATAGGCTCGGGTTTGAATATCTTGTCGAAGGTGGTGATAACCAGACTGTCATTCCGCACCGAGAAACGGATGTGTTGTGGATCGTACATTCGCACTCCAGGACAGATGTGTTTCTTGACCATCCACCAGTCGCGACTCACCTTCTCGACCCGGGCAGCCACCACAAAGTCTCGGCCCAAAAGGTCTTCGGGCACTTCGGTCAACTGTTGGGCCTGGAGTGTCAGGAACTGCAACAGGAGTATGAGTAGGGTGGTGACTGGGCGCATGGGGAGGGATTAGATTTTTTGTTTTTCGGGATTTCGTAATACCGAAATAACGAGATACCGGAATGCCGGTATTTCGTTATGCCGTGATACCGTTATGGCCTAATAGTAAATACCTATCGCGGCGGCTGCATGATATCCATCCGTGTGGTTGTCGGTCTTGAGATAGGAGGCTCCGATTTTGGCAAACCAGATGTTGCGGTACTTCTTGAAGGTGACGGGCATCAGATAGGTCAGTTCGAGTTGGCCATGGAAGAAGTTTGCTCCATAATAGTCCATATCGGGGAGGAGTACGCTGGCTGCATAGATGCCGGAAGCGTCGTTAAGGCTGAGCTCAGAGGTCGTGGAGACATGATAGCCTGCCTTGGCTTCAACCCAGAACGAACGCTCGTCTCGATCGAAGAGGGCACTGCCACCTTCAAGTACAGCATCGAGATAACCTACTTTTCTAAATGAGACAGGCAGGTTGTACTGCTCCTTGTCGTACTGATAAGTGGCATATGCACCAGCGTATGCCTTTGTCTTTATGCCTTCGAGCCACGATAGACGATAGTGGAGGTCGGCTTGATATTCGTACACCTCATAGCGGTTCTTATAGGTGATGAGCGTCTGGTAGTAGGTGGTCGAAGAACCTGTCTCGGAGTTGAGTTCGATGACTTTCTGCTGTCGATATTCGTCACCCAAGGCTGGCAGATATTTCAAGGTCAAATCCAGTTGATGCAGTTTGGTTTCGCGAGAGATACGGTTCTGCGACACGAAACGCCACTCCTGATTGCACCAGGCTCCAGGCTCAGCCTTGTATTGTTCGTACATATATTCTCGGGCATGCTCGAAGCCAAAGGAGTTGAGGCTTTGGAAAGCATCTGTCTGGAAGTTGTAATCGAATTCGATGCCGAATTCATGGTTGGCAAATTCGCGGCTGAAGGCATTATAACCACCCACTGTGCCAATGACGTGTTCAAGTCCTGTGGCCTGATAATACATCAGTGTGGCGTCGGTCTGTACGGTGGTGAGACCGGTCAGTTTCTCCTTGTAGCGCTGGTAATGGGCAGCCAGTCCCAAGGCGTGATGCCCCATGGAGTAGGTGATGGAGGGAACCACACGATACTGAGCCATCATCACGCGCGAACGAGGATCTTTCAGGCGGGAGTAGTCGCCCACCTTGTAGTCGAGGCGGAAGCCATAGGTGAAAGCACCCATCTGCACGGTGGAGAGTTGGGCTGTGAGGTCGATGAGTTGTCGCTCGTACTTGCCTGGTTTGTCGCTGCCCGAAATGTAAGGATTGCTGTGCTCGGTACGAAGCATGTCACACCAGGAGCGGCCAAAGTCGCGCCCTGTGTTGAACTCAAAGCGTCCGAAACCTACGAGGTACTTGCCGATGCGCTGGTAGCGCTCCGACAAGAAGTGAATGGTGTTCTGCTTATTGCCGTTCTGCACGAGGTAGTGATCGGTATTGAGTTGCGACAGTTCGAAGAAGGTGACGCCGCGACTGGTGAGCGAGTCAAGGCCCAGTCCTGCTGCATTGCTGGTATTACGCCACACCTCTTGGGCATCCTGATAGAGATAAGTGCCTTTCGAAGTCTTGTCTCCCTGCGCCTGTATTGGAGCACATACTGCTACAAGCAAAAGGAGGAGACTCCCTCTGATTGCCTTGCGTATGGAGTGGGATGGGCTGGTTATGAATATTGAGGTCATAAGGTTATGAGGTGATGGGAGTTGCTATGGGATAGCAACATAAGGACTATTTTGGGGATAGGGGTTATTTGTATTCGCCAATGTTGATGCCTGTGGTGCAAGCCCAGTCATCGAGGCTGTAATTGGTGTCCTTGAGCAGAGCACGTCCGTCGTCAGTCCAGGATTCGACGACACGATAGACCACTTCGCCGTTATAGCCATTGACGGCATTGATATTGGTATAGCCTGCATCGATATAGTCGTAGAATCGCTTGGTGCTGACATCGACTGTGCCATCGGGGCGGTATTTCAGGATGTCCACGCCATCGACCACGTATTTGGCAGGAGCCTTGAGTTGCTGGACACCCGAAGACTTGCCGTCTGCATAGACGGGCTCCCATTGGGCGGGATCCTCATCCGTCTCGATGAGCGCTATGCCGCAGGGGCCACCTTGCACGAGATTCATATTGGGGATGGTGGCAAAGGCAGTCCAAATGAGCTTCATGGCAGGTGTGGCTGGGTTGTTGGCAGGAGCATTGTTCGCATTCGATTTGCATTCGAAATCGGCATTGCTTTCGTCGTAGTCGGCTGCAGCATTTTCGGTGTGGTTCACAGCACTATTGGTGACAAGGATGTGTTCGCCAGGTTGAAGGATATGATGACCTTCGTTGGGGAATTGGAAGACCTGCTTGATGTAGATGTAGTCGCTCTGCGTGGAGATGATATAGGCGGGTGTCGAACCGCTTTCCATCAGGCAGAGGTACATGCCTGCTACATCGACAGATTCGTCACTATTGTTGTAAAGTTCCACGAAGCGTCCAGCGAGGTAGTTCTTGTTGTTGTTGTCCTTGCATCCAGCATAATATACCTTGCTGATGAGTACTGACTGCTTGCGTGCACAGTTGGTACTGAGGGTAAGACGTGTGGCATCGTCGATGAGTACTTGGTTGGCCAAAGCTCCCGAGAGGACGTAGGTGCCGTGCTGCACCGTTTCGCCTGTTGCCTCCATGTATTGGTCGGAGGTGATGCTCCAGGAGGCGCTTACGTTGTAGATGTCGGGAATAACATTGGTGAAAGTGGCCGTGCCGTCGGCATCAGTTTGGGCTATATAGTTGTAGCCTGTGCTGCTAATCAGGGAGACAGTTTGCCCTCCTGTCAAACCTGAGAGCCCCGATGGGTTCTCGACGTTGACATAGATGGTGATGGGCAGTGTCTGGTCATCGCTCGACAGGCAACTGGAGAGGCCAAGGGCGGTTATGAAGGCCAGTGAGGTGGTCAGGAATAATCTCATAGTTGTTATAGATTAAAATAGAGCTCGACGCCGAAACTGAAAGCCCCTGCGTTCTGCTGGGTGAGGGTGTTGGAACGGGACGTGGATTTCCAGGGCTCGTGGTAGAGAAGGTTGTTGGCATAGAACGAGAAGCCGCCTATTCGACCAAGTTCCTTGGTGAGACGACCCGACACGAGCCAGGTGACGGGCGACTTGGTGGGCTCATTCTCGGTGCCGTTGCGGCGTTGCTTCTGGAGCGAAACGCCACGGATGGTATAATTTTCGTCAGCGAGCATGGCTGGGGTAATCTCGTGATAGGAGAGGTCGGTGTCAATCCATCCGATGGGATCCATGGCAGGGACTTCGCTGTGAGAATAGTTGTAGAAGATAGCCTGTCCGGAGAGCGATGCCACCATCTTGAGCGCGGGGATATGGGTCACCAGGCGGAGCATGGTGCTGAACTTGCGATAGGTGGAAGTGTTCATCTCCGAAGGGTAGACGACTTTGAAGGGCACGGTGTTGGCCTGAGAATAGGAAGCAGGATAGCTGGTGGGGTTGGACGAATTCATGTCCTTCGACCAGCGTTTCGATTCCATGTAGGCGCCTGTCAGATAGACGCTGGTCTGTAGGGGCTTGATCTTGCCGAGGTCCCAGTCGAGTTCGATGCCCTTGTTGACCGAGACGTTGAAGTTGCCCACCTTGCCTGTGGTGGCAAAAACGGTGTCGATGCGTGCGGGATTACCATAGTCGATGATGGTAGCAGCTCCACTGACTGGGGTCAATCCGGCAGAAAGGTCGTAGAAATTGGCCGTATAGGTGGTGTATTCGGTGGCTGCGCTGAAGCCGGTGGGCGTCTTGTCGTAGTAGGCGAGGATGCTCATACGACGGTCGCCGGGCAATTTGATGTCGATGCCGACCTCAGTCTTGTAGTTGGTAGCGTTCTTAAGTCCTTCGGTGCGTGCCACTTCATAAACGTTGGTATGATAGACGAGGAGTTGGCCGGCAGGATTGTCCTGGGGTAGATAGTTGGCAGCCACGCGATCGGTGTACTTCTTGTCGGGATAGAGGTAGTCCATACCTGGCGTCTTGGAGTTGAGGCCAAAGCCAGCACGGATATCGAGCCATCGGGCGACGGTGAACGACGTGTTGAAACGGGGTGAAAGTGCGTAGGTGGCTTCATCCTTGAACATCTGGAAACTGGTGAAGCGCAAACCTGCCTGCACCTTCAGTTTGTTCACCTTGTTGATTTGCCATGTGAAGTTGTCTTCGGCAAAGGCATTGAACTGATGCACACCCGGGATTTCCTTGAACGAACGTGGACGTCCGCTGCTGTTGGGACGGAGGGGTTGGCGCTCGTCGTCGTTGTAATAGCCGATGCCGTTGTTCCAGTCGAAATGGTAATCGACGCCCAACTTGAAGCGTTGCCTTGTAGGTCCTGCTTTGATGAAGAAGTCGTTGCCAACCTTCAGGAAGATGTTGCCTGGTGTGCTTGTGGTACCGCCGCTGGCTGCATACGACGAAGTCATCCAGGGTATTGCAAAGTATCCCGTTTCGCGAGCGGTGAGGATGGGAAGAAGTCCCGACGGATTGGGCACGATGGCGCTTTGACGCGACTTCATACGGTTAAGGCTCAAGCCGATAGTGTAGAATAGTGAGCGCGAAAAAGGCTTGTTGAGTGACCACTTGCCGTTATGAGTCAGCGAAATAGTCTGGTTCTTGGCGCTGCTGAAGGTGCCGTCATCTATGGCATCGGGGTCGTTGCCGTTCCAATCCTTGCCGAGGTTGAAGCGCACCTTTGTGGTCATGTTGAAGCGACGAGTAGGGTCGATGCTCCAACCTATGGAACCCGAGTAACGGTCGAACGACTTGGTCTTCTGTCGCGGGTCACCCCAAGCCTGTGCGTAGTCGAGGTTGAAGTTGACGGTTCCCCATCGGCCCGTGTGGAAGCCTTTGCCCACCGAATAGTTCTGTCCCGAAGGATTGATCTTCGCCTTGACCTGCCAGGGAGTGACACCCACCTTGGAGTGAACCACAACGAGACCGCTGGTGAGGTCGCCGTATTCGGCGGAAGGAATGCCACGCACCACTTCGACCGATTCGATGTCATCGGCACTGATCTGTCGGGTGTCGGTGCCCACAAAAGCCGTGCTACTGAAACCGCCCTGCGTCATCGCACCATTGTTTGACATGGGCACACCGTCCATGACGATGCTTGCACCGAAGGCGTTGGTGTTGTCATTGACAAGCGAGCGGATCTGCACGTTCGACTGAGAGGTGAGGTTGGTGACCTTCATGTCGGCACCCGGTACGAGTTGCATGATGTCATCGAGACTGAAAGCCTGCAGGTGGTCGATGGCCTGACGACCGATGACCGAGGCTGTTGCTTCGCCTGCCGCACTCTGCTTCGCCACAACTTCCACGTCGTGGAGTGACAGCGTCTGTGGTTTCATGCCGAGGGTGAGACGCACGTCGTCACCAGCCATGACGATGTTGTGGGTCAGCGTCTCATAGCCTACGTAGGTCACTTCGAGGGTCCATTCGCCTTTGGGTATGTTCTCGAAAATGGCCACGCCATCAAGGTTGGTGGCAGCGTAAGCGCCCAAGGGCTTCAACTGGCAATTGGCCATGATGAGGGGCCCACGGTCGTTGTTGTCAATAAGGGTCAGAGTAATTGTCTTGCCACCCTTGCGGGCAGCAATGCGTTTCACTTCACGACGCTCGTGGTGATCCTGTGCATTTGCAAGTGGCGCAATGGCAACAGACAGCAACAAGGTGAAGACGGGCAAGAGGTATTTGGCCGAAGAGCGGAATCTGTTCTTCATTCTGTATGCAATTTGTATGAATACTATTGTGCGATATGGGCTGCAAAGTTAATCGATTTTTCTTTACAGTCGCATTCCGAAGGTGCAAAAAAGAGCAACGGGCGGATGAAAATACCTGTTTTTAGGTACTCATTTCGATTCGCCATCGAACGTCAGCTTGGCATCTGCCATAGTGATGCCAAGCATCGAACTGGTGATATGGAGGACGAAATGCAGTTGTCCGTCGCGCACACTTCCCGTGAAGTCTTCGGTCACGAGTTTGCGGGTGAGGCCGATGTTCATTGTCATCTTGCCGGCTTCGATACCTTTAGCCGCCTTCAGCGTGCCGTCGGGAGCCAGGGTCACGGGAATGGTGAAATGCAGTGTGCCCGGCATCTTGCCGATTCTTCCCACTTCGCCGTCAATGACTCCCTTGTCGGCAGATGACAAAGTGAGGGTGAACGTCTTGTCGGGCAGGGCAGGAAACGTCTTGTCATTCATTTGGATGTTCGATAATGTGCCGTTGTAGGTCGTTGTGCCGTCGGCGGCTTTGACGATGAAACAAATTGCCATCAGTAGGATGACGAGGAGTGTGCGGGTTCTCATATTGTTTGCCATTTGGAGTGCGCTGCAAAGATAATGATTTTTTTTTAGAATTCAGTATGTTTTTCCTAAAAAATTACGCTTTATAGCTAAATTGGACAATAATCTTCGCGAGAATGCGTTATTATAGTTATAATAAACCAAACAATACCGATATGAAAAAAGACGAAACAAAGCGCGAGAACAAACTTACTTCCGAGTGTACGACTATCATTGTAGGTGAAGAGCAGAGTGCAGACGGCAGCCGATTGATGGGCCGTTCGAGTGACTTCACATCGATGACTTCAATCAACTTCGAGGTGCATGAAGATACCGATTTCGGTCCCGAGGAATTCGAGGCCAAGGACAGTGCTTTCCGTTGCCCGTTGCCGAAGAAGGCATTGGGTTATACGGCGATGCCCGACACCCAGTTCCCAGGCGAATGGGGCAGCTGTGGTTTCAATTCGGCAGGTGTCGGTATGAGTTCCACCGAGACCATATTCAGTAGCGACAAGGCTTTGGCAAAAGACCCCTATGTGGCTGACGGACTTGCCGAAAACTGCACGTTCAACATCGTTTTGCCTTATATTCACACTGCACGTGAAGGTGTGGCCCGACTGGGTTCGCTCATCGAATATTACGGTTCGGCTGAAGGCTTCGGCATCGGCTTCATTGACGAGAACGAGACTTGGTATCTCGAGAACTGCTGCGGTCACCTCTGGCTCGCTACCCGTATCCCCAAGGACAAGTATTTTGTGACAGGCAACCAAAGTCGTTACCGCGACTATGATCCCAACGACAAGGATAACTTTATGGCTGCTCCTCGTCTGATGGAGTTTGCCAAGGAGAACGGATTATGGGACGGCAAGGGCAAGTTTGATTTCCACGAGGTATATCAGCGCGATGAAAAACTCGACACCACCTACAACTATCCGCGTGTCTGGGGATTGCAGCAGCTGTTCACTCCCGATATGGTGCAGGATGTGACGAAGAATACCTTCCCCGTCTTTGCTGAGGCCAAGCGCAAGATTACGCTGCAGGATATGCGCACTGCTTTCCGTTTCCACTACGACGGCACGGAGCACGATCCCTACCTCCATTCGAACGGAAAGGAACCTTATCGTCCCGTCAGCATCTTCCGCACCCAGCAGACCCATATTATGCAATATCGTCCGTGGTTGCCCAAGGCCATCGGCTGCATCTCATTTGTGGCCTTCGGCATGGCCGACCTCAGCGTGTTCCTTCCACTTTATCAGGGCGTGAAGAGTTATCCGAAGCCTTACATGTTGGGCAGTGTGGGACGCGCTGACAACAAGTCGGCCTATTGGAAGTTCCGCAGGGTGATGACGCTCGGTATGATGAACTACAATGCCTATGCTCCCATCATCAAGGCAGCCTATGCCAAGCTCGAGGCCGAGAACGACCAGCGTCAGCGCGAGATGGAGGCCGAATACCTTAGCATTTATAAGGAGCGCCCCATGGAGGCACGCGACATGCTGCAGCGTTTCTCCGACCGCCTGCTCAAACGGGCCCTCGACGTGGCTGACGGGCTGGAGATCGAACTGATGTCTCGCCTCACGGCCGACATCGAGACCGAGTATCTGTTCCACGGAGCATAAGCCAAGCTATATATACGACACAATCCCCTGCCCGTTTCGAAAGGCAGGGGATTGCTGTATGAATGCCGATGATTAGTTCTTTTTGTCAAGTACCTTCATGAACTCCTCGCCGGTGATGGTCTCCTTGCGGAGCAGAATCTCGGCGGCAGCGTGCATCTCGGCTTCATGCTCGGTGATGAGCTGCACGGCCTTCTGATAGGCCTGGCTGATAATGTCGCGCACCTCGTTGTCGATCTCGCGGCCGGTCTCGGGCGAGCAGGTGAGCGTCGAGTTGCCGCCCAGGTAGCGATTGGTCTGCTGTTCGAGCTGCATCATACCGAACTTGTCGCTCATGCCGTAGGTGGTGATCATGGCGCGGGCCAGCTGGGTGGCCTTCTCGATGTCGTTGCTGGCGCCGGTGGTGCAGGTGTGACACAGTACCTCTTCGGCCACACGTCCGCCCGTGAGCGTGGCGATGCGGTTCAGCAGTTCGTCGCGGCTCATCAGGTGCTTCTCGCCCTCATCGACCTGCATGGTGTAGCCCAGGGCACCGCTGGTGCGCGGGATGATGGTGATCTTCTGCACGGGAGCCGAATGACTCTGGCAGGCGGCCACCATGGCGTGGCCTATCTCGTGATAGGCGATGATGCGTTTCTCGTCGGGCGAGATGACGGCACCCTTCTTCTGTTCGCCGGCGATGACGGTCTCGACGCTCTCCTCAAGGTCGGCCGTCTCGACCTGCGACTTGCCCAGACGCACGGCACGCAGGGCAGCCTCGTTGACGATGTTGGCGATGTCGGCACCACTGGAGCCGGCTGTGGCACGTCCTACCACATCCATGTCGATTTCGCCATGCTTCACCTTCTTGAGGTGGACGGCCAGGATGGCCTTGCGTCCCTCGAGGTCGGGCAGCTCCATGATGACGCGGCGGTCGAATCGGCCGGGTCGGAGCAGCGCCTTGTCGAGCGTCTCGGGACGGTTAGTGGCAGCGAGGATGACCAGGCCCTTGTTGCCGTCGAAGCCGTCCATCTCGGTGAGCAGCTGGTTGAGCGTCTGTTCGCGCTCGTCGTTGCCCATGCTCGAGTCGCGGCTCTTGCCGATGGCGTCAATCTCGTCGATGAAGATGATGCACGGGGCCTTCTCGTCGGCCTGCTTGAAGAGGTCGCGCACCTTGGCGGCACCCATGCCCACAAACATCTGCACAAACTCGGAACCCGAGATGGAGAAGAAGGGCACCTTGGCCTCGCCGGCCACGGCACGTGCTATCAAGGTCTTGCCTGTGCCTGGAGGGCCTACGAGCAGGGCTCCCTTGGGCAGCTTGGCACCCAGTTCGGTGTATTTGGCGGGATTGTGGAGAAAATCGACAATCTCCTTCAGCGTGGCCTTGGCCTCGTCCTGTCCGGCTACGTCGGCAAACGTCGTCTTGACGTCATCCTCGGCATAGAGCTTGGCGCCGCTTTGCCCGAACGACAGGAAGTTGCCCCCAGCGCCGCCCTTCATCATGCGTCGCGAGGCACCTTGCCATATCCAGTAGAACAGGAAGCCCGGCAGTATCCACCACAGGAAGAAATCGAGCAGCGGAGAATTTTTCTCGGGCGGTGTCTGCGAAAATTCGACTTTGCCGCTTTCGCTGGGGCTCTTGGCCTGCAGCAGCCGATTGACCAGACCGGGGTCGTTGACTTCGGTCGTCGTGAAGTATCGGTCCTTGCCTTGTGCGTCGGGCTTGGTGTAGTAGATGATGCCGTCCTTGATGGTCACACTCTTGACTTGCGCACTATCGACACTGGCGACGAACGAGGTGTAGTCGGTGTTCGTGATCTGGTTGCGCCCGATGATGGGGTAGAGCAGCCAGTTGAATAGCGTCAGCGTAAGCATCATCCAGCCTATGGTCTTCCAGTTGAACCATGAAGGCGGATTCTGCTGCGGGGTTCCGTTCTGATTCTTTTTCATTGTTTTACGTTTTAAGGTGATGAAGCAATTCTTTCAAAAAAAGCACGGCAAATATACGCTTTTTTTCAAGATGTCGGTCATTATCAGGGTCGAAAAATGAGAAGATGGCTCGTTTTCTCCCCAAAAAGTTGGTATTTGACAAATAATGTACTATCTTTGTGCCCGATTTATAGTATTCATATATTAAAAATATGTTTAAGTAGGCAAATGGACAACGGACAACATACTAACGGCACATCGTTGCAGGGTGCCCCTGTCGCAGTCAGGCAGCGCTACATCATCCTCGATGCATTGCGAGGCTTTGCGCTGTTGGGCATTGTGCTTGCCAACTTCCCCGAGTTCTCGCTGTGGACGTTCCTCAGCGACGAGGCGCAGGCCGCCCTGCCGACAGCCGCGCTCGACCGAGGGTGCCACTGGCTGCTCTATCTGCTGGTCGATGGCAAGTTCTACACGCTGTTCTCGCTCCTGTTCGGCATGGGCTTTTCGATCATCATTGCCAATGCCGCGCGGCGTGGTGCCGATGGCTTCCGCATCTTCTATCGCCGCATGACGGTGCTGCTGCTCATTGGCCTTGTGCACTTGCTTTTCCTGTGGAGCGGCGACATCCTGGCGCTCTACGCCCTGATGGGGATGCTGCTGCCGCTGTTCCGTCGCTGCTCCAATCGAGCGCTGCTCGCGTGGGCAGCGGTGTTGCTGTTGGCGCCCGTAGGGGTCGATGCCGTAGTGGAAGGCTTTGGGCTGCATCCTTCGGCGTGGTTCGGCGAGCGGATGTGGCATTATTGTGGCGTGTTCGGCATCAGCGAGGAGCGCTATGCCTACTGGCTGCAGGAACAGACGTCGTACGTGGGCGTGCTGCAGTTCCTCGTGCAGGGAGCCTTCGAGCGGATGACGGAGTTTATCGACGGCAACCGCTACTTCAAGGTGCTGGGGCTGTTTGTGCTCGGTTTCTATGTGGGCCGAAACCGTCTGTATGCGCGGCTTGAGGAGATCCGCCCCATGCTGCATCGCGTGCTGGCGGTGGGCCTCGTGTGGGGCCTGCCCCTTAGCTTCATCTATGCGCACAGCTGCATGGAGCATCATCCCTGGGGACTCACCATCCACACGCTGCTCTACACGCTCAGCGTCTTTCCGCTTGCTTTCGGCTATGTCGCTGCCATCGCCCTTGCCTATCTCCGTTGGGGCGAGACGAGCCTCACCCGCTTCTTCGCCGCTCCCGGACGGATGGCCCTCTCGTGCTACATCGGCCAGACCCTGCTCGGTATGCTGCTGTTCTATGGCATCGGCTTCGGCCTCGGCGCCTACATCGGCCTGGGCCACGTCCTGCTCATCGCCCTCGGCATCTATATCTTCGAAGCCATTGTAGCCCGCCTGTGGTTAAGCTGGTTCCAATACGGCCTGTTGGAGTGGGTGTGGCGTATGCTGACGTACGGACGGTACTTGAAAATCGGCAAGGAAGCTGCCAGCCTGAACAATGCCGAGTCAAAATAATCCGTATTTAACCGTTTCTATATTTATAAATAAAGTCTTTTCAGCATGAAAAATTCTTTTCTTGTCGCTGTTGCGCTGATGGCGCTTGCAGCCTGTACGGCTCCGAAAGAGACGGAGGTGCCCCTTGTCTATGACGTTGAGAATACAGGAGCAGCCTTTGCTGCACCGTCGATGCCTGCACGCGATGCATTGCCGCGCGTCATGGGTCTGACCGACCCTTTGGCATGGAGCGACGGGTCGGGACGCTCCGAGGACTTCGCCTCGTGGTCGCGTCGTCGCGCCGAGATTGCCCAAGAGATACAGCATTATGAGATCGGCACCAAGCCCAGCGTCGAGGCGGGTCAGGTCAAGGCGCGCATGGCGGGCGATACGCTCTTCGTCGATGTCACTGTCGGCGACGAGACGCTCACTTTGAGCTCGCTCATCACCTATCCCACGTCGGGGCAGCCGCCCTATCCGCTCATGATCGGCACAAGCAATATCTCGCTGCCCGGCTCCATCTTTGCCGAGCGTCCTATTGCGCTGATGACTTACCACGAGCGGCAGGTGTGCGGCTACTCGCAGTTCAGGGGCGAGCTGGACCGCACGAAGTACGGCTTCACGCGCCTCTATCCCGAATTGATCAATAATGGCGCCTATAGCGAATGGGCATGGGGCCTGAGCCGACTGATCGATGGCCTGCAGCAGCTGGGGCCCGAAGTAACGAAGATCGACACGCAGCACATCGGCGTGACAGGTTGCTCATATGCCGGCAAGATGGCGCTCTTCTGCGGCGCTTTCGACGAGCGAGTGGCGCTGACCATCGCTCAGGAGCCCGGTGGAGGAGGTGCTGCCGCCTGGCGCGTCTCGCATGAGATGGAGGGCGTGGAGGACCTCGACCGCACCGACTACCATTGGTTCCTCGAAAGCCTTCGGGAGAACTTTCATGGCGACAGCGTCTATCACCTGCCCTACGACCACCACGAGCTTTGTGCCCTCGTCTGCCCGCGTGCCCTGCTGGTGCTCGGCAATCCCGACTACCCCTGGCTGGCCGACCCTTCGGCCTACGTCTCGGTCAATGCGGCACGTAAGGTGTGGGAGCAGTTCGGCATCGCCGACCGCATCGGCTATTCTATCATTGATGGACATGGTCATTGCCAGTTGCCCGAATCGCAGTTCCCCGAAGTGGAGGCCTTCATCGAGAAGTTTCTGCTTGGCAACGATAGCATTGATACGCGTGACATCAGTATTGCCCCGCTTTATAGGGACAGCGTGGATGTCAATCGATGGATTGATTGGCGCTGATAAGCACCCATTGTGCAATTTTTGCTCGAAATATTTGGATGATTGACAGGAAATGTCTATCTTTGGCCCCGAAATTAACCCAAAGAATGCAACTCAGGCACCGGCAGATTTTCAGCGCAGTAGTTTTGCTGCTCGTCATGATGATGTCGTTGGGGACGAAGGTCCTCCACGTGCATCATTATATCGTGCCGACGACTGTCGAGTGTGCCGATTGCCAGCACCACGTTTTTCATAGCGGGCATTTCCTCGCTGCCGACGATAACAGTGGCGAGTGTATGCTGTGCCAATGGCTTACCGTACCATATCTGGGAGAAGACACAGCTGGATACAAAACTTATTTTACTTCCGACATTGTACGATTCTGTATCTCCCTTTCCGAAGGGTATCCATGCGTCGTGCTGTATATTTCCTTGCGAGCTCCACCTGCTTTTCGGTAATTAATTTCTTTCTTATCTTATTCTCCAGGTTTGACAATTGTGAAACTTGGGTCATTCATTAATCACCGAAAAGTAAGCATGAAACATTTATTTATACCGATGCTACTGCTGTCGATAACGGCGGCAGCGCAAGATATACACGAACACAGTGCGTTCGTGAACGACAGTATCGACCCAATGAAAGAGGCGATACTGAACGAAATCGTAGTGACAGGCATCACGGGCACTCAGCGTCTGCGTGATGCTTCAGCACCCTTTATGGTGGTGTCGCCCGAAGATCTGCTTCGCCGTACGGGTAGCAACCTGATTGATGCCATCAGCCGCCAACCGGGTCTTTCGCAGATCAGCACTGGCACGGGCATCTCAAAACCCGTAATTCGTGGCTTGGGCTACAATCGCGTGGTAGTAGTTGACCAGGGAATACGCCAGGAGGGACAGCAGTGGGGCGATGAGCATGGTCTCGAAGTAGCCTCCGCTGCGGTCCATTCGGTCGAAATTCTCAAAGGTCCCGCTTCGCTGATGTATGGGAGTGATGCCATCGCAGGAGTGATGATACTGCATCCCGAACCCGTGCTCGACGAAGGTGTGATGCAAGTACATGTGGGCAGCGAGTATCAGTCGAACCCGGGATTGTGGGAAAACGTTATCGGCTTTGCAGGCAATGTACGTGGTTTTGTTTGGAACTGGCATTACACCGACAAGGCAGCCCATACCTATCATAATGATTGCGATGGCTATGTGCCCGGTTCATGGTTCAAGGAGCGCGACCTTCAGGGTATGTTGGGCATCAGCAAGGAATGGGGTCACAGTTGGCTCCGTCTTACTCACGTTGACTTCCGCCCCGGCATCGTCGAAGGTGAGCGTGACGAGCAGACTGGTGAACTGGTCTGGGAAGAAGGCAATACAGCTAAAGGTTATGGCGTGCAACTGCCTTCACAGCGCGTACTTCATACAAAGGTGGTCAGCGATAATGCCTGGCAATTGGGGACTGGCCAGCTGAAGGCCATCGTGGGGTATCAGCGCAACTTTCGTCGCGAGTTCGAGGAGTCGCTCGATGAGGCTGAACTCGCCATGAAGCTCCTCACTGTGAACTACGACGTGAAATACCAGCTTCAACTCCCCCATGACTGGAGGATGGCCACAGGCGTAGGTGGCATGTGGCAGAAAAACGTCAACGAGGGGGAGGAGTTCCTGATTCCCGATTACCATCTGTTCGACATCGGCGCTTTTGTGACTGCCAATCGCCAGCTCGGACATTGGCATCTTTCGGGCGGCTTGCGTATGGATCGGCGTTCGCTCAAGACCGAAGCTCTTCGCGAAGACGACGAACAGGTTTTCGAGGCCCTCGACAAGAGCTTCACGGGTGTCACCGGCAGCCTTGGCGCTGTGTGGAATGTCAACGACGCGCTCAACCTCAGGCTTAACTGGGCACGTGGCTTCCGTGCACCGACAGTCAGCGAACTGTCGGCAAATGGTGTGCACGAGGGAAGTATCCAATATGAACTTGGTAACGACCGACTCAAGGCAGAGGTCAGTCAGCAGCTCGACCTTGGCATGGATTACACCACGCATTGGGTCAGCCTGCAGGCAGCCCTTTTCGCCAATCGCATCGAGAACTACATCTACCTCTCGAAGTTGGCGGGAGTCCTGACCGAAGGATATCAGACCTATCAGTATCGCCAGGGTGATGCCCAGCTTGTGGGTGGCGAAGTCAGCATCGACCTGCATCCGGTCAATGCCTTCCACTTCGAGAACTCGCTGAGCGTTGTCGAGGCACGTCAGCTGCATCGTCACGACGAGGGCAAGTATCTGCCCATGATTCCGGCTCCACGATGGAATATGGATTTGCGCTACAATTTCAAGGACTTCGGACGCAGCCACTTCCGTCGTTCCTATCTCGCTTTCGGTATGGAATATAATTTCCGGCAGGATCATTTCTATGGCGTGGATGATACTGAGACTGCCACGCCCGACTATGCGTTGCTGAGCCTTTCAGCCGGGGTGGATCTGCACTTGAAGGGGCACAACTGCATCGAGTTGTCACTCTCCTGCCAGAACCTGCTCGACAAGGTCTATCAGTCGCATTTGAGCCGACTGAAATATGCCGACATCAATGCTGTGACAGGCCGAATGGGTGTCTCGGGTATGGGCCGCAATATCTGCCTGAAGGTGAACATCCCGCTCGATATTCATCTGCGACGCGATTGACAACGTTGTCAAAAAATACGTTGTTTGGAACAAAAGCATTATCTTTGCATCGAAAAATAAGAACAATTAAAACTATATTATTATGGAAAAGAAATTGACAAGATCGGCCAACGACAAGAAACTGTTTGGCGTATGCGGCGGAGTAGCCGAGTATTTTGACGTAGATCCCACTTTGGTTCGCGTTGGCATTTTGGCCTTGACCATCTTCACGGGTCTCATTCCAGGGTTGGTACTTTACTTCTGTATGGCACTTGTGATGCCCGAAAAGGGGGGATATAACCGATGAAAAGGAAAGCAGCTCGACTCGTGGTCGCCCTATGTGTGCTGGTGGCATTGCTTGTGACGGCGTTCTGCCTTCAGACCTGCCATCCTTGCATCTATATTCCCAACGGTCCGGGTGTCGCCGATAGCACGCTTTTGGAGCAGGGGACAGTCCCACAATGATGTGGTTGTCAAATGACAAAAAGTGGCTCAGCAGGTATAAAAACCTTGTTGAGCCACTTTCATTTGGTTGTTAGGCGTGGATTATTTGCGTCGCCCCATCGCGTCGAATGTGCCGTGCTCGGTCTGGATGAGCAGTTGGCCGTTCACGTATGTCTTGGCAGTGCGTGGAGCCGTTGGCACAACGTCCATTTCGATGGTCTCGATGGCAGCTGGTGGAGCCGTGCGGAAGTCGAAGGTGATGATGTCGGGACCTAACTGTGCGCCCGTCTCATCAACATATTCCAGTTCCTGGATGTTCGAGATTGGCTTCTCAAGCCGGACGGTCAGAGAGGAGTTGTTGGTGCCCGGTTTGGTCCACCCACTGAAAGCCGGGGTCGTGTCGTCGGTGAAGGCGGTGGCTCCCGTCGTGCCGGGGAACGGAGCGCTGGCGTCCTGCACGAATAAGCCGCCCGACTTCTTCTTTCCACCCGCCTCAATGAGGTCGATGCATTGGTGGTTGGGCCAGTTGTTGGGCGTATTGTAGGTCCAGAGGCTTGACTTGTAGTCGATGTGCCAGGCCAGCATACCGTGTCCGGGGATGTAGGCGTCCCACCCGTTGAGCTGACGGTTCTCGAAGAGGTAGTATTCGCCCTCACGCGGATCGTCGAGACCCTCGGTGATGGGCACGATGAAAGCCTGGTTGCTGGTACTCAGCTCCATCAGCGTGTCGGTCTTCTGTTCCGACAGGACCAAGGGTGTGAGCCAGCCCAGTTCGTAGCGCTCGTAGGCACTCATGCCGGCGGGAATGAAGCTGTTGAAGTTGTAGCATCCCTCGTCGAGCAGGTCAAAGCCGCAGGGGGTGCATGTGGCAGGCGCACCGTTGGCGGTGTTGTAGAGGTCGGGCAGGCCGAGGACGTGGGTGAACTCGTGGCAGAAGGTGCCTACGCCGTCCATGTAGTCGCCGTACAGTTCGTTCGAGCAGGCATAGTCGTGCAGGGCGAGGTCGTCGTAGCTGTATATTTTGCCAGAGGCAGACCAAACGTCCCATGCATGGGGCCAGATGTCGCTCTTCATTCCGGTGTAGTTTTCGCCCTTGCCGGCATAGAAGGCAAAGACGAAGTCGATGATGCCGTTGCTGTCGGTGTCATAAGCCGAGAAGTCGACGTCGAGGCTGTCGTTCAGGTAGTCGCAGGCCTCCGTGATCATTTCCCAGGCTTTCGCGTCGTTGTTCCTGCCGTAGTATTTGAGGCTGTCCTTCAGCAGGATGGGGCCGAAGACGTCGAACTGTGGGTCAAACTCGCCGCACGAGTTCTGATAGAAGAAGTCGTGGGCCGAACCGATGTGCTTGAATCTGCTGCCCTCGTAGCGTGGACGGTCGTAGCCATCCTTTGTCATCATATCGACGTATGCCTGATGAGGGTTGTCTATGGTGAATCTCACGTCCTGGAACTCCACCAGCACGACGAGGCCGCGCACCTTGCCTCTTGTCGGGAAGCCGAAGTGAGGGGCGAGAGTGCTGTCGCAGACCAGTGAGTCGGGATCATAGACTATCGAGTCGCCGGGGATCGAGTCGTTGGCGATGCTGTCGGCAGGAATGCTGTCGTTGGCGATGCTGTCATTATCCACGCCATCGGCAAGTCTGGCTCGCATGGCCTGGGCACGTCGGTTGTAGCGTAGGCGTTCATGGCGTGCGGCATTCACCTGGGCTCGATGCTGCAGCAGCTGGGTCTTCTCGGTTTCCCAAGCGGCAAGCTCGGTGGCATTGGCGATGTGGAGGAAGCCCCGTTCGTCGGTGACGAGCAGGTTGCCGTCGAGGTCGGTGGTCCAGTGGCACCATTCGTCGCCATGCAGGAGCACGGTGATGGTCTTGCCGTCGGGCTGCAGCATGGTGATGGGGCCGCGACGGGCAGGCACAGCCTGTGTCGGCATCGTGCTCAGCAGGATCATGGCTGCGATGACGGATAGGAGTATTCTGGGTTTTGAGGTCATGATGTTATGTGATTTATTGATTGTTTCTTTTCTTGCCTTGGTTTCTTGTCGGCTTGTCGCCCGGTCGCTTCGACGACCTGTTGCCACGTTGTCTTTTCGGCCTGTCCTCCTGCGGGCTTGTTTCCTTGTAGTCGCAGCCGCCCAGTTCGTCGGGCACGGCGATGCGCTCCATCTTCTTGTCGATGAACTTTTCGAGGGCAGTCAGTTTACGTAGGTCGCGTCGGTCGTCGCAGTTCACCAGGGTGAGGCTTTCGCCATCGTGGTCGGCACGAGCCGTGCGTCCGATGCGGTGTACGTAGTCCTCCATGTCGTGCGGCATATCGTAGTTGATCACCAGAGCGATGCCGCTGATGTCGATGCCGCGCGAGACGATGTCGGTGGCCACTATCACGTTGGTGCGGCCAGCGCGGAAGGCGTTCATCACCTCGTCACGGTCCCTCTGCTCTAGGTCGGAGTGCATGGCAGCCACCTGGAAACCTTTCTTGCGCAGACCCAGCACCACGTCGCGCACGTCGGCCTTTCGGGTCACGAAGACCACCACGCGCTTCTCGGGGTTGCGGAGCAGCTCGTCCCTGACGAAGCCGTCCTCCCTGCCGCCGAAGAACTTCTTCAGGAAGCGGACGAGCATCGGCGTCTTCTGCGCCTGGTGGCAGATGCAGCATTGCTGGTGTATCTTCTCGGCAGGCTTCGAAATGGCGATCTTCACCATCACGGGGTTCCACAGTATCTTCTCGGCCAGCTGCTGTATCTTGGGCGGCATCGTGGCGCTGTAGAGGATCTTCTGGCAGTCGTCGGGCAGCAGCTTGTTGATGGCCATAATGTCGTCGTAGAAGCCCATATCGAGCATACGATCGGCCTCATCGAGTACGAAGAATGACACTTGTGACAGATCGACGTATCCCAGATTGATGTGCGAAAGCAGACGTCCCGGGGTGGCAATCACCACGTCGGCGCCTTGGCGAAGGCCGCGTTCCTGAGCGGCAAAATCAGTACCCTCGCCACCGCCGTAGACAGCCACTGAAGAGGCATCGACAAAGTAAGAGAAACCCTGCATCTGCTGGTCGATCTGTTGGGCCAGCTCGCGGGTGGGGGCCATGATGACGCAGTTGATGGCGTCGGAAGGGTAGCGGTAGCGGTTCAGGTTCGAAAGAATGGGCAGCAGGTAGGCGGCGGTCTTGCCGGTGCCCGTTTGTGCCACGGCAATCACATCATCGCCATTGAGCACGGGAGGGATGGCCTTCTCCTGCACAGGAGTACATTGGCCATATTTCATATATTCCAGGGCATCCATCACGCCCTGATCTAATCCTAATTCACTAAAATTCATGGCGCAAAGATACACATTATTTAAATATAATGGTATAAGAATAAAAAATTAACAAATAATAATTTACAATTTTGGGGCGATTAACAAATTACAATTGTCAATTTTGCGTCATTGCTGGTCGGTGTCGGGCACATCGAGGTGCATCAGAAATTCAGTGAGGCTGGCACTCTTGTCGAGCCCAAGTTTCTGACGGATTCGATAGCGGCTGATTTCGATGCCTCGCGTCGAAATGTTCTGGAGAGGGGCAATCTCTTTCGACTGCAGTCCCATGCGGATATAGGCACACAGCATCATTTCCTTGTGCGAAAGGTCAGGATAGCGTTTGCTCAGTGTCTGCAGGAACTTGTGATGCACTGCATCGAACGAGTCGTGGAAGGCATCGAGGTCGTCATCATGGCTGATGTTGGTGTCGATCTGCCCGATCAGACGGATGATGCGCCGCTTGGAGGCAGGCAGGTTCTCTTCGCTGAGCGACTTGTTCAGGCTGACCGCCGTCTTCTTTATCTCCTGCAGCATCTCGTTCTTGCGCACGATGTTCATCCTCGAACGCACTAGCTCGTCCTGCTTCGAGCGCAGTTCGATTTCCAGTTTCTCTTCTCGCAGAATGGCAATCTTCTCCTCCTGTTCGAGGATCTGCTCTTCCTGCTCGTGAATCTGTTCCTCGCGTTCGTGAATCTGCTCGTCCTTCTGGGCAATCAGCTTTTGGCGCTTTCGCTTCTGACGCCGATAGGCTTCGAAGCCGAGTGCAGCCAGCAGCAGTGCGTAGAGCAGATAAGCCCACCACGAGCGATACCAGGGAGGCAGAATCGTGAAATGGAACGTGGTTTCGACTGGATTCTCACTGTAGTTCGAGATGACACGCAGATGGAACGTGTAAGTGCCTTCGGTCAGGTTGGTGTATTCCTTGATGCTTCGACGCGAATACGGACTCCATTCGCTCTCGGTTGTCCTCCTACCGGCATAGAGCAAGCCGTTCCGCTGCTTTTCGAGCCAATAACTGTAGAGTACCGACTGGGCAGGGTCATAATTGCTGACACTGTACTCGATGCGCAGGGAGTTGTCGCGCCAACGGATGTCGCCAGGCGGTTGGCAGCCGTAATAGAGCGTGTCGGCACCATTGCCGATATAGACGCGGCGGATGTAGGGGGTGAGGGGTTCGAGAGGTTTGAGGGGATTGGTAGAGCCTCCTTCAAATCCTTCATCAGAGGGGGAGGAGGGTTCTGAAAGGCTGAGCATGGCAAAACCCTCTTCGGTGCCGATGATGGCCTGGTCGCCGTTGAGGCTGACATTCTCGAAGTCTTCCATCAGCCAGTCGTTCAGATAACCATCATTGCGTGATCCCCTTACCAGATGAAGCGTACCATCGGCAGCATACCAGATGTCTCCACTGGCATTTTGCAGCAGGTAGGTATAGGGAACGTGCCCCTCCAGTCGGTCTTCGAGTTCGGTGAAAAGCACAAGGCTGTCGTGCGCTGCATCGTAGCGCAGCAATCCCTGGCGCGAGGCTACGACAGTCTCTCCGTCGAAGCGTGTGATGCAGACGTTGTCACCCTTTGGCAGCAGTTCGGAATTGTAGCATTTCCGGCTCTTGACTTCACTCAGATTGTCGGTGAGCGTAAGTCGGAAGATGCCCTTCTCCTTGTTGGCCACCCAAACGACGGGCAGTCCGTCCTCGATGTAGAATGTCTTGGCCGAGATGTCGGCACCCTTCACATCTTCGGCCATCACCCAGTCGCGTCCCTGCAGACGCATCAGCCGCAGGCCCCAATAGGAGGCTGTCAGCAGTACGTCGTCACGATTGCCGATGCGTCGTACTCCCCACACTCCACGATTTTTATAGCGTATGATTCGATTGCCGTCGATGGAGAGGAAGAACTGTCGTCCGCCGCAGAAAAGGCGTCCTCCGATGGTGTCGAGGCAAAGCACCTGTCCGTCAGTTCCCTCTACGAAGCGGATGTCGCAACCTGCCATTTCGTAGAGTCCCTGGTTGGTGCCGAGATAGAGGCGCCCCTGGTATTCGACGCTGCAATTGCCGCTGCCGATGGGCGACTGCCTGCTGTTGATGAAACGCAGGGGCGAACGCATGGGGATGCAGTCGATGCCATTGTCAAGCCCGAGCCAAAGGTTCTGGTCGCGGTCGAAAAAGGTCGAAAGCACTGTCTTGTTCTGCAGTCCCTGGTTGATTGACATTCGTTCGGTAGTGTTCTGCTTGAGGTCGAGTAGTATCACGCCGTCTTGCATCGTGCCCAGGGCAAGCATATCGCCCGAACACGCCGCCGAAGATAGCCCACGATGGGCAATCAGTTCGTCGGCAGCCGTGTGGAACGGTTCGATATGATTGTCGGAATAGAGGAAGAGACCCTGGTCGCTGCTCACAAGCAGCAGTTGCCCTTGCGGATAGGGGAGGATGCTGACGATACGTGAGGTCCGGCTGATGTCGATACCCTGCAGTTGCTGGAATTCATTGCCCACAAGCACAAAAACACCTCGCGACCCGACGGCATAGAGCCGGTTATAGACCACCGTGGAGTAACTGATGCCAAGCGGGCTGTTGATCTTCGTCTCGCTATTGTTGATGTAGAGGGGATTGTCGCTCTGGTAGTAGATGTCGTGCCCGATCTGGTGGATGTTCCAAATGTTCAGTTGCCCTGCCCGTTCGACGCTTTCCGACAGTCGATGGTAGACAAGCTGTCCTTTGGGATTACGCGTAAAAAAACCGAATTGCCCCAAGGCACCCACGTAGATGGTGTCACCGCTGGTCCTGACGGCTCTCACCTTCACATTGCCGGGCAGCGGGTAGGTCTGCCAGGTGTTGCCGTCGTATTCCAGCAGTCCCTTGTTGTTGGCAAAGTACATCCAGCCCTCCTTGCTTTGAGCGGCCTGCCAGTTCTGATTGCCTGAATGGTATTGCTGACGGGTGTAGTTCACCACCACGCGTTGCCAGTGATTTTCAGCCCTGCCTGGCATCGAAGCCAGCGCCAGGAGGAACGTTAGAAGTAAGATTTTTTTCAATTGAAAAAATACAATTAATAAAACACGATAAGTTTTGCGGTGCAAAGATACTACTATTTTTTCATGAAAACAAATTTATGTGGTTTTTTTTGTGCGAAATGCAAATATTCGTTGAAAATCAGTATGTTTTGTAACCGATGAGAAAGTCGTGATGTAGTCGATGTTGTGTTGTATAGTAATTGTGATGTAGTGAAATGTTTGCTTAGTTTGGCGGAAACTCTTACTTTTGCACCATCAACATTCATGTTTATCTACAATAACTAACATTTATGAAACAAAAAACATTATCATTGGAATGCATGCGACTGATGCTTATCGGTTGTATCATGTTCCTCCTGGACGTGGGCCTTTTTGCCCAAAGTTCCCAGACCTTCCGAGGCAAGGTGCTCGATGCCTCTACGCGCGAACCTTTGATAGGAGTGAGTGTGCTTGAGAAGGGCACCACGAACGGTGTGGTTACCGACGTTGATGGAAACTTCGTGATCCATAGTGTCAAGTCGGGTGCAACCATCACCTTCTCCTATGTAGGCTATTCTACGCAGGAGATCCTTGCCACACGAATCGGCAATACTGTTCTTCTCGAGGAAGACGACAAGACCTTGAACGAAGTCGTAGTCATCGGTTATGGCGTTCAGAAGAAAGTCAACCTGTCGGGTGCCGTGAGTGCTGTCGATGGTGACAAGCTCGCAGCCAAGCCTTCGAGCGATGTGCTCAGCGCCATGCAGGGCGAAATGCCAGGTGTGGCTGTGCTCCGTTCGAGCGGTGAGCCAGGCAGCGAGACCAGCGGTATGCGTATCCGCGGTTTCTCGTCGGTGAATGCCACCTCGGCCCTGGTGCTGATCGATGGTATTGAAGGCGACCTTAGTCTGCTCAATGCCGACGATATCGAGAGTATCTCTGTACTGAAGGACGCTTCGGCCTGCGCCATCTACGGTGCACGTGCTGCATCGGGCGTTGTGCTCGTCACCACCAAGAGCGGTAGCGAGGGCAAGCCGAAGGTTTCCTATAATGGCTACTATGCTGTCAATATGCCAGGCAACATGCCAGAACGTCTGCCCGCATGGGAGGAGCAGCAGTGGATCAACATCGGCCGATACAATGCAGGCGGTGCCTACGAATGGAACAAGGAGAAGACCACCTGGGTTGCCAATCCCAACTTCAACTATTATCCCAACAACAACAACGGACGTTGGGAGCAGTTCACCGCAACCAACTGGGTGGACGAAGGTACAAAGGACTGGGCCGGACAGACCAATCACTCCATTTCGGTGAGCGGTGGTTCGAAGAACATCAACTACCTCATCAGCGGCAACTACTACTTCAAGGACGGTATGCTGAAATATGCCAAGAACAACAATACCCGTGTGAACCTGCATGCCAAGCTGCATGCCGAGTTGAACAAGTATCTCAGCCTGGGCATCAACGTGCAGTATCAGTCGAAGAAGAACAACGCCCCATCGAGTGGTGCAGGCAGTGTCTTGAATACAATGTACGGCGCACGTGCACGTCAGTTGCTGTGGCAGCCCGAAGAGACTCCCAACTACGATGCTCAGCCCTACAGTGGTGACCTTCAGGTCAATCCTATCGACATTCTTAAGAATGGTGGCACCAACGAGTCACTCTACGAAGCCTTCCTGGGCAAAGGTGAACTGACCATCAAGAATCTGGTGAAGGGTCTCACCGTGAACCTGAGTGCAAGCCGCCGTGCTGGCTACTATACCCAGCGCTCCGAGCGTCACTGGCTGGCATGGTACGCCATGAACGGCACCACCATCCGTCAGCAGACCAACAACCCCAACTCGCTCTATCGTCAGAAGAACAACGACTACCACGATCAGTTCGAGGCTACCGTAAACTATGCATTGGAGGCAGGTCAGCACAATTTCCAGGTGCTTGCCGGTACGAGCTATGAGAACTATCGCAAGGACCAGTTCGATGCTACTGCACGCAATATGAACTCCAACGATTTCTATTCGTTCAACTACTACGATGCTTCCGAGGCTTCGAACACCACGCTGGGTGACCTGATCCAGCCTTGGTCAATGATGTCGTATTTCGGACGTATCAACTACAACTTTGCCGAGCGTTATCTCCTTGAGGCCAACATCCGTTACGACGGTTCGTCACGTCTGGCACCCGAGAAGCGCTGGAAGGCTTTCCCATCGGTATCGGCAGCCTGGCGTGTGAACCAGGAGCCTTGGTTCAAGCTCGATTGGGTAAGCAACCTGAAACTGCGTGCATCATGGGGTCAGCTTGGTAACGGTGCCGTGCTCGGCCTGTACGACTACATCGCCACCATCTCGCAATCGACCACCTACATCACCGAAAAGAGCTACTATCAGAGCCAGCTCGCTTCGAAGGACAAGACCTGGGAAACCATCGAGACCACGAACCTCGGTGTCGATCTCGGCCTGTTCAACAGCCGTCTGAACGCTACGTTCGACTACTATTGGAAATATAACAACGACATGCTCTCCAACCTGCAGCTGCCTCACACCATCGGTATCGGTGTACCTGCCGTCAACATCGGCAAGCTGAAGACCTGGGGATGGGAGTTCGAGATCAAGTGGAACGACCGCATCGGCGACTTCAGCTATCAGGTGGCATTCAACCTCTCCGACTCGAAGAACGAACTCGTCGAATACGACGGAGCCGACGTGATCACTGCCGGTACCCGCCAGCTGATCGAAGGCTATCCCCTCAACACCATCTGGGGTTACACCACCGACGGCTACTGGTCGAGCAAGGAAGAGTACGAGCAGTATAAGCAGGATCATCCGGGCTACAAGTCGTTCTCCGATGGCAAGATTGGCGCCGGTGACGTCAAGTTCCTGACGCTGCCCGACAAGGACGGCTCCATCAACCACCAGGTAGGTGCCGGCGACGGCACGAAGGAGAACCACGGCGACCTCGTTTATCTGGGCGACACCAACGGACGCTATCTCTATGGCATCAACCTTTCGGCCAAGTGGAAGGGCTTCGACGTTGCAGTGATGTTCCAGGGTGTTGCAAAGCGCAAACTGCTCATCGACACCGAGGCCATCTCACCCTTCGGACGTACTCACCAGATGCCTTGGACCATCCATCGCGACTACTGGACTCCCGAAAACACCGATGCCTACTGGCCACGTCTCTACAACTATAATGGCGATATGTTCAACTTCCAGCCCTCCGACAAGTGGGTACAGGATGCCTCCTATCTCCGTCTGAAGAACATCACGGTAGGCTATACCATCCCCGTTCCCAAGCGCTACATCGACAAGCTGCGTATCTATGTCAGCGGTAACGATGTATGGGAAAAGTCGGATATCCTGAAGGTATTCGACCCCGAGTCGGGCAACAATGTAGGCCGTAACTACTATCCCTTCTTCCGTACCTGGTCGTTCGGTGTGAACGTAACTTTATAAGCCATGAGCCATAAGTTTTGAGTTGTAATCAAGCTTTTTTAGAAAACAGTATGAAACGATATATATTCAAATCAATATATGCAGCCGGCATCGTATGCGGCATGATGTCGCTCACCAGTTGCGAACTGGACCGACTGCCCGAGACCACACTCGCCGACAACACTTTCTGGCAGAGTGAGACCGACCTGCGTGGTGCCTGCAACAAGTTGTATGTCGACCTTCCGGGCTTCTCGCACGACACCCGTGCCGACGACATCATCGGAACCGCAGCAAATGCCACCTCAAGCGGCAGTTGGAGCATCCCTGCCACTTCCGGCGATTGGACCAACGCCTACCAGAAGATCTTCGTGTGCAACAACATCATCGAGAAGGGTGGCAATGCCCCGCTCACCGATGCCCAGAAGAACCGCTGGCTGGCCGAAGCCTACTTCTTCCGTGCCTTCCATTTCTTCGACCTTGTGAAGAAATACGGCGATGTGCCCCTGATCCTGAAAGCCTTCGACTCGACCAGCGATCCCGACATTAAGATGGGACGCACGCCCCGAGAACAGGTGATCCAGCAGTGCTATGCCGACCTGAAGTTCGCTGAGGAATATCTGCCCGAAATAGACCAGGTGAGCAGTGCTGCCGACTGGGGACGTGTATCGAAGAGCGCAGCCCTTGGCCTGATGGTACGCATCGGACTTTACGAGGGCACCTTCTCGAAGTATCACAATCTGGGCGGTGACTACAAGTCGCACCTCAAGGTGAGCATCGATGCAGCTGAGCGTCTCATCCAGAGCGGCAAGCACGACCTCTATCCCGACTTCCAGAAACTCTTCTACTTCGATGGCGAAGGTCGTCAGAACAAGGAGAACGTCTTCGTGAAGATCTATGGTCCCAATGGCGACGGTGCTGTCATCACCCACAACAATTCGCGTGGTATGGAGAACGCTGTCAGCGTAACTCGCCAGACCATCGACCAGATACTCTATACCGACGGTCTGCCCCGTGAGAAGACCACGCTGAAGGTTGAGGAAACCCACCACAACGATGTGTTCATCAATCGTGACCCACGTATGGCAATGACCTTCTACCAGAAGGACGAGGAAGCCTACAAGGCCGGCTATAACCCCTTCGGCAACCAGCACGGCAATGGCTACGGCCTGAAGAAGGGATTCATGCTCGAAGAGTGGAACACCACCAACAAGGAGACCGTTGACAAGATGATCATCCGCTATGCCGAAATTCTCATCTCCTACGCCGAGGCGCTCTATGAGTACAACGGCCAGATCACCGATGCCCAGCTGAATGCCACCGTCAACAAGGTGCGCCATCGTTCAGGCTTCGAAGCATTGCTGACCAATGCCTTCTGTGCTGCCAACGGCCTGGATATGCTCCAGGAGATCCGTCGCGAACGTCTTGTTGAGTTCATCGACGAGAACCTGCGCTACAACGACATCATCCGTTGGAAGATTGCCGAAAAGGTGCTGCCACAGACCATGCTCGGACTGAAGTACAACGATGCCGACAACCTGAGCACCCAGCGTGAGAACATCGAGAGCCGTCTGACCGATGAGAACGGTATGTTCAATGGTCGCAAGGTGGCCGATCAGGGTGGTATCTACGTGATTGAGGACGCTGCCAACCGCACCTTCAATCCCGCCAAGGACTACTATTATCCCATTCCAACCTACGAGATTGCCACATCGGAAGGCAGCGTGGTGCAGAACCCGGGATGGAATTAATCGGAGTCAAATAACAATTAATAATTAACAATTAACAATTGTTGGTTTGAACAGAACAAATTCCTACAGTAGAAGGTATCGTCCCTTTTACTACCCTTTTACTCTTTTTTTACTCCCCTTTTACTCCAAATAAAAACAATATTTCGAAATATGAAACGTTATATGAATAAGTTCGCGCTGGCAATGGCCATGGTGATGGGCCTTTCGACGCTCACCTCTTGTGAGGACGACGAATGGGGCAACGACAATCCCGACTATCAGAATGTGTTCATCGTAGCCTTTGCCGATTGGGGACCCAAGAGCAACAACGACAAGACCTACACGGTCAACCAGGGCAGCCAGCAGGTTGTGCCCGTACAGTTGTGGTGTGAAGGCACGCGCAGTTTCGATGCCCAGGCTTTCGTCTATGCTGATAGCAAACTGACGCTCGGTGTCGACTATCAGGTGACGGATGCCAGCGGCAACGTCCTTCAGCAGGATGGCAACGGTGCCTGGGTTTTGACCTGGGATCTCCGTTCGCCCGATAACACCAACAACCATCGCGTGCAGGAACTCTATGTGAAGGCGCTCAATGGAGCCACCGGCGACGTAACGCTGATGACCTTCGACCCCAAGGATGTGGATGCCGATGGCAAACTGCGCATTTCGAACGGTGGAACGAAAGACGACGATACCGAGTACTATGTGCCCAACAACAAGACGGCAGAATACGAAGTGCGCTGTCTCACCGTTAATTATAAGGTTAAAGTAACCATCAAATAACTTAAGGGTTTATGAGGATTCATAAGTTAGTTGGTCTATTCCTACTTCTTTTGCCCGTAGCGATGGCGGGGGCGCAGTCCATCTGGGACGGCGCTCACCTCGCCCGGGTGAAAGCCTCGCTGGAACAGCCGGCCTACGCCACAGCCTATCGTCATCTTCTCGACGAGGCCGAGAGCGAATTGCAGCGCCAGCCGCTTTCGGTGATGATGAAGGAGAAGGTGCCGGCCAGTGGCGACAAGCACGACTACCTGAGTCTGAGCCGCTACTACTGGCCTGATCCGACCAAGCCCGACGGACTGCCCTACATCGCTCGCGACGGTGTGTCGAATCCCGAACTGGAACTCCTCGACCGTCCGAAACTGGCGCTGATGGCCAATGGGGTCACCACCCTCTCGCTGGCTTGGTATTTCAGTGGCGACGAGCGTTATGCCCGGAAGGCTGCCGAACTGCTGAGAGTATGGTTCCTGGACAAGGACACAAGGATGAATCCGAATCTGAACCATGCCCAGATTGTGCCCGGCAAGTTCAACGGCCGGGGACGCTGCTACGGGGTTATCGATGCCTACTCGTTTGTCGAGATGCTCGATGCCGTGCAACTGCTCGAAGGTTCAAAGGCCTTTACCGCCAAGGATGCCAAGGCGCTTCGGAAATGGTTTGCCGAGTTTCTCCATTGGATCCTGACCAGTGAACAGGGCATCGAGGAAGGAAACCAGCGCAACAACCACGCCACTGCCCACGATGTGCAGGTCATCGCCTACGCCAAATTTGTGGGCGACAAGAAGGTGATGGAGGAATATCTGTCGCAGTTCTACGAGAATCGCATGCTGACGCAGATCGAGCCCGACGGCAAGCAGCCCAACGAGTTGCGTCGTACGTTGGCCTTCGGTTACTCGCAGTACAACATGACGCACATCATCGACGTCTTCCAGCTGGCACGACAGGCAGGCTATCAGCCCGAGGGTATGGACCTGCTCGAGAAAGCCGCCGACTTCCTTGCCCCGTATATGGGCAGAAAGGTGGAGGAGTGGCCCTACCAGCAGATCAGCGAGTGGGACTACAAGCAGAACGAACTGGCCAAGGACCTCTATCGTCTCTACTTGCTCGAACCTGAGCGCACCGACTACCTGCAGTTGGCAAAGGACAACGTCATCCGTCGTTTTGCCGATCGTTTCTTCCTGCTCTACTATACGCCCGACCTCACCGACAATGCCTTTGCTCGTGCTGACGTGCAGTTGCGCTACCAGCTCAGCCAGGCGAACAAGATACGCAAGGACCGCAAGGACTGGTCGTTGATGCCACGTTGCGTGGAGAAGAACGGCGATTTGCGTATGGTGCGTCAGCCCGACTGGTGCTGCGGATTCTTTGGTGGCGAACTGTGGCACATGTACCAGTATTCGCACGATCCCTTCTGGCGTCAGCAGGCGGTCAGCAACACCTGGCCCATCGAACAGGTGAAGAACCATGGAGGAAGCCACGACCTGGGCTTCATGGTCTATAACACGTTCGGCAAGGCCTGGGAACTGACAGGCGAGCAGTCCTATCGCGACGTTGTCGTGAAGGCAGCCAAGACGCTCATCACTCGTTACGACGACCGTGTGGGTTGCATCCGCAGTTGGAGTTGGGGCACACCCGACCGATGGAAGTTCGCTGTCATCATCGACAACATGATGAACCTCGAACTGCTTTTCGAGGCATCACGCATCACGGGTGACAAGCGCTACTACAACATTGCCGTTTCGCATGCCAACACTACCATGCGCAATCATTTCCGCGAGGACTATTCCTCCTATCATGTGGTGGATTACAATCCCGAGGATGGCAGCGTCATCAAGCGCATTACCCACCAGGGCCTCTTCGACGAGTCGGTATGGAGTCGTGGTCAGGGCTGGGGTCTCTATGGCTTCACGATGTGCTATCGCTACACCCACGACAAGGCCTACTTGGAGCAGGCGCAGAAGATTGCCGCATTCTGGATGTCACAACCCGATATGCCCGACGACCTGGTTCCTTATTGGGACATGCGCGACCCTGCCATCAAGACCGGCGTGGGTCCTGCCCAGGACGGTGGATGTCCACGCGATGCTTCGGCAGCAGCCATCATCGCCTCGGCGCTCTACGAACTGGCAACCTATGTCGATGCCGACACCGCAGCCGCTTATCGCAGCTATGCCGACCGCGTGCTCCATTCATTGGAGACCAGCTATCAGCCCGAGCCGGGCACCGCACAGGGCTTCCTCCTGTTGCACGCCACGGGCAACTACCCCGCTGGCGACGAGATCGACGTCCCCATCAACTATGCCGACTACTATTACCTCGAGGCGCTGCATAGAAGAGACAAGCTGAATAAATGATGGTTCTGAAAAGTTCGAAAGGTTAAGAAAGGTTGTTACGCTTCGCTCCACGCGAGCAGAGCTCGGAGCGAAAGGTTGTTAGCCCCTCTTAACCTCTCAAACCTCTCAAACCTCTCGAACCCCTCGAACCTCTCGAACCTTTCGCCCCCCTCCCAACCATGACCAAATTGTGTGTGCTTTGTTTTTCGACCTGTGTGCTGGCTGCGACAGCTGGTGCACAGGTCAATTTGTCCCAATGGCAATTCGTTCGCACCGACATGGCAAACGTCTGGGAGGTGGAGCGTCCCGTGAAGGAAGGGAAACCCGAAAGCGTCCCGTTGTGGCAGGACGTCACGCTTCCCCATTGCTATAATGCCGAAGATGGTGTCGATCCCGACGTGAACTACTATCAGGGTGCTGCCTGGTATCGCACCACCATCGAGGTGGCAAATCCCTATGCAGGGGGACATACCTTGCTGGAGTTCGAAGGGGCAGGCCAGAAGACGCAGGTCTATGTCGATGGCCGTCTGATGGGTTCGCACGTGGGCGGTTACGACCGTTGGACGGTCGATATCACCGAAGTCGGCAATGGCCGGCATCCCATTGCCGTGCGTTGCGACAACAGTCGTGATGTGGAGATGATTCCTTCCGACATGAGCGACTTCTGCCTCTATGGAGGACTCTATCGCCCCGTTCATCTGGTGTATCTGCCCGAGCGCTACATCAGCGATGTTCGCATCGATGTGGAGGGCGACAAGGTAAGTGTGAAAACTTCGCCGTCAGATATCGGGGACGTCAGTTGCAGCATCGTGTCTCCCGATGGAAAGACGGTCTATGAAGGGGGCATCGGTCTGCCTATCCGCATCAGGAAACCTGCGTTGTGGGATGTGGATTCGCCATCGCTCTATACGCTTCGTATCACTTGTGGCCAACAGGTCATCGAGCGTCGCTTCGGCTTCCGCAGTTATGAGTTCCGCGAGCATGGGCCCTTCTTCCTCAATGGTCGCCGTCTGCTCTTGAAGGGTACACATCGCCATGAGGACCATGCCGGAGTGGGTGCCGCTATGACCGATGAGCAGATCCGACAGGAGATGCAGCAGATCAAGGACATGGGCGCCAACTTCATCCGTTTGGGCCATTACCAACAGCGCGACCTCGTGCTCGACCTCTGCGACTCGCTCGGCATCCTCGTGTGGGAAGAGATTCCCTGGTGCCGTGGTGGAGTAGGGGGAGAAGAGTATCAGCAGCAGGCTCATCGGATGCTCGAAAACATGATCACCCAGCATCGTCATCATCCGAGCATCATCCTTTGGGGCCTCGGCAACGAAAATGACTGGCCAGGCGATTTCTCTACCATCATCGATACGGTGGGTATCCGTTCTCTGATGACGTCGCTCAACGATCACGCCCATCGGCTCGACCCCCTGCGAAAGACGGTCATTCGTCGCTGCGACTTCTGTGCCGACATCGTCGATATCTATTCGCCGTCGATTTGGGCAGGTTGGTACAGCCGACGCTTCACCGATTATCGCGAGATGGAGGAGGCTGCCATCGCCCGCTTTCCTCATTTCCTGCATGCCGAATGGGGAGGCGACAGTCATGCAGGCCGACATGCCGAGTCGGGCTTCGACATCGAGGTCGGTGACAAGAAAGGCGACTGGTCGGAGAGCTACATTGTCCGTCTCTTCGATTGGCATCTGAAGGAACAGGCCAGGATGCCCAACCTGACGGGATCGGCATTCTGGACCTTCAAGGATTTCTGCACCCCGCTGCGTCCCTCGAATCCTATTCCTTACGTCAACCAGAAGGGCGTCGTGCAGCGCGATGGCACACCCAAGGAGAGTTATTACGTGTTCCAAAGCTATTGGGCAAGCCAGCCGATGCTTCACATCTACGGACATTCCTGGCCGGTGCGTTGGGGCGAGGAAGGCGAACCCCGTGAGGTCCTCGTCTATTCCAATCAGCCCGAGGTGGAGCTCTTCGTCAATGGCCAGTCGGTAGGAAAACGAAAGCGTAACATCGAGGACTATCCCGCCCAGGGCTTCCATTGGAACGTCGTCCTGCAACGAGGCACCAACACCATCAAGGCCGTCACCAACGATTTGTCCGACGAAATCACCTTCGAATATCAGACCGCACATTGGGGAAAGCCTGCCGAAGTGCGACTAGCGCGTATCGCTCCCGACCTGATCGAAGCCCAGCTTTACGATGCCAACGGCATCCGTTGCCTCGACAGCAGCGATTGGATTGAGTTCTCTATCGCCGGCGATGGCGAACTGCTCGTCAACCAGGGCACCGCCACAGGCTCCCGTCGCATCCAGGCCGCCAATGGTCGCGCCACCATTCGCCTTCGCAGCCTTTCTGGTCCCTGCGTCGTGGGTGCCAGGTGTGACGGCCTTCCAAGCGCTTTGATACATTTATAATATTAGTAAAATTCAATGAAGACGCGACATCCTACGATGCCGCGCCTTTCATTTTTCATTTTTCCCCCGAAAAATTTGGAGAGAGCAAACAAAATGATTATCTTTGCACCGCTTATTGACAAATAGCATTTGTAACAAGATAGAATATTGATATGAAAAGGAATCTTTTGACTCTACTTTTTTGCCTTTTTACTGCATTTGCCTGCATGGCACAGTGGCAAGGCAAGCGTTGCGCCTTCCTGGGTGATTCGATGACCGACCCCAACAATCGTGCCGCCAATTACCACTACTATGACTACCTGCGCGATTCGCTCGGTATCGAGCCGCGTGTCTATGCCCGAAGCGGCCACCAGTGGCACCAGATACTGGAGAAGGCGAAGCTGATGCAACAGACCGACAGCACCACCATCGATGCCATCTTCATCTGGGCTGGCACCAACGACTATAACCACGGCATCCCCATCGGCCGTTTCTTCACCGAACGCGACACCATCTGCAACCGCAACGGCAAGATGGTGGCTGCCCGTCATCGCGAGTGGTGCATGAACGACACGACCTTCTGCGGCCGCATCAACATGTGCCTCTCCTGGCTCAAGCACAACTACCCGACCAAGCAGATCATCGTGATGACGCCCATCCATCGCGCCTATGCCAACTTCAGCGACCCTGCCAACAACAAGTTCAACGTGCAGCCCGATGAGGACTTCACCAACGTACAGGGCCACTACATCGAGGAGTATATGGACGTGCTGCGCCAGGCTTGCCAGTATTGGGCTGTGCCCTGCATCGACCTCTATCGCGATTCGGGCCTCTACCCGATGGAACCTGAGCACGGTGTGTACTTCGCCGAGCCCGACCCCAAGCCCGAGACCGTGCGCTACGACCGCCTGCACCCCAACAATGCCGGCCATATCCGCCTGGGCAAGACCATCGAGGCACACCTCCGCGCCTTGCCTTGCTTATAATAATAGTACCAATATTTCCTATAGTCACTATAAATACTATAGCCACTATAAAAACTATTACCCCCCCAAAAAAATATGACAGAAAAGATCAAGTACATCGGGTGTGACGATCCCGAATTGGAGCTCTTCGAGAGCCAGTATGATTTGCCGGAAGGCATGTGTTACAACAGCTTCGTTATCCTCGACGAGAAGGTTGCCGTGATGGATAGCGTCGATAAGCGCAAGACCGACGAGTGGCTCGACAAGCTCGAGAAGGCCCTCGATGGCCGCAGGCCCGACTACCTCATCGCCCAGCATTACGAGCCCGACCACAGTGGTTCGGTGGGCGCATTCCGTGCCCGCTATCCCGAGGCTGTCATCGTGGCTTCTGCCAAGGCCCTGCAGTTTGCTGCACAGTTCGACGAGAAGTTCAACGCCGTTGGCACCAAGGCCGTGAAGGAAGGCGATGTGCTTTCGTTGGGTCAGACCACCCTGCAGTTCATCACCGCCCCGATGGTGCATTGGCCCGAGGTCATCATGACCTGGTGCCCCGAGGAGAAGGTCTTCTTCTCGGCCGATGCATTCGGTAAGTTCGGCGTGAAGGATGCCGATGCCGACGACTGGGCATGCGAGGCTCGCCGCTACTACTTCAACATTTGCGGCAAGTATGGCGCTCCTGTCAGCACCGCGCTCAAGAAGGCCGGCAAGTTCGACATTGAGACCATCTGCCCATTGCATGGCCCTATCCTCACGGGTGAGAAGCTGGCCGAGGCACTGCGTCTCTACAACATCTGGAGCAAGTACGACGTCGAGACCAAGGGCGTGCTGGTGGCTCATGCCAGCATCCATGGCAACACTGCCAAGGTGGCCGAGAAGCTTGCTGAGATCCTGCAGGCAAAGGGTGCAGGCAAGGTGGCTGTTGCCGACCTCTGCCGCGATGATATGGCCGAGGCCATCGAGGATGCCTTCCGTATGGGCAAGCTGGTGGTTTGCGCTTCGTCCTACGATGCCGACGTCTTCCCACCCATGCACTTCTTCCTTTGGAAGTTGCAGATGAAGGCCTATCAGAACCGCACCGTTGCCATCGTGGAGAACGGCAGCTGGGCTCCTTCGGCAGGCAAGGCGATGAAGGCCCTGCTCGAACCGATGAAGAACGTCAAGATCGTTGAGCCGATGGTGACCATCAAGTCGTCGATGAAGGAGGCAGACATCCCGCAGCTCGAAGCCTTGGCCGACGCCCTGCTTAATTGTTAATTGTTAATTATTAATTGTTAATTGAAAACTCCTTCTCCCCGTATTGCCTTTGTCGATTACATTCGCGTGGTGGCCTGCCTTCTGGTGATGGTCGTCCACGCGAGTGAATGTTTCTACGTTGACCACGATGCCTATACGATGCTGGCCAACGAGAGCAACCGCCTGTGGGTGTCCATCTATGATGGTTTCTTCGGGCGTATCTCCGTGCCGCTGTTCATGATCGTGTCGGCCTTCCTGCTCGTTCCGATGCGCGAAGGTATGACCATGGGGCAGTTCTATCGCCGGCGCTTCATGCGCATCCTGCCACCCTTTGTGTGCTTCCTGCTGCTCTATGCCGTGCTGCCTTTGGCTTGGGGAGGCACAACGCAGGAACAGGCCTTGCACGACCTGAAGATGGTGCCTTTCAACTTCCCGCCCATCGCGGGCCATCTGTGGTTCATGTATCCGCTCATCAGCATCTACCTCATCATCCCCGTGGTGTCGCCCTGGCTGGAACGTTCGAGTGCAAAAGACGAACTGACGTTCCTCGGCATCTTTGCCTTCTCGACGCTCATTCCCTGGCTCCATCGCTTCGTGTCGCCTGAACTGTGGGGCGAATGCTTCTGGAACAACTTCTCCGTACTGTGGTACTGCTCGGGCTATCTGGGCTATCTGGTGTTGGCGCATTACATCCGTGTGCACCTCGACTGGTCGCGTTCGAAGCGTATCAAGGTGGGCAGCCTGTGTTTCCTCTTCGGCGCTGCGTTCACGGCATGGAGCTTCTGGTGGAAATGCGTTCCCGGACAGATGCTGGATACCCCGATGGCGGAATGGTCGTGGGAGTTCTGTACGCTCAACGTCCTCATCACCACGTTCGGCGCATTCCTGCTCTTCTCCTGCATCCAGGAGGCTCCCGCCTGGATCACGCGCATCAGCAAGCTGACCTTCGGCATGTACCTGATGCACATCTTCTTCCTCATCCCGATTTCGGCTTGGGTGATTGGTGGCGACGTGGCTAATCCATCGCTTCCCGTATGGCTTGCCATCCCGGTCATCGCGATGCTCACCTACGCATGCAGTGCGCTGGTGACCTGGCTCATCTCGCTGCTTCCGGGCAGCAAATATATCGTGGGGTGAAGCAATGTGCTTCGCCCCGTCATTTTTCCTTTTATAAATATTACCTCCATGAAAAAGTTCTTCATTCTTTTCCTTTTCAGTCTCCTTGCCGTCACGATGGAGGCGCAGGGTGTTTCCGCCCTCGACCAGCTCAAGGCCAATCCGCGCAAGGCGTATGGCAACGACTATCCCTACAGGCAGGAGGACGTCCGACTCACCAAGGCGCCCAAGGGCTACAAGGCATTCTACATCAGCCATTACGCACGTCATGGCTCGCGCTACTATTGGAGCGACCATCTCTATCATTACCTCGACACCCTGCTCACCACGGCACGCCAGCAGCATCAGCTCACGCCGCGCGGCGAGAAGTTCTGCGACAGCTTCATGGCCGTCAAGGACGAACTGATGACGGGTGTGAGCGAACTCACCGAAGTGGGCTGGCAGCAGCACCAGGGCATTGCACGCACCATGTACAACCGTTTCCCCGAGGTGTTCAAAAAAGGTGGTGACGTGCTCGCCATCTCCTCGTTGTCGGGACGTTGCGTGATCAGTATGTCGGCCTTCTGCCAGGAGCTTGTCCAGTGCAACCCGAAGCTCGAGATTCGCGAACAGTCATCGCGCTTCACGCTCGATGGCGTGGTGCCCACCGACAGGCAGAATCCTGCCCGACGTGAGTTCCCGAGAGTGCATCCGCGCTTCGAACAGCATCGCGACCAGTTCAAGCACGAGAGCACCTTGCGCCAGGACATCACTTCCCGCGTCTTCACCAGCACCGAGGGCCTGAAGGGCAATCCTGGTCGCATCGGCAGCGAACTCCTCAACCTCTACACCTCGCTGCCCAGCATCGGCCACGAGGGCATGATGGACGGCATCGTCAGCGACGAGGAGTTGGTCGGCGAATGGGAGGCTTCGAACCTTGGTTCCTATTCGTGGGTCTTCGGTCCGCAATACGAGATGATTCCCATCCTCGAGGACATCATCGCCAAGGCCGATGCTGTCATCACGGGCCGCGTGAAGCGCGTGGCCGACCTGCGTTTCGGACACGACACCTGCATCGGTCCCCTCACCGTCCTGATGGGCATCAATGGCGCCGACCGCGATCCCGAGGATCCCTACGAGGTGAAGAACTGCTACCAGAACTGGAACACCTGCAAGGCCTCGAACATCCAGCTCATCTTCTATCGTGGCAAAGGTGGGGCGGACGATGTGCTCGTGAAATGCCTGCTCAACGGTTGCGAAGCCAGTCTGCCTGTGCCCACCACGAACTATCCCTATTATCGCTGGAGCGACTTCCGCGACTTCTACGAGGCACGTTGCGCTTCGGTCAAATAATGCTTGACAAAATTGATAAAATTGATAATTGATAAAATTGATAATTGATAAAGTTGATAAAATTGATTTTTTCAGCTTATGAACTTTGGCGGCCGTTAGAGTATTCCATCTTGTAGCATTGGGTACTCTGACGGCCGTTAGAGTATTCTATCTCGTAGTGTCGGGTACTTTGTCGGCCGTTGTAGTTCTTCTTCTCGTCGAGGGAAATACTCTGTCGGCCGTCACGATGCTTGCGCAGATGGAAGAAATACTCTTTCGGCCGTGAGAGTATTTCCGCAGTTGTATCTAGTACTCTGACGGCTGTGAGAGTACCCCATCTTGTAGCATCCCATACTCTGTCGGCCGTTGTAGTATTCCATCCCGTAGCATCGCATACTTTGTCGGCCGTCATAATACTTGCGTAAACAGAGGAAGCATTCTGTCGGCCGTCAGAGTGCTTCCTCTAATGTAGATTAATTTTTCTGTTCCTGCACTACCCAATCTAGTGCAGTACACCCGCAAAAGCGCTTGAAGACGTGCGACATCACTACTTCCGACTTCCATCCGCAGCGATGGGCTGTCTCTTTCAGCAGCTTGACCAGATCCTTCTTCGTGAGGCTCTCGGTGCACAATTCTCCGAGGCGCTTGCGAAGCCAGTCCTGTGCCTGCAGTAATCGCCAATGGGTGATCACATCGACGAGGCGTGTGCCCGTCAGCATATACCAGGCTGAACGAAGGTCTCGAACCTTGACATCCATGAGCAGCGCCACATCCTCCGGATATATGAGCTTGTAATGCCTGAGGATGTCCAGGACTTCATCGACGATTACCTCGCCAGTTGGTTGGCGTGCGTGGTACATTTCCTCCACGCTCTCTACGATATGTTTCATTTTCTAAGGGATTTTTAGGGATTCTAAGGGATATTAAGGGATTTTTAGGGACGATTGTTTCGGGACCCACGAAGGTGACGTCCTTTATGTCCCTTCATTTCCCTTAATATCCCCTAATATCCCTAAGCGTTAATGATGTACTGATACTCAACTGAAGCAGGAGGATTGAGGCAAGGACAAGCCTTGCGGGGATTCAGCTCGCAATGTCCCACGATGCGTGCATCGGGATAGATCTCGTGAAGAATGCGCAGCACCTCGTCAATGGCTACCATCTGCTCGGCAGTGCGGTTATCTTCATACTTCGCTTCGGGGCTGCATGAGTGACCACCCTCGTAGCAGATGCCGATGCTGTTCGTGTTGTAGCCCTTCACATGACAACCTCGCTCAGCTACAGGACGACAATAGAACAAGGTACCATCACGCCGCACATATAAGTGATAGCCGGGATAGGCCCCGTAGCCCTTGGCACGATGGCTAGTCATCAGCTTCTCGATGGTGAAGTCCTGATCGGGACGCGTGTCCGAGCAGTGGAGCACCAGCAGGTCAATCTTCCTCGTTGAACGACGACAATCCCATTGCAGCGAGTATAACACCTGCGACCTTGGCAACAGTCTTGAGCAGTTCGACGAATAGGTTGCGCCGACATGTTCGGCGGCAATCACGTCGGATTCGCTCTTCGAGCTCGTCATCAGCCCCGCCGCAGGAGGCTGGTCGTCCTTTTCGTCCTTCTTCCTCCGTGGGCGCGGAGGGCACGGATTCTCTTCGGGTGGTGTCACGAGGCGTAGCATCCACAGTATCCTGAGGAGTACTTTTGCAATCTTTTTCCATTCCATTTGTCATAATAATGATTAACGTTTCAAAAAAAGAGGAGAAAAGGCGGTGAAAATGGCAGACAACCTCGGCCCCAATGGCCTGGTTGTTTCTGCCGGAAAATGAGCTGCTTCAATGGCAGCAGAAAATTTGCTTCGCAGAAAATATAGATCGTCCCAATTATAGGCATTTGGATCCGAATTAATTTTCCGCACGAAGTGCGATTTTCTGCAGGTATTGGACCTGCACATTTTCCGGCAGGTGGCACGGCTATTGACGCCAGTGCCGCTGCCATTTTCACCTTCTAAGGAATAGATCAGAACGCTACCTCGTCACCATTTTCTACGCCGCCCTCAGAGGGCTGGTTGGGATCGGTGGTGTTGTCACCCGAGCCGCTGCCGCTGTTGGAGCCACTGCCCGAACCACTGTTACCCGAACCGCTGTTGTCGGTGTCGCCAGTGTCGGTGTTGCCCGAGCCGCT
>Ga0256407_10000608_pt1 | contig 82564 bp, 66 predicted proteins | sample RumenRJG_04DNA_FD_193489 | JGI IMG/M metagenome (GOLD analysis project Ga0256407, IMG submission 193489) | Bovine rumen microbial communities from Lethbridge, Alberta, Canada - RJG_04 | ecosystem: Host-associated > Mammals > Digestive system > Stomach > Rumen | place: Canada: Alberta... | reverse complement strand
TGCTTGTTTTCTTTTTGCAACACTAAGATAAGTGAAAATTCTGACATGGCAAAATCCTGGGCAACTTTTTGTTGCTCAGGAACTTATAAATAAAGTTAAATTATAGTGTTGCGGAATTAAGGATATATATGGTGGTATAACAATAAAAGAATAAAACTGAGATTAAAAGGAATGAGCCCGGCTATATACCGAGCTCACTACTATAGAGAGATAAATAATTAATATTTAATTAATCGTCCAACTTTTCGGGGTCACATCAGACGGAAGGCTTTTTTTTTGCGTGAGGGGGGGGTGAGATTACTGTCGTAATATCTTGCGGCGGCCTGTGATGACAAGGCCGCGGTATTGACTGGTGACTTTCTGTCCGGCAAGGTTGTGGCTGATGCTGTCCTGTGGGTTGTCGGCCATGATGCTGGCAACGCCTGTGGGACGTTCCTGGTATACGAGGTAGCCATTGACAATCTCTGGGGTTGAGTTGTAGTTCTGCAGCTTGCCTTCGACTACTATCCTGTCGCCTTTCTGCAAATAGTCGCTGCTGTTGATGGATTCGTTGTCGAGTCCCTTGACGCGGTATCCGTAGATTGTGGTGCTGCCGTCTGCCTGGTCTGCCATGTGGAAGTTGGCGTTGCCGTAGAAGGTGCCGTCGGTGCGTTTCTGGATGTCGGGATTGTCTACGATGTATCCTACGATGCGATATGTGTCTGTCGTCGTTGCCTTGTTGGCGAGGGCAAGGGCTATATTGCGGGCTTCGGCAACTGTGATGGCGCCTGTCTCAGGGTCTGGGAGCTCGCCGGGGGTAATGGATACTATGTTGCCGTAGACTTGCTCGAGGGTGGTGCCGTATTTCTTGAGGCATCCTACGATGAGTATCCTGTCTCCTGCCGTGAGGAGCTTGTCGTCTGTAATGTAGGCTCCGTTGTATTTTTCGGCCTTGTAGATGTGCAGCCTCTTGGTGGGGGTGTTGAGGTCGATTATGTCGAACTCCATATTCTTCTTCTCGGCATTATAGCTGATGTTGCCTGTCACGATGCCTTGGACGGCGTATTGCCGTGGGGTCTGCTGGTTGTTGTTGAGCGGGGCTATGATCTCGAGGGCTTCCGTGACGCTGATGATGTCGGCTGTGACGTTGGTCTGGGTGGTGGCGAATGGTATCAGGTTGCTGTCGGAGGATATGCTTTTCTTGTAGGAGAGCTGCATGGTATGGGTGCCGAGGGAGGTGGGCATGTAGTCGATTGTAAATACGGCGGATTCGCCTGGCTCTACTTCGAATATGCGGCCGCCTACGTTCTTGCCGTCAATCATGAGGAAGAGGTTGTCGTTGTAGTAGGTTCCGTTGTTTGCTATGTTTATCTTGAGCTCGGTGGTCTCTCCTACCTTGGCGTTGACAACTGACGGGAGACTGGGGACGAGGGCGACGGTGGGTGGTGTGAGGGTAAGTGTGTTGCCGCTGATGGTGGCTTTGACGTACTGGGTGTTGGAGCCGCTGCAGTTTGCCCATTGTGTCTGGCCGTAGAGGGTGGAGACGGGTACGATGTAGTAGTCACCGTCGGGAAGGCCGGCTCCGAAGGATACTGTGTACCATGTATCGGATACGGACCTGCTGCTGGATATAGTGTGGGTGTAGGGGTCTATGACGTTGTCAACGGCCCAGCTGCCGTCGGGATTCTGTATGCTGGCGGCTATGCTGAACTTGTTGTCTATGCCTGAGAGATTCCACACGTTCATGTATATCTTGATGTTGCTGAAGTCTTCGTCGTCGGAGTTGCGGGTGCGTGTAGTGCTTCCATACAGGCTCATGTCCTCGACATAGAGGACGTCGTATGCGGCTTCGCCCGTGCCGCTGCACTGGATGCCTATGACGGCATCCTGATCGTAGCTGTATCCGTCTTCGCTGCTGTTGGAACCTACGGCTGCGTTGTTGTTGGGGTTGAGTACCGAGAGCAGGAAGTATTCGTCTGAATCTCCGCCCCATCCCCAGTTGATGTGGTACAGGCCGTTGCTGCTGTATCCGTCTACGACGAAGGCGTGGCCTCCTGTGGATGACGATCCTGAATAGAGTACGGGGCGTTGGCTGGCGAGTTCGGCATATATGAGTTCGTCCCATTCGTCGGTTGTGTAGCTTTTGCGCTGCTCGCAACGTGCGGAGGGGTCATAGCCGAAATAGTTGCGCAGGGCATTGACGTCTTCGGGCGTGAAGGCCGAGCTGCCGCCTTGAGACGAGACGTTGTAGTTCATGTGCACTATTTGTCCGCAGAGCTTCATGAGCGTTGCTACGGCTTGCTTCTGGGCTTCGGTCTCGCTACCGGTGTATTTATCGAGCATGTTTGCCCAGTCGATGGTGGTGACGGGTGTCTCGTCTACAACGATGCCTAATGCCTTGGTGGTATAGGATGGTATGGGGCGCAGGGTATGCTCGGGATACTTGTAGTAGTTAATCACCTGGGCGAGTGCGGTTGCGACGCATCCTGTAACGGTCCGCTCACCGCCTGCAGTTTGCGGGCACAGGTTATTATAGGGTGCTGCCTGGTCCCACGTGGAGGTCAGCAGGGGGCTGATTGCTGTATGTTCGACGACCTTGCGGGCTGCCTGGTTTTTGCCTCCTGTCTGCTCGAGATATGCTATCTGGTCGGCATAGCCCTGAATCCATGTGCGCATGTTGTCGGGCATCTGTTCCTGGTTGAACGAGCCGCTGGTGGCGTATGCGAGGACCTGTGGTGCCAGATCGCTGCCGCTGACCATGACGTAGCCTTTGTCCTGACCGACGTTAAAGACGTAATAGGCTGCCGCATCAGCAGCCTGGCTGATGGAGAGGGGCTGGCGTGCTGCCATTCTCATACGGGCAGACTTGACTGCGGGGTGGTATTGACTGAGGAACTGGCGTGCTGTCTGCTCGGCCTGTTCGGGTGTTACGCTGCGTGCTGCAAGCAGTAGTGTAGCTAACAGAGAAAGGGAGATAAGTAATGTTCTTTTCATGATATATATTATTTTGGTATTTGATATTCACGACGAAAAATATTCTTGAAGCCCTGTCAGTTTATCCGTGTTGATTAGTTACTTCGTGCGTTTGCATGCTCCGTTCCAGGTTTCCCAGGATGATTGGCTGAATCCTATGCCGCGTGCGTCCCATTTCTGGCGGATTTCGCGCATGATTTGCTGACGGGAGCGTCTGGAATTGTCGTCATAGGAGATAAATCCATAATACATGTCACTGAGGGCGTCTGCGTGCTTTTCGTACGTATTCCAGTCCTTATTGCGGAGGGTATAGTTTTTCTGACTGTTATTGCCGGAGGCACTGCCTGAGGCACTGCCTGAGGCGCTGTCGGAGGCGTTCTGCGTGTATGTTAGGACGCTATATGGATTTCCGTGTGAGCTGCTATAGCCCATTGACTGCATCTGGCTTTGCTGGTTGGGGTTGAGGGCCTGTTGTTTTTGGCTTACGTCGGCGCATATCTGGGCAGCAGTTGTAAGGATTTTTAATGCCGTCTGCCACCATTTTTTCTTTTTCTTGGTTTGTGTGGCGGACGTGAGGGGTGATGTAGTCTTTTGCTGTGATGCTGTAAGGTTCTTGAGCGCGTTAAGGCGTTGTTTTGCTTCGGGATGTCCCTGTATTGCTGCTTTTTGGTACCAGAATTCGGCACCGTCATAATCTACCTGGGATGCTCCCATCCTGCCTATCTGTTCGTATATGCCCAGACGGTATTGTGCCGGTGCAAATCCTTGTTCTGCTGCTTTCTGGAAATATGGCTCTGCCATCGTGCATGACTTCTGGGTGAGCTGTCCGTTGTTGTCATAGATTTGTTCGTACAGGATTCCCAACTGATAGATGGCCGGCAGATAGTCTTGATCTGCAGCGAGTTTCAGCCATTTTTCGGCATTGTATGTGTTAACCGATGGGTCGTTGCCTGCCTGACCTGACATATACAGTGTTCCTAACAGGAGCTGTGCGGGGAGATAGCCGAGTTCGGCTGACTCTGACAGCATGGACAGTTTCGTCTGGTCGTTTGTCCCGTAGGTCCTTGCCCGGTGTATCTGATAGTCGCGATACAGGGCAAAGGCTTTCTCGTCCAGGCTGTCTGCTGCGAGTTTGTCCATAAAATATTTCACGGCATAATAGTTGAGAAAACAGTCTTGTCCTGTGTCTATCGAACGCCGGTAGTATTCCAGTGCCAATGTGGGATTTATTTCACAGCCGGTACCCAAGGAATAAAAGGTGGCTACATTCGATGCCATTGCGTCGTTCAGTTCTGATGCCTTGAGATTGTATTCGAAGGATATCGAGTCGTTCTGCTGGGGAAAGGAACTGTTGCAATATGCTAATGCAAGGTTGAAATATGCTAATGATTGCAGTTGGGGATTGTCTGCAAGCATCTCTGCTGCTTTCTCGTACAGGTCTACCGATTTGGGGATGTCTCTTAGCTGTGCTGGGACAGAGAAGGAATAGGCCTCGGCTAAAAAGAGTGCGGCTTTTGGTGCCTGTTCGGGATATTTGTTGATGATATTCTGCAGTTCTTTTACTATTTTCTGCTGCTCTGATTCTTTGACCAGGGGATTTGTTTCTAATACTTTCAGCTCCAAATAGGCCTTGTTGAATCTGGTTTCCCCTGTTTTGTTCTGTGCAGGTAGGACGAGTGTGGCCAACAGGGCAAGCAAAATGATCAATGTTCTTTTCATAGTATAGCAGGTATATGTTTTTCCCTGCACAAATGTAGCAAATAATCCTGAAACAACAAAAAAAGCCTCCCATTTGGGAAGCTTTTTTGCGGTGCGGACGGGACTCGAACCCGCGACCCCTAGCGTGACAGGCTAGTATTCTAACCAGCTGAACTACCGCACCGTAAGACAAAATTCTTCGAGCGGAAAACGAGACTCGATGCTTTAGAACCTTGAGCTAGTTTTGCTCTTCGAGCGGAAAACGAGACTCGAACTCGCGACCCCAACCTTGGCAAGGTTGTGCTCTACCAACTGAGCTATTTCCGCATTTTTAGTAAGTGGGCAGGGACGGATTCGAACCGCCGAAGGCGTAAGCCAACAGATTTACAGTCTGCCCGTTTTAACCACTTACCTACCTACCCTGTTTTCCCGTTAGAGAAAAAACCACAGCCACAAAGGACTGTGGGTAGTGACTCCTGCAGGATTCAAACCTGCAACCTTTTGATCCGTAGTCAAATGCTCTATTCAGTTGAGCTAAGGAGCCATTGTGACGTGGGCAATGAGGGATTCGAACCCCCGACCCTCTCCTTGTAAGGGAGATGCTCTGAACCAGCTGCGCTAATTGCCCATACAATGCCGCAGGTTTGTATGAACCTCTCGCCAGGGGTTCGCTGCGAATTGCGACTGCAAAAGTACATCTTTTTTGATAACCAACCAAATATTTGAGGACTTTTTTTCGATTTTTTCCTGAAAATATTTGCCTACACCTTATATAAAATAGGGCCGGAAAACCGGTCTTTCTGTCATATACCCTGCATTTGTGCCATTTTGACACTACGTATTGACCTATATCAATAAAAGGGAGAATTCCTACACAAAATAGTGTTTTTCCTACACCACACATGATGTAATGGTACTATCTTTGCACCAGAAAACACGAAAGACACCACTGTCCGAAGCGTCGGGCAGGTATATGAAGACACAAATTAAGGTAAAAAGATTGAAAACATGAAAAAGATTATGATTATGGTGTGCGTCATCATGATGGCAACCGCCGCAAATGCTGAGCCGCAGCGCGTGGCTCCATTTAGTAGGGTTAGCGTTAATGTACCTGCACGTATCCGTGTCATAAAAGGCAACGAATATAGCATTATGGTACAGACGAAGGAATCAACCGATTCTACAAGCCTGAAATATACAGTGGACAAGGGCACCCTGCGAATAAGTACAACCTGTGACGAGATGCGTCAGTCGTCGGGCCGTGGTACGGTTATCACGATTATAAGCCCCGAGGACACGAAGATCACAACGGGTAGCGAAATGGAAAAGAAAAACATCCTTTAGGTATATACATTAATATACCAGAATCGGGATACGCTCGCAAGAGTGTATCCCGATTGTTTTTTATGTCTTGGAAGAGGTCTATTTCTTCTTGGTTGCAGTTGTTGTTTTCTTGGCAGGAGTCGCAGTTGCCGTCTGTGGCTTATAGTACTTGAGGGCCTCGGGCATAATCTTCTCGAGGGCTGCTATGCGCTTCTCGTTGGACGGATGATCGCTGAACAGGTCACTCTTCTTGCTATTGCCCGACTGCTGGGCCATACGCTGCCAGAAGGGTATTGCCTGCTGGGGGTCATAGCCTGCCATAGCGGCAAAGATGACACCGAGATGGTCGGCTTCCGTTTCGTTGTCGCGTGAATACTTGAGGTTGGCGAACTTGAAGCCTATCTGTCCTGCCATATCCGCTATGGTTGCTACTGTACCCATTCCCTTGGACTGGGCCATCTGGGAGATTATGCCGCCGCCTATCTGTGCTGCATATTGCTGGCGCATCTGGGTGGAGAGCTGCTCGGCAGAGTGTTTGGCAACGGCATGTGCAATCTCGTGTCCCAGAACTATGGCAAGCCCTGTTTCGTTCTGTGTATAGGGCAGGATGCCTTCGTACACGACTATCTTGCCGCCGGGCATGCAGAAGGCATTGACCTGGTTGTCGGCAACGAGGTTGAACTCCCACTTGAAATACTGTACATCGTTGGCATAGCCGTTCTCCTTGAGGAATGTCTCTACGGCTGTGGCAAGGCGCTGTCCTACGCGCTTGACCATAGCGGCATTGGTCTGGTTGGACGAGAGCTTGGCGCCCTTCATGTAATCCTGGTACTGCTGGGTACTGAGGCTCAGGATCTGTGCATCGTCTACCAGAAGGTTTGTCTTCCTGCCCGTGATGGGCACGGTGTTGGTCGTTCCGCATGCCGCAGCCAGCATGGCAACGGCAACAATCAATAAGTTTCTTAAGATTTTCATTTTATGTTCTCGTTTTGTTCATATCTTCCTGCAAAATTACATATAAGTGGAATTTTGACAAAATAATTCTGATTTATTTTTTCTATATTTGGTGAACGTTTTCCGTTTTTGTGTGTATGCCAATATGAGAGCGCACTCGGAACATACCGTAAAAACTAACGACAAACAAACTATGAACAAGACTTTATGCTTAACACTCGCTTTTGTGTGCTGCGCACTATGCAATGCACAGAAAGCAGAAACGATAGAATCCTTTATTACAAACAGCCATGAGACAGAGTGGTACGGACAGCAGGCACAGGCCTGGCAGAAGGAGGTGGATGCCAACCCACAGGATCAGTGGGCATGGCGAAACCTGTTCCGTGCAACACTCTATCACGAACAGTTTAGCGGAGGCTGGGGAGAAAATCAGGACGAATCCAGGACCGCAGATATCCTGCGCAAGATGGAGGCGGCCCTGCCCGACAGCTATGTACTGAACCTATGCAAGGGACGCTTCTGTCTGAGCAATGACGAAGCTGCCAGACGTGGAGACAATATTCACCGCGCCATAGAACTAATGCCTGAGAATGTCTGTCCCGAGGATCTCGAGTATCTGGCAGTCCGCCTGTGGATAACCGACCCCGAAAACCCGCTTGTCAAGGAACTGTACACCAGATCATACAAAAACAGGTATTTCCCTGCACGCATTATGCAGTTCAACAGGAACATGCTCATCTGCATGGAACCAAACGCACTGTACTTTTCTAACGGAGACCTTGACACGGAACCCATGAAGATGCTGCAGGAAGCTCTTGACGAGCGTACAGACGTAACCATCGTAAATGTAGCATTCCTCCATGCCAAATCCTTCATGACGGCACTCTACCGGAAACTGGGCATCAAGCCGCTGGATATAGACGTGCAGGATTATGGGAAATATGGAGATGAATGGTACACGCACTACGAAGCCGACATCATAATGCACCTTATCAAGGAGAGCAAGCGACCTGCATACTTCTCGCCCACGAATCCCAAGATTTCCATCCTGAACAGAGACAGCATATACAACGAGGGACTGATCCTGAAATACAGTCCTCGTCCATATAACAACTTCGATGTTGCCATGCACAATGTCAGGGACGTATATCATCTGGAATACCTGGCAGAGCCTAATCTGGTCTATGATACATGGTACACAAGCGAAATGACCGACATGAACCATGTAACTCTACTGGCCCATCTGATAAACAGATTCCGCAAAAATGGCGAGCATGCGCAAGCCGAACGCCTGTACAACATCCTGAAATCATGTGTAAAAAGATGCAGAATCGATCCGGACAGGCAGGAAATGATTGAACAGACATTGGAATTCTGGAACAGAAAATGATGATGAGACTGTCCGTATTTTCCAAATCCATATCCTCGCTGTCTGATACCCAACTTATGAACAGGGTGTCCGCAAGAGGAGACGACAGAGCTTTTGACGAACTCTACAACCGTCACAGCCGCAGACTGATGGGCTTTCTGTTCCGCCAACTGGGCGGTGACGGGGAACGGGCTGCGGACCTGATGCAAGATGTTTTCATGCGAGTATGGTCAAAACGCGAGATGTATAAGCCGGAAGGCGAATTCCTGACGTGGCTGTTCAGCATTGCATACAACTTGCTCAAGAACGAGTACAGACACTATGACTATTCGGATGCCTACAGGCGTCACATTCAACTTACCCATGACGAAAGTCAAGACGAGAACATCAGTACGTTGCTTGACAACAAGGCATTCGATGACGCCCTGCAAAAGGAATTGCGGGGTCTTGACCCACAGAGCCGGACGCTGTTCTCGCTCCGCTATGAGGAGGATATGCCCATAGGGCAGATTGCCATGATAATGGACATCCCGGAAGGAACAGTCAAATCACGTCTGCATACATTAATACAAAAACTAAAAGAAAAACTAAATAGCTATGACGTTCGAAGATAGAATTCACCAGTCCGCAAGGCGAACATCTGCACAGCAGAATGCCAGATTACACGTACCTGCCAACCCACGCAAGATCAGCACTACATACTGGGGATGGGTTGCAACACCTGCCGCAGCAGTTGTTGGCATAGCCCTCGGGCTGTCGTTCCAACACCATACAGTAACAGAAACAGGCAATACCGCAAAAAGCGAGATTGCCGGACAACCAGTACACGACACCGTCTATGTCCCTGACGTAAGGCACGACACCCTGTGGCTGACACGCGTTGAGGAGAAAGTTCGCTATGTGGAACGCGAAGCACCGGCAAACACCGTTGCAACAACAACCGCACCAAGCGACGACGTATGTACCTCCGTCTCCTGCGACGGCATCAACTACGCCATCCTTGCCTCGAACTGATGGATTATCAAAAGATGGTGGCGATGTCGGCCTCGATGTCGGCCATTTTATCCGTTGGCTCGTAGCGTTTCAAAACACGTCCGTCACGTGACACGAGGAACTTGGTAAAGTTCCACTTGATGTCAGGATTCTTATCGTTGCCGGCATCAAAGCCGCTGAAACCCTTTTGTGCCTTCAGCCAGGTGTAAAGCGGATGCTCATTCGTACCGTTCACCTCAATCTTATCGAACTGAGGGAAGCGGATGTTGAAATTGACCGAGCAGAACTGGTGAATCTCCTGAATTGTTCCAGGAGCCTGCTGCCCGAACTGGTTGCAGGGGAAATCCAGGATCTCCAGCCCCACGTCGCGGTATTTCTCGTACATAGCCTCCAGTTCCTTGTACTGAGGCGTGAATCCACAACGCGTGGCAGTGTTCACGATAAGCAGCACCTTGCCTTTGTAGTCAGAGAGCGACACCTCCTGACCTGCACTATCCTTCACTTTGAAATCATAGATACCCTGTGCCGACAGCGTCAGCACACAAACCATTGCCATGAGGCTAAAAAACAATCTTCGCATATTATACCCTTCTACCCATTTCAAATATTTCTCTACTTCATTCATATTCATTTTCACAGATTATCATCTGTTTCAGTTTTCAGTCATGTGATACCCCATACGCCTCAGCTGTACGGCAGCGCCCATCAGATAGAGCTGATGCAGGCAGGAAACATAGGCTTCGAAGGCTTCCTTTGTTCCTGGCTCGATGGGCTGGTGCATCAAAAGGTTGTTTACCCGCGAGGCGCACTCCCCCACCAACCTTTCCAGTGCTATGCTTTTCGTCCCGTCAAGCTGCAGCACCTCTTCGCGGATGTATTCGTCCATGTGGTCATACCCGCGCTTGTCACGCATAAAGGCGTAAAGGTCATTCTTATAATTATAGAGCGACCAGTCTTCGTCCCAGAACCTGGCCACAGCCATTCCTATGTACATCATCCATCCGAGGGATACCGTCGGGTATCCTGAGAACTCGCGGATGCCGTCTGGGATATACGCCCTTGCTATCGATTCCCACTTGTCCTCGACATCAGGACACTGGGGCATAAGCTCATCCACCTCCTGCATGTTGCAAAGGAATTGGTGCAGGTCTTGCTGAAGCTTTTCTTCAAAGGTTTCCATTGCCTCCTGTTTTATTCCTCACAAATATACACCTTTTTTTCAATTATCATCCCGTGAATATATTTCCTGGTATTTCCTTTCATAATTGTACTCCAGCAGTTCCTGGTTGGTACAATTTTCATCCAGGCATACTTCCTCTATGAAGGATGACATCATACCTATGTCATTGAATCTGTTCTTCAGGTGAAGGAAATATATTCGGGCATTGCTGTATGTAATAGCCTGGTATGCCTTCTTGAGGTTTCCATTCCTTAGTTTTGAAGCGACTGACTTACGATACGCATACCATTCATGGAAAGCCTTTTGGAATCTTTTGACAGTTGGAGCGGGGTCCTTGGGTTGGTCTTCTTCGTATCTGTTATAGGTTTGTATCAAAGTTTTGCATTCCCAATCGAATTTGTCCAGCGGAACATCTATCCCCTTTCTGGGTTCATCCTTGGCACCAAGGATTGCCTTATACATGTCCTGAAAGAAATTATCAGATATGTCCTGTATCTTTGACCATGCCATCCAGCTGCCGGATCCTGCCATGCAATATGCAATTGAATCGCAGACGTCGGACATACCATCGTTTAGCTTTCCATACAGCTTTAATTCCTTGTCTATATTTATATTGATACGTTTATTTCGCAATACCTTTTTTGCCTCGTCCAGATACAACCAGTTTACATACATGTTAAACAAGCGTCTTGTTCCATCTGCAATGTGTTCTCCCATATTGCTTAGATCATATCCGCTTATATCGAATTCTGATTTGCATATTTCCTTGATTCTACCTATCCTCTTGCACTTGTCCAAAGGCAGCCTGATATTCTTTTTCTTAACATATTCTCTTACCAGTTTGTCTATCTTGGAGAAATCTATATCGCCATTACTATTTTGCTGTATTTCTATTGCCTGATTGACAACTACCCATTCGTCATAATGCTCTGCCCTAAATTGATCGGGGGCCCATCCTCCATCTTCGGATGTTGTAGTCGCACTGTCAGTTTCAACAACTTTTAATGAATCGGGTATAGTATCATTGCATTTAACAGAATCTGTATTTTTTTTAACTGGTTGAGTTTTATTGCCTGTACATCCTAGAATAAGGAGTGACGAGAGCATAATGCAGGAAAGTCTGAATTTCATATCTGTATAGTATTTATCATTTCGTTTTCCACATCAAATATACACCCTTTTTGGCACATATTCTAACAATCAGTAGCTTTTCTTCTTTCACCCCTCATCACGAACGGCAATCAACTATGTCATACTCACCTCGAATTGCATATTTTAATGAATGTTACACATGTTCTGTAAATTTCTGTTGGTTTTGTTTAAACCTGTCCTTCATTTATAAAATGTAATCCAATTTGTGCAATAGTTGTGAGTTTTGGGATGCAGCTCCACTCTATTCCTATAATTTAACTGTTGGCGGTAAGATTTCATTAGCCTTATTAAATTCTCCTATCTCGCGATAGAACTCAGCTTTCAAAAGTTTGCCTGTTACAACTTCGTCGATTAACCATTTTCCAGTCTCGACAAATATATTGTGATGGTATTCATCTAATTCTCTATACTGTCGTATATGTCCTTGTGTTGATGGTATTCATCTATAATGTCTTGTATTGTACACGAGCCATATCTGTAAATTAAGATTTGACATACATTTATTAAAGTTTCCGTATCCAGCGATCTGAAGATGGAATCACGTTCAGAATGACGTAGAAAACTATCACGAGCACAAACAATATCTATTACCGACGTGAACCTTGGATTTGTGCAACTTCTGATTTCATCAAGTGATTTTTCTTTTTCTAAGTCACGCTCACTTTGGCGTCTACAACTTGAAAGACTCACGATGAGCGTAATTAGGAAGCCCATCATAAAGAACATTACTTTTTCCATTTTATTAACCGTTGTGTTTTGTTGGTAATCAGGATTGTCGCATTAGAATCGTGGGCCGGAACTCTACGGCCTCCATACAATTGGTGCACTCGGACAGTTCCCCGGAATATCGCAAAGGACCTGTATCATGCGTATATTCACCCCACTGAAGTTTTTCCGACTTACAACCACATCGCATACATGGAATTCTATATGGACGTGGTTCAATGTCATCCCCCATATGGTGAGCCATTAGCGAGCCATTGCTCCACAACAGAGGTTCTCTGTCCAAATCCCAATAACGAATCATGGGATCCTGCGTTGGATTAGGACACAATACCAATTGTTTTACTTTCCCGTCTTCGATGCGAGCCATCTGGTACTGATTTGTGTACCCCCGTGCCTGCATACTTAGAACATCTCTATCATAATACTTGCAGAATTTCACTTCGTATTTTGTGGTAGGATTCGGTTCGCCCCACCTTTCAAGCCACCCCAGCCAATAGGAAATCACCTCCTGCCTACCCGATATTTCCTTACAGTCATAGACAATCTGGATAACATCCTCAGCCAAGTATTTCTCTACCTTCGAAAAATCCTTCGTCATCAAGGCATCAAGAAACAACTTAGAAAACTTACTGTATTCCGTTTCTGTCTTTTCCTCTTTTGGCTGTTTGGGCTTTTTGATTATCTGTGTGCCAGGAGACACGAATTCAACCGGTCTTATCCATAAAGACTTAAGCATATCGTCTTGTATTAGCGGTTCAAGGGCTGCCAAATTACCCATTTGATTCAGTATTACCACATATTTGCCTTTTGGCTCCAGATATCTCACTTCCGCAGAAACGGGTTTGTCCCCATTTCTAATAGCTTCAAACTTCCCTGTCAGGTAATCCAGGTAGGTGTCTTTACCTTTTAATGTAGCATATACCCAGAAAGAATCATAGGTGAAATCCTCACTTAAAATTGGAGCTAAAATTGACGCATCAAGTTCTTTCCACGCCCGACACACAATTTCTGTTATTTTCTTGACTACTTCCTTTTTCATTTTATCACATCCATGTTTCTTCTGCAAATTTACAAAACCCTTCAATAAGCCACAGGAATTTATTTTCTCATTGTATCAACTGCGACTTTTAATGTACGAAATCCCTTCTATGCAGCAAGCACTCTGCACCTAAGCTATAGCATGCTTGCAGTATGGCTACATTGTAGTTTAATAAATTAAATTTGGCTGCAAACTTAGGAATATCTAATTCTACAACCAAACATATTTGACTCACAAGCCTTGTGGACTTGACAATTTGCATTTCCAGACCACATTGGCACGTACCAGGTCTATCTTCTTTACCTCACCTCTTTTCCCTGAAATGGAATAGTATCTTGCTACACCTTGAGGTAGCAACCCAGAAAAAGCTTTCCTAATTCTGGCACATTTCTCATTGATTGAGTTCAGCGTTGGGTTCGTCACATCTTCTATACTTTGTAGCACCCTGTCGGTAAGACCTGCTGGACGCAGCAGCAGATATAGCTGCGTCAGCTCTTTCCTGTAGTCAGGAAGGCACTTCAGCACGATCCCTTCTGGATGTGAGAGAAATAGGAAATAAACAGCTTTTACCAGAGGCTCCATCTTTACTTCAGAATCCACTCCATCAGCCAACACAACCCTGTAATCCTCTGTTATTATTAACTGTGGAAATAATTCTTCTTCATTCATAGCGGCCACGATTTCTGCTTCCTCCACACCATACGCTTTCAGTTTGCGTACTTTATCCTTCACTTCGTCCAAAAGGATAGAGCAATGAAACTGCTCCAATTCTTTTGAAATTACGTGTTCTATTTGCTTCTCCATAGCAATATCAATTAGAATCCCATTGCGTCTATCATAGAATCGTACATTAGAGGGTCACTGGGCATGTCACCATACATGCCGTCTGTCAGGGCATCGCAGGAATCTTCTGCTGTCCATTCATAGCCGCGATCATCGCTACAATCGCACTCATAGTAATCAAACTCATCGTACTCTTCTTCATAAGAGTCATCATAATAATCTCTTGCCATAATTCTATTGGTTAAATTGTTATTACTGTGTTATTTCTTTACTAATACACTTTGTGCCGTCTGTTCCATCAGATTCTTCTTCAAGTGTAGCTGATTCTCTACTATCAGTTCATAATCACATTTGTTTTCTCCCATTTTAATAGTCAACACAAACAACTCAAGGAAGGTTAAGAAGCAAAACAGAATGATGTAAAATGCAAGAGATACCTTGCTTTGCGATACAACTTTTAATGTCGCTTCAAGTTCCTCAATAAATCCAGGAGCACGCTGGTTCATTTCTTCTCTCACTTTCTCAGCCACTTCTTTCTTGTCCTGTCTGAGCTGCTCTAATTGGGTGGAATAAATCTGGATCTGATCATTGTTTGCTTTCAGCTGCTCTGCCAAAGGATTAGCCAATGTTACAGTATTAACAATCTGAGTCTTGACCTTCTGCGGTTTTCCATTGTCATCAACTCCAACAACCTGCTCTTGAGTCGAAACATTAGTTCCCTTTATTACCGGCCGTTTCTGTAGCTCTTCATTAAGTGCTATTGTCGCCTTACTCAGTGAGTCCATATCATTGGTGATACGTTGTATATCGCCATCATAGATGGCTAAACGCTTTGCAATCGTAGCACTAATTACATCTTCCCTGTGCTCCTGAATTGCCTGCTGAATATCATTGCGAAAAATAATTTGATCAATGATACATGAGCCAAGAACTGCCATGCATAAGGCAAGCAATACTCTCATAATACTCATCATGCGTGCTTTTCCAACAGTCAAGATGATAACACGCTCAACACAAAGAACAATTAACATAAAAGCAATAGACACACATATCTTAAGTGCACAAGAATCAATGTTAACATATCGGTCTGCAAAACAGTAGCCAATTGTGCCCCAAAGTATCATCATGATACAGATGGCTGATAGAAGTTTGCGATACTGGCGGCAGCTGGCTTCTCCACACTCATTTAAAATGTTCTTATCCCAACCGATAAGGAAACAACCCATATTCTTTAAAGATTTCATAATATTCATTTTTTACTTGTTATTGATAAAATTAACTGTGTTTGCTGCAATTCCTTTAAGGAAACCTCTACGATATGACTCAATCATTGTTGTCATCTTTGGATCATGAGCCTCTAACTGCGACTGCATCTCCTGTATCTCAGCCAAATGTTCCTCGTAAGTTGCACGTAGAGCTTCCATATCTGCAGCAGCTGCAAGAGCCAAAGCTTTATGCGCATTCTCAATTTTTACGTTTACCACTCTGATATCACTCTTATACTTCAGAATGATTCTCTTGAATAGCATCTCCAAATCATTGCGAATGATTTTCTCCTTGGCGTCGCGATAGGTAATATCGCAGTTTACCAGTGCATCCTGGAATCCTTCTTCCTCAAAGTTCTTATGGATGAAATTGAAGATTACGTCTATGGGCATCCCTGTACCCCATGTGATAGTAATCAAATGTTTCTCATCTTCTTCCTCTCCTCCAAGAGTAGCGTCTTCTTCGTTTGCTTCTCCATGGACATTTTCTGTAAGTTCAGTAAGCATCTCTACATTTTCCTTTGGCTTAATGCCGAATAATCCAAATAATGCCATACGTTTTTATTTTAAATAGTTTCACAATCTTGTCTTCTGTGACTTTTTATACTCTAAAAACAAAAAAGGTAACTACTATATCGAAAAAAGTTGTATTTTTACATAAAATTTGCTTGGATATGAGATTTAAACCATGCTTAATACTGGTTATATTACTGCTGTCTACCGCTGTAAACGCACAGCGTAAACGGGCTTTCTTAGTCGGAATCTCACATTACGACACTGCACTAACAAAATATCAATGGAACAATATTAATGGTGTAGAAGACATCCTGTTGCTAAGTCCGCTATTAAAGAAACAAGGATTCTCTACAACCGAATTGCTAGATGAACAAGCCACATTTGGTACTATTATCAGCCAATTAACACAGTTTACAAAGCAAACAAAGAAAGGTGATATTGTTTATCTGCAATTCTCTGCTCATGGTCAGCCTGTAGAAGACCTTAATGGTGACGAGAAAGACGGATGGGACGAATCCATTGTCCCTATTGATGCTTATAAGATATATAGGAAAGGAATCTATGAAGGGCAAAAACATCTGACTGACGACTTGCTCAACAAATATATCAAGAAGCTCCGCGAAAAAATCGGACCGACGGGCTTCTTGTATATTGTTGTCGATGCCTGTCATGCCGGCACATCATCAAGAGCCAACGATGAATCTGTTAGAGGAACTCATGTGGGTTTCACATATCACAATAAAGTATTCAAGCCATCAACAAATAAGAAATCGCATTATCGGATTGAGCCATCTGTCAAGATGTCACATGTCCTATTCATCGAGGCCTGTCGTCCAGATCAGGTGAATACGGAAATTAAAGTTGATGGCAGACGCTTTGGTCCTCTTTCTTATAACATCGCGCAGACTTTATCTGGTTTTACACTCACCACTAATGCTAACGACTTTGTTGAGAGTATCAAACGTTCTCTGATAAAAACAGGTCGATGGCCAAACAACCAGAATCTTGTCACAGAAACAAGCTATTGAAATGGCAAAGGTTATTACGTTACAAAACACAGAACTTAACCGCTTTATTGCTGATGAAAGGAATAAGGTTCTGGCATATCTGAGAAAGACGTTCTCTGTCTCAGACGATGATTTGTGTGACATTTACCAAGAGGCATCTGTAGCCATGTTCATGAATATTCGTGACGGCAAATTATCTAATCTCACAAGCACACTCTCCACCTACTTTCTTCGCATTTGCATCAACCAGACGCTAAAATTCATAGGTAAACAGAAGAAGGTTGTTCCCCTATTTGATGACAGCAGAATTACCAATAAGGACTCTTTTCGTCCTGATAAAATAGACGAACTGTATCAACTCTGTACAGAGGAAGAGGAGGCAGAGAAGGTATCTCGCTCAGAAAAGATTGTCCAAAACATTATAGAGTCTATGCCGGACACCTGTAAGAACGTTTTCCAAGGATACTATTGGGACAATCTCACGACCACAACCATTGCAGATATGTTTGGCTTTGCCAATGCTAACTCCGTCAAGACTCAAAAATACAAATGCCTACAGAAGTTCCGCACTAAGTATAACGAACTAATGAACAGAATCTATGGATAAGAACGACGATATGTTGATAGATGGTATCGATGAGCAAATAGAATCATTCCTTCGTGGCGAGATGACTGCAGAGGAAGAGATGGCTTTTAAACAAGATATTCGTCAGAACCCTGAATTGCGTAATCAGGTAAAGGCAACGGCATCGCTCATCAAGGGACTTCGTAATCAGAATTCCGTCAAGGAAAAGTCCATTATCAGAGAAACTGCTGCTAAGCCAAAAGTTCGTCAACTCCTTTGGTGGGCCTGTTCTGCGGCTGCTGTGTTAGTCATCTCCTTCGGTATATATAAAGACCATCGATACCATGTGCTCGATGCGACTGTCTCACCATACTATATACAATATGATATGAGCGATATCTCACGTGGCGACGTAGATTCAATTACAATTACACATCTATATGGTCTTTTCTCTCAGATACAAGAAAACAGAAGCATATCAGATATCATTAAAGAATTGGAACCTATTTACACCTCTTTTGACAAGGACTTCACATATAATGCCTATGCTAACGACATCGCTTGGAACCTTGCTTTAGCATACGTAAAAGATGACCAAATAGACAAGGCCATCACTATCCTGCAAAAGCTCAAGGATGACAATCCAGAGACGCCTATTTATAACAAGGCAGACGAGCTGATAAAGAAACTGCAAGATTTATAGAGAGAAACTGGGAGGGCAATCACAAGGTTGTCCTCCTTCTATTTCGATTACCTTTCCTTTGCATGCTGTATCAAGGGTAAAGCAGATACAACATGAAGCGTTATATTTATCAGATAGAAAAGTTCCTTAGGGGACAGATGAGCCAGAATGAAGAAAACTCTTTCAGGAAATTGTTGCGAGCAGATATCCAATTACGCATATTGTCGTTTATGGTTACGAATATTTTAAGGGAACAAAAAACGTGGTAAAGATTTGGTGCTTCAGTTTTTTGTTTGTACTTTTGCTCTCGAAACAACTCCGGTTTCTGCTCCATACTCGAGTCTTGAACCAATGTTAGTAGCTTGAAAACGCGATGCACGGAGAGTCGCTTATTATTAACAAAAAAGATTCTATTATGGAAAAATGTTTCTTTTGTAAAAGTCAGATGGTCGAGACAGGGACAAGAACAGAAATCCGAAATGGCATAGCTCGTCAGCTAACAGAGTACATGTGCCCCAATTGCGGAAACACGAAAGTCCTTGACAGACCGTATGAGTGGTAAATTAATCGGAGAGGTAGCTACCTCTCCGATATTAGTTTAACCCATCTAACATGATAAACGATGCCCAGTACTTGGGGGCATCATATTTTCCATTATCGACTTTTCGTAAATATTGCTGCGCCTCCTTTAACGACTGAAGTTTTGTTTTACCATTCATCAAATTTCGATAGAACTCCACCATCAGTATTCTCGTTGCTTCATCATCAACTTTACCTAAACTCATAAGGATTGTATTTGCTCCTGCCTTCTTAAATCCACGTTGAAGACCATAGACTTCTTCTTGATATATTCTGCCCAATGCCGTTTCACATGCAGAGAGAACAACTAAGTCTAAATGAGTAAAATCAAGATGAGATATTTCCAAGGCCGTTAGTATTCCATCTTCATTTCCTACAGAGAGACTATCCCTATGAATTAGGGCATTACCACCAGACATAACCAAAAACGAATGTGATAGGGACATGTCTTCGTAGTCGACATTTGGAGTATTTTTTAATCTAATAAAATGGTAATTGTTAAGTTCTTTGATTCTCTCATCATCGTTAACTTGAACATACATGCCGTGGGTCGATAAATGCAAAAGTCCTAACTTTCTTCCTGACAGATTTTTAATTGATTCTTCTGTTCCTTCAGCTCCAGAGAAGATAAAGCATCCTTTCTTGTGTTTTAATAATATATTTTTTATCTGTTCTACTTCTTGCTTGGATCCTGCAAGAAAATCGAAACCTCCCCGGTGCGTTAAAGCCTCTACTGCAGAGCGTGATAGTCTATCGGGAATAATTTCTTTATTTGGTTTATCTTCCATACGATTATAATCCAATCCACCATATAAATATGCATTATCAATAGATATAACGTTGTCTTTTATACATAATTCTCTAGTGGAAGAAAGTCTATACAAATTAAATCTGTCATTAATATATTGATTTTCTGCAATAGGTAAATATTCTATTGCTATCATATTAAGAAGTCCAGATGCTGAAAAATATATATTCTTAGCATATTTTATCGCATCATGTAACGCTTCATTCCCCCAAATTAAATGAGATAATCCTATGTAATCTATACTATCCCTAATTAATGAATCCAGCTGTGTCTCACTACAAAGAAATATCTTCTGAGGAAATTCAGAGTTGTAGTCGATTAAATAAGCATCATATAATATATCATCATCAAGTACCTTTTTATATGACACAATTTCAATAGCTACTTCTCCTTCTGTCAAGCAATCTTTAATCTCAGTCCAACTCAAATTAGTTCCTTTATATTGCCGGTTAAATCTACTTACTTTTTGACATAAGGTAAATTCTTCATCATTAATTATTTTATTCAACGAATCTATCAAAAGTGGGGACGCTCCTTTTGTATATTGTTCTTCTATCTGAGAAATGTTACGAATATAGTCTTTATATATTGCAATTAATGAGCTATCTCTTTCATCAGCAATAACTTCTTTAAAATCTTTTTCGTATGACAATAAAATTCCCTTATAAAACAATGCAGCATCATATGCTAATGAATTGCCTATGTCAGACTTTACAATTCCACATATTGTTGGTATAAGCCACGTATAAAATGATTCATAACGACACCAATAGGTATTACGATCATATTTAGACATGTTGTATAACGAATTGTTGAATTTTCTTTTAACAATATCAGTAGCATTTCGCATATTTATCAATAAACTATCTATATCAGTATTTGAACGAAAATGTTCAACTACTGATGATACCCATACATTCTTAATTTTTTCGAGTTGCCAATTAGCATATGCAATTGAATTATCTCCATGCCATTTTTTTAGGAAATTTATTGCTTTATTGAGGTACTGCATTGCGACATTAGGATTTTTCAAACTATGGATTTGGTATAGGCCACTTAACACTTTCATGTAGAGCTGATTATTCTTCTTTTCAATTGACATTGAGTCTTCTATGATTTTTTCTATTTTTTCATACTCATTCAGTGTCCTTATAGTATCTTGCTTAATATCTAAGTAAGTCATAGCTAACGAAAGCCTTGCGTGTAATGTAGTTTCGTTATCTCCTGCCTTCGTCGCCATCTCTAACAAATCTATACCCTCGTCCGTTTGACCATTTTTCAAAAACGCTAAAGCAATATTGTGATAAATGCGATATCTCACCAAAGGATAAAATTTTTTACATCTATCACCTCTATCATAAATTTCCAATGCTAGTTTACCACAAGAAATAGCCTCTTCCACTTTATCCATTGATAAATAATAACTAGATAAATTATTTAAGGCGGTTATGTAGTCAGACTCATACTCAAGGTTCTCTGTATACTTCTTTTTATATATATTCATAACCTCTTTGCCATAAAGAAGGGCTTTGGGGTAGTTTTGCTCATAATAGTAATTTTTGGCCAGATGCCCCAGATACTCTTCATAGTTGAGCGTTCCCACCCCATCTTTTAGACGGCGGACTGCTAATGACAACTCATTATATTCTGCAGCGACATCATTCTCCTTCAATAACCAATAGGCAGTTCCAACAGTCCCATAAGTTCTTGCCAGAACATCTAAATAGATACTATCTTTAGGTAGCTCCCGTACAATATCAATTATTTTTAATCCCCATTCGATTGCTTTTTCGTAGTTTTTAAGTTCAAAGAGAGGCAACATCATATTATACATAGCGCAGGCACTAGCAAAAGATTGAATACCTTCAACATAGTTTGTAGCTTCAAGTTGTTTTTGAGCATACTCTAATGCAATAGACCAATTTTGTTCTTCTTCGTTTTTCTGGTTAAACTCAAAAAAATGATGTATGTCTGTTGATGTGTAAGGAGTAATGTATGTATGTGTAAAATTTATTCCATATATATTAAATGCCACTGCCTCTTTCTTTTCAATTATATTAATTTTATCTGTTGACACATGAGGAAAATATAATATAATATCTACTTCTTCCGAATCTGTAAAATATCTTTTTTCAGGGCCAAATGGTATACCAGAAACTTTTATGATTGGAAATATCTCTCCGTTTCTTACATCCTCTATGTAAGTCTTATCAGAAATATTAGCCCAACTTCCCGCTTCTGCAGAATATAAACAATAAATGTACGTGGTGTCCTTTTGTATCTCAATTTTTTTTACGCGAAACGACGGCACATCTGTTCTGTCAAAAACAGGATTTTCAACAACTTGAGCGTTGATATAGCTAATAAGAATAAACAGTATATAAAATAAAGATAACCTTCTCATAAAATATTTTTTTGCATAATTACGATTTTTTTTCTAATCTCGGTTACCTTTTGGGGCTTTTTGGTATAAAAGTATGAAGAAAGCCAGAAAAAGAGCTGAAAACAAGGTTGTGAAAGTGATACTGCTTGGGTTAGTTAACAAGAAAAAGTAATTTTGCAAACAAATAGAAGTTTAACACAAAAAAAACAAAACGATTATGAAAAAATTTATGATGACATTGATGGCTGTCACATTCGCCATAGCAGCAAATGCACAGTACACCACAAACTATTACAACCAGTATGGTAGCAGTATCGGTTCGTCAACAACACGCTCTAACTACGGTGGTGGCTACACAACAAACTTCTACAACCAATATGGTAGCAGTATTGGTTCGTCAACAACGCGCTCTAACTATAGTGGAGGAACGACGACGAGCTACTATAATCAATACGGAGGTGGTACAGGCAGTGCCACAACCCGCTCTAACTACGGTGGAGGTACTACCACGAACTATTATGACCAATACGGTCGCAGCACGGGCAGCGCCACAACCCGCTCTAACTACGGTGGAGGTACTACCACGAACTATTATGACCAATACGGTCGCAGTATCGGTTCGTCAACGACACGCTACAACTATGGTGGCGGAACAACCACAACCTATTACGATTCTTACGGAAACAGTATCGGATCAAAATCCACCTCAGGTTACAATTGGTAACAGAAAGATGGAGTGTTCCTTAAATCAAACATGGTGGCAAAGTTCAAGATCGAGGTCTTTGCCACCATATTTTTTTCTGGTCTGTTTATTCTTTTGTCTTGTTATAGTAAAAAGGCATGAAGATAAAGTTCCTATAATCTTACTTATTATAGATCTTTGCTTTTACGGTCTTCTAGCTTAAGATAATTTTCTACATCAGTGTAATTAATTGATAGCATTGACTCTTTTACAGACGTAATAATATGTGGATCAATTATAAATGTATCTATTTGGCCAATTAGATTATAGCCTTCAAATATATAGTAATAATATTGATACAATTCTTTACATTTGATTTCTTTTTTATAAGTATATTTTCCTTCTAGTGCATTAGTTATGTCACGTAATAATGTTTGGTTTTCAAAGCCAAATTTCTTTATAATAAATACACTTACAGAATAGACATTTTTTGTTTCTACATCATAGTGTACAATAAAGTCAGCATCTTCTCCATAAAACTGACCTTTAAAGCAGACACCATCCTTTAATTGTTCTTTGTCTTTTTTTAATCCTAGGCTGCTTAATTTCTCGCAAAATTCATTTACATTACCATCCATCGTTATTCCCATAAATTTCATATGAGTCTGAGAATTTACACTTATAGTGATTACAGATAGGATCAATACCAAAAATATTTTTTTTATAGCTACCATCATTTTTATTTCTTAGCTTTATATTCTTTTATATATTCCTTTAATTCTTTTATACGAAGTGTCGCAATTGAAGGATTACTTTTCTTAGCCAATTTGTAATTACGTTTTGCTTCGGAGAACATATTCATTTTTTTGTAAGCATCGCCTTTTAAAATGTAAACATCTCCAGAATAGAAGGTAGTTTCCAGTGCTTTATCGGCATAGCTGATACATTGAGAATAATCATTTAGGTAATACTTGTTCCTTGCGAGACTCAGGAAATAGTGAAAAATTTCTTCAAGGTAGTCATATGCTTCTTGATTACCCTGACTTTTACTTAATTTTAGCCAATAATATGCGTTTTCAATATATCCAAGTTTATACATAGATTTACCCAAGATAGCATATATTGGACTTGCTATACCACCTTGTCCTTTATAAATAGTATATTTTTGTATAAACTCATTAGAGATTTCATAACTGCCTCTATAATCTCCTCTATTAAATTTCTCTGAAGCTGCTTTATGATAGTCATAAACAATTGGTCTAATTTGTCTATTTAACATCTCCATTTCTCGAAGAGCTTCCAGGTACCTCAACTGTGCCGAATTATCCCATTGAGCATTTGATATGCTACAAAATGACATAAAAAATAATAATAAGAGATGTTTTTTCATAATGAACATTTTTAAATATTTAATTTTTGACATTTATCCAATGTAGTACAAATTGGTTGCTATAAATGGCTCTCTTTTTATTCCGAGACTATTTTCTTATCATACTTTTTTTCCTCGAAAAAAGATTTAGGATTTCCATGCTTACAAAGATAGTGAAAAAATATTCCAAATAGAACAGAAAACCAATTATAATTTTTTCGCAAGGCTTGTGAAACATGAAAGGAGCCTAAAGGAGGACAGATTATGGTTAAAAGATTAAAAAAATAAAAATGAGTGCTACACTTGTAGTAAGCATAGCACTCTTGAATCGGTTTGTTATTTAAGCGGTGCGGACGGGACTCGAACCCGCGACCCCTAGCGTGACAGGCTAGTATTCTAACCAGCTGAACTACCGCACCAATCGTTTAACCGGATGCAAAGGTAAGACAATTCTGCGAAAGTACCAAACTTTCATCAAAAATCTTTTGTCTTACCTTTGCATTTACTGTATTGCCTTATTTCTTGTCGCACTGGGCGTCCTTCTTGTCGCACTGAGGACCTTTCTTGCCGCAACGTTGCATCATGCCCTTGTGCATTCTCTTGCCGTGCTTGTCATGGAACAGCTGTGCTGCCTGGCGTGCTGTGAGGAACTTGCGGAATTCTGAATAATATTTTTCCTTGACTGCGAGGAGCTCGCGCTCAACGGCAAAGCGTTCCTTCATCTTCTTGTCCATCTGGGCATCCGTCAGGCGCTGGCCTTCTGCAGGCTTCTCGCACTGATGCTTTTCAAATACTGCCTTCTTCTCTGCCATGTATTTTTCGAGTGTAGCCTTGAACTTCTCAGCATCCTTGTCCGAGAGGCCGAATGGATCGCACTGTGGTTTCTGGTCACACTTTGGACCCATGTGTTTCTTCTCGCACTGGGGACCTTTCTTGCAGTCCTGCTTGTCAACCTGGGGTGCGTTCTGCGCACTTGCACTGAGTGCCATGCCTACGAAGAGCATCAAAATTGTCTTTTTCATAATCTTTCTATTATTGGTTAAACATTTGAATTGTTCTTGTCAAACACTTATATGACAGCAGGTCATGAACAAGGTTTAATCTGATGCTGAAAAAAAGATTAGTGAAAATCCGGTCAATTAGTGTTCGTTCTAATAAAAAAGAGAAGTGACGGGAGGGGTATCTCACATATTTTTCATACATTTGCAGCGGTATAACTGACGATAGGAGATGAAGCGAATAGACATAGATCTTGTAATAAAGAACAAGGCTCCGCAACTGCACAAGAAGCTGCCTGGGTTTGTGATAAGTTTCATGAAATGGCTGGTGTGCCAGAAACAGTTGAACGAGATACTGGAGAACTGCGAGATGTACGAGGGGCCGGACTTTGCAATTGCAATGTCGAAGTATATGAACGTAACGTACTCGGTACAGGGTCTGGAGAAGATCAGGGAGAACGGGCATTACCTGATGGTGAGCAACCATCCATTGGGGGCGTACGACGGTATATCGTATATTGCTGTACTGGGTAAGAAGATCCCGGGGCTGAAGATTGTGGTAAACGATATCCTGATGAACATTGACCAGCTGCGCTGCATGTTCCTGCCGGTCAATACTGTAGGACGCCAGAAGCGTAGCGACATGGAGGCCATAGAGAGGGCCTACAGGGACGAGAACGTACAGATGATGAGCTTCCCTGCGGGTTTCTGCAGCAGGTTTATTGACGGTAAGATCCAGGACATACCGTGGAAGAAGAGTGTCATCACGAAGGCTATCGACAGCAAGCGGGACGTAATCCCAATGTATTTCAAGGGGCGTAATTCGTTTGTCTTCTATGGTTTGGAGTGGTTCAGGCGTATCCTGGGAATCAAGTTCAACATCGGTATGATACTGCTTCCGTGGCAGATGGCGCGGTATGCGAGGGGTAAGCATTATACGATAATAATAGGTGATCCGATACCCTATTCGACCTTTGACAAGAGCCGTTCGCACACCGAGTGGGCACAGTGGCTGCGCGAAAAGTGCTATAATTTGAAGAAAAACAGCGCTTTTGATTAAATTTCTGTCCTGAGGCAGGGCTGTTTTCCGATTTATTGTTATATCTTTGCACCCGCGTTACATAAAATGTAAGGCAGGTGATAATTTAACTTAATGTTTAACTAACGGTTATTTTCCCATGCCGGAGCCATGAGCTGCGACAGGAATTAACCACACAAAAAACCAAAGTACATCTGTATGGCAGATTACAAGAATGTAGCACCAGTTGAGGGTTTTGACTGGGATGCTTACGAAAACGGCGGCCAGAGCGAGCAGAGCCGTGAGGCTCAGGAACAGGCTTATGCCGGTAGTATGAACAAGGTAGGCGACCACGATGTAGTGGACGGTACCGTTATTGCGATGAACAAGCGCGAAGTTGTTGTCAACATCGGTTTCAAGAGCGATGGTGTCATCCCCATGAGCGAGTTCCGCTACAACCCTGACCTGAAGGTTGGTGATACCGTAGAGGTATACATCGAGAATCAGGAGGACAAGAAGGGTCAGCTGGTTCTGAGCCACAAGAAGGCTCGTGCAAGCCGCAGCTGGGACCGCGTAAACGAGGCGCTTAACAACGAGGAAATCATCCAGGGCTACGTTAAGTGCCGCACAAAGGGCGGTATGATCGTTGACGTATTCGGTATCGAGGCATTCCTGCCCGGTAGCCAGATTGACGTAAAGCCCATCCGTGACTACGATATCTTCGTAGGCAAGACAATGGAGTTCAAGGTTGTGAAGATCAACCAGGAATACCGCAATGTAGTTGTAAGCCACAAGGCCCTGATCGAGGCCGAGCTGGAGCAGCAGAAGCAGGAGATCATCTCCAAGCTGGAGAAGGGTCAGGTTCTGGAGGGTACAGTCAAGAACATCACGTCCTATGGTGTATTCATTGACCTTGGTGGCGTAGACGGTCTGATTCACATCACTGATTTGAGCTGGGGCCGTGTCAGCAATCCGAAGGAGATTGTTGAGCTTGACCAGAAGATCAACGTGGTTATCCTGGACTTTGACAACGAGAAGAAGCGCATCGCCCTGGGTCTGAAGCAGCTGACTCCTCATCCATGGGAGGCTCTGGATCCAAACCTGAAGGTTGGCGATCATGTCAAGGGCAAGGTTGTTGTTATGGCCGACTACGGTGCATTTGTTGAGATTGCACCTGGTGTAGAGGGTCTGATTCACGTATCAGAGATGTCTTGGAGCCAGCATCTGCGCAGCGCTCAGGACTTCATGAAGGTAGGTGACGAGGTCGAGGCAGTTATCCTGACCCTGGACCGCGACGAGCGCAAGATGTCCCTGGGCATCAAGCAGCTGAAGGAAGATCCATGGGAGAACATCGAGGAGAAGTATCCTGTTGGCAGCAAGCACACAGCCAAGGTTCGCAACTTCACCAACTTCGGTGTATTCGTTGAGATAGAGGAAGGTGTTGACGGCCTGATCCACATCAGCGACCTGAGCTGGACGAAGAAGATCAAGCACCCATCCGAGTTTACAAAGGTAGGTGAGCAGATCGAGGTTTGCGTCCTGGAAATCGACAAGACGAACCGTCGTCTTTCTCTTGGCCACAAGCAGCTGGAGGAGAACCCATGGGACGTATTCGAGACAGTATTCACTCAGGATTCCATCCACGAGGGTACTATCATCGAGGTTCTGGACAAGGGTGCAGTTATCCAGCTTGAGTATGGTGTAGAGGGCTTTGCTACTCCAAAGCATCTTGTAAAGGAGGATGGCACACAGGCTCAGTTGAACGAGAAACTCCCGTTCAAGGTAATCGAGTTCAACAAGGAGAGCAAGCGCATCATCCTGTCTCACAGCCGCATCTTCGAGGATGCACAGCGTGCTGAGGCCCGTGCCGAGAAGAAGGCAGCAGCTCCACGCAAGGCAGCCCGCAAGGAAGAGGCTCCTGTAATTCAGAACCAGGCAGCCAGCACAACACTGGGTGATCTGGACGCTCTGGCAGAGCTGAAAGCCAAGATGAGCAAGTAATCTGACACTAACCCATTCATATCTGAGGGGATGGCCAAAAGCCATCCCTTCATTTTTACCATGGAAAAGTTCTGTGTTCATATCCTGGGGTGCGGCAGCGCAAAGCCGACATTGCGACATATGCCTACGGCTCAGATTGTAGAGCTGCACGGCAAATACTACATGATTGACTGTGGCGAGGGCGTGCAGGTTACGATGCAGCGCCTAGGCCTGCCAATGCACAGGATAGGGCACATATTCATCAGCCATAACCACGGCGACCACATCTTCGGGCTTCCGGGGCTGATAGGGACGATGGGGCTTCTGGGACGTACTGCACAGCTGCACATACATGGTCCGGAGGACATCAGGCCGTTCCTGGACATCATACTTACTCAATACTGCAACGGCATGGACTACGAGGTCGTTTTCCATCCGATACGCACGCGCGAACATAATATTATATTCAGCGACCGCAGCGTAACCGTATATTCCCTGCCGCTGGAACACCGCATACCCTGCACGGGATTCCTGTTCCGCGAGGCACAGTCCCTGCCGCACATCCGCAGGGAGATGATAGAGGCATACGATATACCTGTGTCGCAAATCAACAACATCAAGGCGGGTGCATCGTGGACAACCGAGGAGGGCAAGGTGCTGAGCCACGAAATGCTCACCACGCCTGCAGCGCCTGCACGCTCGTATGCCTATTGTTCAGACACAATATACGCGCCTCAGCTGGTTCCGCTTATCGAGGGGGTTAACCTTCTGTACCACGAGGCAACATACGGAAGCGATTGCGATGACCGCGCAAAAACAACCATGCACAGCACGGCAGCACAGGCAGCGACCATAGCCAGGGATGCTCACGCGGGGCAATTGGCAATAGGACATTTCTCGGCACGTATCAAGGACGAGAAACCGCTGCTAGAGGAGGCAAAAAGCATTTTTCCAAACACATTATTGGCCCGAGAAGGACTCAATATTGATATTTTTTGAGAAAAAAGTTTGTCCATATAAAATAAAATTTCTACTTTTGCGTTGTCAAAAGCGCAATTTGATGAAGAAGATTTGGATTTTTGCCTTGGCAACATTACTGCTCGGAGTCCCCGTGTCTGCAACTGAACAGCCCGAGGATGTAGAGACCGAGATGTCTGCCGTGACGCTGACCTTCCAGAACGGGCGTATCCACGTTACCAATGCCGAGGGTCAGAACCTGGAGGTATTCAACCTGACGGGTGTGCGCGTTGCAAATATCCGCATCGACAGCAATGACAAACAGATTTCGCTTAACATCCCGCGTGGTTGCTATATCATGAAGGTTGGCAAGGTTGTAAGGAAAATTACAATCAAGTAACGGGATGTGAAATAACAGGAATGAGGAGAGAGACGCTGCGAGGCGTCTTTTTTTATAATAGAGATGTATATCGAGGAAAAACTAATACAGCAACTGCGCAACCCTGCGACACGCGAGCAGGCTTTCACGCTTCTGGTTTCTGAATACCAGGAGCAGCTGTATTGGCAGATACGCCGCATGGTGACCTCGCATCAGGACACGGACGATGTCCTGCAGAATGTGTTCCTGAAAGCATGGCAGGGACTGGACAGCTTCCGTGCAGAATCGAGGCTGTCGACGTGGCTGTACCGCATTGCATATAACGAAACGCTCAACTACCTGCAGCGCAACTCGCGCAACAGCATAAGCCTGTCCATAGGTGAAAGCGACGATGACGGCAATATGAGAATCGACCTGGAAAGTGACTCGTACTTTGACGGGGACAAGGCCGAGCGCCAGTTGCAGGAGGCAATAGCGCAGCTGCCGCCCAAACAACGCCAGGTGTTCAACATGAAATATTTTCAGGAGATGAAATACGAGGACATGAGCGACATCCTGGGTACCAGTATCGGTGCCCTGAAGGCATCCTATCACCACGCCGTACAGAAAGTTATGTCATTCTTTGAGAACAATGATTAAACCTTTGACACCAAACCAGGTCCAAAAGACAAAAGATACACATTATGACAGAGGAACAGAAACTTAGAAAGATCGCACCTGCGGGTAATCCTTTCAGGGTACCCGAGGGATATTTCGAGACTCTCACCCAGCGCACAATGGACAACATCCGCAAGCAGGAGAGCCATAACCGGCGCACGGTATGGTTCCGGTGGAGTGCGGCAGCTGCAGTAGCAGGTATCATTGCCACAGCAGGTTTCTTTGCACTTGACAACAATACTCAGGAAATGCAATTTGCAGAAAACGAGAGTGCCGTCACCAGCGAGGAACTGGAATATGCCATGATAGACAACAGGGACATCGAGTACTATCTTACGGAGGCTGGCGACTGAACAAGAACGGAAATAAAACAGTACAAGTTATGAAAAATACGATTATTGCAATCCTAATAAGCATTGCTGCCCTGCCGGTTATGGCACAGAACAATGGCAGACAGGGCGAGGGACGCCGCCTGAATCCGGAGGAATTCAAGAACCGCATGGAGCATTTCATTACACAGAAGGCCGACCTCACTACCGAGGAAGCAAAGGCATTCATCCCCATCTACAGCGAGTTCAAGGACAAGCAGCGCGAAATACAGCGCAAAATCATGAAGCTCAAGCAGATACCAGACGACAACACAACGGCGGATTTCGAGAAGACCGTTATGGAGATTGCCTCGTTGGACAAGGAGGCTGCATCACTTGAGACTGTCTACTACAAGCGGTTGTGCAAGGCTGTACCTGCACGCAAGGTTTATCGTGTGATAATTGCCGTTGACAATTTCCACCGTCAGATGCTGAAGGATTTCAACAACAGAGGTCCACGTGGCCGTGGTCACAAAGCGAATCCTGCAAACAAGGAATAAGATCTCAGATATTAGTTAGTTTATAGGTTAAGGTTATGAGATTGGATTGAGGGAGTCCTGATATGTTCAGGATTCCCTCTTTTTTGCCTCGTCCCATAACCGGTCCATCTCGGCAAGCGTCATGTCCTTCAATTCCCTGCCCATTTCACGGGCTTTAGACTCGACATAGCCGAAACGCCTGATAAACTTGCGGTTAGTATACTCCAGCGCATTATCGGGGTTTATGTGATACAGACGCGATGCATTTATCAGGGAGAACAGGAAATCACCAAACTCCCTTGTCGAGCGGTCCTTGTCACCGGACTCCAGCTCGGCCTTCAGTTCATCAACCTCTTCGTGCACCTTGTCCCATACATCCTTGCGGTCCTCCCAGTCAAAACCTACGTTGCGGGCTTTGTCCTGAATACGATAGGCCTTGATGAGCGAAGGCAGGGCTTCGGGCACACCGCTCAGCACCGTCTTGTTTCCATCCTTTTCCTTCTGCTTGATTTTCTCCCAATTCCTGCAAACCTCGGCAGCACTTGACGCAACCTGGTCGCCATACACATGGGGATGGCGGAATATCAGTTTGTCGCACAACTTGTTACACACATCTGCAATATCGAACTCACCCTTCTCGCTGCCTATCCTGGCATAGAAGACAATATGCAGTAGCACGTCTCCAAGTTCCTTGCATATCTCATGGTTATCGTCCTTGATCAGCGCATCACACAGCTCGAAACACTCCTCGATGGTATTGGGACGCAACGACTCGTTAGTCTGCTTTGCATCCCATGGGCATTTCTCACGCAGGTCGTCCATCACGTCCAACAGGCGGCCAAAGGCCTTCAGTTTTTCCTCTCTTGTACTCATAACACCACAAAGTTAGGAAATAAATACCGGATAAGTCTGCCGAAAATGATACATAAAAACGATAATTGCTGTTTTTTTTATATTTTTGCAGGCGTATAGTCTTTTTTTGACATACAAAGAACAAGTATAATAAACAAATAAAATACATTATCATGGAATTGGCAACAAAGTACAACCCCTCGGAAGTTGAGGGCAAATGGTATCAGTACTGGCTTGACAACAAGTTTTTTGCCAGCAAGCCTGATGGCCGTGAGCCATACACCATCGTTATCCCGCCACCAAATGTGACAGGTGTATTGCACATGGGTCACATGCTGAACAATACCATCCAGGACATCCTTGTCCGCAAGGCCCGTCTGGACGGCAAGAACGCATGCTGGGTTCCAGGCACGGACCATGCATCAATAGCAACCGAGGCAAAGGTTGTGAACCGCCTGGCAGAGCAGGGCATCAGGAAGCTGGACCTCACACGCGAGGAGTTCCTGAAGCATGCCTGGGAATGGACACACGAGCACGGTGGCATCATCCTGAAGCAGCTGCGCCGGCTGGGTGCAAGCTGTGACTGGGACCGTACCAGCTTCACTATGGACGAGGTACGCAGCGAAAGTGTGCTCAAGGTCTTCTGTGACCTGTACGACAAGGGACTGATTTACCGCGGCCTGCGCATGGTCAACTGGGACCCCAAGGCACAGACAGCCCTCTCCAACATCGAGGTAATATACCGCGAGGAGAAGAGCAAGCTGTATCACCTGAAATACTATGTAGCTGACCAGGAGAATCTGAATATTCCGGACAATCCTGAAGAGACAGGCAACGTCATACACAAGGATGAACGAGGCTACTTTGCGGTGGTTGCTACGACACGTCCCGAGACCATTATGGGCGATACCGCAATGTGCATCAACCCCAAGGATCCCAAGAACCAGTGGCTAAAGGGGCACAAGGTCATAGTTCCACTGGTAGGCCGTGTCATTCCCGTTATCGAGGACCGCTATGTAGACATAGAGTTCGGTACCGGCTGTCTGAAGGTTACCCCGGCACATGACGTCAACGACTACAACCTGGGCAAGACACACAACCTGGAGACCATAGACATCTTCAACCCCGACGGTACACTGAGCCAGGCTGCCGGCATGTATGTCGGCATGGACCGCACAGATGTCCGCAAGCAGATTGCCATTGACCTGCAGGAAGCAGGTCTCATGGATCATGTCGAGGACTACGAGAACAAGGTGGGCTACAGCGAACGCAATCCAGACGTTGCCGTAGAGCCACGCCTGTGCATGCAGTGGTATCTGAGCATGAAGCACTTTGCCGAGATAGCACTGCCTCCCGTACTCGAGGGCAAGATCAAGTTCCATCCGCAGAAATATGTTACCACATACCGCAACTGGCTGGAGAACATCGACGACTGGTGCATAAGCCGACAGCTGTGGTGGGGACACCGTATTCCTGCATACTACATAAGCACTGACAAGACAGACGGAGAGGAAGAACAGTTCGTAGTTGCCATGAATGCCGACGAGGCACTTGCAAAGGCCAAGGCGCGGTTTGGCAACCACATAACGGCAGCAGACCTGCGTCACGACGAGGATGCCCTGGATACATGGTTCTCCTCATGGCTGTGGCCTATATCCCTGTTTGACGGCATTAACAATCCCGGCAACGAGGAAATCAGATACTACTACCCCACTGCCGACCTAGTTACAGGTCCCGACATCATTTTCTTCTGGGTGGCACGCATGATTATGGCAGGTGAGGAATATCTGGGCGACGTTCCTTTCCGCAACGTATACTTTACCGGTATCGTACGCGACAGCCTGGGACGCAAGATGAGCAAGCAGCTGGGCAACAGCCCCGATCCCATAGGCCTGATTGACAAATATGGGGCTGACGGTGTACGCATGGGCATGCTGCTGGCAGCACCTGCAGGCAACGATATCCTGTTCGACGAGGCTTTGTGCGAACAGGGCCGTAACTTCTGCAACAAGATGTGGAATGCATTCCGCCTGATAAAGGGTTGGGAAAGCGCAGACATCCAACAGTCTTCGCTCAACAGTCATGCCATCGCATGGATGCAGGCCAGGATACGCACCGACGTAGCAGAAATAAACGACCTGTACAGCAAGTACAGACTGAACGAGGCCCTAATGGCAGTATTCAAGCTGTTCACAGACGAGTTCAGCGGCTGGTATCTGGAGATGATCAAACCCGAATACGACCGCGAGAAGAACTGCTCCAAACCGCTGGACAAGGCGACTCTGGATGCAACACTGGACATTTTCGAACAACTGATGAAGGTCATACATCCGTTCATGCCGTTTATCACCGAGGAACTATACCAGCATATTACAGAGCGCAAGGACGGTGAGAGCATCATGGTCAGCACACTGAAGCTGGATGCCCCCAGCGAACTGGATGCCAAGCTCATTGCAATATACGAGCAGGGCAAGCAGGTCATCTCGGGTGTACGTGCCGTACGTCAGCAGAAGAACATCCCGCCACGCGAGCCGCTCGTACTGGAAGCTCCGCAGATTGCCGACGGCGTAGCGGTTTTACTCAGCGACACCATCATCAAGATGGCTGGGCTGAGCGAAATCAAGCTGGTTGACAAGAAGAGCGAGGGAACACAGTCATTCCTGGTAGGTACTGACGAGTATGCAGTGCCTCTGGGCTCACTTATCGACGCTGATGCCGAGATACGCAAGGCAGAAGCCGAGATACAGCGTCTGCAGGGTTTCAAGACAGGTATCGAGAAGAAACTCAGCAACGAACGCTTCGTGCAGAACGCACCTGCACAGGTTGTAGAGCTCGAGCGCAAGAAGCTGTCCGATGCCGAGAGCAAGATAGCCGCCCTGCAGGAAAGCATAAAGTCACTGAAAGGATAATAAACAGATATAAAAACACATTAAAAGACTTTAATTATGAACTCATTTCTGAAACAAGTTCTTGCAACCATAGTCGGTCTGATTCTGGTATGCATAGTATTCACCATTATCTCCATTGTAACATTTGCAGGTATGATTGCAAGCAGTGGAGCCACAACCAGTATTGACGAGAACTCTGTACTGCGCATCAAGCTGCAGGGCACAATCGAGGAACGTGCCGGAGAGGAGAACCCTCTTGCAATGCTTACCGGCGACGAGGTAACTACAATCGGTCTTGACCAGGCTATGGAAGCCATCAGCAAGGCTGCCAAGAACGACAAGATCCAGGGTATCTATCTGGAAGGCGGTGTTCTTGCAGCAACGCCTGCCATGATGGAAGAACTGCGCCATGCACTGCTCGAATTCAAGAAGAGCGGCAAGTGGATAATGGCATACGGTGACACGTATACCAAGGGCGCATACTATCTGTGCTCTACAGCAGACACCATCATGCTCAATCCGATAGGCATGCTGGATTGGAGCGGTATGGCCAGTGAGCCCATCTTCTTCAAGGAGACACTGGAAAAGATAGGCGTACGCATGCAGGTCTTTAAGGTAGGTACATTCAAGAGTGCCGTGGAGCCGTTCACACAGACACAGATGAGCGAGCCTAACCGCCTGCAGGTAACAAGCTACCTGGGCAGTATATGGAACACCATGCTTCAGGACGTTGCCGCATCACGCAAGTTCAAGGTCGAGCAGCTGAACAGCATGGCAGACACCATGACTGTATTCACAGACCCTGCAGATGCCCTGAAGGCAGGTATGGTAGACAAGCTCTGCTACATCAGCGACGTACGTAACGTACTGCGCAACAAGCTGAACCTGGACGATGACGACGATATCAACTTCGTAAGCATCCAGGACGTAGCCAACAGCGAAACCCTGGCCGAGAAGGAAGATAACGAGATTGCAGTTTACTACGCATACGGCGAAATCGTAGATATCGCCCCGTCAGGCATACAGGATGAACATCAGATTGTAGGCAAGACAGTAGTCAGCGACCTGAAGGAACTGCGCGAGGATGACGATGTCAAGGCAGTAGTCCTTCGTGTCAACTCACCTGGCGGAAGCGCATACGCAAGCGAACAGATCTGGCACGAGATAACACTCCTTGCCGAGAAGAAGCCCGTAGTTGTTTCCATGGGCGGTATGGCTGCCAGCGGCGGCTATTACATAAGCTGCGGAGCAAACAAGATTTTTGCTGAGAAATCCACACTTACGGGCAGCATAGGCATCTTTGGAATGATTCCTGATGCCAGCGAGCTTCTCACCGACAAGCTGGGTCTGCATTTCGACTGCGTCAAGACCAACCAGCTGAGTGACCTGGGTGCAACAGGACGTCCGTTCAACCAGCAGGAAAGCGCACTTGTACAGGCACACGTAGAGAAAGGCTACCGTCTGTTCCTCTCACGCGTTGCCCTTGGCCGCAAGATGACCACCGCTCAGGTAGACAGCATCGGACAGGGACGTGTATGGACTGGCGAACAGGCAGCCAAGATAGGTCTCGTAGACAAGATAGGTGACCTGAACGATGCAATCAAGGCTGCAGCAAAACTTGCCAAGACCGAGAAATACAGCGTAGGACGCTACCCTGCTTCAGAGAGCTGGTTCGAGGCAATGTTCAACGACCACAAGTCATCCTACCTGGAGAGCCAGATGAAGGATATGCTTGGCACCAACTACGATGCCCTGCGCCTGCTGCGCTCACTGCAGGGACAGTCTGCCATCCAGGCACGAATTCCTTTTGATCCCAACATCCGTTAGTTATTTGTATGACCAAATACAAATTATATAAGCTGATCCGGCAGAACGACAACCTGCACGACAAGCGTCACCCCATGTTCCAGAAGAATCTGTTCATGAAGATTCTGATATGGTTCATGTTCGCATACTATGCCGCCATCCTGTTGCTCATGGGCATTACCCTGCCCATGGGCTTCAGCGGCATGTACAACGGCGTTGCAGCATTCCACGTCCTGGACGGCTTTGCCCTGATCCTGCTAGTGTGTGATTTCTGGTGCAGGTTTGCATTGCAGGAAACACCAGCACATCAGGTCAAACCATACAGGCTGCTGCCAATACGACGCAGTTTCCTGCTCAACGTCTACCTGATACGGGCAGCGCTCAGCTGGGGCAACCTGTTCTGGGGCTTCATGCTCGTTCCGTTCGGACTCTTTACCATCCCGCATCTGCTGGGATGGTCTGCGCTGGCAGGATGGTGGCTGGGATGGTGGCTGCTGATTGTTGCCAACAGTTTCCTGTACATGCTCACACGAACAATGTGCATGAAGAACATAGCATGGTCGCTCGTGCCCCTTGCCGTACACCTGCTGCTTCTCTCGTTCCTGATACTAGAGCCCAACACTTGGTCCTTCTGGGAACCCATGACACACTGGAAGCATGACATTGACATGTTCAGTACAGTCATGATGTACGACTTTGCACGCTGGTATGCATGGCCATATCTTGCCGTCATCGCAATAATAGCAGCATTGTACTGTATCAATTTCCGCATTCAGGGCCGTATGCTTTACCACGAGGTCGGCAAGCAGGAGAACGTCAAGGTAAGCAACACCACATCCATCAACTGGCTCAACCGCTACGGGGCACTGGGCGAATACCTCAAGATGGAGATCAAGCTGCGCCTGCGCAACCGCCAGGTCCGGATGCAGTTCTTTGTAGGACTGGGAGCCATGCTGATGCTCAGCCTGATACTGGACTTCACCAGTACATATGACAATTCGTTCATGACCTCCTTTATCTGCCTATATGACTACATCGTACTGGGAATGATGACCCTGATTACCATCCTGTGCTTCGAAGGCAACTACATGGACGGGCTCATGTCACGCCGTGAAAGCATCTACGAGCTGTTGCGTGCCAAGTACTACTTCAACGTACTGCTACTGCTTGTTCCCATAATACTGCTTATCCCGTCCATAGTCATAGGCAAGATTAGCATCTGGATGAACATTGGCTACCTGCTGTTCACTGCCGGAGCCCTATACCCGATGATATTCCAGCTGGCAGTATACAACTGTAACACATTGCCGCTGAATCAGAAGCTTACAGGAAAACAAGGCAATACTGTGCAAAACATCGTAAGCTTCCTTGTGCTTTTCCTTCCCATTGGATTCGAAAAGCTCATGATACTGCTTGTCGGAGACCCATGGGGGTACGTCGTACTGATGATAATCGGTATTGCAGGCATAGCGACACACCAGATGTGGCTGCGCAACATATACAACCGCTTCATTGCGCGACGCTATCACAACATGGAAGGCTTCCGCCTGACAAAGAACACCTAATATTTTGGAATACAGCAATGATACAGATTTATAATATCCGCAAGACATTCGGTCCCAAGACAGCAGTCAACATTGACAATTTCACAATACCACAGGGACAGATGCTGGGACTTGTAGGCAACAACGGCGCAGGCAAGAGTACACTGTTCCGCCTTCTTCTGGACCTTATCGAACCAGACAAGGACGAAGCAACGCTAAAGGCAGGAGAGCCAAAGATTACCAACTGCGGTGTGGAGGTAAACGCTACCGAGGAATGGAAGGACTGGACAGGAGCATTCCTGGACGAAAGTTTCCTGATTGACTACCTTACCCCCGACGAATACCTGCACTTCGTATCACAGATAAGCAATATCGATCCCGAGGGCGAGAAACAGCTAATCGAGAAAAGCAGTCACTTCCTCTCTGGCGAAATCCTTGGACAGAAGAAACTTATCCGCAATCTGTCAGCAGGCCAGAAACAGAAATTGGGCATACTCGCCGCCATGGCCTCACAGCCCAAGCTGCTGATTCTGGACGAACCATTCAATTTTCTGGACCCTACCAGCCAGAATGCGCTTAAGGCCCTGCTCACCGACTATAACAAAAAGACAGGAGCAACAATCCTGATTTCCAGCCACAACCTGCAGCATACCATCGAGATATGTCCGCGTATTGCCCTGATGGAAGACGGAAAGATTATCCGCGACATCGACAATAAAGCAGGCTCTGCACTACAAGAACTGGAAGAATACTTTGCATAAAAATAAATCCCCGGCAGAAATGTCGGGGATTTATTTTTCACTACTTTATTACTATCTTACGTCCGTTCCGTATATATATACCAGGGCGGTCGGGATGTGCGACAACCCTGCCGTTCATGTCGTATATGCGGTTATCATTCCTTGCAGAAGATGCTGCCGGAATAATTATATCCTTTACGGCAGTAGGACCGCCAGGCGTAACCACTGTAGGCACACCAGCATCAAACCTGACAACGGCATACTGGTAGTCAGGCGACAGCAAGTACTCCTGCCAGTTCGAGAACGAACCCGAACTGTATGTAGTAGAGTACACAGGGTGTACCTCATACTCACCCGACAAGCTTGAAGGCGGTGTATAGTCGAAGGACAGGTGCGAGAAACCCATTCCTATTCCTACCGGCTGGCCCAAGGCACCCGCACTTACTGTTTGAACAACATGGCCATCGGCAACAAGGGTGAAGCCAATACCAAGCTTGGACGTAGTCGTATTGGGAGTAGCCCTGGTACCGTAATTCATAAACGGAACATCCACACTCAAGACAGCGGCTTCAGCTCCAACACTGTACCCATCAGGCAGGCCAAGCAGGATACTGGTCTTGGTAGGATCACCAGTCTGTGTCTTGCGCATATTGGTCACGATGCACTGTCCCTCGGTAAAGCCAAGGCTGAGGGTACTGCCGCCAGTTCCCTGCTCCTTTGGCCTGAGAGCATCCTGGCCAGTCACCAGATAGTAACCGTCTCCGACACCGCTCCAACCCCAGTTAAAGTGATAGTATCCGTCCGTATCATATCCGTCGCAGATAAAGGCATGCCCCTCGTCCTTGACCGTATGTCCCGTGTAGAATATAGGACGACCCGCGTCAAGCTCGTCCAGAAGCATCTGCTCCCACTCCGTATCTGTATAGAATTCACGGGGGTTATTCTTCATCGCCTTCGAATAGCTGAAATACGAAATCATGGCAAACGGGACCAATATGCCATTGGCACCCGAAGAGTTTGAACCATAAGCCATCTCGACGCTGACACCACAGTCCTTCATCAGCAGGGTCACAGCATCTGCAGCAGGACCTACAGCCTCGGCCGTATACTCGTTCTGCATATAATCCCAGGCGTATGTATGACTGCTGAAATTAGCAGTGATTGTCTGGCCCGACTCGCTGTCCGTATACGTCTTGGTATTAGTACCTGTCACCGGCCACTGATGAAAGTTCATTATCTGGGCCATCGCCGTTGCGACACATCCTGTCGGTGACTTGCGCGAACCATAGGCAGGACAGTCGTTGTTGTACGGCGCTGTCTGACCCCACATGGTCTGGACGAGAGGCAGTACAGGCTCATGCTCTATTGCCGAAGCACGGGATATCGAGAGACCATTCCTGATAGCCTTCTGGATATCATTCTGGTACTGCGAAAGCCACCACTTGAGCGCCTCGGGAGCCTGGCTATAGGAAAACGAGCCATTGTTACAATAGCCCAGCAAGGCAGGTGCACAGTCATCTGCACTCAAGACATAGAATCCCGCATCCGAATCGATGTTCATCACATACAGGAGATTCTCCCCATCACCTTCTCCAACATAGGCCAACGTGTATCTTGGCGTAGGGCTGCCGGCCATACTACGGGCATTATTCAGGTTCAGGCGCTGCAAAGCCTGCTGTGGCGTAAGCTGTCGGGCCCATGCTGCCAGCGAGAGCAGTGCAACAAATAGTATGAGATAGCGTTTTGTCATAATAAACAAAGTACTTTTAGTTATATTAAACACAGAGGGGAATGCTGTTACACATTCCCCTCCTGATGTCGTTTAAGAAAAGAAATGCAACGACTACTCTTCTTCAGTGTTTTCTTCCCAAGGCTTCTTAAGCCATTCAACCGTAAGGTATTGGTAATTCTCACCGAAGGATCCGGCAGATACGGATACTTTCCATACCCAGTAGAAGTAATTGCCGTCTGAAGGATCCTCGTCATATCCCATAGGGTATGATTCGTTGATAGTGGTTATCATCATGCCATAGGAAGGATGAACATAACCTGATTCAAATGCAGTCTTATGAGAACCTGAAGCATCTGTAAACCAGAATTCCTGTGTCTCACCATCCTGATCGAAATGGAAGTAATAGTTAGTACCGTCTGCAATCAAGTCAGGAATACGGTACAGATTCAGGTATTCCGAGTACTCGACGCTAACACCCCATGAACCCTTCCAGGCTACAGAAGATTCGAAAGTTCCGTTTGCAACAAGCTCGTAGTCCTCCTTATAGATAGTAAAGTCATACACGGCAGGCTGAGCCTTTTCGGCATCATAAGGCTGTGTGTACTTCTCGTCTATTACCAGCTGAATCTGATAAGTTGTACACGGAGTCATTTCCTCGCCCAGAGTGAGGGTTACTACAGCCTGCTTCTGTCCCTGGGCAAATGTTACTGTCTCTGGTACGGTGACAAAGTCAGGAGCCGAGATAACCTTCAGGGGTATAGTCTGCTCCTCGGTGTCATCAACACGGTTCAGTGTAACCTGAACCTCGGTATCAGTCATTGCCAGAACCAGGTTCTTCTCTCCCACAAAACCGAAATTATACTGGCCTGCCTCCTGTGCAGGAGTATATTCATAGTCATTGCCGTTACATGAAACTAAGCCCAGCGCAACAACCAATGACAGGAAACCGAATTTTATCTTATTCATAATATTCTGTTTGCTAAATTGTTAATTCTCTTCAGACCAAGCAACGTATTTGTCACTGGGATCAGGATTGTTCATACCCTCCAATGCGTGGTTGTTGTTACTCTCGGTCTTAACCATCACGAGATTCATCCATGCCGGACGGCCGTTTGTATTGAAACGGGCTTTGTCATCCTGACAGTTAGTACCTGCATATCCACGGGTTACAGACATATTCAGGCGCTTGATATCAAAGAAAGCCTGACCTTCGCCCCAAAGCTCGATACGCTTGTTGGTGATAATCTGGTCAACAGGGAATTCGGTTGCAGGAGTAAACTCAGGATCACGTGATTTCATGAATTCGACGAACTGGGCTGGCAACTCATTGCCCTGCTGAACCTCGGCCTCTGCCCAGATGAAGTACATTTCCTCGACACGCATCAAAGGAATTGCAGTTGCTGCACCTACGTTAAAGTCATCCGTATCACCGTTACCCGGACGGAACTTGGCAGAACTGTATGCAGGATTATCCTCGAACGAACCTGCCTGTGTAACGGGGAACTGTGTCTGACCCTCCAGAGGACTGCCCTCGGGAGCGACGAACTCCAGCTTACGCCAGTCTGTATCAGGAATTCTGTCATACAGGTTCTTGTCTATCACAACGTACATACCTGTACCCAGACCGGTATAACCGAATGTCGTCTGGTTAGAAACCATTGATGTCCAGTTGATGATACCTGTCTGTACACAGGTATTGCTGCTGGTCTGCTGCATCGCCCACATGAACTGGCTGGCTGTATTGAAACCGGTTGCTGTGTTCAGGGCATCAGCCTTGGTAATAGGCTGTACACTTGTTGTATTGATAGACTTCTGTGCATATTCCGAAGCGTTGGCAAATGCCTCCTTGGACTTTGTCTCCTCGCCTATCTCGGCATAGTAGCTGGCATTCCACAAATACAGACGAGCCATCAGACCATATACACAAGCGATATCCGGCTGAATATTACCTTGTTCCTTAACTTTATTGTGAGAACCATCCAAATACTTTTCAGCTTCCTCCAGATCACTCAGGATAAACAGAGCCATCTCTTCGTGCTTGGCACGCGGATTGTTGGCAGCCTGCTCGGGGGTAGTCTTGTCCGTAATAATAGGCACTGTCAGGTAGCGTACGTCCATACCCTGCTCGTTCACATCTGAATAAATATCGTTGGGCAGGAACTCGAACATACGGGCAAGATCCAGATAGAGCATGGCACGGTATGCATAGGCATTGCCAAGATATGTAAGCTGCTCGTCAGTAGCTATCTCGGGATTGATGGCACCCACAAGCTGGTTTACAGACAACAGGTTGCCATAGTAGTAGTTCCATATGAACTGTGGGAATATGTAACCATCACCCTGATACTTATTCTCTTCCCATGCCCAGAATTTGCTATAGTCAATCTCACCCGAATGATAACGGTCTCCCGTCATAAAGTCACGGACAATCATAACGGCAGGCAAGCCAAATGAATAATGTCTACTAGTGTCCCACACCTTCAGGGTTGAAGCAGGCAGGCCTGCTGCCATGTTTGCAGTTGCAGCAGGAGACTGAGCAACCTGCTCGTCAGTAGCCGTGCTGGACTGTGGGAAGGTCTCGTCAAGACATCCCGTCAGAGACGTCATGCTGAAGACAACTGCACCCAGTATTGCAATATTTATCTTTTTCATATCTTTATTATCTCTTAGTTACGACATTTTAGAAGCCAACCTGAACGCCAGCGCTGACAGAACGGATTGAACTATAGTAAAGACCACTGCTGGCACCGGTGACATCCATACGAGGATCCAGACCCTTGCGAGCTGACCATGTGTATAGGTTGTCGCCCACCAGGAATATACGTACCTTATTTATATGGCACTTGCGCAGCAGATGCTTGGGCAATGTATAGCCGAATGTCAGGTTGTTCAGAGTCAGGCAAGTTGCACTTGTCAGGAAACGGTCGCTGGCAGTAGCATTGTAGCTGTCACCTACGTTCAGGCGAGGAATATTGCTGGTAGGATTGCTGGTTGTCCAGGCATTCAGCTGGTCAATGTGGTATCCGTAACCAACAGAGAATGCCATCAGACTTGCATATTCGCTATCATAAACCTTGCCGCCCAGCTGGTATGTAAAGTCCAGACCCAGGTCAAAGCCCTTCCACGAGAAGCTGGTACCAAAACCACCATATAAACGAGGCAGCACATCACCGCATACATACATATCAGCAGTAGAACCGTTAGTTGTAGTAACAACCCTGTCAATAATCTTGTTGCCCTTATCATCACGCTCATAATCGCCAGATGGCAACATCTTGTACTGATTCATGTAATACAGAGCCATACCACCCTTTGTCGGATCGTAAGACTTGTCACCTGTTGTAGCATAAGTCTGCTCATTGTAAACACCGGCATACTTCTTGCCATAGTAAGAATAACGGCTCAGACCCTCGGAATAGAAGTTGCTGCCACTGCTGTAACCCATATACTGCTCTACATTACCGGTCTCTGGATCAAAACTGTATGCAACCTGTGACTTACGTGCATCAATAAGCTCGGTCATACGGTTCTTGTTCCATGTAGCATTTGCAAACAGGCTCCACTCGATATCCTTTGTACGTACTGCAACACCGTGCAGGTCGATTTCGATACCCTGATTGCTCATGTTGCCGACATTGTCATAGAAGCTGGTGTAACCGAACGAAGGAGCGTACGGTACGCTGGTTATAAGACCGATAGTACGGTTGTTGTAGTACTCGATGCTACCATAGAAACGATCCTTGAACATGCTGAAGTCAAAGCCCGTGTTGAACTTTGCACTCTTCTCCCAGCTCAACTTCTCGTTCTTACCCAGTGTAGAAGGAACAAGAGAAACAGCACCATTACTGTTTACAATGCTGTAACGGTTTGTATAATAGTAACCGTTCAGACTACCATCGTTACCGTTCTCACCGTAACTGATTTTGAACTTCAACTCATCCAGCCACTTGGCCTTTGCCATAAACTTCTCCTTGGAAATCATCCAACCGAAGCTTGCACTCCAGAATACACCCCAACGGTGATCAGGATGGAAGGCAGAAGAACCCTGAGCCATGATTGAAGCCTGTACGTAGTAGCGGCTTGCATAGTTGTACATAGCACGGAACAACCATGACTCGGTATTATAAGTGCCGTTTGTAGAACCGCAGTCGTCAACGATTACAGCACCGTCCAACTCCTTGTTCTGCTGCGAGAACATATTGTGCTTGTTTCCGTACAGGTCCCAACTCTTGGCACGGTAGTACTCGTGAGCACCCATTACCTCGATGTCGTGATCGTCAAACTGACCCTGCCACCTCAGACGCTGCTGGAAGTTGGTGTTCAAGTCATAAGTTACCTCACGGGTAATGATACCATTGCTACTTGCATACTGTCCGAAATACGGGTTGGTAATGCTTGTATAGTCACGAGTGTTATAATATACATTGTTTATGCTCGTGAATGTAATGTTCTTAGGCAGATAAACATCAATGGTACCAGTAGCGTTAAATGCGTTACCCTTGTATCTGCGAGTGTCAACCAGCAAGTCGCTGATAGGGTTGGACTGGCTCAGGTAAGGACGGCTCAGACCAAGTGCGCCGTTGCCGTCACCATAGTCATAAGTCTTGATGCCGGCATTCTGATTGTAAATCACGTTACCGAACTCATCACGTACGAACACAGGATAGATAGGAGCAATATTATGCAAGGCAAAGAGGTTTCCCACGTTCGTTTTTCCCTCGTTGCTCATATAGCTGCGGTCGGTATGCGAATACGAAACGTTTGCACCGGCCTTCAACCACTTCTTCAGCATATAGTCTGCCTTCAAACGTGCCGTCAGGCGCTCGTAGTTGCTGTTGTAAGTGATACCCTTGTTGCCCAGATAGTCCGTACTGATATAGTATGTACCCTTGTCCGAAGCACCGCTGGCACTTACTGTGTACTGCTGGCGCAAGCCGTTGTGATAAATCTCGTTGTCCCAGTTGTCGGGAATCAGATAGTACTTGTTGCCATCCTTGCCTGTAACCACGTTACCCAGGGTAGCATTAGGATTAACCTTGCCGTTTGTACCGATGAAAGCCTCACCCTCGGGAACGTTATACACCTGATATCCGAGACCATAACCATTAGTGCGGTCAATCATGTTGGCATTAGCCCACTTCCATGCACCATCGCTGGTCATACCACGCTGGTTCTTGGCATAGCTATAAAGTCCCTTGTAATAGGTCTCGTAGTAACCGCGAGGATCGCTGATGACATCATAGTCGCGGGTACCCTTCATGTTGGCACCCCACTTTGCCTCGAAGTTAATCTCGGCATCCTTGTGACGCTTACCTGTCTTGGTAGTAATGATGATAACACCGTTACCGCCACGTGCACCGTACAGAGCTGTAGAAGCAGCATCCTTCAGCACAGTCATGCTCTCCACATCGGCAGGGTTGATGTCATTCCAACTGCCATCGTATGGACTGCCGTCCAGCACAATCAGCGGAGCCTGGCTCGCAATCATCGAGTTAAAGCCACGGATACGGATGGTCGGAGTGGTGCCAGGCTGACCCGTTGCATTAAAAATCTGCACACCGGCAGCCTTACCCTTCAAGGCGTCAAATGCATTTGTAATCTGCATCTTGCCGATTTCCTTGCTGTCCAAAATAGCGGCTGAACCGGTGAACGAGCTCTTGGTCTGTGTACCGTACGCAACAACCATCACCTCGTCCATAGCCTTGGTGTCAGGAATCAGGATAACCTTCATGCCGTCACGCAATGCAACGTCGGCAGTCTTCATGCCCATAAAGGATACAATAACATTCTTGGCATCCTTTGGCAGGTTCTTCAGGACGAATACACCCTTCGAGTCTGCAACTGCACCCAGGCTGGTACCCTGTACCTTGACCTGTGCGCCTGGGATAGGCTCGCCAGTCTCGCTGTCAACAACTGTACCTGTGACAGTACGAGTCTGGGCCCAAGCCATGCTTGCACTCAACATCGTGCAAACAAAAAGCATAAGAATTTTTTTACCCATGTTTTGTTGTTTTTAGAAAATTAGTTAATTTTAATTATTAATTGTGATTGTTATTTTGTTCAGATTGTCGTTTTAACGACCGTTTTACTGACACTACATGCCTTTTTAATATACCAATCGAACGCAAAGTTAACAAAAATTATCAATAATTGATACAAAACTGTTAAAAAAGTTCACAATTTGAACAATAATCGTACCCAAAACGTCATAAAAACGTAATTTTACAAGTCATTTCGTTACGGATTGTAAACGGATTGCCGGTCATGTAGAAACCTGTATAGGGTGCTGGTGCTGACTCCTATTTTCCGGCAGATTTCCTTTTTGCTGTAATCAGGCAGGTAACCCATTATTATATTCTCCATACCTGTCAGTTTATTTTTCTTCCCCTTGCTGCCTTTGGGGCGTCCCAGCTTACGCCCCTCGCTCTTAATCCGCTGTAATGCCTCGCGGGTTCTCTGGCTGATAAGATTACGTTCTATCTCGGCACTGAGTCCAAAGGCGAAGGCAAGCACCTTGCTTTCGATATTGTCCCCAAGGGTATAGTTCTCCTTGATAGTATATACACGGCAACCTTTGCGCATACAGAGACTGAGCACATCCATTATCATAAATATACTCCTGCCCAACCTGGACAGTTCGGAGCATACGATAATATCGTTGAGCGTAACTTTTCTCAGCAAGCTGCCCAGGGTGCGTTTCCTGAAAGTTATGCTTCCGCTGACCGTCTCCTTTACCCATTTGTCAATGACAATGTTCCGGCTATTGCAGTAATTCTCGATCTCGAACATCTGGTTTTCCAGTGTCTGTTTGTCTGTAGAAACACGAATATAAGCATATACCATATATATAAATACATTAGAGTTTAGCGATGTCAGTAAAACGGTCGTTAAAACGACAATATGGATAATTAAAACCGCAAAGTAATAATTTAATTTTAACTAATTTCTAAAAACAACAAAACATGGGTAAAAAAATTCTTATGCTTTTTGTTTGCACGATGTTGAGTGCAAGCATGGCTTGGGCCCAGACTCGTACTGTCAGAGGTACAGTTGTTGACAGCGAGACTGGCGAGCCTATCCCAGGTGCACAGGTGAAGGTACAGGGTACCAACCTGGGTGCAGTTGCTGATTCGAAGGGTACATTTGTCCTGAAGGATCTGCCAAAGGATGCCAAGAAGGTTATTGTTTCATTCATGGGCATGAAGACTGCCGACGTTGCAATTCACGACGGCATGAAGGTAATTCTTATCCCTGACACAAAGGCAATGGACGAGGTGATGGTCGTTGCGTACGGTACACAGACCAAGAGCTCGTTCACCGGTTCAGCTACAGTGCTGGATGCAAAGGACTTGCAGAAGCACACGGTGACTGATGTCTCTACCGCATTGGTAGGTAGTGTTCCTGGCTTGCAGATGCGCGGTTCGAGCGGTGCTCCCGGCTCTCAGGCAGGTTCGATGAACATCCGTGGTCTGTCTTCGCTGTATGCAAGTACCGAGCCTCTGATTATCCTGGACGGTTCGCCATATCCGGCAAGCCTGAGCAATCTGAATCCTGATGATATCGAGAGTGTTACGGTTCTGAAGGATGCTTCCAGTGCTGCTTTGTACGGTGCCCGTGGTGCAAACGGTGTTATCCTGATTACTACCAAGAAGGGTAAGAACCGCGAGGCAGAGGTCAGCTTTGACGTTAAGTGGGGTATGAATACACGTAGTATCCAGGACTATGACGTTATTACCGATCCTGCCAAGTACTACGAGGTTTATTGCGGTCAGTTGTACAACAACTACTATTACAACCAGGGTATGTCTCAGCAGGCTGCATGGGATGCAGCAAACAGAAAGATGCTGAGTGACCTGCAGTACAATATCTACAGCGGATACGAAGGCAACCTGATCGGCAACGACGGCAAGATCAATCCCAATGCCGTAATCGGTAACAAGTACACAGCTACTAACGGCAAGACCTACTACCTGCAGAACGATAACTGGCAGGACGAGGCTTACCGTACAGGTTTCCGTCATCAGTATGACGTGAACGTAAAGGGTGCCCACGACAAGGGTGACTACTACGTCAGCGTCGGTTATCTGGGTGAGGACGGTTTCATCAAGTATTCGGACTTCGAGCGTATCACAGCCCGCATCAAGGCTAACTATCAGGCCAAGAAGTGGTTGCGCCTGGGTGCCAACATCGGCTATGTGAACACTACGAATACAGCAAACTCCAACCGCAGTGACACGGATCTTGGTGCAACCAACATGAGTTACTATACATCCAACATCGCACCTATCTATCCAGTATACGTGCGCACGGTGGATGCAAACGGCAATCCTGTTATCATGACCGACAGCTACGGTCATCAGGCATATGACTACGGTACATTGACATATACCGATGCCGGCAAGATCCTGTACAACGGTTACGGTGACCTGACACGTCCTTTCCTGAATACAGGTAACCCGCTGGGTGCCAACCGTTACAACGAGACTGTTTCCAAGGGCAACCAGCTGAACGGTACTTTCACGGTTGACATCAACTTCTGCCGTTTCCTTAAGTTCAATGCCACAAGTACCCTGACATGGGGGCACACAAACTACAGCAATCTTGCCAATGCATACGAGGGCAATAAGGCTGGTGTTAATGGTGAGATTACCAAGTCACAGAAAGATAATCTGAGAACTAACAACATCCAGACTCTGACTTATTTTGACACATTCGGCAATCACGACATCAATGTGATGCTGGGTCACGAATACTACAATGCAAAGACTACATATTTGGATGCTGCCGCACAGGGCCTGTATGACGGTTCGCAGATTCCGGAAATCAATGCTGCTGCAAACAACCAGTACAAGTCCAACTCGTACACATCAAGATATAATGTAGAGGGTATATTCGCAAATGTCCTGTACAATTATGATCAGAAGTATTTTGCAAGTGCCAGCTACCGTCGTGATGCCAGCAGCCGCTTTGATACAGATCACCGCTGGGGTAATTTCTGGAGCCTGGGTGCTGCATGGCTGATGAACAAGGAGAACTTCCTGAGCAAGGCAAAGTGGATTGACGAGCTGAAGCTCAAGGTTTCAGTAGGTCAGCAGGGTAACGACGGACTGAACTCAAGCTTCTATTATGCAAACCTGTACACATTGGATGCTTCAGGTACTTATACAATGGCTCCGTCATTTGCCCAGCTGGGTAACAAGAACATAACCTGGGAGACAACTACAAACTGGAACGTAGGCGTTGAATTCCGCCTGTTCAAGGGTCGACTGAGCGGTGGTATCGATTTCTACAACAAGTTTACCAAGGACCAGCTCTTCTGGCTTTCAATTCCCGAGAGCATGGGTACCCGCGGCTATTACGGTAACCTGGGTGACGTTCGCAACCGTGGTGTTGAGCTTAGTGTTAACGGTGTTGCTATCCGCAGCAGGAAGGTCGAGTGGAACATCTACGCTAATTTGTCACATAACAGCAATACAGTTGTAAGCATTCCCGAGTCAAAGATGATTGATCCTGAAAACGGCTATCGTGGATATACTGAAGATCACAAATGGATTGCTGAAGGTACATCTATGTATACAGCTTTCTATCCAAAGTATGCCGGCACAAACGACAAGGGTGAGGCCCTTTACTGGATTGATGACGACCTGAATGGTAAGACTGACCGTCCTGGTAAGAACCTGTCACGCACGACAACAGTTTACGAGGATGCCTCGTACTACAACTGCGGTGATATGCTTCCTGCCGTATTCGGTGGTTTCGGTACTACTTTAACAGCTGGTGGCTTTGATATTTCCATGACATTTGACTATCAGATAGGTGGCAAGGTATTTGATTCACGTTACCAGAGCCTGGTTGGTCCTACAGAGACTGCCGCCGGTGCAGGTAGCAACTTCCATATGGATGTGCTGAACGCATGGACAACGACAAACACAACGACAAACATGCCTCGCTTCTATTATGGAGACAAGTACGCAAATGCCAGTTCAGACCGTTTCCTGACAAGTGCAGGCTATCTGAATTTCCAGAGCTTCACTGTAGGTTACACTCTGCCTCAGAAGTATGCTCAGAAGCTGATGGTCAAGAAGCTGCGCGTTTACTGCTCCGGCGAGAACCTCGCATTCATCTCTGCCCGTAAGGGGCTGGATCCACGTTACAGCTATTCGGGCTATGGAAGAGATGCCAATGGAAACGTAAAATCTGTAGTGAATAACACTTACAGCCCAAGTCGTACTGTAATGTGGGGGCTTCAGGTTTCATTCTAATTAATTCATAATAAATAAAGTAACATGAACAAGATATATAAAGTAGCTGCTGTTGCTGCGGTTGTACTGACGGGTTTCAGTAGCTGTATAGAAGAGGTTACTCCTCAGACGGGATATGTGACTGAGGAACAGGCTGCCAAGGCGCCTAACTCGTTTGAGTCTTTTGTTGCTGGTTTGACAAATGGCCTGTGTGGTTCATTTGTATATTCGCCTTTAAATGAATATCCATGGGACTATGGTTATCCTTCGTTCTTCTTGACACGTGATGTTATGGGTCAGGATATTGCCCTGGACAATGATGGTGACTGGTACCAGACATGGTATACCTGTGGTACTGCTCTGGGTCCGCACTATGCAGTATGTCAGTTACCGATGACTTATTTCTATGGATGGGTCAAGGACTGCAATACAGTTATCAGCATGTACAAGTCCCTGAACAATCCTCGTGATGTCGAGACACACGGCGCAGGTATAGCCTATGCCTTGCGTGCAATGTTCTATACAGACATTGCCCAGATGTATGGCACCAAGGCATATACTGCAGATCCTGAGGCGCTGACAAGTCCTTTGCGTACTGACGAGAATACATCTATCACTCACGTAGCACGTGCTACAAACAAGGATATGTTCGACTTTATTATCCGTGACCTGGACAAGGCCGAGGAGTATCTTGACGGCTATGTACGTTCGGATGTATTCACTCCTGACGTAAGTGTCGTTTACGGTCTGAAGGCCCGTGCATACCTGATCATGGGTGAGTGGGAAAATGCTGAGACATACGCTAAGAAGGCCCAGGAGGGTTATACTATGATGACTGATGCCGAGTACACCGACCGTGCAAATGGTTTCAATACTCCTAACGGAGCATGGATGTTCGGTTGCACATTCAAGAGCACTGATGCTAATATTACAAACAACGACGGTGACTCGAGCTGGGGCGCACAGATGGTTATCGAGGTTGTAGGCTCTGGTTGCGGCTATGCTGCAAACTATGGCTATCCAAAGCGTATGGATGCCCATCTGTTCAGCACTATTCCTGCTACCGATGTTCGTCGCAAGGTATTTGTCGATCCTGCCATTGACGAGATGAGCGAAGAAGATCAGCTTACTGCACTTGCTGAATATTCGGACGTTCCAAGCGGTATACTGTTCACCGCATCCAAGTCTGCCCAGAAGACAGTTGGCTGTCTGTCTGTGAAGTTCCGTCCAAAGAACGGCGAGCACAACGACCAGTACAAGGGATTCACCGTTGCTGTTCCGATGATGCGTGTCGAGGAAATGATGCTTATCGAGGCTGAGGCAGCAGGAATGCAGGAAGAGGCTCGCGGCCAGGCCCTGCTCGAGGCTTTTGCCAAGAAGCGTGACCCCAACTATACATACGGAACCCACCAGGAAAAGTATTATTCTACATCAACAACTCCTTTGCAGGACGAAATCTGGTGGCAGCGCCGTGTTGAACTGTGGGGTGAAGGATTCTCGATGTATGACATCAAGCGCCAGCAGCGCGGTATTATCCGTAACTATGCGGGTACCAACCACGTGGAGACATATCGCTGGAATATGCAGGAGACACCGCAGTGGATGACTCATTGCTTCGTACAGACAGAGTCTAACTATAACAACCTGCTTGTTCCGAATCCGACTCCTTCGCACGAGGCAGTTGATGATCCTGAATATGTATGGTAATTCGCAGGGAACACTTTCTGAACTTTAATTTCAAAGATTATAATAAGATGAAAAAGATATCTTTATTGACATGTCTCTCTGTTCTGGCAATGTTCTTTGCGGCATGTAGCTCGGAGCCTGAGATTGACGTTATGGTTGATAAGACTACCGCTGCGGGGGATGTAGTTACTACGGTGCTGACATATTCTCCCGACGGTGACTATGACCCTGATTGTGATGTTAGGGTACGCTTCTGCAGAAACCCGAAGGTACAGGATGTTTACTACATTGCCGAGCTGACCGCTGACAAGGCTGCCAAGGTCGAGGAGCTTGGTTCTCTGGATGCATACAATATGTATGTTGTGGAGAGCGGCAAGAAGGTAGAATTTGCCGAGGGCGAAAGCGATGCAGATCTCGTTCTGGTATCACTCCTGGGCTATTATACCATTACTACGGTGTCTGTGGACGCTAACGGTTCGCTGACAGCAAACGAGGTTCAATTCCACGGTGTCGGTTGGAATACACTGGCCACAGGAACATACAGCTTCGGTACGCTGAGTGGTATGGGCCTGACACCGCGTACAGGTGTTCAGTTGCAGCAGAACAGTGAGGACGAGACATTGTATCGTCTGAAGAATGCCTTCAAGGATGGCGTTGACCTGACGTTCATCCTGAGCGATGTTACAGGCGAGGACGAGGATGGCAAGTACACCCTGGTTCGTATTCCGGAACAGGATACTGGCTATACGTACAGTTCGCACGGTGCTATCAAGGTGCGTGACGTAGGCTACTGGAAGGGCGATGATTCGTATGTTCTTGATCCTGAAAGTTTCGCCAACTTCTTCTATGAGGACTATTCATGCTGGTTTATGCCGGAATACTATGTAAATGCCGGTTATCTGGGTTACACCAAGTATGACTCATTCATTCCTGACGAAGTTGACGCTTCGCGTTATGTAAAGGCTAATAGGTAATACATATTACTTGTACAATCTATAATGTTCGTAGTGGCTCCGTGCGGGTCACTACGAATTTAGTTTAATGACGAGGTTAATATAACAGATATGATGAGAAAGTTAATACTTGCCGTTCTTGTCTTCTGCTCCTGTGCGGCGTCTGCAAGACAGTTGTCTGTTGCCGAGGCTATGGGCAGGATTCAGGGCGATATCGCGAGTGCACGTAGCAGTTTCGGCAACGATGAACCACTTCTGTGCTACACGGCAGAACAGGATGGCTATAATCTGATGTATGTCGTGAACCGCGGCGATGGTCGTGGATTCTACATACTGAGTGCGGATGACTGTGCCCCTGCTGTGTTGGGATATTCGGACAAGGGTGATTTTGACTATCTGTCAATTCCACCGCAAATGAAGTGGTGGTTGTCGCTTTACAGCAAGTCCATACTGAATGCAATTCTGGAGGGTACGGCATTGCCTGAGCCACAGACCGAGGGCAGCGCAGTATCTCCGATGCTGACATGTACATGGGGACAGGATGCACCATATAACGCATTGTGTACGGATATGGGTTACCTGTCTGTTACGGGTTGTGTGGCAACAGCAATGGCGCAGATAATGTATTTCCACAAGCATCCTGCCAAAGGTTCCGGAGTATGCAGTTATGAGTACGAGGGTACGACGATAACTTCGCGTCTGGTCGACCATGAGTATCAGTGGAATCTGATGCAGGACAGCTACAGCAAGTCCGATACGGGTGAAACTGCGGATGCCGTTGCATTGCTGATGCGTGACTGCGGTGTGTCGGTCAACATGGCGTATTCTGCAAAGGAATCGGGCACCAGTGCCTATTATGTAGCACCTGCGCTGTACAGCAATTTTGGATACGACAAGGGTGTCCAGGTTTTTCAGCGTATATTCTACAGCGATGAGCAGTGGGAAACAATGATTATTGATGAGTTGTCCGCCGGCAGACCTATTTTATATACCGGCCGAAGCAACGAAGGTGGTCACGCTTTTGTCATGGACGGTTATGACGGCAATGGCTATTATCATATCAACTGGGGTTGGAGAGGTGCGTATGACACTTATTTCCTGGTAACGGGACAGAATGCCCTCAACCCCGAAGGTACGGGTATTGGTGGAGGTTCTGTAGGCGAAGCCTTTGATCAGGACCAGGCGATGATATTGGGAATACAGCCCGATGCAGGAACAACTGCCTGCACTGCAACGTTATGTGCACCGAGCGGTATAACTGCATCGGTTGATCCGTCTACGACGAACAAGATAGACCTGACTATCGGATGTTACAATTTTGGTGTATGCAATATCACAAACCTGTCATTGGGCGTGAAGTTCAGGAGGAAATCGACTGGCACTGTCTCGACTATGGAAATAGGCAGCATGGGTACCCTGAAAGTGATGTACGGCGGTCAGATTAACTACACTCTGATGTGCGACAATCTGGATGACGATGAATATGAGTTTTACTCTGTCTATACGACTTCGACTGGTCATTCCAAGAAGTGGAAGCAGATAACCCTGCCATACGGATGGGTCCTGCCGAATGTCCGCGTTCAGAATCATGTAGCGACTGTCATTGAGCCCGGTCATGTTACTGGGATTGACGATATATTCTACAAAGCAGCTGATTTCGGCAACAGTAATGCAATATTTGACATTACAGGCCGCAAGGTGAACGACACCAACCGCCCGGGTATCTACATCCGTAACGGGCAGAAGATAATAAAGTAATGGGAAGGTGTGATTAACTGCTAACCCTTAATTAACAACCTGAAAACTCTACAATATTCCAACAAAAAGATTCCTTCACTCTATCCAGACCCTACCCATACTCTATCCAGACTGCACACAGGTTCTACCCAAGGTGATAATAGCCGTTTGACCTTGGCTACACCTTGGGTATACCTTGGGTACACCTTGGGTACACCTTGGGTAGAGTATAGGAAGGGTGATGCATCACCGATGTCATGGAATGGGTTATTTACTCTGCTAAACGGTGGTTTTTAATTTTATTAATTTTTGATAATCAAAAGTTAAAATGACATGAGGATGATTTTCGTTATGGGAATATTTACTAAATTTGCATGGATTTTTTAACAACAACACTATGAAAAAAATTGTATTTGCCATTGCTGCTTTGGCTATGATAAACAGCGTGAACGTACAGGCTCAGGATATCCTGGGTACGTTGAAGAATGCAGCGGCTACTGCTGCGAGCAAGAGTGATAACAGCACAGTTGCTGCAATAGGTAACCTGCTGGGGACTAGCAGTGTTTCTGCTGCTGATCTGGTAGGAACATGGAACTACAGCCAGCCTGCCGTTGCTTTCGAAAGCAAGAACGTGCTGACAAACGTAGGTACTGCGGCTGCAAGCAGCGCTATAGAGAAGAAACTAGCTACTTACCTGACAAAGGCCGGCTTTACAAAGGGCAAGGTTCAGATTATACTGAACGAAGACAAGAAGAACGGCTATGTTGTCTACAACAACAAAAAGATTCCTGTAAACTGGAGCGTGAACGGTTCTGACTTGACGTTGAAAGTAGGTACGTCTGCAATTAACGAAAAGTTGAGCAGCACATCGAAACTGACCAACCTGACAAAGTACAACTCGTTCAAGATGAATGTTAAGAAGAGCGGCTCGGAGCTTCAGGTTGCGATGAAGGCTGACAAGCTGATGAGTCTGCTGCAGGGCATCATAAGTGCTGCTGGCAAGTCGGACACATCGTCTCTGAGTTCTATTGCCAGTCTGACAAAGAGTATCGACGGCATGTATCTGGGCCTGAAGTTTACAAAATAAACTGATTTAGACAAAAACATTGAAAACATCCTCTGCTGATGTCTAAGCTCTCCCGAGCTTACGTTCTGCTGTCATAGCTGTGTGCTTAAGAACAATTTCTTGCCCCTGCTATGACAGCAGTTCTTGTTACTTCGCAACTATAGACATCATCCGAGGAAAAACCCGCTTACGCTAAAAAACAGAGATTGTTTTGGTTTTCACATCATAATAATACTTTTCACACTGGTCCTTGACCGGTGCGAAATTGTACAGTATACCGATAGGGGTATTGCTCAGCCGCATATAATTCCACAATTGCTGGCGTTGCTCAGTTCCCAAAGAGGATATAGCCTTACATTCTATTGCAACGTTTCCCTTACACAAGAAATCCATATAGTGCTTGTGTGACAAGATCCGTCCATGATAAGATACGTGAAAATAGTATTCCTTTACAAATGGTATCTGCTTTTCTTCGAACGAAATCTTCAGGGCTTCCTGATAGAGGTACTCGTTAAGCCCAGGACCCAATTCCCTGTGTACGTCCTGACAACATCCGATAATGTCATAAACGTGGGATTTCAGTTGCTTCAGGATGTCGGGAGCAATGCTTGAGCTATTGGTATTCTCCATTTTTTCGGTTTTTCCTTGATGAGACAGAATCCTGAAAGGATAACGCCGTCAGTAATAAGGCTGTCTGAGAGCTTGCTCACAAGCAGGATTATTATTGACGGTGTTTATGCCCTGACAAGAGCATCTGGCTCAGAAAGGGATTTTTAAGGTTTTTGTTACATGCACCTGATTCCCTACTCTTTCATAAGGTTTTCGAAGAAGGTGTTTAGGTCGTCGTCGAGGCCTTCGAGGAGGGTACCGCTGAGGATCATGGTTTCCTGATCGTCAACGAGATAGAGATCCGAGAGGGTTTCACCGTCCTCGTCCTGCAGGACAAAGCTGTAGGGTCGCAACAAGGACATGTTGTCGATGACCTCCTGGCGCACACCTGATATTGCTTCCTGCAGTATGGGGGTGACCTTCTGATAGAAATCTTCTTCGCGCGAGCCTTTTATCCACTCGGGTATTACTATACGCATGAGTTCGTTTTCCTCGTCGTCAAAGAATCGTATCTCGCCGCTGTGCGGGAACACACGCAGCGAGATATCTGTGAGAACCGGCTCCTGTTCCTGAGGAAAACGGGTAGCCACATGGCGCAAAGCGCGCTGGATTTGTTGCAAGGGTGTTATCATTCTGTCGGTATTGTTAAGGTTTCCTGGTTATCAGACGATTCCACGTCCATGGCATTGCTTGAACTTCTTGCCTGAGCCGCATGGACATGGTTCGTTACGTCCTGGCAACTTGTCTGCGCGTATGGGCTGCGTTGGCTGTTGCTGGCGTGTATCACGGCCTGCTGCCTGACGCATTCCCTCGTCGGTCATGTCTCCGTGGCTCTCCTGCAGGCGCTGGCGTGGCTGGCGCCGCTCTGGTGCTGCCTCTCGAATCTGCAGTTCGGGAACCTGGGCACGCATCAGCACGCTGACGGTGCGGTCGTTAATCTTGTTGACCATGTCGTCAAAATACTTGACGCTCTCGAGCTTGTAGACCAACAGCGGGTCTTTTTGCTCGTAGCTGGCATTGCGTACGCTGTGCTTGAGCTCGTCCAGGAGACGCAGGTTTTCCTTCCATGCATCGTCGATTGTATGCAGGATAAGGCTCTTGTGGAATGCGGTAACGATGGCCTGGCTCTTGGTCTCGTAGGCTTCCTTGATATTGCAGCTGACCTGATATACGCGACGTCCGTCGACAACGGGTACCATGATATTCTCGTAATGAGGCATGGTATCTGGATTCTCGACAATGTGTGCAACGGCCTTCTGTGCGTTGGTGGATATAATCTGGCACTTCTGCTTGAAGCGTTCCATGACCTTCTGGTATACCTCCTCGGCCAGTTCATCCATGTCACCATTCTCGTAACGGTCCTGGGACAGTGGGAACTCCATGGCAAGTATCTCGAGGAAGCGTGAGCGGCACTCCTCGAAATTGTGTGTCTCCATAATGACGCAGACGCGATCCCATATCATGTCAGAGATATCCATTCCCAGACGCTCGCCAATGAGGGCGTGGCGGCGCTTCTCGTAGATTACGGTACGTTGCTTGTTCATGACGTCGTCGTATTCGAGCAGGCGCTTACGTACACCGAAGTGGTTTTCCTCGACCTTCTTCTGTGCCTTCTCGATAGAACGTGTAATCATGGAGTGCTCAATCATCTCGCCCTCCTGGAAACCGAGACGGTCCATAACCTTTGCAATACGGTCGCTGGCAAAGAGGCGCATTAGCTTGTCCTCGAGTGATACGAAGAATACTGACGAACCAGGGTCACCCTGACGTCCGCTACGTCCGCGCAACTGGCGGTCTACGCGGCGGCTCTCGTGGCGCTCGGTGCCAATGATTGCAAGACCGCCTGCAGCCTTGACCTCGGGGGTAAGCTTGATATCGGTACCACGGCCTGCCATGTTGGTGGCTATTGTAACCGTTCCGAGTCCTTCGTTACTGCGTCCGGCTTCCTTGACAATGTCAGCTTCCTTCTGGTGCAGCTTGGCATTAAGTACCTGATGAGGTATCTTGCGCATCTTGAGCATACGCGAGAGCAACTCGCTTATCTCGACGCTGGTAGTACCTACCAGTACGGGACGCCCGCTGTTGCGCATCTTTTCGATTTCCTCGATAACGGCTACGTATTTCTCGCGCTGTGTGCGGTAGATTCGGTCATTAAGGTCTTTGCGGATTACAACGCGGTTGGTGGGTACCTCGACAACATCCAGTTTGTAGATGTCCCAGAACTCACCTGCCTCGGTAACGGCAGTACCTGTCATACCGCTGAGCTTGTGGTAGAGGCGGAAATAGTTCTGCAGGGTAATGGTGGCGTATGTCTGTGTGGCTGCCTGTACCTTGACATGTTCCTTTGCCTCGACTGCCTGATGCAGTCCGTCGCTCCAGCGGCGGCCTTCCATGATACGGCCTGTCTGCTCGTCTACAATCTTGACCTCGCCGTCCTGAATGACGTATTCGTCGTTGATGTTGAACATGGTGTATGCCTTTAGCAACTGCTGCAGGGTATGCACACGCTCACTCTTGAGGGCATAGTCGGTGTATATCTCGTCCTTCTTCTGGATACGGGTCTCGTCGTCCAGTGTCTTGTCAGCCTCGATCTGGGACATCATGCCTGCGATATCGGGCAGGACGAAAAGGGCCTCGTCCTTGACCTGCGAGGCGAGCCATTCGTTACCCTTATCGGTCAGGTCGACGCTGTTCATCTTCTCGTCAACAACGAAATAGAGGGGCTCTACTGCCTCGGGCATACGACGGTTGTTATTCTCCATGTAGATGTCCTCGGTACTGAGGAGTCCTGCCTTGATGCCTGGCTCGGAGAGGTATTTGATGAGGGCCTTGTTCTTAGGCAATGCCTTGAAACTGCGGAAGAGGGAGAGAAAACCCTCTGTGGTCAGGTTCTTGTCGTTCTTCTCAGTACCCTCGCCTATCAGCTTCTTGGCCTCGGCAAGATACTGTGTGGCAAGTGTGCGCTGGACGCCTACAAGGCGCTCTACCAGCGGCTGGTATTCCTCGAACATCTGGTCATCGCCCTTGGGAACGGGACCTGAGATAATCAGCGGGGTACGTGCATCGTCAATAAGCACTGAGTCAACCTCGTCGACAATGGCGTAGTTGTGGCCTCGCTGTACCAGGTCACGGGGATCCTGTGCCATATTATCGCGCAGATAGTCGAAACCGAACTCGTTGTTGGTACCGAAGGTGATATCTGCCAGATATGCCTGACGACGTGCCTCGCTATTTGGTTCATGCTTGTCAATACAGTCTACACTGAGGCCGTGGAACATGTAGATGGGACCCATCCACTCGGAGTCACGCTTGGCAAGGTAGTCGTTGACGGTAACTACGTGTACGCCATTTCCTGTCAGGGCATTGAGGAATACCGGCAACGTGGCTGTCAGTGTCTTACCCTCACCGGTGAACATCTCAGCTATCTTGCCCTGATGCAGTACGGTACCGCCAAAGAGCTGTACGTCGAAATGTACCATTGCCCATACGGTTTCGTTACCGCCTGCAATCCAGTGGTTATGATATACTGCTGTATCGCCGTCTATATCTACAAAATCGTGCTTAGCTGCCAGGTCACGGTCGAACTGTGTGGCCTTGACGCGCACCTCTTCGCTCTCGGTGAAGCGACGTGCGGTGCTCTTGACTATAGCAAACACCTCGGGACGAACCTCGTCCAGTTCTTTCTCGAGTATTTCCAGTACGTCCTTCTCCAGTTTATCTATCTCGTGGAAGAGGGGAGCACGATCCTGTATCTCTGTCTGTGGGATGCGTGACTTGATTTCTGCAATCTGTGCACGCAGGTCTGCTGCCTTGCCAGCAATCTGTGCACGGATTTCCTGCACTCGTGCACGCAGCTCGTCATGGCTCAGTGCATCAATGGCGGGATATTTCTCCAGCACAGCATCTACCAATGGCTTGTAAGCCTTGAGGTCTCGGGACTTCTTGTCACCGAAGAGCCTTACCAATATTTTTCCTATATCCATAATCGTAATTTTCGTTTTCAGTTTATTAGCGGGTTTCCCATGGTCAGAACAGCGGTCTCTGGGCACAGCCGTTAGGGGCACGTATCCTGAGAGCCTGTGTGACTGTAGGCGCAACGCGGTCTATTGTTACGGGAGTCTCGACCTTCTCGCTCCTGATATTAGTCCCCAGAAAGAACAGGGGGAAACCCATGTAGGTCTCGCGGGAAACACGTTCCTCGTGTGTGGAACTGTTAAGCAGTACCCATCCGGGATTGACCTGTATGATAATGTCACCTGAGCAATGCGGATTGTAGCCGTTGCGCAGGCGGGTTGCCTCGATAGTGGAGCTCCCGAGGGACAGGCGCTTGCTGGTATAGACGTCCTTGACACCCGCCATCTGGATTAGGAACGAAGCGCTGCGGTCAAGGGCCTCGCTGTGATTGACGTTCCTCTGCTCCATGAGCTTGAGGTTGAGATATATCTCGTCATTGAGAGTCGTCTCGACCCACTGGCCCTGACCGTACACAGCTATCAGGTACATGTTGAGCAGCATCTGGGCCTTGGTCATGTCAAAGGTACCGGTAGGAATACGGTATCTGGCAAGATCGGTGCTCTTAGGTGCATCGCTGTAGCCTGTACTTGTTACGATGAACAGTGCCCTACCCTTTCCTACGCGGCTCTCGACAGCATCCATCATCTCGCCCAGGGCCTTGTCCAGACGGACATACGTATCCTGAAGCTCCATGGGACATTCCTGTGCCGAGGCATGGTCAAAGTTACCGGCATAGTATGTGAGCATAAGCATGTCGGTAACATGGTCCACTCCCATGCCGGTCATCTGCATGCTCTGCAATGCAAAGCGGTTGACCTCCTCGTTGATGAAGGGACTGGCCTTCATCTGGCGGTATGCCCTGTCGCCCTTGAAATGGTGGGAGAAGGGCTTGTTTACACTGCCGCCTATGAAATAGTTGAAATTGCCCACCAGGTCGTTAGACGGCACCCATACCTTCTGGCTGAGATAGCGTGCAGGGGACAATGTATTGTTGTATGCCAGCGCCCACTGCGGGAATGTGCCGTAGTAACTGCTGGAGCACCACTGTCCCGTAAGGTCGTTGAGCCAGAAACAGGCATCTGCAGCATGTCCTGCCTGCAGGACGGCAGCATCGCGCTGCGGTGCGACGCTGAGGACGATAGCCTTGCCCTCGGTTGCAACCTTGAGCTCGTCACCCATTGTCGAAACGGTCATGCGCTCGGCCGAGGATGCCTCGGCAGTAAGATTGCCGCTGTAGCGGCTGTCGTCCACGCAATATATGGGTCGCAAGGTCTGACGGTCCAGCCAGCGCTGAGACGGAATACCGTTGTCATATGGCGAGGTTCCGCTTACAAAGCACGCAACGGCACTGGCACGGTCGGGGCTTGCAAAGGGATATTCGACCTGACTGTACGAGCGTCCTTCGCTCATGAGACGTCGGAAGCCGCGTGTACCGTACAGAGACGAGAATGCCTCCATATAGTCCGTACGCAGCTGGTCTATCATTATGTTAACTACAACACGCGGTAGCTCGGGAGCTGTCTGAGCCTCGGCACTGCACAAGGCAGCCAGCATGGCTATGGTGGTAAGCAACCGGTATGTCGATATTCTGTTATTCATTACGGCCATATCGTATGATGTAGGACACGGGCCTTGTAGCCAAAGCCAGTGCCAACGGTATCGTTATTGCAGAGAATTTCTGGGGAATCCATGGTGTAAACACCAGGAAAGAGAGTATCATTGCTGCCAGGACATAGTGCCAGATACAGCATTGGCGCTTCCATGCGGCCCTTACAACGAATGGCATTGCTATCAGCGGCAACGGATTGAGCAGCCATACCTGCCAGTTGGTATCCAATGTGGGATGCAGCGAGAAAAGGAACACGAAGAGCAGTATTGCTCCTGCCGCTCCATGTGCTGTAAGCAGGACAAAATCCAATGGCCACAGCATATATCGTGTCCTGTACTCGACAAGAGCTATAAGAATCAATACTGCGAACATTCCCCATACTGCTATCTGCGGTGAGACGGGGAAGGACTCCTGCCCTCCGGCAACGTCTGACGCAGGACCGGCAGCTTCGAGCAATGTCTCTGTACGACGGACCATGGGACGTGTATCGGCAACCAGGTCGCGTATCAGTGCACCGCTCAATGCGCTGCTGTAAAAGTCGGGGATAAAGCACTTGGCACGTGGTGACAGGATTGTATCCACGTCACAGCCAAGCAGGATGTCGTTGCCAACCTGTGCCCATGGCGAGCCGTTGGTATAGCTGCGTATTATATCGCGGTACGTAAGCCTGTCGGAATCCCACGAGTACACTATGCGTCCCCTGACGACACGCTCCACGCAGTCCATGACTCGCAGCGTACAGTTGTCGGTCAGGTAATTGTAACGGTATATGCAGTTATCAGGCTGAAGGTTCCATTCCAGATAACGGACGAGGGAATCCGTCTCCTCTGCGGTCAGGTTCAGCACCTGTGCCTTTACCGAACTGCCACGGTGGCGGTATTCCGAGATGAAGATCTCCCAGGGAACCGCCATACACATATAGTCGGTCTCGCCCAGGACAAACTTCCAGGCAAAGTGGTCTGTATTGAAATCGAACACGCCGTAATTGACTGCAATGTCAAGCCCGCGTGCCTCGTCCCTGAGGCGTATGGCAGTATGCCCATAGAGAGAATAGACCTCGTCTCCGGGACTGCAGGTAATGACGCTGACCTCGGTACGAGAGGTACTCTGGGCGACTGCCAGGAGCACACTTGCGGACATCAGCAGAAATAATACTATACGCTTCATCGGGCGCAAAGGTAGGAAAAAAAGACGGGAAAACGTATACACACGTTAAAAATATATATAAAATAAGGTACGGGGCTGTTTTTACACAACGCTGTTTTTGGGGAATTACAACAAATATTGTACCTTTGCACACGCAATAAAACTATTCTGACAAATTGGCACGCAAGGTATACATGCAGAAAATAACGGCTTTCCTGGCTATTGCCATCATGCTTGTTAATGCAGGACAGGCATCGGCACAGTCCGGAGGAAGCAACTCTTCGTATTCACAGGTGGGCATGGGCCTGCTGAACGATGACTCGCAGGGATGGAGCCGCGCAATGGGCGGTGTGGGCGTTGCCCTGCCCTCGGGAAACCGTCTGAACACGATAAACCCTGCTTCGTACGCATATATTGATTCGCTGTCCTTCATCCTGGACGTAGGCATGAGCGGCAGCTTCGGACGCATGAGCAACGAGACGGCAAGCAAGAATATACGCAATGCCAGTTTCGACTACATTGTTGCCGGTTTCAGACTGCGTAGGAACCTGGGCATATCGTTCGGCTTCAAGCCTTATACATCTGTAGGATATAACTTTACCACGACTGACGGTAACGTATACAGGGACCTGATTACGGGAGAAATTGTCACCAGCACATCCGCCCACTCGGGTGAGGGAGGTATGCGCAAGGCCTTTGCAGGCTTAGGATGGAAACCTTTTGCCGGTTTGAGCATAGGCATGCACGTCAACATACTGTGGGGCAGCTATACCCACTACCTGATCCACGGATTCTCGATGAGCGACAGCAACGGCTTCAACTATATCTCGACTGCCAGCGCAACCACATACCAGCTGGACTTTGGCGCACAGTACGCCCTGCGCCTGTCACGCAGGGACTGGCTGACCATAGGTGCAACGGTTGCACTGGGGCACTCGTATGGCGGTGAGGGCATGCTGTTACGCTACATGGACAGCGGAGACACGCTGACAGTGGACATAGACAAGAATGCCTTTGACCTGCCAATGAAATACTCGGGAGGTCTGGCATGGCAGCACAAGAACAACTTGCTGGTCTCTGCCGACTACTCGTTCACTGGATGGGGCAGCTGCCGCGTACCGACGATGATTGCCACCACCGAAGGTGTCACATATCACAGCATAAAAGGCTCGTACCGAAACAGCAGCCAGATAAAGGCGGGACTGGAATGGACTCCCAACCCAATGGCCATGCGCGGATATTTCAACCACGTAAAATACCGTATGGGTGTATCATACACTACTCCATACCTGGCATTCGGCCAAAACAACGGGCCGAGCGAAACGAGTGTAAGCATAGGTGCAGGATTACCGATAAACAACTCTATCAACCGCCGTGCCGGCATACACCCGACAATCAACCTCGGTCTGCAGTGGCTGCGCCGTGCTCCTGCAGACAAGTCTCTGATTACAGAGAACTATTTTGTTATCAATCTGGGCGTTACATTCAACGAACGCTGGTTCATGAAATATAAAATCCAGTAATTTCCACCGAGACTCCATTCAATGGACCCCGACAGTTTTAAACGCATCTGCCATACTATCATACTTCGCCATCTGGCTCTGGCGCTTGCTGCATTGTGCACAGTACCTGTTTTCTGGTCATGTACGCATACTGTAGAGCATACTGCCGAGGCTGTAGACGACAAGGATTCCGTTCCCTTTATGCACTCGACAGGTATCAGCACGCTGATATCCGACTCGGGACTAATACGCTACCACATGGTGGCCGAGGAATGGGACATCTACATGAGTGACGGCAAGCAGCCTACGTGGAAATTCTGCAAGGGTCTGCTGATGCTGCGCCTGGACAACAAATTCCACGTTGACCTGTATGTCCAGGCGGATACTGCATACCTGCATGAGCAGAGACTGTGGGAACTGCGAGGACGTGTGCGTGTGCGCAATATAGAAGGGACGGTCTTCAATACTGAAATGCTTTATTGGGACTTGAGGGAACACGAGATGTGGAACCACTGTCCCATGGAAATAATCACACCGGACCGCACTCTGTACGGAACGGAATTCCGCAGTAACGAGGAGATGACACGATATAATGTCCGGAACTCGGTGGGAGACTTCCCTGCATCAGATGCCGAAGGCACCGGCGAGGAGCCTGCACCTGCACAGGAAGATACCACGGCACAGGTGCAGGAGCAGAGATCACGGCTGCTGCCACCCGCCCCCGAGAAACAGAAAATAATGAACATGAAATGACATTACCATTTGACCATACACTAGCAGCAGGCATTATTGCCGCCCTGTTTTTCTCTGCCTTTTTCTCAGGTCTGGAGATAGCCTTTGTATCGAGCAACAAGATGCTGTTCGAGATAGAACGCGAGGAGCGCGGCTTCACTTCGCGCATCATAGACATATTCTACCGCCATCAGAGCAATTTCCTGTCCACACTACTGGTGGGCAATAACATTGCGCTGGTAGTATACGGTATAATGATGGCGCATATCGTACACGGGCTGATATTGCAGACGCTGATAGGCACAGCCATCGTTCTGTTCGTGGGTGAGTTCCTGCCCAAGACGCTGTTCCGCATCAACCCGAACGGAATGTTGCGTGTATGCGCTGTCCCTGCCCTGCTGTTCTACATCATATTGTGGCCGATCAGCCGCCTGACCAGCGGTCTGTCCTCGGCAATTCTATACATGATGGGCACACGTGTCCAGAGCGACATGAGACCAGCCAATTTCGGCAAGGCGGACCTTGACCACCTTATCCAGAGCAACATTGACAACATCCAGGACGAGGATGATATCGAGGAGGAGGTCAAGATGTTCCAGAACGCCCTTGCATTCCGTGACATCAAAGTGCGTGAATGTATCGTTCCGCGCACTGAAATAGTAGCAGTGGGGCTGGATGCCCAGCTCCCCGAGATACGAAGCCTGTTTACGGACAACGGTATATCCAAGCTGATAATCTACCGCGAGGACATAGATGACATTGTGGGTTTCCTGCACTCGAGCGAGATGTTCCGCCTGAAACCCGGTGACGACTGGACGCGATGCATACGTCCCGTGCCCATCGTTCCCGAGACGATGACGGCACAGAAGCTGCTTACGACATTCATGAGCGAGAAGAAGTCACTGGCTGTTGTAGTGGACGAGTTCGGAGGTACAAGCGGCATAGTGACACTGGAGGACCTGGTGGAAGAGATATTCGGTGACATACAGGATGAGCACGATACCACAAACTACATTGCACGCCGCCTTCCTACAGGAGAATGCCATCTGTCAGGCCGTATGGAAATAGAGAAGGCAAACGAGCTTCTTGACCTGGATTTGCCGGAGAGCGATGATTATCTTACGGTAAGCGGATTCATACTGCACGAATACCAGAGCTTCCCGAAACTGAACGAAGTCATAGACCTGGGTAAATGGACAGTGAAGGTCACCAAGATGACTGCGACCAAGATAGAAGAGGTGCTTCTGACCGAAAAATCAGGTCATTAGATCACTTTTTATAATTTTAGATAAGGTATATTTGCGATTTTTTATTACCTTTGTACGCTGTTTGTGCATTATGCACCGGCGCGAAAGACGAGAAAATAACAAACAAATAAATACAAAAGCACTATGGCAGCTTTACAGAAAGTACGTAATTGGAGCAAGTTCCTCATTGCAGTTGTAGGTCTTGCCCTGTTTGCCTTCATTGCCGAGGAACTGGTACGCTCTATCTCCTATCGTGAGACAGAGACCCGCCAGCGCATAGGCAGTGTCTACGGCGAGAACATCAGTCTCCAGGAGTTCAACGACCTGGTAGACGAGTATCAGGAAGTCCTGAAGGTTACAAACCCGACAATGGGCAACCTGTCGGACGAGCAGATGCATCAGGTACGCGAGCAGGTCTGGAACACATACGTTCAGAATCAGATTATCGCTCACGAGGCTGAGAAGCTGGGACTGCAGGTTACCGACAAGGAACTGCAGCAGATAATCCAGTCAGGCAGCCACCAGCGTCTGGCACAGACCCTGTTCGTAAACGACAAGGGACAGTTTGACTATCAGCAGCTGAAGCAGTTCCTGTCTCAGTACAGCGAGGTAATGAACAATGCCGAGATTCCTGCCGAGCAGAAGGAGCAGTTTGCAACAATCTACAAGTACTGGAAGTTTATCGAGAAGAGCATCCGTCAGGAGCTTCTCTCCGAGAAATACTCGACACTGCTTGCAACAAGCATGATAAGCAACCAGATTATTGCAAAGCAGAACTTCGAGGCACGCACGGCAAGTTCGGACGTAGCCCTGGCAGCCGTTCCATATACAAGTATCAAGGACGGGGACGTAAAGGTCAGCGATGACGACTTGAAAGCCAAATACGACGAGTTGAAGGAACTGTTTGTAAACCCTCAGGAACTGCGCGAAATCAAGTATATCGATGTTGCTATCAAGGCCAGCAAGGAAGACATCAAGAACCTGGAAGGCGAGATGGACGGCTATGCCGCCCAGTTGGCAGAAGGAGTTGCTCCTGCAACCGTAGTACGCGACTCGAAGAGCACTGTGGCATACAGCCCACTGCCGGTAAGCAAGCGTGTATTGCCCAACGACATTGCTGCAGAACTGGACAGCCTGAGCGAGGGTACACAGAAGGGCCCTTACTACTATGCAGCTGACAACACACTCAACATCATACGCCTGATTTCCAAGGTGAGCCGTCCCGACAGCGTTGAGATACAGCAGATTGTGGTCCCCGGTACTGATCAGGCATCTGCCGAGAAGAGCGCAGACTCTATCATGACGGCCCTGAACGGCGGCGCAGTAATAGACTCCATTGCAGTCAAGTATGGCAACCCAAGTCCTAAGATGTGGGTTACATCTGCCGAGTACGAAGGCCGCCCGATGGATGATAACATCAAGGACCTGTACAAGCTCATCACAACTGCAGCCGTAGGTTCTGTACACAAGATTGCGCAGGAGGGTCAGCCAATCCGCATCATCAAGATATGTGACAACCGCAACATCGAAACCAAGTACGACGTTGCAGTAATCAAGACTCCTCGCAGCTTCTCGAAGGATACATACAACAAGGCCTTCAACGAATTCTCTTCGTTCCTGGCTGGCAAGAACGCAGCTGACATCGAAGCAAGTGCTGTAAAGGCCGGCTATATGGTGGAGAAGGAGGTCCTGGCTTCTACAAGCTACAAGGTAGCAAATGTAAGCAGCACACGCGAGACTTTGCGCTGGATATTCAACGAGGATACCAAGATAGGTGACGTTAGCCCATTGTACGAATGCGGCGACAACGACAACCTGCTGTGCGTTATGCTCACAAATATCACAAAGAAGGGCTACTACCCATGGGATGACGAGCAGGTAAAGCGCTACTTGACGGACGCTGTACTGCGTGACAAGAAGGCCGAAAAGATAATGGCACAGATGAACGGTGTCAAGGATCTGGCTGCAGCAGGCAAGATTGCAGGTGCAGTATCCGACACACTGCACAACGTATCATTCTCACAGTCAGCCTACATCAACAAGTTCTCTGCTCCGGAGCCAGCCCTCACAGGCAGCATCACAGCACAGAAGCAGGGTGCATTCAAGGCAGGCATCAAGGGTAATGCAGCAGTGTATGCTTACCAGGTACTTGCCGTAAACAAGCAGAAGGGTGCAGAGTTCGACAAGAAGACAGAAGAGACACAACTCGAGCAGATGGCATCATACAACATCTTCCAGAGCGGCATCCTGATACAGGATCTTCTGAAGAAGGCAGATGTCAAGGATAACCGCTACCTCTTCTACTAAACAAGTCACATAATACAAATTAAGCCCGGCCATAAGGTCGGGCTTAATTATTTCCTGAACTGAACCGAGTTTAGTTGTTCTCGGGACGCAGCTGACGTACTGTCTCGGCTGTGCGCCACATCTCGCTCTCGCGCAGGGCAGCAAGTTCCTTCTCGAGACCTACACGGTAGTCTGGCTTCGAGTTGGCGTCGATGCTGATCTGAGCTTCATTGCCACACTTAACGCTTGCATAGAGCTGCTGCATAACGGGCTTGATGGCATCGTGGAAACGTGGGAACCAATCCAAAGCACCACGCTGTGCCGTTGTAGAGCAGTTTGCATACATCCAGTCCATACCCTTCTGTGCAAACAGCGGCATCAGCGACTGTGTGAGCTCCTCGACTGTCTCGTTGAATGCCTCGGACGGTGTGTGACCGTTCTCACGCAGAACCTCGTACTGAGCCAGCAGCAGGCCCTGGATGGCACCCATCAGTGAGCCGCGCTCGCCTGTGAGGTCGGATGTTGCCTCGCGCTGGAAGGTGGTCTCGAACAAATAGCCGGAACCGATACCGATACCAAGAGCAAGTGTGCGATCCAGCGCACGGCCTGTAGCATCGTTGTAAACAGCATACGAGCTGTTCAGTCCACGACCCTCGAGGAACATTGTACGCAGCGATGTACCGCTACCCTTCGGTGCAACCATGATAACATCGATATCCTTGGATGGAACACAGCCTGTACGGTCGCTCCATGTGATAGCGAAACCATGGCTGAAATACAAAGCCTTGCCCGGTGTCAGATACTTTTGCAGAGTAGGCCATACGCTCATTACGGCAGCATCACTCAGCAGACACATTATGATGCTTGCCTTCCCGGCAGCCTCCTCGATAGAGAACAGGGTCTCGCCTGGAACCCATCCGTCGGCAATTGCCTTCTCGAAAGTCTTACCCTGACGCTGACCGACGATTACGTTGAAACCGTTGTCACGCAGGTTACAAGCCTGACCGGGACCCTGAACACCATAGCCGATAACAGCAATTTGCTCGTCCTTCAGAATCTCACGGGCCTTCTCCAATGGGAATTCCTCACGTGTCATTACCTCCTCGATAACGCCACCAAAATTCATTTTTGCCATTTTGTTTCTGTTTTTAGTTAATTATCGTGTAAAATTTATTTATTGAATATCACTCGCGCCTGGCATACAACGTCACCGGCGCTCCCATCTGTTACATTCTTGCGGATCTCGACATCCGTGCCACCTGCAGCCTCGTTCTCCTGAACAAAGAAACTGAGGCGGTCTCCCATGTAGCTCTCGGCCTTGTAGGCAATTTCGAAGCGTCTGATACCACGTTCGAAATCTTCGCGTGGGAACAGGTCAAGTACATGCTCTATATACTTTATACTGTTGATATGACCGTTGATATCCACATCGCTGTAATAGGTATCTATGGTGCGTACAAGCATTGCATTGCGGAAGCTGAAACGGCCATGTCCCTCTATCGGACATACATTATCCTCCTCGGGCACCACATAATTCAGAATATCCCCGTCGTACAACGACAACAGGTCACACGGGCGACGGGTATCAAGGTCTATCATAGCCCACACACTGCGGGCATATCCCATTGGCTGTCCCTCGCTGTCCAGTATTGCAAAATTTCGGTTCGTGAACAGCCTCATAACACTCTCGACCCACGTCTTGACGGTGCAGTGCTGAAACTGTTCGGGCATGCGCGTCATCTCGATCGACAGACGGCTCAACACCCATGTATGGCTTGTCTCGTTCAGAGCACCTATACCCCACCCTCGCTTCTGAGAATGGTTGCCGGCAGCATTCAGCAGGTGATTTCCCAGCACGCCCATGAATATGCGTCCTGTGAAATCAACGTGAAACGGCTCTACAAATATAGCATAACTGTCTATCTTCTCCATAATTTGAATTATGAATTGTGCATTATGAATTAACCATTGTGGTCTTCCTCGCGCCTGGCAATATACTGGTCCAGACGCTCCACGCTGGATTTGGTCACTGCTATGCGGCCGGTACGTACGAACTGCAACACGCAACCTATCTGATCCAATTGGCGGAACAACTCCAGCACATCCTCTGTGATTCCCGTCTTCTCCACTATGGTATATGTCGGGTTCACCTCTACGAAACGGGCATCGAAACGACGCACGATACGAGATATGTCCTTGTCAGCCAATACCATAGGCGAAGACAGCTTCATCAGCGAAGTCTCCAATATAAATATCTCGTCGTCCAGGAAACAGTTGGCCTGAAGCACATCAATGCGCTTCTCAATCTGCTTAGTTAGCATCTCGGCCATCTCCTGCTTGCAGTAGCATGTAATCGTGTACTTGTGCACACCAGGTGTAGAGCTTGCACATACGTTCAGCGATTCGATATTGACCTGACGTCGCGTGAACACTGCAGTAATCTGATTGAGGATACCTGCAAAGTTCTCGCTGTATATAATCAGCGTGTACAGTGTCAGCCCGTCATGGCGGCTCACAATAGCCCCCTCATGTGCTGGTGCCGAAGGACGTACTACCGCATTGCGCTTGAACGTCTCAAGCTGATTGCCCTGCGCCATATCCCGGCTCAGCGTGCTGCTTCTCTGGCGGCGCAGGCTCTTCTCGTACGAGTCACGGTCCACTGCCGCAGCCCTGCGCACAGCCTCGTCAAAGCCCTGCATCTCAGGCTCTATGGCATCACAAGATTTCTTATCTGATTTCATAATTTTATTATGAATTGTGAATTACGAATTATCAATTAACCTCGAGCAGCATTTCGTCCACATTTGCACCCGGAGGTGTCATAGGCAGGACATTGTCCTCCTCCTTCACAGCACACTGCAGCAGGAAAGGACCGTCGGTCGTCAGCATCTGCCTGATTGCATCATCCAAATCCTTTCTGTCCACCACCGTACGGCACGGGATATTATAACCCTCGGCTATCTTCTCGTAATCCGGATTAAGCATAGGAGTAAACGAATAGCGCTTGTTAAAGAACATATACTGCCACTGGCGTACGTTGCCCAGGAAATTGTTGTTGAGCAGAATCATCTTTACCGGAATCCTGTTCTCCATAATGGTTCCCAGTTCCTGAATAGTCATCTGGAATCCGCCGTCACCGCACAGCATGCACACCGTACGCCCGGGAGCACCGTAGCATGCACCCATGGCAGCAGGAATAGCGAATCCCATCGTACCGCAACCGCCACTGGTAACTACGCTGTGCGGATGTGTGAACTTGAAATAACGGCAGCCGAACATCTGGTTCTGACCTACATCGGTAACCATGATAGCCTCGTTGTTGGCTGCCTCGCTTACCTTACGAACGACCTCTCCCATCAGCAGAGGTCCCTCCTTCGGATGCAGCGCAGCATCAATAACCTTCTCGTACTCCTTCTCGGCATAAGGTCTGAAACCTTCAATCCATGCCTTGTGCTCGGCCCTCTGAACAAGTTGTGTAACCTCGGGCAATGTAACCTTGCAGTCACCAAGCACACTCAGTGCAGGACGCACGTTCTTGCCCAACTCGCTCGGGTCAATCTCGAAATGTATAATCTTCGCCTGCTTGGCGTATGCCTTGAGGTTACCCGTTACGCGGTCGTCGAAACGCATACCCACAGCTATCAGCAGGTCGCACTGGTTTGTCATCACGTTCGGGCCCAGGTTGCCATGCATTCCCAGCATGCCCATGTTCAATGGATGATCCGTAGGAGCTGCACTAAGTCCCAGCAAAGTCTGTCCGAATGGAATCTGAGCCTTTTCGGCCAAAGCAAGCAGCTCCTCATGGGCATTTGCCAGTTCGACCCCCTGACCTACCAGCATGAAAGGTTTCCGGCTGTTGTTTATCATATCCGCAGCCTTTACTATAACCTGTCTCTCGGTTGCAGGATACGGATCGTAGCTGCGTATGAAGTCCACTGTCTGTGGAACATATTCGATCAGTGCAGTCTGTGCATTCTTGGCAAAATCCAGGACTACAGGGCCCGGACGGCCGCTACGGGCAATGTAGAATGCCCTGGCTACTGCCCATGGAATATCCTCGGCACGTCTTATCTGGTAGTTCCACTTGCTTATAGGCTGCGTCACACCGACCACATCCACCTCCTGAAAGGCATCAGTACCCAGCATGGCAGCGCCTACCTGACCACAGATAACCACTATCGGTGTCGAGTCAATCATTGCATCTGCAATACCCGTAATAGTGTTCATCGCACCCGGACCGCTCGTAACAATGGCACAGCCTACACGTCCGCTTACACGGGCATAGCCCTGGGCAGCATGTACGGCAGCCTGCTCGTGGCGAACCAGTATATGATGCAATGTCTCCTTGTGATCATACAGTGCATCGTATGTTGGCATTATAGCACCTCCCGGATAACCGAAGAGGATATCCACCCCCTCGTTCTCCAGCGAGCGCATCAAAGCCTCAGCACCGGTTATTTTGTTTGAATTCATAATTCACAATACTTAATTCATAATTCTTAAATACAAAGGAACCAACCGCTAACCACTAGTCCTCCGGTAGCAACCTGACACCGCCCTTGTCGGCAGAGGATACGCTTTGAGCGTATGCCCTCAAAGCCTTGCTTACCACGCGGTTACGTTTAAGCGGCTGCTGAGGACGCGCCTCCAGTTCCTCGTCGCTAAGCTTTACGTTAATCGAGCGGCTGGGGATATCAATTACTATGATGTCACCGTCCTTGATCTTGCCTATGGCACCGCCACTTGCAGCCTCGGGGCTGATATGGCCGATGCTAAGTCCACTGGTTCCACCGCTGAAACGGCCGTCCGTTATCAGCGCACATTCCTTGCCCATGTGCATGCTCTTGATATAGGATGTCGGGTACAGCATCTCCTGCATGCCCGGACCTCCCTTGGGACCCTCGTGCGTGATGACGACACAGTCACCTTTCTGTACCTTGCCGCCCAGGATACCCTCGCAGGCATCCTCCTGCGAGTCAAACACGACAGCAGGACCTTCGAAATGCCACAGCTCGGGCGCAACGCCTGCGGTCTTCACGACACAGCCATCCTTGGCAATGTTACCAAACAGCACAGCCATGCCGCCATCGCGGGTATAGGCATGCTCGATGTCGCGAATACAACCGTTGGCGCGGTCTGTATCCAATGTCTCCCATTTCGTATCCTGAGAACCCATCCTGGTGCTGAACCTGCCACCGGGAGCACTGCTGTAGATACGCAAGGCCTCGGGATCTATCTTGTCACCAGTGATGCTATACCTGGCTATATCCTCACCCAGCGTTGCACCGTTCACACGCTTGGCAGTCAGGTCCAGCAGGCCGCCTTTGGCCAGCTCACCCAGAATACCCAGTATACCGCCGGCGCGGTTTTCTTCCTGGATGCTGTACTTCTGCCAGTTAGGAGCCAGTTTGCACAGGAACGGAACCTTGCGGCTGAGGGCATCGATATCCTTCATTGTGAAGTCAACTCCTGCCTCCTGAGCAACGGCCAGCAGATGCAGAACCGTATTGGTGCTTGCACCCATGGCAATATCCAATGTCATTGCATTCAGGAAAGCCTGGCGTGTTGCGATGGACCTGGGCAGTACGCTGTCGTCTCCGTCGCGATAATACTTCCATGCATTTTCCACCAGGATACGCGCTGCATCCTTGAAAAGCCGGATGCGGTTGACATGTGTTGCCAGGATACTGCCGTTGCCGGGAAGGGACAGGCCTATCGCCTCAGTAAGCGAGTTCATGCTGTTTGCCGTGAACATACCGCTGCAGGCACCGCAGCCCGGGCATGCACAGCCCTCGATTTCCGCCAGTTCCTCGTCACTTACGGTCTTGTCGCCGCCCTTTATCATGGCAGTGATCAAGTCCGCATTCTCCCCCTTGTATTTACCAGCCTCCATCGGACCTCCGCTAACGAATATCGCGGGAATGTTAAGGCGCATGCTCGCCATCAGCATACCTGGAGTAACCTTGTCACAGTTGCTTATGCAAATCATAGCATCTGCCTTGTGTGCATTGACCATATACTCCACACTGTCTGCTATTATGTCACGGCTCGGCAGGCTGTACAGCATACCGTCATGGCCCATGGCTATACCGTCGTCCACGGCAATTGTATTGAACTCAGCCGCATAGCATCCCATATTCTCGATCTCAGCCTTTACAATCTGGCCGATCTCATGCAGATGAGTGTGTCCCGGTACAAACTGGGTGAAACTGTTTACGATAGCAATAATCGGCTTGCCAAACTGTTCCCTCTTCATTCCAGTGGCAACCCACAGCGCACGTGCACCTGCCATACGGCGACCCTCGGTGCACACAGCACTCCTTAACTGATGTTTCATTATATACAAATCCTAATTTGATGTCCTTAAGACATACTAATACCTATTCGGGCGACAAAGTTACCACTTTTTTTCCGTTTGACAAAACTAATCCATTAATTAATGTGCGCACGAAGAACGTAGCACGCTTATATTTGTCAATATTTATTGTCAACTAACCGCCTTTTTACACATTGATAAGCTACACTCAACCCATTCTGCAAACACTGTAGAACGCATTAACAAACATCTTTAATCCTAAGCTAATCCCTTCTTTGTTCATGTTTAATTCCATTACATCTCCAATTTATATATTTAGAGTTGAATTGGAATTAAATTGGAGTTGAATTGGAATTAAATTGGAGTTGTAGTAGAGATGTAGTAGAGATGTAGTAGAGAAAATGCGAATTCGACATGATTTCGGTTAGTCGTTAAGAGGTTGAGCGGAGGCATCAATCGTTGTCAACATTTTTCTACACTTACCTCTGTGCCGCCAAAAATAATTTCCCTTCCTTCTCAAAAAAATTCTCACACGCGCACATACATATTGTGAAAAAATTTACTTAACTTTGTACGCGATTGTGATAATATAAACACGCATGTATTCCGAATCCATTGCACAATACGAACAGCTCAGGAGCAAATATCAAGACCAGATTATTGCCCCCATGAGTCGGCAGGAATATTTCGATTACAGCGAAATTCTCTTCTCGACACACAGTTGTGCAATAGAGGGCAACAGTTTTTCCGTAAATGATACACGCGAGCTTAAGGAAAAGGGGCTCGGCATGATTCCACGCGACAAAAGCTTGTTGGAAGCATTCGAGATCTTGGACCATTTCTGTGCATTCGAATACATGATGCAGCAAGCGGAAAAGGGTACCGTTTTGGATGAAAAACTGCTAAAGGAAATCAACCGTCTGTGTACCCTGCATACGCTCAGCTACCACGCAGCAGATGCCGTTCCCGGCGAATACACAACATGCGATATGGTTGCCGGTGATACCTTGTTCGGCAATCACCAAGTGCTGATTGCGCGTGTTCCAGACCTGCTCAGCAGTACCGAAAAGGCCATGCAAAACACAGATACAGCCGACCATCACCCAATGGTTATTGCAGCACGGTTCCACGGCTTTTACGAATACCTGCACCCGTTTCGTGACGGGAACGGGCGTACCGGCCGCCTGGTCAGTAACTACATACTGTTGCGTGCAGGCCATCCATTGGTCGTCATCCCCAAAGAGCGCAAGGAGGAATACATCACAGCCCTGCGCAAGATACGGCAAGAAGGTACCGACGAGCACCTCGTCCATTTCTTTATGGACTGTGCCATCCAGGGGATGCAACAAGCACTGACGCAGAAAACAGCAAACACCAGACGCTTCAAATCATTCCTATTCTGAAGATAAATAAAACAAACATACCTAATTAACAAACATTATTCTATTAACTAATTTAACTCACAAACCAAACAAAATGAAGAAATTTACTCTTCTATTCGCGATGCTGACGGGTATGGTCGGCAGTGTGTGGGCAGCAGACGTAGATGTGCCCACGTCCAAGGTTTCCACACTTGGTGGAAAATCATACCAAATTTATTATGTCTTTAGCAATGCTGTGCTTCCCGTAGTTCTTGACGGGAATAATGTCATATGCTCCAGTTCCGAAACCGCGACACCTGCAATTTTCAGATTCTCGGAAGCAGACGCCAACAACGAATACACCATCAGCTGTGATGTATCAGGGACAACCAAATATTGGCAGTACGACCTAACATCCGGCCTGTCCACAACAGCCAGCAAGGTTCAGGTATATGCCAGCACAAATACATCTGACAATTATTGGTTGGTAATGTACAGCGGCACAAACTATCGTGCGATTTTAGGTAATGGAAATAATGCAAGCCTTAACTACAACACAAGAACCAACAAAATCTCTGTCGGCCAAGCTGCCAAAGGCTCATGGAATTCCGAGATACGACTGGTTGAAGTTATCGAGTCCGAAATCAAGGTTTCTCAACTGACTGACAAGACACAGGCAACCCTGTCCGCAGGCCAGACACTGATTGTTGACGAGGACGCAGCATTGTCCACATTATCCGGAACCGGTTCAGTCTCACTGACCGAAGCACATACTCTGACTATCAGCGATGCCACCGGCTTTGACGGAACCATTACTGTGAATAACAGTTCCGCAGATGCCACAGTAGCAGGAAACCTGACCAACATTACTCTGGAATGTATTGCCGGCACATTGAAATACTCAGGCACAAATATCAGCAACTGCTATCTGGATGGAGTCATATTGACAGGAAACAACTACATTACAGTTTCCAACACCAACACAATTAAGAATCTTGCCGGAAATGACCTGACCAGCGGAGGCTCATACAACTATGCATTTATCGGTTCCGGAACCCTTAACTTTGCAGGCACATGCGATTTAACAAAGACGTCTACTGGTGCAGATCAGAACGTAGCAAACAAGATTGGCATGGGCAGTGGCAACTCTATTGTTATCAAGAGCGGTGGCAACTTGACTGCGAACTATATCATGAACACAACAACATCCAACAATAACGCATCTATTACTGTCGAGGACAATGCTACTCTTACTGCGCAGGATGTACAGACAACCACACTGACTTGTTCCGGTAACGTAACATTCAATGGTACAACTAAGTTCTGGACAGCCTTGTATTCAAAATATGGTACAATCAACCTGAATGGTATCAGCAACACTGCTGCACGCATAGAATTGAGTGATAATTACAGCGAGGAAACAACAACATTGAATATCAATCAAGGATCTACCCTTACCATAACAGGAAATTCTGATGTATCCAGCTACAAGAACGCAAGTATCATCCTTGGCGAATGGAATGCAAAAACTATAGTTAATGCCAATGGCTGGCTGGTTGCCGAAAGCGCCTCTATCCAGCCTGGCGACACCGGTTTCGACCTGAATATCGGTGCAAATGGCGGTATAAATGTCAAGGGTATCGGTATAGTTGCCACAGCCAAAAGTGGCAAGACACAGGCCATGGCAATCAATCTGACGGAAGGCGGCGAGCTCAAGCTTGGCTCAACAGGCATGGTATTCTCTGACGCCAAGCCCATTGCCTACACTACAACGATTACCCGTTCTACCGAGGCTAACAAGTACGGCACAATATGTGTTCCTGCCAATGCTACCGTAACGGGTGCCACAATTCTGGCATGCGCAGGCAAGTCCGGTAACGAAGCGGTATTCGAATACGCAACTGGAGAGACAGACGAGGAAAGTAACAGCCTTGTTGCTGGCGTTCCCTATTTATATCGTGCAACAGCAGGTTCACAGACATTCATGGTCAATGGCAATTATGCAAATGTTGCTGATGCTCAGGGTGGAGCATTCATAGGCTCGTACGTTGAGCAGGAACTTACAGACGGTAACTGCATTTTGTATCAGGATGAGTTCCGCACAGTATCAGGTGACGGAATATTTGTTGGCGCAAACAAGGCATACATCACTGCATGGGACGCATTGAATGAATACGAACCGGCAGATGGCCGCAAGACATTCGTGTTGGGAGTGACTGACAACGGGGCAACGGGTATTGCCACTATCGACACAACAACTGCCACAATGAACAATGGCAAATTTGTTGAGGACGGCCGAATCGTTATCGTAAAAAATGGTCAGAAATATAACACCGCCGGCCAGTTTATTAAATAATAAAATAATTGAAAAATGAAAAAGATATTTTTGGCTCCAACAGCCCAGATAGTCGCAACAGAAGCTGAAGTAATCATTGCAACCAGTACTATTTCACAAGGTGGAACAATCACTAAGGAAGAAGGCGGTGGCAAGGTTGTAGGCGATGCTCGTCAGAACGATGCTACGTCTATCAAAATACATGACATCAGCGCATACGAGCTGAAGTAAGAGACTGCAAAAACCAAGTAAGATTAGGGGACGAAGCATTTTGTTTGCTCCGTCCCCTGTTTTTTTACCTTACAGTTGCAATAGTACCCAGCCCAATAATCAACAAAAAAACGTTTCTGAACAAAAAAAATATCAGCATGCGCATATACATAACGGAAAAATTATTGTATCTTTGTCTGCGGTTGTAGTTTATTGTATAAACAACAAATAGATATAAAACAAATTTTATTAACTAATTAACAAACCTAACAAAATGAAGAAATTTACTCTTCTTTTCGCAATGCTGATAGGAATCTTCAGCAGTACATGGGCACAGACCTATCTGGGAACAATTGATTGGTCTTATTCTACAGATGCGGGGGTTGTGAAAACACCATTGAATGCAGCATACCTGACTGCCGGTCAGAAAATTGCATTTGCCCGTAAAGGCAACCCTAGCAAGTTGCTGACTATAGATAACGCCGGCGTTATTTATAGTGGTAGTTATCAGTGCTTCAATCAGTATGAATCTGGCAAGAGCGTTTTTACCGTTGGCGGCTCCGCTGATGCTTGGACATTTGAGTCTGTACATGCCGGATACTATTTCCCAAAACTTACAAGTGAGTCTTGGATTAATTACAGTATTGACAACACAACACCGGCTCCTACATTTAAATTCGTTGATACAGGCGATGGTGACAACTCATACTTTATTCAGAATATTGAGGGCACAAAGTGGTTTGATGGAAACAATACATCATTCACAGCATGGAAAGGCAGTGGCGACAATGCAAAATACTATATCTACGAAGCAAATCCTAGTGAAGAGTTGACAGATGTCAATCCAACTCCTCTGGGAACCGAAGAAAATGGTCAATATCAATATACCAGCCCGTTCATTGAAGGTTCTGCCAGCCTGACTAAAATCCGTCTGACATTCAAAGCAACAAATACTGGTAATACCGAATCCAAGAATCATCCTTTTGTCCATTTGGCAGAGTTCTACCTGTATGACAAGGACGGAAATCAGATTGACCTGACACCGTACTCTGATATTTTCTCAAGTAACGCGACAGAAACCCAAGAGGGCAGTCTTGCAACCCTGAATGATGGTGTGACATCAGGTAGTTCCTCTAAATTCGATTGGTATTGGCATTCATCATGGAGCGCAGGAATTTCTGGCCATCATTATCTTGAAATTAATGTTTCGAACATTGATGCAGATTTGAGCCAATTTAAGTTTGGTTACGTTACACGTAACACAAACTGCGTTGCTTCTGGCATTATTGTAACCACTGCTGAGGTTCCAATGATAACATACCAGATAATGGATGGTGACAATGTAATTTGGCACAAAACTGTAGAGGGTGCAGTCGGAGAAGCATATCCCGAATGTCAGGTTAACCCATGGGTTTCTGTTGTTGCCCCAGAGGGAACTGTTTCTGTATCAGAGACCAAGGTTGTTGATTACGTTTCATCTATCAAGACATTTAACAATGTTGCTGATGTTGATCAATGGTATACTTTGGATATCCATGGTAATGAAAGCAATTACGTGTTGCGCAACGAAGAAGGCAATATCCGTGTTGTAAACAAAGGTTCAGACACATCTTACCGCAGTGGCGAAGTAAAAGCTAAATACGGATGGGCATTTATTGGTAATCCTATCACAGGCGTAAAGATTTACAACAACGAAGCTGAGAAATTCGTAGTACAGCCAAGCGATGGTGATGTTGAGATTGTATTTGGCGACGACGGTTCGTTATTCCAAGTTTGTCCAACAACTTCAGGTATTGCAAATTCGTTTGCACTGAAGGTTGATGGTCGTTCGTACTATATTAACCATCGTCAGCCAAAGATTCAGGGATGGACTGCTGCTGATGCAGGTTCTTCTTTCCGCGCATGGGCTATTGACGGAATAATGCAATTTGCAGATCTTACTGCATTAAATGCAGCTTTAGTTAACTTAAATAACAAGATTTTTGGAGCAGAGCTTGGACAGTACCACGAGATTACTGACGGAGCTGTTGCTGCTGCCCTTCAGACTGCCTCACAGTTTAACGAAACAACTCCTGCATCTGAACAGGCTGCTGTTGACGCTGCTGCAGAAGCCCTGAACAATGCAGCAGTAATCAACTTGCCAACAGCAGGTTCATACATCCGTTTCAAGGGGTATTCTGGTAACTACATCGACGGAGCAACAACTGGTCAGGCTAAAATGGTTGCTCTTGAAGGCAACGAGAATACAACAATATTCCTCTTGAATACAGAGAGTCAGATTATTTCAGTTACAACTGGCACAGGCTTCGAGAATACTCACACAATTATTGCAGAGAGCGAGAAAACTCCTCATGTATTCACAATAACAGAAGGCTCTGTTATCGGAACTTATCAGATTCGATCCAATTATTCAGGAAGCCAGATTTGGTATGACAACACTGCCAATGGTAAGAAACTGGATCGCAACGGTAGCCCAGCGACTCAGACAAACTGGACGATCGAAGCTGCACCCGTTGCAAAAATGAGGATTACCTCTGCTCAGTGGGCTACATTCTGTGCTCCATTTGCAGTTGCCATCCCAGAGGGTGTCAAGGCTTACACTGGAGAGATGCAGGACGGCTGGATCCGTATGAACGAGTTGTCCAATGGCATTATCCCTGCCAATACTGGCGTTGTTATCAATGCTGAGGCTGAAGTTGAAACTCTCCTAGCCGAGATTCCTGATAATAATGAGACTGTTGAGAACAACTGCTACAAATGCAACCTTACAGGCCGTAACATGACTGTCGAGGTTGGTGACTATCTGTTGCAGAAACAGAACGATGTTGTTGGCTGGTACAAGGTAGAGGGTGAGGGCTTCAAACTGGCTCCAAACCGTTGCTACCTGGCTAAGGGTTCTGTTCCCGAACCAAATCAGTCTCGTACATTCTTCGGCTTTGCTCCTGACGATGCAACTGGTATCAGCAGCATTGCTACCGAGGCTAAGACAAAGGCTGACGGCAAGTACATGGTTAACGGCCAGATCGTTGTTGTCAAGGCTGGTAAGGCTTACAACATGAACGGTACAGAGGTAAAGTAAATAGCCCCTTTC
>Ga0256407_10000607_pt1 | contig 82627 bp, 65 predicted proteins | sample RumenRJG_04DNA_FD_193489 | JGI IMG/M metagenome (GOLD analysis project Ga0256407, IMG submission 193489) | Bovine rumen microbial communities from Lethbridge, Alberta, Canada - RJG_04 | ecosystem: Host-associated > Mammals > Digestive system > Stomach > Rumen | place: Canada: Alberta... | reverse complement strand
TGTTTGCTTGCAGGTTACTGACTTATCAGTAACGCTTTGTCAAGATTTCACTCTTTCAAAGATCGTCGCTTAACCGCTCGACTTACCGTCTCATCGTTTAAGCGGGTGCAAAGATAGGGGATTTTTCATATGCCTCCAAATTATTTGCAGACTTTTTTCAAAAAATCGTCATTTTAGCTACTTTTCGGCATTGAATAACGCTCATTTGCCATCCGAATCTTTCATTTTAGCCGCGTAATACTTGCAAAAATCGGATATTCCACAATCCTTGCACTTAGGATTTCGAGCAGTGCAAACGTATCGACCATGCAAAATGAGCCAATGATGGGCCTGAGGAATGTACTTTTCGGGGATATTGCGCGTCAATTCCATCTCAGTCTCATAGGGCGTCTTGCTGTTCAAGGTTAATCCGATGCGATTAGAAACGCGGAACACATGGGTATCGACCGCCATACGAGGTTCGTTCCAAAGCACCGAGACCATGACATTGGCCGTCTTGCGTCCCACACCTGGGAGCGAGAGCAAGGCATCGTAGTCGGATGGCACCTCGCCTCCATACTCGCTGACGATGCGCTGGGAGGCGGCCAACAGATGATGTGCCTTGTTATTGGGATAGGAGACCGATTTGATGTACTCGTAGATCTCAGCCTCGGTGGTCTGCGCCATCCGCTCTGGCGTGGGGAAAGCGTGGAGCAGGTCGGGCGCTACCATGTTGACTCGTTTGTCGGTACATTGAGCCGAAAGAATCACAGCCACGAGCAATTCGAAGGGGGTGTGATAGATAAGTTCGGTCTGCGCATTGGGATTATGATCGAGGAAATAGCGGATGATGCCCTCGTAACGTTGTTTCTTTGTCATAAGCAACTTGACATTTATGATTAATCTACAGGATTCCTATCTTGCTGAGCCGGCCATCCCAAAACTGGAGGATGCGGTTATTGCTATAATACCAAAACTCGACAACGCCATTGCGAGATGGACCACGCTCCACACGCGAAGGGCGGCCCCAAGAGAGACGCACCTCTTCGGAAGTCATGTCGGGTTGCACCTGGCTGTACTGAATCTTTGACCAAATCTCGGAAGTAATATCAGGATGCTGGTCGTAAGGGTCGGTCATCGACAGATAGCGTGTCAAAGGTGTCGAGGTTGCATTCTGACGGGAGCCGGGTAGCGATGCCAGGAAGTAACCCTGTTCGTCACCCTTGGTGAATGCCACACGAAGAGGAGCCGTCTCCGTCCCATAGGTGACCGAATCGATGCGGACAGGCACAAATTTCTGATGAGCTACCATCCCTGGCAGGGAGTCGGCAGGATAAAAGATACGGTCGTCGTTGTACAATATATAAAATGTACGCGCACGTAATAGTGAATCGGTTTGGCGAATCAATTCCTCGGGATACATGATGGCCAAAGCAGGATGATAGGTCGTGTCGGTCATTGCCGTCATCGGACGGCCTGTGCTATAACGATAGGCATGGCCCTGAGGCGAAATGAAACGCAACTGCAAAAGTTGTTGTCCCATCCAATCTTCTTCAGAAACCATCGAGTCGTAGAACCACCTTGTACCACGCATGTTCGCTGTATCGGTTGCCTCGGCAGGCACCTCGGCTGTAAGGCTCAGCCCAACACGCTCGTTGAGGAAGACAAACGGCATGCCCTGATACCATTGCGACGGAGACGCAAGCGAAAGGCCATCAAGAAGTTCGGCCAACGTTTGAGGCTCACCGTCGTTAGTTTTCCTGGTCCTTGCGGTCAAAAGCGAAGGCAGGAGGAGCAAGACGAAAAACACGCTATAACGAAAAGTTTTCATATCAAACGGAATTAATCTTATGACAACGGATGAGAACGGGGCCAACAGCAACCAAAGTGGCGCCAAACAGATAGACATCTCCCCCATCGCGAATGCCTGTGCGACGACGCAACGAATCGGCAGTGAGCGGGAAGTTGCGAACGGCAATATTGGCCTGGGGGATGCGCGCACGAAGCATCTTCAAGTTGTGTGATGCAAATGCCAACTGCTCGTCGATGGCGAAGGCACGACCAGGGAAGTCTGCAATCAGCGTCGAAGAGGTGAAATAATGGCAATCACGGTCGAGCATCTGCACATCATAGGCTCCGAGCAGCGCATCGAAGCCCTGTGCCTTCATAATGCTGACATCAGGCTCGTAAAACCAGGCTCCCAACCCTGTGGCTATACGGTCAGAACGAAGTGTTCCAGTTGATGCCTCATTCCCAACGTGTTCAAAATGGAACTCAATGATTCGTTCAGGATAGAAGTCGAGACAATGGATTGAATAACGACCTTCTAGCTCCGATGAAGAGGCATCGGGACACTGCGAGACAAGCAATTCCTTGCATTCTCCCTTGACCGAAAGAACATAGACATCGTTGACGTGACGGAGACGAGCGACGGTGCGTGAAATGTCGGCCATAGGCGAGACCTTGGTAATGAGTTGGCGACAATGTGCCAATAAGTCGTCCTGCCATGCAACAACGTCGGGTTGGCAATCGCTTATCTCGAAGATACGACCACCATCATTCGAACGACGTGCGGGGTCGAGGTAGATCACATCAACATCGGGTATCGGAAGTTCGGTGGAAATGCCTTCTCGCACCTCGATTCGGGGATTTCTCCCTTCAAACTTTGCGGATAAGACAGCAAAATTGTGTCGGGCAGCTGCGCAAAGGTGGGGCTGACATTCAGTATAGACGGCAAGATCCAGATTGCGCGACATATACCAGAAATCCACACCCATTCCACCCGTCATATCACACAGGCTGCGCGCATCGGGCAGCATGATCGACCGCTTGTAGCGTGCCGTCGATTCCGACGAGCACTGTTCGGCAGGGACACGACCTCCCATGATGAGATCCGGCTCAACATACCATTCTGGCAACTTGTTTCGAAGGCGACGACGAGCCTCAATCTGGTCAACTGCAAAGGAAATGTCGATGGTCGGATATCGATGGGCAGAAAGCAGCAACCGCACCGTATCGTCGGATAGATGATCGGTGATGAATTGCCGTATTTCGGAGTTCCATTCCATGCTTGAAATTGCTTTAATAAGTGGGCAAAATTGCTGACTTATACGAAAAATCGTTGCAAAAATAGCAATTTTTTCGAATATTTAGACCATTCTATCGAAAAAAAGATTATTTTCGCCACGCGAAACAATGTGAATTGGGTAAATTTGTTGCCAAAAGGTAATTTTTGAACGCAGAAACAGAAGCAACGACATGACAGAATACTGGAAGTGCAAAGGAGGCTTCAGGCAACTCCCCGAATGGGAATCGGACTGCTGGGTCCAGGTTACGCAGCCATCGCAAGATGAACTGAGCGACTTGGAGAGCCGTTTTGGTGCGCCTATGGACTTCATCCAGGACGTTGAGGATACGGAAGAACGTCCGCGTACCGAGAGCGAATCCGGCTGGCTGATGACCCTTATCCGCGTGCCCAACAAGGAACTTGACGAAGATGGAGACCCCATCTTCTCGACCGTGCCTTTGGCTATTCTGATTCATAGTGAGATCTTCATCACCATCTGCTACTACAAGACCGAGATGATCGATGACTTCATCCGCTACACGATTCGCAAACAATTCGAAGACAGGCAGCGCTACGACCTGATGCTCTCGATCTTCCTCAGCAGTTCGGTGTGGTACCTGAAGTACCTGAAGCAGATGAACGTGATGATGAAGCAGGCCGAAGAAGCCCTTGAAGAATCGTTGCAGAACGAACAACTTCAAAAGATGATGGGCATCGAGAAGTTCCTCGTGTATTTCGTCACTTCGATGCGCGGCAATGAAGTCGTTATGGTGCGTCTGAAGAAACATCTGCGCCATCTCCCCTACGACGAGGATCTGCTCGATGATGTCGAGATCGAACTACAGCAGGCCTACGCCACGGCCAACATCTACAGCGAGGTGCTCGAGCGCCAGCGTGAATCGTATGCATCGATTATCTCGAACAACCTGAATGCCATCATGAAACGCCTGACCACCATCACCATCATCCTGATGATACCTACAGGCATCGGTGGTTTCTTTGGCATGAATGTGCCGAATGGGCTTGAAACCAACGTTTTCGCCTTTGGCGCAATACTTGTAGGTACGGCAATCCTCTCGCTGATGGGCTATCTATACATGAAGAAGAAAAACCTCTTCTGAACCACAGCGCACATTTTTTGACTATGCCGCAGAATCCTCACCGTTTAAGGATGGAGAATCTGTCGGAATCGGCTTGACTCGGGAACTTTCGGCGAAAGTCCTCGAGTTTTTGCATATCGGGCGTGAAGGTACAGACACCCTCCTCGCCATCGACACATTGGGCAAGGATATGACCATAGGGATGGATGGCGCGCGAACCGCCATCGTAAACGCAGATGTCATCCTCTCCCACCCTGTTAACGCCGACGACGAACACCTGGTTCTCGATGGCCCGAGCGGGCAGCAAGGTCTCCCAAGCAAGACGACGTTTCTGCGGCCAATTAGCCACGCAGATCAGAATGTCATAAGAATTGTTGGGTGCAAACCTCGACCAAACAGGGAAACGCAAGTCGAAGCAGACTACCAGAAAGAAACGAATGCCTCGCCAAGTGACGATACACTGCTCTTGCCCAGGCTCATAGCCACGGCTTTCGCCACCAATATGGAACAGATGGTGTTTGTCGTAATGATGCAACTCTCCCTCAGGGGTAACGAAGTAACAGCGATTGCGGTTGTTCTGTCTATTCTTGGCTGCTTCCCGTTGTGGTGACAGAGTGACGGCAAACGATCCACAGAGGGCGGTCTGATAACGACGCGAGAGATCAAGCAGGCACTGCTCGACGTCAGCGAAATATTCCGTCTGACCGGCCTCAGGAGAAGTCACGAACCCCGTGCTGCACATCTCGGGCAGCACAAGGAGGTCGGTATCGGGCAGTTGGCTCAAGACCGTCTCAATCTTCTTGTAGTTGGCATCCGGGTCAAGCCAACAGATGTCCTGTTGATAAAGGGAGATATTCATTGTCCAAAAAGAAGGGTGTGTCGGAATGGCACACCCTTAGTCTCAGTAGTTGAATGGGTTATTTCTTGAAATAACGATTGAAGAGGCCTTCGAAGCCCTTGCCGTGGCGTGCCTCGTCCTTGGCCATCTCGTGAACTGTATCGTGGATAGCATCCCAGTTCTTAGCCTTGGCGTTCTTGGCGATGCGGAACTTATCCTCGCAAGCACCAGCTTCGGCGTTCATACGCTTCTCAAGGTTGGTCTTGGTGTCCCAAACGACGTCGCCGAGAAGTTCAGCAAACTTGGCAGCATGCTCAGCCTCTTCCCAAGCATAACGCTTGAAGGCATCAGCCACCTCGGGATAACCCTCGCGATCGGCCTGACGGCTCATAGCCAGATACATGCCTACTTCAGTGCACTCGCCCATAAAATGTGCATTCAGGTCCTTGATCATCTCTTCATCGACGCCATACTCCTTGGCGATGCCGATGACGTGCTCCTGTACGAACTGAATTCCGCCTTCCTCTTCAACAAGCTCCTTGAACTTCGAAGCGGGTACGCGGCACTGTGGGCAACGCTCGGGTGGTGTTGGACCCTCATGAATATAACCACAAACGGTGCAAATCCATTTTTTCTGCATAATAGTTTAAATTTTAAGTTGGTGAATAATGAAAATGTGGGTTGATATTAGAATAAAAATGTACCGCAAAGATATTTAGAAGTTTTGACAAAAACAAATTCCTACGGTACATTTTTTATTAATTTAACAAATAAGGGCACAAAATATGTCTTTCAACATAGAACGGCCTTATGAGTGGGTGACACGATCCTTGAGTTCGGCAAGTTTGCCGCTGTTCCAACGATCGGTAGTACCTACGAGATAACCGGTGATACGCTGCAGACGGTCGATGTTGTGACCACCGCACTCGGGGCAAACCTGCTCGTTCTCGATGGCATCCTCATGGCCGCAGTCCATGCAACGGTTGCGGTTGTGGTTGACCGATCCATAGCCCATATTGAGTTCGTCCATCAGATCGACCACCTTGCTGATGGTCTCGGGGTTGTGGGTGGCATCGCCGTCGATCTCGACATAGAAGATGTGGCCGCCGCCGGTCAGGTCATGATAGGGAGCCTCCACTTCGGCCTTGTGACGGATGGAGCACTTGTAATAGACGGGCACGTGGTTCGAGTTGGTGTAGTAGTCCTTGTCGGTCACGCCGGGGATGATGCCGTAGCGCTTCTTGTCGATACGAGTGAAACGTCCGGCCAGACCCTCGGCGGGGGTGGCGAGCACGGAGTAGTTGTGCTGGTAGCGATCGGAGAACTCGCCGACCTTCTTCTTCATGAAGGAGATGATCTTAAGACCAAGTTTCTGTGCCTCGTCACTCTCGCCATGATGATGACCACAAAGGGCAATCAGACATTCGGCCAAACCGATGAATCCAATACCAAGGGTGCCCTGGTTGATAACGGAAGCGATGGTGTCGGTGGGCTTCAGTTTCTCAGCACCTACCCAGAGGCAAGACATCACGAGTGGGAACTGCTTGGCAAGAGCCGTCTTCTGGAACTCGAAGCGCTGGTGCAGCTGCTTGGCGACAAGTTCGAGCATCTCGTTCAGACGGAGCATAAATACCTCGACACGACGATCGAGGTTAGGCTCGCTCATGCACTCGATAGCCAAAGCCACGATGTTGATGGTGGTGAAAGAGATGTTACCACGACCGATGGACGTCTTCTTGCCGAAACGGTTCTCGAAGACACGCGTACGGCAGCCCATCGTAGCCACTTCATAGAGGTAACGCTCGGGATCGTCGGCGCGCCACTGCTCGTGGTAGTTGTACGAAGCGTCGAGATTCAGGAAGTTGGGGAAGAAACGACGGGCCGACACCTTGCAAGCGAGCTGGTAGAGGTCGTAGTTGGGATCCTCGGGGAGATAGTTCACGCCGCGCTTCTTCTTCCAGATCTGGATGGGGAAGATGGCGGTGGCATGGTTGCCGACACCCTCGTAGGTGGAATGAAGCAGTTCACGCATCACGCAGCGTCCTTCAGCCGAAGTATCGGTACCATAGTTGACCGACGAGAATACCACCTGGTTGCCGCCACGCGAATGGATGGTGTTCATGTTGTGGATGAATGCCTCCATTGCCTGATGTACACGGCCTACAGTGCGGTTCACGGCCTGTTGCTTGATGCGCTCGTCACCTGTGAGGTCGCCCAGGTCCTTCTTCAGATAGTCCTTGAACTGCACGTTCATCAGGTGGCTCAGGTCCTTGGCCTCATAGCTCTCCAGGTTGCGGATCTCCTCCTGATAGGTGAGGCGCACGTAGGGGGCGAAGTAGAAGTCGAGGGCGGGGATGGCCTGTCCGCCGTGCATCTCGTTCTGAGCAGTTTCGAGCGAGATACAGGCCTGTACCGAGGCGGTCTCGATGCGCTTGGCGGGGCGCGACTCGGCATGGGCAGCCTTTAAACCGTGCTGCAGGATGGTGTTCAGCGGATGCTGCACGCAGGTGAGCGACTTGGTGGGATAGTAATCCTTGTCGTGAATGTGGATATAGCCGTTCTGAGCTGCGAGGCGCACATCCTCGTCGAGCAGATAGTCATCGACAAAAGGCTTGGTGGTCTCGCTGGCGAACTTCATCATCATGCCTGCCGGTGTATCGGCATTCATGTTAGCGTTCTCGCGGGTAATGTCGTTCTTCTTGGCACCAATGATCTCCTCAAACACCTCGCGCGTCTTGGCACGACGAGCGATGGTACGGGAATTACGATAAGAGATATAGACACGAGCCACTTCCTTGCGCTCGGAATCCATCAACTCCTCCTCCACACGGTCCTGAATGGCTTCCACTGACATCAGGGCGTCACCGTTCTTGGCAATCTTGTCTGCTACTGTAGCGGCGAGGATCGCGTCCACGCCCTTCTCGGTCTGCGCCATGGCCTTACGGATGGCGTCTTCGATCTTGTTAAAATTAAAATCGACAGTACGACCGTCGCGTTTAATAACTTTTTGAATCATGAGTATTTAAAATGTGAATAGTTAGAAAAATACAAATCGCGGGTTGCAAAACGTGAAAAAGCACAGTTTTTTCATTTGCGGGTGCAAAATTATGGAAAAGTTTTGACCTATGCAAACAGATTTTTTCTATCTTTGCATCGATAAAAATCAATAATGTCCTTTCCCGTTGCTTAGAGACAACAATTAGCGGGGCAAAAAAGTTCTTTTCCGCAATAATTATTTTTTTTAACATTCTAGGATGACATTCCAGCAGTTGGAATATATTGTAGCCGTCGATACGCATCGTCACTTTGTGAATGCGGCGACAGCCTGTGGCGTGACCCAATCCACACTCAGCACCACGATAGCCAAACTGGAGCAGGAAATCGACGTGGTGATCTTCGACCGTTCGAAACATCCCATCGAACCCACTGCACTAGGCAAACAAATCATCAGCCAGGCCCGTGTCATCCTCCACAACTCGCAACAACTCCGCGACCTTGTCCTCAACGAGAAGGCTTCCGACAAAGGAAACCTCTTCATCGGCATCATCCCGTCGGTCGCCCCCTACCTCTATCCTGCCATGGCCAAAGTGATGCGGCAGGATTATCCAAATGTTCACACCACCGTCCACGAGTCGTTTGCCGAACAACTCATCGATCGTCTTCAGCGTGCCGAACTTGACATGGCCATCGTCTCGGGCACAGAGATTCAAGACACCAATCTCCTCGAGATAGAACTCTACACCGAGCGTTTTCTTTTATATGTGTCACCCACGTCACCACTCTGGCAACGCGATTCACTGCGCGCTGAAGACCTGCTAGATGGTGGAATCTGGGCGATGCGTGCTTTCCACGACCACTATCCGCAACTCTCCAACATCACGCACAAGGAGACTTTCCATAACACGACCCTAGTGCAGGGAGGTTTGCACACCCTCATAAACCTGGTCAACACCAACGGAGGTTATACACTTATTCCCGAACTCTTCAAGACGGCATTGCCTGCCGAAATGCAGCGCAACCTTCGCCCCATCCAAGGCCCGAAATTCTTCCGAACCATTTCACTCGTTATTCGGCAAGACTATATGCGCGAGCGTATGCTCAACATTGTGGCCGATGCCGTGAAGCGCGTTGTGCCCAAGGAGATGCTCAAGGAACGTATGCTCAAGTTCAAAATTACCTTATAATAATATGGTAAAACAGTTTTTCCAAGTCATAAGGCGATATATTCGTCCCTACAAGGCTAACCTCGTGTGGTCCATCATCCTGAATTTCTTGAGCCAGTGGCTCAACATCTTCTCGTTTGCCGCACTGGTTCCCATCCTGCAGATTCTCTTCCAGGTCGATCGGCAGGAATATGTCTATCAGGCCATCGACTGGTCGAATCTCGACAAGGATGTTCTCATCAACGATGCCTATTGGTACGTGAGCCAACTCATCACCAACCACGGAGCCTTATGGACACTCATCGCCATGGGCATAGTGCTCATCGTGATGACTGCCATCAAGACTGCATCCTACTTCGCCTCGTCGGCCGTGATGATACCATTCCGTACAGGTATCACCAAGGACATCCGTCTGGAACTCTACAACAAGGTGCTGCGACTGCCCCTCTCGTTCTTCAGCGAAGAGCGCAAGGGTGACATCGTGGCTAGGATGAGCGCCGATGTCCAGGTTGTCGAAACGGCTCTTACTTCATCGGTCGATATGCTCATCAAGTCGCCCATCGCCATCCTGGTGTGCTTCTTCACGATGTTCATTTTGAGTTGGAAACTTACGATCTTTGTCCTGCTCTTCATTCCCATCGCCGGCTGGATCATGGGTTCGGTGAGCCGCAAACTGAAACGTAAGTCACAGTTTGTACAGGACCAGTGGGGTGAGATCATGACCGAACTCGACGAGACTTTGGGCGGACTGCGCGTCATCAAGGCCTTCATTGCCGAGAGCAAGATGATGCAGCGCTTCACGCGCACCAACGACATTTATCGCGGAGCGCTCAACAGCATGGCCATCCGCCAATCGTCAGCTCATCCCACCTCCGAATTCATGGGCACCGTCCTGATCGTCATCGTCCTTTGGTTCGGCGGTTGGCTGATCTTGGGCGGCAACTCATCGATGGATGCAGCCATGTTCATCTATTATCTGGTCATCCTCTACAGCGTCATCAATCCTCTCAAGGACTTCTCGAAGGCATTCTACAACGTTCCGCAGGGTCTTGCCTCGATGGATCGTATCGACATGATCCTCAAGGCCGAGAACAACATCACCGATCCCGCCAATCCCAAAGAGCTGAAGGGTTTCAACGAAGGAATCGAGTTCAAGGATGTGTCGTTCAAATACAAGAACTCCGAAATAATGGTGCTGCGCGACATCAACCTTCGCGTACCCAAAGGCAAGACCATTGCCCTGGTAGGGCAGTCAGGCTCGGGCAAATCCACCTTGGTTGATCTTGTGCCGCGCTATCACGATGTGCTTGAAGGACAAATTCTCATCGATGGCAAGGACGTGCGTGATGTACGCATCAACGACCTGCGTACCCTTATCGGCAACGTCAACCAGGAGGCAATCCTTTTCAACGACACCATCTTCAACAACATCACCTTCGGCATCGAGAATGCCACCCAAGCCGAAGTCGAGGCTGCTGCAAAGATTGCCAATGCCCACGACTTCATTATGGAGACCGAACAAGGTTATCAGACAATGATCGGTGATCGTGGTGGACGACTCTCAGGTGGACAACGCCAACGTCTCAGCATTGCCCGTGCCATCCTCAAGAACCCGCCCATCCTCATCCTCGATGAAGCCACTTCGGCTCTCGACACAGAGTCGGAGCGCTTGGTACAGGAGGCTCTCGAACGACTGATGAAGAGCCGTACTACCATTGCCATCGCCCACCGCCTATCGACCATCAAGAATGCCGATGAGATATGCGTTCTCCACGAGGGACAAATCATAGAACGTGGCACTCACGAAGAACTCATTGCTCTTGGCGGTATCTACAAGAAACTGAATGATATGCAGTCATTGTAGCAATTTCTTTGGTCATTTGACCACACAAAAAGGCCGATCTCAACTCAAAAACAAACGTTTATAAGGTAAAATAACAAATATATTTTGGTGGTTCAAATAATTTTTGTTATTTTTGCGCGCCAAATATTAGAATAAATGGAACAACATCACCCCGTCCCCAACCTCGACCAGAAACTTGCAGCCTTCGCCCGCGCCCTCGGTGTAATGCAAACGCTTCGCAAGGATTGTCCGTGGGACGCCAAGCAGACCAACGAATCCATCCGCCAAAACTCTATCGAAGAGGTTTATGAACTCGGCGAAGCCCTCATCAAGGGTGACCCCAATGAAATCAAGAAGGAGTGCGGTGACGTCCTCGAACAGATCTTCTTCTATGCCATGTTCGGCGAAGAAAAAGGACAGTTTGACTTTGCAGACATCTGTAATGCGATGTGCGACAAACTCGTCTTCCGTCATCCCCACGTCTTCAATCCCGATGGTTCGCTCATCTCGCAGGTAGGTGTGCGTGGTGGTGAGGACGTCAACAATGCCGACGATGTCTCGAAACTTTGGGAAGTCGTCAAGCAAAAGGAGAAAGGCGGCAACAAGACCATCCTCTCGGGTATTCCTGCAGGATTGCCCTCACTCATCAAGGCATACCGCATGCAGGACAAGGCTCGCAACGCTGGCTTTGACTGGCAACAGCGCGAAGACGTCTGGCAGAAGGTCAAGGAGGAAATCAGCGAATTCGAAGCCGAAGTCGGAAATATGGATCACGAACGTGCCGAACGAGAGTTCGGTGACCTGCTCTTCAGTCTCATCAATGCAGCCCGTCTCTACAAGATCAAGCCCGACAACGCGCTCGAAAAGACAAACCAGAAGTTCCTCCGCCGCTTCACCTACGTCGAGACTGAGGCCAAGAAGCAGGGTCGCCTCCTCAACGACATGACCCTCGCCGAAATGGACGCCTTATGGGACGAGGCCAAGGCCAAAGGCATATAAACTCCGCCTTCCCAAGTATTCGGAGTACTCTGAGTATTCCGAATATTCCAATCACTCCGATTATTCCGATCACTTTGATCAAAATTATAAACCTAAAATGAAAAAATTAATCCTTATGAGCGCAATCTGCGCAGCAGCCCTCGTCGGCTGTCAAAAGACTGCTGTCAAGACCACAGGCCTTGAATACAGCAACATGGACACCACCGCCCGCCCAGGCGATGACTTCTTCCAGTATGCCACTGGCCACTGGATCGACAACAACCCACAGCCTGCCATGTTCCCACGCTGGGGTTCATTCACCAAGCTCGGTGACGACAACACCAAGCAACTTGCAGAACTCATTCAGGGCATTGCCGCACAAGAGAACGAGAAAGGCACTATTGCCCAGAAGATCGGAGACCTCTACAACCTCTCCATGGACTCCGTGCGCCTCAACAATGAGGGCTTCGCTGCTATAAAGCCCTATGTTGACAAGGTGAACGCCATTCAGACCCGCGAAGAACTCCTCAAGATGATGGCTACCGAGCATGATGACCTTCTCTTCGGCATCGGCATTGGTGCTGACCAGAAGAACGCCAAGATCAACATCGTTGGTGTAGGCCAGGGTGGTCTCAGCCTCGGCAACCGCGACTACTATCTCTCCGACGACCCTGCTATCGTAAAGGTACGTGAGGCCTTCAAGGAGCACGTGGTTAACATCTATAAGCTCACCGGCGCAACCGAAGAAGTAGCAAAGGCCAAGATGGAGAACCTCATGAAGTATGAGACCCAGATTGCTAAGGTTAGCTTCTCGATGGAAGAACTCCGCGACCCCGAAGGCAACTACCACAAGATGACAGTGGATGAAGCCAGCAAGCTTTGCAAGTTCGACTGGGATACCTATTTCAAGAACTACGGCTATGATCAGACCACCGAGATCGACCTCGGCCAGCCAGTTCCCGTTGCCAAGGCTTGCGAGATCCTGATGAAAGCCCCACTCGAGGATCTCAAGTCCATCTATGAGTGGCAGACCATCAGTGCTCTCTGCGGACTCACCAGCGATGAGTTCGTCGATGAGAACTTCCGCTACAACCAGAAACTCACCGGTGCCAAGGAGCAGCAGCCACGCTGGCGTCGTGCTGTGAACCGTGTCGATGGCCTTATGGGCGAAGCTGTAGGTCAGATGTACGTCGAGAAGTACTTCCCTGCCGAGTCGAAGCAGATGATGCTCGATCTCGTTCACAACCTGCAGACCATCCTCGGCGAGCGCATCAAGGCTCAGACCTGGATGAGCGAAGAGACCAAGCAGGCTGCTCTTGAGAAGCTCAGCACCTTCTACATCAAGATCGGTTATCCTGATAAATGGGAGGACATCTCCGGCCTTACCGTCGATCCCGAGAAGACCCTCGTCGATAACGTCTATGCCATCAGCAAGTTCTACTGGAACCTCGACAAGGAGAAGCACTACAACAAGCCTGTCGATAAGGACGAATGGTATATGACTCCACAGACTGTCAATGCCTACTACAACCCAACCACCAACGAAATCTGCTTCCCTGCCGGTATCCTCCAGCCACCTTTCTTCTCGAAGGACTTTGACGATGCAGTCAACTATGGTGCCATCGGCGTAGTCATCGGTCATGAGATGACCCACGGTTTCGATGACCAGGGACGTCAGTACGACAAGGAAGGCAACCTGCGCCAGTGGTGGGCTGATGCCGACGTTGAGGCATTCAAGATTCCTGCTGAGCAGATGGCAGTCTATTTCGATTCTCTCTGGGTCATCCCAGGTGAGCTCCACAGCAATGGCCACCAGTGCCTTGGCGAGAACCTTGCCGACCACGGTGGACTCAACATCGCTTTCCAGGCCCTCCAGCTTGCCAAGCAGCAGGGTTCGAAGACCTACATGGGCGACGAGAACGGCTTTACTCCCGAGCAGCGTTTCTTCCTCTCCTACGCCAACGTTTGGGCAGGTGTAAGCACCGAGGAGATCCTCCGTCGTCTTGCTCTTGTTGACGTTCACTCAGCCAACTTCCTCCGTGTCAACGGTGGTGTTGCCCAGTGCGAAGAGTGGTACAAGGCTTTCGACATCAAGGAAGGTGACAAGCTCTATGTTGCTCCCGAGAACCGTGTGAATATCTGGTAAGACATCGGATTCTATTCCGATCATCCCTTAATAAAATCAGGAGGCAAACCCTTACGACAGGTGTTTGCCTCCTCTTTATTTATAACCCTTCCCTTCTTATTTCAGTCTGATAATATCGCACCAACGTGTGGTAGGATTCTGGCTGCGGTAATCGTGCTTGATGGCGTTAGCAAAAACATTGGCCTTGCCCTTGCCGTCGCGACTGGTATATTGTTGTGAGCCGAGCACAATTGTCTCGGTGCCATTTACCTTGTTGATGCGATCGACGACAGCATCAAGGCTCTTCATCTTCTGGAACTGTTCGGCATTGTAGTCAAACAAGTCCAGTTGGATGGGTATCCTCGGCACAATGTCCATAACGATGACACCTGCTTTCTTGTAATGATAGCCCTCACGATACATTTTCTGGAGCACTTCGAAAGCCGCCTTCACAATCTCGACGGTGCTGTTGGTAGGCATGGAAAGGCTTGTTTCCATGAAACTGTTGTAATGCGGCAGATCTTCGCGGAAAGGATTGGTATAGAGGAAGACACTGACGATGGAGGCTGACGACCCTTGCCGACGCAGTTTCTCGGCACAACGTGCAGCGTAGTTTGCGACGTGGGTTTGAAGGCTTTCGAGGTCGGTTATCATGCCATTGAACGAACGACTGGTGCAGATGCTCTGCTTGCGGGCCAGTTCCTCATTGGGCACAATGTCCTCACCATTCAGTTCGCGCCACGTGCGTTCGATGATGATGTTGCGAAAAGTGGCTTTAACCCACGTCCGGCTGTGGTTGGCGAAGTCGAATGCCGTCTCTATGCCAATGGATCTCAGTCGAGCAGCATACCGCCGTCCTATGCCCCATACGTCTTCGATAGGGAAAAGCTTGAGTGCCTTGATTCGCTTTTTGTCGCTGTCGATAAGGCAACAGTGACGATAGCCTATGTGACGCTTGGCAAAGTGAGAAGCCATCTTGGCCAAGGTCTTGTTGGGCGCAATGCCGATACTGACGGGCATACCCACGCTCCCCTTGATGCGCCTGTACAGGTTCTCGCCCCATTTCTTGATGTCCATCTCCTTCACGTCGTCGAAATAGACGAAACATTCGTCGATGCTGTAGCGAAAATAGGCAGGTGCCTCCTGACGAACAATGCCGACCACACGGCTCGTCAGTTCGCCATATAGTTCGTAGTTGCTGGAGAAGACGGCAATCTTCTTATCGGGAAACAGCTCTTCCAACTGATAATAGGGCACACCGGCCTTAATTCCTAACTTTTTCGCCTCATTGCTACGCGCAACAACACACCCATCGTTGTTCGAAAGCACAACGATAGGCGTGTCCTTCAAATCGGGCCGAAAGACACGCTCACACGAAACGTAGCAGTTATCGCAGTCGATGATTCCGTACATGGAAGAAAATAATCATCATCGGCATTGATTCGAATGGAGGACTTATCAAAGCAGGGGCTTTAGGCACTCAGCCATCTCATCGGCGACCTCCTTGGCTTTCTGGGCAGCAACCTCAGCAAAATGCTCGGTGTGGTCGGCATAGATGATGGCGCGACTGGAGTTGACGATGAGACCGCACTGCTTGTTCATGCCGTACTTGACAACTTCCTGCAGCGAGCCACCCTGTGCACCGATGCCGGGAACGAGGAGGAACGAGTCGGGAGCAATGCGACGAATGTCCTCGAACATCTTGCCCTGGGTAGCACCTACGACAAACATAATCTGATCCTCAGTGCCCCAAGTCTTGACGGTGCCGAGCACCTTCTCGAAGAGGCGTGTCGAAGTGCCATCGACAGTCGAAAGTTGAAAGTCGTGCGAACCCTTGTTGGAGGTCAAGGCAAGGCAAATGACCCACTTCCCCTCATAGCCGAGGAATGGCTTCAAGGAGTCCTCGCCCATATAAGGAGCCACGGTGACAGCATCAAGGTCGAGGTGCTCGAAGAACGAACGCGCATAAAGCGACGAGGTGTTGCCAATGTCGCCACGCTTGGCATCGGCGATGATGAACTGATTGGGATACTTCTCGCGAATGTAGCGGACAGTCTTCTCGAAGGCAATCCATCCTTCCACGCCAAAGCACTCGTAGAAAGCGAGATTGGGCTTGTAGGCGATGCAATAGGGTTCGGTGGCATCGATGATGGCCTTGTTGAACTCGAAGATAGCGTCCTGTGCAGGCAGCGACTGCAAATGCTCGGGAATCTTCTTGATGTCGGTGTCGAGACCTACGCAAAGGAAGGTCTTCTTCAACTTGATTTGTTCGAAAAGTTGGGAACGTGTCATGTTTGTGGGTATTTTGAGGGTTTCGAAATAAACAAAGTAAATCAGAATAATCGGAGCAGTCGGAGTATTCAGAATATTCGGAGTAATCAGAGTATTCCGAGTAATCGGAAGAATTGACCAAAGCGCTATTTCTGGATAAACCAGGGAATTCGCTGGACCTTGTAGTCGAGATGCCAATAACTGTCGAAGTAAGGAAGCCAGTCCTTGATGAGGACCGATTGGCCAATCTGTAGGGCGTAAAGACGTGTCCCTTCGTCCTGCAGTTGGTTCAACTGTACCAGCAAGGGCCTTTCGACCAGCGGGAACTTGAAGTCAGAGATGAGCAAAAGGTCGGCACTACCATAACGCGGATTGCTACCAATGAGCCGGAAGGCGGCCTGCAGCATCACGGTGCCGTCGGTCGAACCTCCGCACTGCTGGCGCATATAGTCGAGCAGGGAGGTGCGGTTGGCGCGGACGTCGAAGGTGCGGGCCTGGTCGGAGAAGGTGATGAGCAGCAGGTCGCGCTTTTGCGCCAGGGCGACCTGCAACAGCTTGATGACGAGGCTGTGGGCGATACGTTCGGGAGGCCCCTGCATCGAACCGCTCGTGTCCATGCATACAATCATCGGTCCTTTCTGTCGCGCCTGGGCAACCTGCACCTTCTGCGCCTTCTTCATCAGGTTCGACTTGAAGAGAAAAGTCTGCAGGCGACGTGTTGCATAGCGATAGGCAAAGAGGCCCGACAGTTCCTCGTCTGCCATCGTCGCCATTTCGATAGGAAGCAGAGCGCTAAGGTCGTTACCCACCGAAATGCCTTCGATGTCGGAGGGCGAAGAATGCTCCATCCTGTATGTGCTGCCACTGCCGACAGGAACACGTTCGGGTCCTTCGTTGTCGGCAATACGCCCCACACGTCTTGCTACATCGAGCAGGATTGGATATTGTTTCTGCAAAGCCACAATGGGACGGATACGTTCGAAACTGACCGTGTTCCAAATGGTGCCCATCAATGCCCAGCATTGGGCAAACTCGTCAAAAGGCACCTTGTGCTGGATGACATAAGGAGGGATAACGTTCAAATACTTGTCGAGCAGTTTCTGTTGCTGTGGCAAGTGTTCGCGAACGTAGTCGGCCTGCAACTGCGACAGTTCGTAAGGATCACTGACCCCTCGCATCTGCATAAAGCGAAGGCGGGCCTCGACAGCATCACTGAATGCCTGCGCCAGGTCCGTGCAAATCAGTTCCTCGAGTTCATCGAGCACTTTATGCGGAAGGGACAGATAGGTGGTCATTATCAAATGTCAAAGGAGACAGCCATGCTTGGCTGTCAACGAAACAAACCGACAAGCATAGGCTTACTCGTCATACAGCAGTTTGCGTACATCAGCACGCAACTGGGCAATCTGGCGCTTGAAAATGTCAAGTTGGCTGGCAATAATCTGCTGTACCTGAGGGCTGGAGAAAAGATGATTGCGTATCTGTGCCGATAGCATCACAGCCTGCTGGAACAAGCTATCGACAGCCGATTCGCATTCCTCAAGGCTTGCACAAGCACCCTTGATAGGCGGCTCAAGGCCAGAGGTCTGCTCCAATTGCATACCGCGCGAAGCACGGCGCAAAGGATAGCGCGTACCGTTGACATAAAGGTTCATCGAGTCGCGATAGAGATTGACGCGCTGGAGTTCGGCCTCATACTCACCCACATTGTCGGGATTGGTATAGGCACGAATGATGGTGCGACGCGGCTGGATGGGATCCTTGAACATCACACCACGTACCGCAGGCTCATCTGCACTACGTGTAGGCAATGCGCAATAGTCGGGCACAAAGATGAAGGTGTTCTGCAAGCCCTGGCTCTCGACCAGTTGGTAATAAAGGCCATCGAAGATGATGAGGTCGTCGTCACGATGATCGCCACGCAGACGAGCCTTCTCACGTACCTGTCGCGCAGCACGCCCTCGCAAGGCACGCGACACCTGTCGTTGCAAGGTATCAAGCCGTGTAAGATAGGGCTGGAAGATGGCATCGGCAACAAGCTTACCAATCGACGGGAGTTCGTCTGGTTCGTTCCAAAGGCAATGGATGGCAAGTTGCAGGTCGGAGGCATTCACTTCGTCACGATTGTGCACAAAAGCCGAAGCGCACATCAAGTGAACAATCTTCTTCCAGCGACGATCGCTGACATAGATGTTGCGATGCACATCCTGACCTTCGATGGCGACATCCTTGAGTCCCTGACGAATATTGGTGATGGCCAAAAGGACTTCGCGCGGAACCTTGATGCTGGCAACCTGCTGGAGCCAGTCGGCATATTCCTCTTCGCTGATTGCATCGCTGACGGGCTTCAATTCCTGCTCGACATTGCCGGCAGGATTGACCATCTGATAGAAAGCCTCCTCGTTTTGAATAGGCTGACTGACAAGACGTATCAGGAAGCGGTCCCACAAAGCCTCAAGTCCTTCGCCCTGCACAGGCAGTTCGTTCGAAGCACCGATAAGCAGTTTGAGAGGCAGGTGCAAGAGTTGGTTGCCATTGAGATAGACCTTCTCGTTGATGACCGTAAGAAGCGTGTTCTGGATGGCAGGACCCGCCTTCCAGATTTCGTCGAGAAAGACCACATCGGCCGTGGGCAAATAGCCATCAACACAACGCTGATAGACATCGTCCATCTTGAGACGCTGGATGCTGACGGGACCGAAGATCTCGTCGGGCGTGGAGAAGCGTGACATTAGATATTCAAAGGAACGCGCACGCGCGAAGGCCAGTTTGAGGCGACGCGACACCATGCTTTTGGCCACACCTGGAGGGCCGAGCAGGATGACACTCTCACCGGCAAGGGCAGCCAACAGCGAAAGGGCAAGTTCGGCATCCTTCTCATAGACGCCCTCCCCTATCTGTCGAAGAATGGATTGGATGCGGGTTTTCATAGCATACGTGGATGTGTTTAAAAACACGATGACCGTCGCAGAGGAGAAACCTCGTTGACAGTCATTGTTTATCCTCAAAAAAGGGATCTTGGTGAATCGTTAGCCAGACGAATTAGTGCATTGTGTCACCTACAGTGAGGTTCTTGCGACCCTTAGCACGACGGGCAGCGAGAACGCGACGACCGTTCTTGGTGGCCATACGGGCACGGAAACCATGCTTGTGGAGACGGCGATGGTTGTGTGGCTGGAATGTCATCTTCATAGTTGTAACTCTTTTATATTGTTTTTAATTGTTTGCCTGTTTTCGGGACTGTATTGCCAAATAGCGGGTGCAAAAGTAGGTAAAAATATTCAATTTACCAAATTATTTAATGATTTTCTTCAAATATTTTTGTTTTTCTCAATGTTTTTCTCTATCTTTGCACCCGCAAGATGACAAAATAGTGTGATTTACGTGCACCACCTGCTTCCAACTTGCACTCATTTGACAATCCAAATAATAACTTAATAAACCAGAATACAACTATGGCAATCAAGTCACAGGACATCAAGAATGGCACCGTCATCCGTATCGATGGCAAGCTTCAGGTAGTAGTTTCGTTCCTTCATGTTAAGCCCGGCAAAGGCAACACCTTCATGCGCACCAAGCTGAAGGACGTCGTTTCGGGTTATGTCACCGAGCGTCGCTTCAACATCGGCGAAGTGCTCGAAGACGTTCGCGTAGAGCATCGCCCCTATCAGTTCCTCTACATGGACGGCGACGACGCTGTCTTTATGAACCAGGAGACCTTCGACCAGGTAACCATCGACAAGAAGATGATCATCGGCGAGGAGTATATGAAGGAAGGTGACATTGTTGAGGTAGTAAGCGACGCTTCCACCGAGACCATCCTCACCGCTGAAATGCCTGTCAAGACCGTTCTCCAAATCACTTACATGGAGCCAGGTGCAAAGGGCAACACTGCTACCAACACCCTCACCAAGGCTACTGTTGAGACCGGTGGTACCGTGCTCGTTCCTCTCTTCTGCAAGGAAGGCGACAAGATCGTGGTTGACACCCGCGACGGCTCGTATGTAGAGCGCGCCAAGGAATAATGACACATTTCTGAACACTATGACAGTCAAGGATTGGGCCCTCGAGGACCGTCCGCGCGAAAAGATGATGGCCAATGGCGAGGAGTCCTTAACGGATGCTGAGCTGTTGGCCATCCTCATTAATACCGGACAGAAAGGACGAACTGTTCTGGACATTGCCCGCGACGTTTTGGCACAATGCCACGGCGACCTCGAGAAACTGCATTTTGCCCTCATACCCAGCGACGACGGGAGCAACCACGAAGTGCTCAAAGGCATCGGCCCCGCCAAGGCATGCACCATTCGTGCAGCCCTCGAATTGGGACGACGTATGGAACACCAGCGCCAGGTCAATCTTCTGAATGCACAGATCATCAGCGGGAGCGACACCATCTTTGCACAGTTCGACAAACAGATGTCACTGCTCGACCACGAAGAGCTTTGGGCGCTCTATATGTCGAAGAACGGCAAGATTCTTGCACGTGAAGAGATCGGCGTTGGAGGCACCGACAGTGCCAGTGCCGACATCAAGAAGATTGTACGTCCTGCCCTGCAATATATGGCTTCGAACGTGGCACTTTGCCACAATCATCCTCACAGCGCCTGTCGCCCGAGCCGTGCCGACCGTCAGATGACGGCAGCCGCCCAGCAGGCACTCGCCCTCTTCGGAGTACGTCTGCTCGACCATATCATCATTGCCGACAGCCAATACTATTCGTTCCGCGACAACGGGGATCTGTAGCCTTTTTAATTCACATATATAAAAAATATGCCAGCAAGTCGATTGACCTGCTGGCTTTTTATTTTCTTGCGAGGCTATTTCTTGCGGTGAAAACTACTTCGCATTAAGCCTGACAATACGTATGCCTCGGCAATTGTTTGCCTCGACGGCATAATCCTGCAGCGACAAATCGCTCACCACAACTTTGCCCTTGACCGCACTTGCATGAAGCAGTCGTGGCATCTTGGTGCCCTCGGGCTTCCAGACAAAGCCGACATGCTGGATGTCAAGACCCATGGTACTGGAGACGAAAGCCACGATGTCGCCATGCTGAAGTTGGTCGTAGCACTTGAAGATCTGTGCCGATGGGACGTAATAGGTGAAGCGCGTGCTGAGGTAATTCTCAATCTCACGCACATCCATCATCAACTTTGTGCTCTCTCGTAACTGGGGATAGTAACGCTTGTTGGCACTCATGAAATTGATAGCCTTCTTCTGCTGGAGAGCTCCCGTGAGCGAAGGTGTGACTTCGGTCATAAGGCCCTGCTCCTCTCCATTGAGGATCCAGTCGGTGAAATAATGGTTGCGCGAAGCATAGTTGCCGCGTTTTCCATCGCGATAACGAAGGGCCTGCACAAAACGTCGAAGGATGGAATCGCCCTCATAAGTGATCGTGGTGCGACCCAGGACAGCAGCGCTGACGTATTCCACGAAGGTGGTGCAATCGACCGAATCGAGGTTGATGACGAGCGGCTCGACAAACTTCTCGAGATCGGCAGGCAGCGGATTGGGCTCAAGAGTCCGACCCACATAGCGCGCTTCACGTCCACGGCTTGCATTGTAATCGTAGAACGACTGCACGACCTGGTCGAACGTGGCTGCACGCACATTCGAGGTCCATTGGTTTGCCTGCATATGCATCACATTCTCTAGCGTCACCTTGGCAGCCTCGGCATCAGTGAGTTGACGTGCCCAAACCACACGCTTCGAGATGCCCGAACCTTCACCCGTATTATGGTATTCGGCATAACGTGCCGTAAGTTCTCGAGCCGGATCATTCCAATTGTGCCAACCTTCCTTGCGAATGGTTGCCGGGAGTTCGCATTCCATGAAGATGACGCTGGCCCAATTGCGCCAGGGACGGCCCAGATAGACACTGTTCACCTTGGGATCGGCTGTGACCTTGCAATGCTTGAAGACGTAGCCATAAGGATTCTCGGCTGGAGTGGAAGCAGCGGTCAAATAGCCATCGCCGATGGAACGAATCTCACAATCCTCAAACCACGCAGTGGCAGGACCAAAAATGAAATCGACCGTGCCATCGATATAGCAACCATAGAATATCTGACGCGAACGCGCATTGCCGGTGAATACCGTGTCCTGGAAGCCATGGATGTGACAGTTGCGGAACACCGAACGATCGGCCTCGCAATGCACGGTGACAGCCTGTCCGACACGTGCAGCATTCGAACGTGTCTGCCACCAGTCGGGGTTGTAATGCGTCATGGCATCGTTGACGATGGTCATGTTCTCGCACTCGAATCCTTCACCCAGCACGAGCAAGGTGTAACTTTCGAAGGTACCCGCACGATGTCCCCGGTCGCTGCCATTGATGAGCTGATTATCGTGTCCCATGGCATCGGCCACCGAACCGAGCACCACTCCCTCGAAGCGGCCCGTGTGCTGCAGGTTGGCATGGTCGTGCCAGACGAGGATGCACGAGTCGCGGTCTTCGCCGATGATCGAGATGTTGGTCTTGTAGGTGGGCACGATGACCTTCTCTTCGTAGGTTCCTTTCCTGACGAGGATGCGCTGACGCCCCTCGGGTTTGTAATCGCGGATGGAGAGAATGGCATCCTGGATGGTAAGATAATCTCCCGTACCATCCTTCGCAACTACCACATCGTACAGTTGTGCTCGCATATCATTTGCAAAAGCGAGCAAAAAGAGCATGGATATAAGCCTGGTTATAGTTTTCATTATCGAGAAAAAGGATTAATTAATTAGAATCGCAGGTCCTTGGTTGGTCTCAATCAGTTCGTGGCTCAAAACAGCCTCCTGGCAGACATTGACAAGCGAAGGTTCATAAGAGCGCTGCAAGCGAATATAGTTGCCGGTGAAACCATGCATCGGTGCAAACGTGCCATCTTTCTGCCGAGGCGGCTGCTCCCAAAGCACATGCAACGTCTTCCCCATCTGCTGACGATAGAAGTCGCGCAGCTTCTGGTCGCTGAGCGCCACAAGTCGGGCAGTTCGCTCATGCCGTTCGGGCATTGGAACAATGGGGCGGATATTCAAAGCTTGGGTACTCGAACGCTCGCTGTAGGTAAATGGATGAAGTTGACTGACGGGAAGCGACTGGATAAAGGAATAACCCTGTTCGAAAAGGTCGCTTGTCTCGCCACGCATACCTGCCATCACATCTACGCCGATGAACGCATCGGGCAAGGCAGTTCTGATGAGTTCGACCTTGTGGGCAAAAAGTTTGGTGTCGTATCGACGGTGCATCAGGCGCAGGACTTCATCGGTTCCTGCCTGCAGCGGGATGTGGAAATGAGGAGCGAAACGTCGACTCTCGTTTGCTATCCACCCGATCATCGCGTCGGTGATGAGGTTGGGCTCGATGCTGCCTATGCGGTAGCGTTCCACGCCTTCCACCTCATCAAGAGCACGGCAAAGGTCGAAGAAACTCTCCCCTGTCGAACGTCCGAAGTCACCGATATTGACACCCGTGAGCACTATCTCTTTGCCTCCTTTGGCCACTACGTCACGTGCCATTCCGACCAGTTCGGCAATGGTTCCATTGCGGCTGCGTCCGCGTGCCAAGGGTATCGTGCAATAGGTGCAGAAATAGTCGCAGCCATCCTGTACCTTAAGGAAATGACGTGTGCGGTCATCAGCCGAACATCCTCCATGGAAGGTCTGAATGTCCTTGTATTGTGTGCGATAGACCAGCGGTTCGTCACGTTTTGTGAGGTCGCCCAGTAGCGTGAGGATATTATCACCCTTGTATTCGGTGCCTACGATGACGTCGATGCCTTTCACACGCTCGGCCAATTGCTGGGGCTCGATCTGCGCATAGCAGCCGGTCACGACCACGTAGGCCGAAGGATGTTCGCTCACCAGTTTGTTGATCTGCTGGCGACTCTTGGCCGTAGCCTGTTCGGTCACGGCGCAAGTGTTGACCACTACAAGGTCGGCCTGCCCACCGCTCCTGGGGCTTACTTTCTCGAAGCCCAGTTGCTGCAGGCGATAGGCTAGCGTCGAAGTCTCGGCGAAGTTCAGGCGACAGCCAAGCGTGTAATAGGCAACCTTTTTCACAGGCAAAGCGAACGGATCAGGTGACGATATTCCTGCTGCTCGAATTGCTGGGTGAAGACATCACGACCCAGTTCGTGGCGAAGTTCCTCGTAGGTCCAGAAGCGTCCCTCGTCAACCTCCTCGCTGTTGGGCACGATACGTCCGTTGTAAACAATGTGGAACGACGTGACCAGTTCGCGCTCTTGCTCCGACTCCCAGATGTACTGGAAAAGGAAACGTGGTTCGGTGCGGAAACGCAGCCCGAGTTCCTCATGGGCCTCGCGACGCACAGCTTCCTCAAGACCTTCGCCAAAGCTGACGTGGCCTCCCACAGCCGTGTCCCAGCGGCCCGGAGCAATGTCCTTGGTCATCGAACGTTTTTGCAGGTATATACGTCCCTGCAGGTCGGTAATATGCAGATGCACAACGGGATGCAGTGCCATCGACCCGCCGTGAAAATAGGCGCGGCTGGCACGTCCCATGACGTTTCCTTTATCGTCAATCAGTGGAAACATCTCAATTTTGTCTTTCTTGTCAGGATAATGTAAGTCAACCATAATGTGTTTATAAATGACGTATCAAAAATAATGGCGCAAAGATAGTGACTTTCGTTGAACATTCCAAATTTTGTGCATCAATTTTTCAGAAAAAAAATTTATTCAGTATTTTTGCCGCGAAAATTTGGATAATCGATGAAAAGTACGTATCTTTGCACCCAAATATTTCAACCATCTTTATTAGAAATACGTATGATTCTTCCGAACCCGTTTGCCCGCAGAGGCAATACTGAGGACGCCAACACCATACTCGAATACGCCATCGACTGGGCTATGCAAGCCGGCAAGTTGCAGATGGAGAAGTTCCGCAGCCGTCATCTTGGCATCGAGACGAAGAGTTCGATGCACGACGTGGTAACCGATGTCGACAAGGCTTGCGAGAAGTTGCTTATCGAACGCATCACCTCCACCTACCCCAATCATAGCATCTTGGGTGAGGAGACCGGCCTGCATCAGAAACCCAACAGCGAATGGGAATGGGTGGTCGATCCGCTCGACGGCACCAACAACTATTCACAGGGCCTGCCCATCTTTTGCGTCAGCATCGGCGTGAAGTACAAGGGCGAAACGATTGTGGGTGTGGTCTATGCGCCAAAAATGGATGACCTCTTCACCGCCGTTCGTGGCGAAGGTGCCCAATGGAACGGACGCCGCATCCACGTGAGCCGCAAGACCGAACTCGACCAGTGCATCCTCGCCACCGGATTCCCCTACGACAAGGGTACTGTGGGCAGCGACAAGAACAATCTCGACAACCTCTGCCGCATGTTGCCCCAGTTGCGTGGCCTGCGCCGCATGGGTGCTGCTGCCTACGACCTCTGCTGTGTAGCTGCCGGTATGCTCGACGGCTATTGGGAACTCAACATCAAGCCGTGGGATTGCTGCGCCGGGCAACTCATCATCGAAGAGGCAGGCGGTGTGGTTCGAAGCATCCGCGAGGACCGCAATGTCTCGATAGCAGCAGGCAACGAAGCACTCGTCGGCCTGATATTGCAGAACGTAAAGTAAATTCAGTTATACATTTAAAATAATATATGGAAAAGAAACCCATCGTCTTGAGTGGCATCCGCGCCACCGGGCACCTGCACCTCGGAAACTACTATGGTGCCCTTCGCAACTTTGTCGAAATGCAGAACGACTACGATTGCCGTTATTTCATAGCCGATTATCACTCGCTGACCACCGCTCCCGACCCGACGGCCCTCAACGCCAACATCCGCAGCATCCTGGCCGAATACCTTGCTGCAGGTATGGATCCCGAAAAGTGCATGGTCTATGTCCAGAGTGACGTTCCCGAAACCTGCGAATTCTACACCCTGCTCAATATGCATGCCTATCTGGGCGAACTCGAGAAGACCGTTGCCTTCAAGGACAAGGCTCGCAAGAACCCCAACAACGTCAATGCCGGCCTCCTCACCTACCCCGTGCTCATGGCAGCCGACATCCTGCAGCACAAGGCCCACTACGTTCCCGTAGGCAAGGACCAGTTGCAGCACCTCGAGATGGCTCGCAACTTCGCCGTGCGCTTCAACCATTACTACAAGGTGGATTTCCTCGTCGAGCCACATCCCTACGAGGCAAAGGGCGAACCCATCAAGATCCCCGGCCTCGACGGCAGCGGCAAGATGGGCAAGAGCGAAGGCAACTGCATCTACATCAACGACGACGACAAGACCGTCATCAAGAAGTTCAAGAAGGCTGTCACCGACATGACGCCCACCGAACCCAACTCGGAGATGAACGAGCCCATCAAGAACCTCTTCTATTTCCTCAAGCTCACCAGCACCCAGGAGATCTACGACCAGTACCTTGCTGCCTGGAACGACTGCTCGATTCGCTACGGCGACCTCAAGATGCAGATTGCCGAAGACGTGCTCAAGGTGACTCGACCCATCCGCGAACGTTACGAGGAGCTCTATGCCGACACCGACTACCTCAACAAAGTGCGCCGCATGGGTGCCGAGAAGGTGCGCCCCATCGTGCATGAGATCACTTCCCAAATGCGCGAGATCATGGGCATCCGCATGTTCTAAACGAGCCTTTCGAACCCTTCAAACCTTTCGAACCCTTCAAACCCTTCGAACCCTTCAGAACCCTCCCCCATGCACATCCGTCAGAAACTTCTGTTCCTCAACCACAGCTACAATGCAGCATTCGTCTTGAGTTTGCTGTGCTACGCGGCGTCACTATGCTTCGTGGGGCTGCGTATTGGCGAGCTGGAGCTTCACGACTTTTTCCTATTGCTCTTTGGCTGGATGTCGTTCGGGTTTAACTGCTTTTTCTTCTGTTGGCTGGCCAATATTCTATATGTGGTCTGCTCGTGCATCATGATACGCCGGGCCAAGAGCCTCTTCTGGTTCTCCTTGCCGTTGCCGTTCTTGGGGTTGCTGTTGCTCGTTCGTGATACGATTCCTGACTTCGAGACTGGACAAGCGACGGAGTATATCCTATCGGTGGGGTATTGGCTGTGGTATGCAGCTCTCGTGCTGATGACGTTGGCCTGCATCCTGCTTCGTGTCCGCAACGCCCGCAAGGAGCCCGAGTATTCCCGCAAGTTCCTGGCATAACCAGGCTGCCGCGCATCGGCTGGAAGACAATAAAATAATTCAAGTTTCGCATGTGCGAAACTTGAGTAAATAAAGAACGACCAAGGCATCGTGTCACCGACGTGCCTTGGTCGTTTTTGTTCTTCTTATTGATCGGCCTTACTGCTTACTTCTTCTGGTAGTAGGGCGTGTTGTAGGTCAGACGGATACCGCCTTCGGTGCGCGAAAGGAGCAGCGTGGTGCCGTCGTCATCAACTGCGTAAAGATAGCCTTCTTCGGTGTTCGACACCTGGTGATAGATGATGTTGAGCAACTGGGCGTTCTCGACAAATGCGTTGCCACTGGCATTGGGCACATCGACGATGAGCTGGCCGATGTGGTTCTTTTCGCTGACGTCGGCGAGATTGAACGACAGATTGATCTTGGTGCCCTGGCAAAGACCAGTGAGGACATTGGGATTCTCTACGGTGGCTACGTAGTTCTTCTTGGAGATAGCACGGGTAATATCACCAACGGTACCATTGAGATCGATGCCATCAAACTTGAAGGCATAAGCATTGATGCAGGCCACGAAAGCGAGCAAGAGAAGGGTAAGTTTTTTCATATTAGTAATATTTTGAAGTATTGTGTGGTCAAAATCGGGTGCAAAGATAAGGAAACTTTATCAACTTTTCCAAATAAAAAATCAAATTGCTAAAAATTACTTTGTCTGCATCACAAAATTGTAGGGCGCAAGTTGCAAATTGAAAGCATTTTTGGAACGAATACGCCCATAAGAGCCCAATTAATAGATGCGCTGGCGCAATTCCTGCACACGCTCGTCGGTGATGTAGTCATCAAACTCGGTGCGCTTGTCGATGATGCCCTTGGGGCCAAGTTCGATCACGCGATTGCACACTGTCTGGATGAACTCGTGGTCGTGGCTCGACATGAGGATCACTCCGCGGAAGGTCTGCAGGTTGTTGTTGAATGCCTGGATCGACTCAAGGTCGAGGTGGTTGGTCGGCGAGTCGAGAATCAGCGTATTGGCATTCTTCATCATCATGCGAGCAATCATGCAGCGGATCTTCTCACCACCCGAAAGCACGCTGGCCTTCTTCAGTACCTCCTCTTCGCGGAAGAGCATACGTCCGAGGAAGCCCTTGATGTAGATTTCCGAAGTGTCGTTCGAGAACTGGCTGAGCCAATCCACCATGTTGAGGTCGGTGTTGAAGAACGAACTGTTGTCGAGGGGCAGATAAGCAGTGGTGATGGTCTGTCCCCAGTTGTAGGTGCCCTCGTGGTCCTCGTCGAGGCCATTGATGATTTCGAACAGGGCGGTCATTGCACGTGGGTCGTGCGAAAGGAAGGCCACCTTGTCGCCCGGCTCGATCTGGAAGTTGACGTCCTCGAAGAGCTTGGTGCCCTCCACCGTCTTGCCCAGGCCGTGTACCTCGAGCACCTTGTTGCCCACCTCGCGTTCGGGGGTGAAGATGATGCCAGGATAGCGGCGTGTCGATGGCTGGATCTCCTCGATGTTGAGTTTCTCGAGCATCTTCTTGCGGCTGGTGGTCTGCTTCGACTTGGCAACGTTGGCCGAGAAGCGGCGGATGAACTCCAGGAGTTCCTTCTTCTTCTCTTCGGCCTTCTTGTTGGCCATCTGCTGCTGCTTCAGGGCGAGCTGCGACGACTCGTACCAGAAGCTGTAGTTGCCGGCAAAGAGCGTACACTTCTTGAAGTCGATATCCACGGTGTGGGTGCACACCGAGTCGAGGAAGTGACGGTCGTGGCTCACTACGAGCACCGTGTGCTCAAAGCCCTGCAGATAGTTCTCGAGCCACATCACGGTGTCGAGGTCAAGGTCGTTGGTGGGCTCGTCGAGCAGCAGGTTGTCGGGGTTGCCGAACAGCGCCTTTGCCAGCATCACGCGCACCTTCTGCTTTGCCGAAATGTCGCTCATCATCATGTAGTGGAGTTCCTCCTTGATGCCAAGGCCCGAAAGCAGGGCTGCAGCGTCCGACTCAGCATTCCAGCCGTCCATCTCGGCAAACTTCTCCTCGAGTTCGGCGGCACGCATGCCGTCCTCCTCGGTCATCTCGGGCTTTTCGTAGATGGCATTCTTCTCCTCCATGATGTCGTAGAGCACGGTGTTGCCGCGCAGCACGGTGTCGAGCACCGTGTACTGGTCATACTTGTTGTGATCCTGCTCCAGCACGCTCAGGCGCTCGCCGGGTCCCATCTCGTAAGAGCCGCGTGTCGGGTCGAGTTCGCCGCTCAAGACACGCAGGAAGGTTGATTTGCCGGCACCATTGGCACCGATGATTCCGTAGCAATTGCCCGGTGTGAACTTCAGATTGACGTCCTGGAAGAGGATTCTCTTTCCAAACTGTACTTGTAGATTGTTAACTGTAATCACGTTTATTCTGTTTATTTGTTGATTTCTTGATTATCTCGGAGTACTCGGATTACTCGGAGTTCTCTGAGTACTCGGAGTATTCCGATAACTCTCAGAGCCTTACCCCCAGGCTCACATTGAGCATACGTCCGGTCAGGTAGTTGGGCACCGCATAGGTCGGATTGCCTCGCGTCGAGCCATCGTTGCCGATCACGGTCACCCAGTAGTACGAATTGGTGTTGTCGATGTCCATCAGGTTGAAGATGTCCACGCCCACCGTAATTTCCTTCACGTGGCTCCAGAAGCCGCGGTTCATGAACTGGTAGTGCTTGGCGTCCCACACGTGGCTGGCACCCAGATCGACACGCTTGTAGGCAGGTGTGCGGAAGATGCCTGCCTTCCTTCCTCCCTGGGGGCTGAAGAACGGCAAACCGTCGTTGAATACGCCGCGTAGGAAGACGCGCCAGGCGTCGTGTCCCGGATAGTAGTCGCTGAAGAAAAGGCCGATGCCGTAGCGCTGCTCCGTGGGACGTGCGGTCTTGAGGCCGTCGTAGGTCTCCTTGCTGTTCATCAGCGAAAGGCTGAGCCACGAGTCCGTGCCATCGACAAACTCGCCGAAGATCTTCGCGTCGATGCCTGCCACATAGGCCGAACCCTTGTTCTCGCCGGCATAGCGTATCTGCACATTATCCACCATGTAGGGGATGTAGTTCGAGATGCCCTTGTAGTAGCCCTCGACGGTGAACTTGAACGGGCGCTCGTAGGCCTTGAACGTGTGGTCCCAGCCCAGGATGACCTGCCACGAACGCTGCGAACGTATGTCCTTGTTCATCTCCACCATCTGGTTGCCGTCCTCGTCGGTGTAGCTCAGGCGATACTCCTTGTAGAAGGGCGACTGGTAGTAGAGGCCGGCTGCGATGCGTGCCTGCTTGTTGCGGTCGTTGCCGAACGTGTAGCGAAGCGAAGCGCGTGGCGACACGAGGAGTTCCTCGTTGAAGGTCCAGTAGCTCAGACGCACACCACCTTGCAGCAGGAAACGTCCGTCCCAGGCATCCCATCCGTAGGTGTCCTGCACGAAGGCCGAAAGGCGCGTCGTGGTGCCCTTGTAGGCCGAATGCAGGTTCTCGACCACGCGGAGTTTGCCCGCATCGCGCGGCAGGCTGTAGCTCACCGAGTCGCGGCGTTCCCATTCGGCAATCTTGTCGTCGATCTTCTCGCTCTGCACGGTCATGCCGTAGGTGAGTCGGTTGCGGGCAATCTGTGTGTTGCCCTTGAGCGAAAGCGACATCACACGTGCCTGCAGATAGTTGCGTGCATGCTCCATGTAACGTCCCACGCCGAGGCCTGCCTGGCTCACCGAAGCCGCCTGGTCCATCCAGTATTCGCCCGAGATGTCGTAGGTCACCTCCTCGTCAGTCATGAAGGCCGAAGCCATCAGTTGCAGGCGTGTATTCCGCAGTCCGTTGTAGCCCAGGGTCAGGGCGCCGAAGAACGTGTCGAACTGGTCCTTCTCGTGTCCGTCGAAATAGACCTTGAAGCTGTGGGCCACCTCGTTGGTGCCGAAGGTCGTCTCGCGGCTTTCGGGTGTGAATCGGTAGTCATTCACGGCGATGTTGCCCAGGAAACTGAGGTCCCACTTCTCGTCCTTGCCGAATACCCAGGTCAGGAACGTCTGGTAGTCGAAGAAAATTGGGTCATACTCGCCCTGCGTGTCCAGCGAATTGAGTATCGTGGCGTTGCGCTTGTAGCGAAGTCCGTGCAGTTGGGTGAAGTTCCCAAGTCGCTGGCCCAATGCAGCGCTGCCGCCTGTAAGGCTGATCATCGCCTCGGCATCCAGAGCTTCGGGGCGTCGGTAGGTAATGTCGAGCACCGAACTCATCTTGTCGCCATATTCGCTCGAAAAGCCTCCTGTCGAGAAATCGACGGCACCCACCATGGCAGGGTTGATGAACGAAAGACCTTCCTGCTGACCGCTGGCGATGAGCTGGGGACGATAGACCTCGATGCCGTTCACATAGACCAGGTTTTCGTCGAACGACCCGCCGCGCACATTATATTGCGACGAGAGTTCGTTGTTCATGTTCACACCTGCCTGTGTGCCTATCAGGTCCTCGATGGCGTTGCCGCTGGTCGAACGCATGTTGCGCACGTTCTCCACCTTGATGTGCTCCATGTTGCCCGGAGCCGTCTGTCGTCGGGTGGTTACTTCCACGTCACGCAGCACCGATTGGTTGGGCTGCATCTGCACATTCAGTTGCAATCGGCGCGCGCCTAGTTCGTTAGGTTGCACCGCACGGGTGTTCACCACCCTTTCCACGCGCTTGTAGCCCAACGAGGTGAAGATGACGCGCAGGGTGTCCGAGTCGGCCACCTGCAGTTCATATTCGCCCTTGAAGTTGGTGAGCGTGCCGATGCTGCCGCGCAAGAGGCGCACATGAACAACGTCCATGGGCTGTCCCTGCTCGTTGGTCACCGTGCCATAGATTCGCACCTGAGCCCTCAGCCCAGGCATCGCCATCGTGGCAAGCACAACCAGACACATTATAATATATATATGTACGCGCATATAATATCAACCCATCGTCAGTAACGTCCCTTAATATCCCTAAGAATCCCTAAGCATCCCTTAGAATCCTTTAATTACATTAACGTACCACGACGCTTTTTATTATGTCATTCCCCAACTTTTCGTTCAAGGCGACACGTATCACCGAGCGCTGCATCATGATGTCGTGCTTCAGCGAAGGCGATTTGAGGGTCACGAACAACGTCCCCGACTGCAGATGTATGCGTTCGGTCTCCAGGGTGATGCGGTCTCCGAGTGCCTCCTGCCATACCTCGGCAATGCGCGACTCGAACACATGATTCTCGAGCTGCGTCACCTTCAGGTACTCTCGGATGATCTCACCGATCGATTGTTCGTTTTTCCTTTTCATTATTTTCTTTTTCTAAATCATCTAGATTTTCTAGAGATTCTAGATATTCTAGAGCTTCTGGAAGATTATTTCTCGGCTACAGCCTCATATCCTCCATTGCTGACCTCAAACAGCTTATAGTTCTCCGTGCATCGGTCGATGATGCGGTCGAGGTATTCGCGGTTGGTGTCGGTGATGAAAATCTGCCCGAACCTGTCGCTTGCCACCAGACGAATAATCTGCTCCACACGGTCGCTGTCGAGTCGGTCGAAGATGTCGTCGAGCAGGAGGATGGGCGTGGTGTGCCCCATGCGCCTGAGGAAGTCGAACTGTGCCAGTTTCAGTCCCACCAGGAACGTCTTGTTCTGCCCTTGCGAACCCTGCTGCTTCATCTGGTAGTCACCGATTTGGAACACGAGGTCGTCCTTGTGGGCACCGCGCGTCGTGTAGCCCAGAGCCAGGTCGCGGCTGCGTACGGCATTGAGCAGCGGCATAAGGCTCTGCCCGCCTTCGAAGTGCGAAGTGTACCCTATCGACACGCGCTCGCGATCCATCGAGATCTGGCTGTAGAACTCCTGGAAGACCGGGGTGAAGTCATCGACAAACTGGCGTCGGGCTGCATAGATCATCCGCCCGTAGAAGTCCATCTGTTCCTCGCACGTCTGATAGAGCAAGGGGTCGGTGCAAGGCGGCTCCTGCTTCAGTAGGCTGTTGCGCTGCAGCAGCGCCTGGTTGTAGCGAATCAGCGCGTTCAGGTAAGGCTTGTTGAACTGGCTGATCACCATGTCCATGAACTTGCGCCTTTCCTCGCTGCCACCCTGCAGCAGCACGCTGTCCGAAGGCGTGAGCAGCACGATGGGCAGCAGCCCGATGTGGTCGCTCAGTCGCTGGTATTCCTTGCCCGCACGCTTGAACGACTTTCGGGAGTGAAGCTTGTAGCCGCAGCGGATGTCCTCCGTCTCGCCATTGAGTTCGTATTGCCCGTTCAGCATGAAGAACTCCTCGCCATGTGTCATCACCTGACTGTCGGTCACGCCGTTGAACGACTTGCAGAACGACAGGTAATAGATGGCATCCAGCAGGTTGGTCTTGCCCATACCGTTCTTCCCCACCAGGCAGTTCACGCCCGATGAGAAGTCGAGGTCGGCCTCGCGGATATTCTTGTAGTTGACGATGCTAAGATGCTCCAGTTTCATATGTCGTTCGAAGGCAATTTTCGTCCTTAATGCCGAAAAACTTGTAAATTGACGTGGCAAAGATACGAAAATTTGGGGGAAAATACGAATTTTAAACATTTTTTTCGCAAAAAATATTGTTTATTCAAGTAAAATCGCTAAATTTGCGCCGCTAAATATGCAAATAATAATAAACAAAATATAGACATGGCAAAAAAAGAAATCAAAAAGGTCGAGGAAACAGCAATCGACCAGCCGCTCAGCAAGACCGAGCAGTTCCTTCAGGAGAAGGACAACCAGAAGAAGATCGTATATGGCTTCATTGCGCTCATCCTTATCGTAGCCGTCATCTTCGGCTGGCGTTGGATGTCGCAGCGTAACAACGAGAAGGCACAGAACGAAATCTGGAGTTCCGAGCTCCTTTTCGACCAGGGACAGTATGAGCAGGCTCTCGAAGGCTTCGAGGCTGTCATCGAGGAATTCGGTTCAACCCGCGCAGGCAACACCGCAAAGGCTTATGCCGGACTTTGCCAGAAGAACCTCGGCAACTATGAGGAGGCTATCAAATATCTGCAGGACTTCGACGGCAACGACAACGTGATCGCTCCCGCCATCCTCAGCGCTCTCGGCGACTGCTACGTCGATCAAGAGACTCCCAACTACACCAAGGCTGCCGAGACTTTCGAGCAGGCTGCCAAGGCTGCAAGCAACGCCCAGTACTCTCCCCTCTTCCTCCGCAAGGCAGGTCTCGCCTACGAGGAGGCAGGCGACCTCAAGAATGCCCTCAAGGTTTATCAGAACATCAAGGACAATTGGGCCGAAACTTCCATCGCCCAGTCTATCGACAAATACATCGAACGAGTTAAATAAAAAACTATGAGTGACCCTGTGGCGGCGGACTACACCGCGAACAGTACAGACGCCAGTATTGGTATAGTAGTATCTGAATGGCAACCTGAGATCAGTAATGCACTCCTCGAGCAGGCTTTGCAGAAACTCGAGCAGTGCGGAGTAATGAGGGAAGACATCTACATCAGTCACGTGCCTGGAGCTATGGAGCTCCCGTTCGGCGCCCGACAGATGAACAATATGATGGAACCGAGTGCCGTGATTATGATCGGCAGTGTAGTGCGCGAGAACAATCCCCACTACGACATCATCTGTCAGACACTGAGCCGTAGCATCACCCACCTCAACCTCCACGGTGATATCCCGTTCATCTTCGGCGTGGTCACCACCGACACGCTCGACGATGCCCGCCGCCTCACACAGGAAGGTGTTGGCGCACAAAGCGCCCTCGCCGCACTCAAGATGGTGAATATGATGGCTTCGCTCGTCAATCAGTAAGCCGTCCAATGGAACACAAACCTTTAGCGGAACGTCGCTTCCGCTAATATCTGCGAAATTAGCTCAGTTGGTAGAGCATTGGCTTCCCAAGCCGAGGGTCGCGGGTTCGAGTCCCGTATTTCGCTCCTATTAAGTCTGCTAAGTACCTACCCCTTGGTACTTAGCAGTTTTTTTAGTCACTTATCGAGAATAAATAATAAATAATGCTAATGGCCACCTACGGCTTCTCCGTGTAAAAACAAAGACACTGCACCAAACGATTCAGCGTCTTTGTATTTTAAGCAGTAAATCAATGAAATGGATTTATCAATCGGTGGGAAGATGAAATCGGGTGCGTATCAGAATCTGTAAAATGGGCGTATGTCGTATTCCGCAGTCATATTATCTGTTCCGTATGTCACGTCTTTATTGGCATACCATATTCCGAACGCGGGTTTCCAAACGTCGTTTTTGCCTATAGTACAGGACCAGAAACAAGACCCATCAGCCAGTCCGCCTCCACAGTAATTGATTCTTTCTACCAGAGCCTTCTTCATAACCATATCATTGTCCATGTTCAGGCTTAAAATTTCATCAACGGATGGAAGGAACCATTCGGGAGCTTGTATTACTTCTTTCTTGTTTTCATCCTCAAGTGCGTATTGTATTGTCGGATAACGTCTATGATACTGATAAAGGAGGTTCACTGGTTTCACTTTGCGAAGTATGTCAATTGTTTTGTTAAAAAAATGGAAATGACCTGTTACTCTCAATCCATCGGCATCATAGCACGATTTATTGTAGAGATAATCATCTGCTTGCTTCCAAGCTTTGGAAGTACTATAGTCGGAATTAGACCATACGGCAGCCCATTTCACCTTTTTCCCCCATTGGTGAATTGCTATCGAGTAGCCATGAGAATCCTTGTAGTTTGAAGTGGAATTTGGCTCGTAAGGCTTGGGTTCTTCGTACACATCGTTCCAACAATATGTGAATTCTATTCCATGCCGATACGGGAAACGTGCGTCTTTTGACATCTTAAACACGACGGCAACTGGCAAATCGGAACCTTTAGGTAGAAGCTTCTTGTAGGTGTCCTTGATCAGGCTCCTTCCCGTAGCGTCCTTCCTTATCCTCAAGCCTCCGTCAATGGTGCCAGTCCTGCCGCCTATGGGATATTGGAAGCCGCATGGCATCTTCATTGTCACATAATCCAAAGGTTTTGGTTCCATGCCATAGTATTCGACCACCTGGATATTTACCTCTGTGAAAACATATCTTAATGCTCCTGCCGGGACCCTCTTTGAAATCAGGTACGTTCCATACGAATCAGAATCGGCGGAATTTAGTTTATTCACACCGGCATAATAATACGCGTCGCGGCTTAGCGTGAATGTGGTCGTTCCCATATCTTTGCCAGCCTCGTCTTTGATGGTCATCTTATTTATATTGCTCTGCATATAGCTATTTTTGCTAAATAGTCTGACGACCTGATGGGCTGTAGGGGGAGATATCTTGAACGAAACTATTATGTCTTCACCAGGTTTCTTTTCCAAAGCCGATGTCAGCTGTTTGCTCATAGTATAAAAAGTCTCTCCATTTATGTTCTGTGATTCCACAAGCTGGAGACTAATTGGTCGGTCATAGATTCTAACAAGAATCATTGCATTGGCATCACTCGATTTAGCCTTCGCATAAAGAGGAATATGGTCCGGACACATTGGAAACACATTAGCGCCTTGAGATTGTTTCTTGGCTGTCAGAAAATGGCCGTTGCTGATTTCTACATAGTCGGAATAGGAAGATAACGTGACATCATCGAGTGTTCCTCCCTGGATTTGCACAAGGGGAGCTAAATCGATACAGTTAGCAACATCCATCTCAATGTAATAGCTTGGTATGAAGCCTGATACATTTAGGCCTTCACCCAGATATGGGTCTGATGGCTTTAGAAAAGAAATTGTCATATGATTTGGGGATTTTAAGGGTTATGTAAAGTTTTGTCGGTACAAATATGAACAAATAATCGTAATTATGCAAAAAAAAGCTGGGGATACCTCAACTTTTAACGGTTTTTAACGTGACTGGCGCCTATTTTGAACAAAAAACCACACAAATATCCACCCGACTCACACGATGTAGTCCTGGTGTATTGTCTCGACCAGTTTTAATAATGAACTTTCCGAAGACTTGCCAAGAAATAACCCGATCATTTCCTCGGCAAAGCACAGGACAATCATTCCTTCACACTCTATCTATAACTATATTTGCCTCGCTGAAAACAATAGTAGAATGATGAACAATCCGTTTGTAAAAACTCGCTTTATCTAATTACACCACTATCTTTTTGATGACTTTACAAGGATTACCCACGGCAACAGTATTCGAGGGAATATCGCTCACTACCACAGAACCGGCACCAATGGTAACATTGTCACCGATTGTGACACCTGGCAGGATGGTGACGCTGCCACCAATCCAGACGTTACTGCCGATAGAGACGGGCTTTGCCCACTCCTGACGGCTGTTACGCTTTACGGGGTCTGTACTGTGACAGGCCGTGTAGATGCTGACATTCGGGCCAATGAAACAATCGTCGCCGATGGTTACACGAGCTTCATCGAGAACAACAAAATTGAAATTGGCGAAGAACCGCTTTCCGACTTTGATTTGCTTGCCGTAGTCGCAACGGAACGGTTGGTTGATGATGAAGCAGTCATCACCCACCTGTCCGAACAGGCCTTTCAAGATTTCCTTCATCCGCTGGGTCTCGGTGGGACGGAGCAAGTTGAACTCATACAAGGCCTCTCTCGTTGCCATCAGTTCCGACAACAACTCCTGGTCTGTGGCATCATATACCAGACCTGCCAGCATCTTTTCTTTTTCTGTCATACAATCAGTTTTATCGTCAGAATTTCCCCGTATAGAAATCCGTGATGCGGCGGATGGCGCGGGCACAGACGGGACAGAAGTCCTGCACCTCGTTGATCTTCATTCGGCACTCCTGGGCAGGGCGGTAGCAGCCCTTGCTCTGGTAGCCTGCACCTTCGAACACACCCACCACCTGCGTGGCAGCATTCAGTTTCGCCAGGGCATCGGGGTTCTCCCGAGCCTTGCGGTAATCGGGCACGTTGGGATCGAGAGGTGTGGGGATGGGCTGTCCCTTGGGCATCAGGTCGGCCCACTTGCTGCCGAAGTCCTTCAATGTGGTCACGTTGGGTTCCCAGGGCTCCACGTCGGCAGGGTACCATTCGGTGTCCATGTCATCGTAGGCATATTCGTCGGCAAGGCCGGCATAGGAATGTCCGAACTCATGGACAAAGACCTCGCGGAACGTCGGATGGTCGCTCGTAGCGAAGGTGATCTGGTTGTAGATGCCTCCTCCCCCATAGGTGTCGGAATTGACCAGCACCATGATGTGTTCGAAGGGCACACCCGACAACAGGTCGTAGATGGTGTGCATGTCCTGCGACGTCAGATAGCGCTGGCTGTAGAAGGTGTCGTAGTGGGTGCGCACAGCCGTCTGTTTCCACACGCCGCGATGAGGCACCGAAGGCCCAGCCTCTGGGCTTGGGGCAGCCACAGCCACCACATTGAAACGGTCCTTCAGGCTTGCGAAAGGCTCCCAGGCGAAGAGTGCATCCACGGCACGCTGGCAGTCGGCGAAGAACTTGCCCATCTGCTGCTCGGTGTAGCCTTCGGCAAGGATGGCGAAGTCGATGCAGTCGGCCACGTTCACATCCTCAAAGGGGTCGTAGTCCGTAGCCTCGTAGCTGCGCGAGGCACGCGACTTCTCGGGCTTCCCCGCCTGGCCCCCACCCTTCCACACGTAGTGGAACGGGATGCCGTTGTCGCCGATGGGACGGATGAGGATGTCGGCAGGATCCACGGTGTGCGTGAGCGAAGCGATGACCTGCTGGTGATGGTCGGTCAGCGTGACCGAAACATCGACCTTCGCCTTCGGATAAGGGATGTTGTAGCTCGATTCGAACGCACGGCTCAAGGTCTTTGCCTCGTCCTCGAGCAGCCATTCCTGGAAGAGGGTCGAGAAGGTCCACACGTAGATGACCTCCTGCGTCGCGTGGTCGCGCACGGTGAGTTGTCCGTTTCCGTTCAGGTACTTCTCCGCGAGGCGGCTCCTGCGTCCTGCCCAGCGCGGCTGCTTGTAGAGTTGCTCCAGGTAGATGTGCTGCTCGCTGCTATTGCCTGCAAACACATAGTCGAGGCGCAACGTATTGTCCTCAAAATATTGTTCGAACGACTGCGCGCACACCTCCGTGAAGAGGCACGGCATAAGGAATGACATCACGAAAATCAGCAGAAATGGGCGTTTTTGTTTCATTTTTGTGGCTATTTTGTGTGCAAAGATAGGTTTTTTGCTGCGATAATCCAAATATTTGAGCCATTTTCTGCAAGATTTAGGTCAAAAATGAGCTGTTTTTAGCGCAAATTATTAAGAATCCAATTTCCCTATTTTAGGGAAATTATTGATTATCAGCGTTTTACAAATTATTGATTGAAATGTGTACCATATTTAAGACAGACAATTTGATAAATGTGATTTTGATTTTTGTGATTTTTTTGATTTTTCAGGAGTGTGTCTTTTTGTCTTTTCCTACCAGCAGACAGACACGTTATGCTTCAAAAAATCACATTTATCACAAAAATCAAAATCACAAAAATCAATTTTTGTATGAGTTTGGGGGTCAATTGAATTAAGGGGGGGTAGCGTTTTATTGCAATATATTTTTAAATATAAATATATAATAATTATTTATATAAATATATCGCGCGTGAGCAAACGGTGATTTGATAAATGTGATTTTGATTTTTGTGATTTTTGTGATTTTTTAGTTGTGGAAATTGTCTACATATTCAGGAAAAGACAGCATGCCGGTTATCTGATTATGGCAAAATGGAAGAGTAAAAGATAAAAAATTGTCTTAAAATCCGTTAATTTCGATGGTACAAACCCTATTTTCGGCGAATATCCCACGAAAAATGCGTAACTTTGCACCATCGAAAAGAAAAATGCGCATATCTTCGAGACCCAAGAAACTCCTTTTGTTCGTTAACCTTTTTGTTTGATTAAATCCAAAGAAACTATGACTAAGATGACCTCTTTTCCCGATCTCCTGGCTCAACTACGCAGAGGAAAGCACCCTGACGGCCGACAAAGTACTTCCTCATTTTGCGGAAACATCGTGACGGCCGTGAGAGTACTTCCGCAAAAGGATGAAGAACTCCAACGGCCGACAGAGTACCCGATGCTGCAGGACGGAGTACTCTCACGGGCGACAGAGTGCTTGCTACGATTGCGGAAATACTCCGACGGCCGACAGAGTCCCCAATGCTATAGGATGAAGTACTCTCACGGGCGACAGAGTGCTGGCTACAACTGCGGAAATACGCTTACGGCCGACAGAGTACTTCCGCAATTTGAGCAAACATCGCGACGGCCGACAGAGTACTCGATGTGAGCGAATGGAGTACTACAACGGCCGAGAGAATACTTAAAGCGATTTAGATTCGCTGTGTTTCCGTAAAAACAAAAAATAAAATTATAAAAAATAAAATATAAAAATTGTCACACACGAAAAGACAAAATGGCAGAGAGAGGGCGGTGGCACGTGAATTGCTTTTAGATGGGTGTGAATGGAATGTTGAAAATAATAATCATTTAATATATATACTACTATGGCAACAAACATGAATTATCCAAACACCCAGCAGCAGGGTGAGAAGGCACTGGACAAGTATGCCCAGAACCTGTGTGAGCTCGCCCGAAAGGGAAAGCTCGACCCCGTGATTGGTCGTGACGAGGAAATCCGACGTGTGCTGCAGATCCTGAGTCGAAGGACCAAGAACAACCCCGTACTGATCGGCCAGCCTGGTACAGGCAAGACCGCCATTGCGGAGGGCCTGGCACAGCGTATCGTGCGCGGTGACGTGCCCGAGAACCTGAAGAAGAAGCAGATCTACTCGCTCGATATGGGCGCACTGGTAGCCGGTGCGATGTACAAGGGCGAGTTCGAAGACCGACTGAAGAGCGTCATCAAGGAGGTGCAGGAAGCCAACAGCGACGATGCCACCGGCAATGACATCATCCTCTTCATCGATGAGATCCACACCCTGGTGGGCGCCGGCGGCGGTCAAGGCTCGATGGATGCCGCCAACATCCTGAAGCCTGCCCTTGCTCGTGGCGAACTGCGTTGCGTGGGCGCCACCACCCTCGACGAATACCAGAAGTACTTCGAGACCGACAAGGCCCTGGAGCGCCGATTCCAGAAGGTAATGGTGGATGAACCTGACGAGACGGCTGCCATCGCCATCCTGCGTGGCCTGAAGGAGCGCTACGAGAACCACCACCACATCCGTATCAAGGACGAGGCTGTGATCCAGGCCGTGCGCCTCTCGACGCGATACATCACCGACCGCTACCTCCCCGACAAGGCCATCGACCTGATTGACGAGGCTTCGGCCAAACTGCGTATGGAGCGTGACTCCGAACCTCAGGCCCTGGACGAAATCCATCGTCAGATCATGCAGCTCCAGATCGAGCGCGAGGCCATCAAGTGGGAGAAGGACAAGGCCAAGATTGACGACATCGACGAGAAGATCAAGGCTCTGCAGGCCGAAGAGAAGAAACTCAACGACCAGTGGAAGAAGGAGAAGCAGCTGATTGAAGTCATCCAGCGCAACAAGGAACAGATGGAGCAACTGCGCTTCGAGGCCGAAAAGGCCAAGCAGCAGGGCGACTACGGCAAGGTGGCCAAGATCCAGTACGAGACCATCCCGAGCCTGGAGAAGCAGAACGAGCAGATCTCGAACGACCTACACCAGCAGGTGGGCGAGGGCAATGCGCTGATCCGCGAAGAGGTCACTGCCGAGGACATCGCCGAAGTGGTAAGCCACTGGACGGGCATTCCCGTGAACAAGATGATGACTTCGGAACGCGACAAGCTGCTCCAACTCGAGACCGAGCTGCACAAGCGCGTAGTGGGCCAAGATGCGGCCATCGAAGCTGTATCGAACGCCATCCGTCGTAACCGTGCAGGCCTCTCCGACCCCAACCGACCCATCGGTTCGTTCCTCTTCCTGGGTCAGACGGGCGTGGGCAAGACCGAACTTGCCAAGGCCCTGGCCGAATTCCTCTTCGACGACGAAAGGATGATGACACGTATCGACATGTCGGAGTACCAGGAGAAGTTCGCCGTAACACGTCTGTTCGGTGCGCCTCCAGGATACGTAGGCTACGAGGAGGGCGGACAGCTCACCGAGGCCGTACGTCGCAAGCCCTACCAGGTGGTGCTCTTCGACGAGATTGAGAAGGCTCACCCCGACGTGTTCAACACGCTGCTACAGGTGCTTGACGAAGGCCATATGACCGATGGCAAGGGACGTAACGTCAACTTCAAGAACACCATCATCATCATGACCTCGAACCTCACCGAGGACCAGCTCTACGGCAAGCAGGCCATCCTCACGGCTGAAGGCCGCCCGATGCAGCCCATCCGTCGCGAGTTCCTGAACCGTATCGACGAAATCGTGAACTTCAGCGCCCTCACCGAGGACGACATCCGCCGCGTTGTGGACATCCAGCTGGAGCGCTGCTATCGTCTGCTGAAGCAGAGCGACATCGAGCTGCGCGTGACCGACGATGCACGTCGCTTCCTTGCCAAGGAAGGCTACGACCCCGAGTTCGGCGCACGTCCTGTGAAGCGTGCCATCCAGCACCTGGTGCTCAACGAACTGTCGAAGACGCTCATCGGCGGCAAGGTCAACCGTCAGCAGCCCATCATCGTGGATGTGGCCAACGGCGCAATCACGTTCAGAAACTAATGAGCAAAGACTAATGCAATCGGGCGCCCCACGGAAAGTGGGACGCCCGATTTTTGTTTTAGAGGATAGTGACTATAGTATCTATAGTGACTATAGGAACTATAAAGAACTATAACAATCAATATGCGAAGAGCGGATAGTTTGCCATTTCGGCATTGACCTCAGCGCGAACCTTGGCGATGACTGCCTCGTCCTCGGGATCGTTGAGTACCTCCTCGATCCAAGCGGCAACCTTCACCATAAGGTCCTCCTTGGCACCACGGGTAGTGATGGCGGGAGTGCCGAGACGGATGCCAGAAGTCTGGAATGCCGAACGAGAATCGTAGGGCACCATGTTCTTGTTGGCAGTGATGTCGGCAGCAACGAGTGCCTTCTCGGCCACCTTGCCGGTGAGCTCGGGATACTTGGTGCGCAGATCGACGAGCATCGAATGGTTGTCGGTACCGCCAGAGATGATCTTGAAGCCACGCTTCACGAGTTCGTCAGCAAGCACAGCTGCATTCTTCTTGACCTGGAGGGCATACTCCTTCCACTCGGGACGGAGAATCTCGCCGAAGGCAACGGCCTTGGCAGCAATAACGTGCTCCAATGGACCGCCCTGGGTGCCAGGGAAGACGGAGCTGTCGAGGCAGGCCGACATCATCTTCACTTCGCCCTTGGGAGTCTTGAGGCCCTTGGGGTTGGGGAAATCCTGACCCATCATGATGACGCCGCCACGAGGACCGCGGAGCGACTTGTGGGTGGTGGTGGTTACGATGTGGGCATACTTGACAGGATTTTCGAGCAGGCCGGCAGCGATGAGTCCGGCAGGGTGAGCCATGTCGATCATCAGGATGGCACCCACCTCGTCGGCAATCTTACGCATGCGGGCATAGTCCCATTCGCGGCTATAGGCCGAGCCGCCGCCGATGATGAGCTTGGGCTTGTGCTCGAGGGCGAGGCGCTCCATCTCATCGTAATCGACGCGACCGGTATCTTCGCGCACATTGTAGGCAACAGGCTTGTAGAGCAGACCCGAGCTGTTGACAGCCGAGCCGTGAGAGAGGTGACCACCATGGGCAAGATTGAGGCCCATGAAGGTGTCGCCAGGATTGAGCACTGCGGCAAGCACAGCCTGGTTGGCCTGTGCACCCGAGTGGGGCTGCACATTTGCCCAGCATGCACCGAAGATCTCCTTCAGACGATCGATGGCGAGTTGCTCGACCTTATCGACAACCTCACAACCACCATAATAACGCTTGCCAGGAAGGCCCTCGGCATACTTGTTGGTAAGCACCGAACCCATGGCCTCGAGCACCTCGTCGCTGACGATATTCTCGGAGGCAATCAGTTCAATACCCTTCATCTGACGCTGACGCTCCTCGGCAATCAGGTCAAAGATCACATTGTCTCTTTTCATAAGATTATATAATTAACAATTAACAATTAATAATTAACAATTAATTGCGGGAGGGGAGATATAGTTACTTCTTAACGTAACGAACGACGTATTTCACCGTGCCATCGGGTTGAACGACCTCATCGACCACAACGTCGTATTGCGGAGCCTGGTCGGTCGATTCGACAACGGGAGTCTCGACAACTGGGGTTTCGACGACAGGAGTCTCGACAACTGGGGTTTCGGCCTTGGGTGTTTCGACAACGGGGGTTTCAACCTTAGGGGTTTCAACGACAGGTGTTTCGACCTTTGGAGTTTCGACAACAGGAGTTTCGACCTTGGGAGTTTCAACTACTGGGGTTTCAGCTTCAGCGGGCTTCTCGTCGTGGTTCACGAAAACGGGGCCCTTGGCAGGCTTCTTAGCCATAGTTGGAACGGGGGTGTCTTCTACCTTTTCAACGGGTTTGTCAGCCACTTTTTCAGCCGGTTTCGGAGCCGCCGTTTGGACGGGTGTTTCGACCACATCAATCAAATCCTTTTCGGGGTCGATGTCCAACTCGCCATCCACAACCTTCGGCTTACGCTTCTGCGCTACAGGCGTCGGAGCAGGTTTAGCAGGACGCGCCTTGCCCGTGGTCCAATAGGGAAGATCGGGACGCTTGGCATTGCTGGCGATGAGATGGGCGACACCTTCCTCGGGACCGATGATGACGGGCATACCGACCAGCGCCTTCTGACCCAAAGCCTCGATGTCGTCGTTATAAAGACGGATGCAACCTTCGGTGGCACGTGTGCCGATGCTGTTTGGAGCGTGGGTGCCATGGATGCCGATGCCCGAGAAACCGGTCTGCAGACGCAGGAAATAATGGCCATAGGCATGCTTGATGAAACCCTTGCCATCGTGGAAGTCGTGTCCCCAGTTGGAGGAATCGTGAATCTTCTCGAGCAGGAAGTAGCCTTCGGGGGTGCGGTGGTCGCCCTTCCCGTTCTTCTGCCCGAGATTCATTCCACAAGCTATAGGATAAGTGACAACAACCTTGCCCTGACTGTTGACCAAGGTCAAGGTCATATCCACCTTGCTGACGAAAATAAAACCTTTGCTCATGTCGGGCTTATAGAACTTCATCACGGACTGCAGGTCCTCGGCGGCAACCGACAACGAAATGGCAAAGGCAAGAGCCATGCACAATATCTTATAATACATGCTGCAAAGATAGGGCATTTTTCGTTTCAAAGCATTATTTTGATACAAAAATTTTGAATTTTGTCGAAATATCGCTATCTTTGCAGCCGAATCATCACTTTTAAATGCTAAAAAGAGTGCAATGACAGAAAAAAGAGACATACGCGAACTCGCCCTCGAGGCCCTTGGTTTTGCTTCGCTCAATGCGATGCAGGACGATATGCTGCGCGTCTTCCCCGAGGGGCGCGACATCCTGCTGCTGGCTCCGACGGGCAGCGGCAAGACACTTGCCTACCTCCTGCCCCTCTGGCAGAAGGGCGGACGGACGCTCATCATCGCCCCGAGCCGCGAACTCGTGCAGCAGATTGCCGACGTGTGGCAACGCCTGCACACCGACATCCGATGCGTGGCCTGCTACGGCGGTCACGACACACGCGTGGAACAGCAGCAGCTGGAAGGGCTCTTCGACCCCCAGACAGCCAGCGAGAATGTCCTCGTGGTGGGCACACCCGGACGACTGAAGGACCACATCGAACGCGGCAACATCAAGCCCGCGACCTTCACGTACCTTGTGATCGACGAATTTGACAAATCGCTCGAACTGGGCTTCGAGGAAGAGATGCATGCCATCATCAACACCCTGACCGGCATCCGCCAGCGCATCTTCACTTCAGCCACCCATACCGTCCCCATCGCGCCCTGGACGGGCTTCCACGACTATCAGCAGCTCGACTTCGGCAGCGACCAGAAGGAGCCAGAAAGGCTGAAGATGTACCAGGTGAAATCGCCCGTTCCCGACAAGCTCGAAACCCTCGACGAACTGCTGCTCTGCCTGCTCGGACAATCGAAGGAGGGAGCGACGGAACAGGCCATCGTGTTTGCCAACTATCGTGAAGCAGCTGAGCGCATTGCGCACTATCTGAGTGCCCAGGGCATCGAGAACGCGCTCTATCACGGCGGCCTCGACCAGGAGATGCGCGACAAGTCGATCATCCGTCTGCGCGGAGGTTCGATCAGCGTGCTTGTGAGCACCGACCTCGCCAGCCGCGGCCTCGACCTGCCCGACGTGGCGCACATCATCCACTATCACTTCCCACAAAGCCAGGAAGCCTACACTCACCGCAACGGCCGTACGGCACGAGCAGGCGCTTCGGGCACGGCTTACGTCATCGTTGGTCCCGAAGAGACCTTGCCCGAGTTCTTCCCCACGAAGCTGCCCTTCTATTCGATCAAGAAACACCCCGAAAAGATAGGACCCGCACCGATGGTGACCGTCTATATCGGACGCGGCAAGAAGGAAAAGATCTCGAGAGGCGACGTGGTGGGATTCTTCACCAAGAACGGCGGCCTGACGGGTGCCGACCTGGGACGCATCGACATCATGGACCATTGCTCGTACGTCGCCATCCGCCGCGAAAAGGCAGAGGCTGCCCTGGCCAAAGTGAAAGGCCTCAAGATAAAGGGCGAAAAGACGCATTATCTGATCGTGACGGGCAGTTGACGGCATTTTTCGGCAAAGAAATACAATAATTTGACGTTTCGCACGTTTATTTATCTAACGCGAATTATGGTAAATTGATGATAATTCGTGTAAAAAACATATAATCATCGAAAATTCTTGTTATAGCATGGAAAAACTTGTTGAACGATTCATCAAATACGTGAAGGTATTCACGACGAGTAACGAAGCGAGCGGTGTGACCCCAAGCACACCCGGACAGATGGTTTTCGCCAAGCAGTTGCGCGACGAGCTCGTGGAACTGGGCTTCGAGGATGTGGTGCTTGACGCCAACGGTTATCTCTACGCCACCCTTCCCTCCAACCTCGAAGGCAAGACGGTGCCCACCATCGGCTTCATCGCCCACATGGACACGGCTCCCGATGCCAGCGGCGAGAACGTGAAGCCACGCATCATCGAGAAATACGACGGCAAGGACATCGTCCTCAACGAGGCAGCAGGCATCGTGATGAAGACCAGCGTCTTCCCCGAACTGCTCAACCACGTGGGCGAGGACCTGATCGTCACCGACGGCACCACCCTGCTCGGCGCTGACGACAAGGCAGGCATTGCCGAAATCATCACCGCGATGATGTACCTGCGCCAGCATCCCGAAATCAAGCATGGCAAGGTGCGCATCGCCTTCAACCCTGACGAGGAGATTGGCCTGGGTGCCCACAAATTCAACGTGCCCCTCTTCGGCTGCGACTTTGCCTACACGATGGATGGTGGCGAAGTGGGCGAACTGGAGTTTGAGAACTTCAACGCCGCTTCGGCAAAAATCACCTTCAAGGGTTCGAACGTACACCCCGGCACAGCCAAGGACAAGATGATCAACGCCTCGCTGCTTGCCATGGAGTTCCTGGAGCAGTTGCCCGAAGACGAGCGTCCCGAGCACACCGAGGGCTATGAGGGATTCTACCATCTCACCTCGATGGCAGGTACCGTAGAGGAGGCCTACCTTTCGTTCATCATCCGCGACCACAACCGCGAACTCTTCGAGGCACGCAAGGAGAACATCCAGCGCATTGTCGATAACATCAACGCACAGTACCCCGGCACCTGCACAGCTGTGGTGAAGGACCAGTACTACAACATGCTCGAGAAGGTACAGGAGGCCGATGCTGTGCTTTCAGCAGGCGGACGCACCTTGCCCAACGGCCAGCCTTACAGCATCACCGAGATTGCCAAGCAGGCCATCCTCGATGCGGGTGTTGCACCCGTGGTACAGCCCATTCGTGGCGGCACAGACGGCGCCCAACTTTCGTTCAAGGGTCTGCCCTGCCCCAACATCTTCGCCGGCGGCATGAACATGCACGGCAAGTTTGAATATGTGCCTATCCAGTCGATGGAGAAGGCGATGATGACGGTGGTGAACATCTGCCGAATTGTGGCGGAAGCGTAGGGAAGGTTCTGAAAGGTTCGAAGGGTTCGAAAGGTTCGAAGGGTATGCAATACATAGTAACGGCACCGAAGTCGTTGACACAACGTTTATGTGTCGGGCTTCCTGCATCGAAGAGCCTCAGCAACAGGGCGCTCATCATGCAGGGATTGTGCCGTGACCATTGCCAGCTCACGAACATCAGCGACTGCGACGACACGCGGGTGATGCTGGTGGCTTTCGACAACGATGCCTCGAAGTACAGTTTTGCTGACGACGGGGCCCGCATCGTCGATATTGGCGCAGCTGGCACTTCGATGCGCTTCCTTACTGCGTTCTTTGCAAGCCAGGAAGGAGCGGAGGTCGTAATGACCGGTTCGGAGCGTATGAAGCAGCGCCCCATTGCCCTGCTTGTCGATGCTTTGCGCACACTGGGGGCACAGATTGATTATGTAGGGGCCGAAGGTTTCCCACCTCTGCGCATCCATGGACGAAAACTCGAAGGAGGCGCCTTGACCATCGACGGCAGCGTTTCGAGCCAATACATTTCGGCCCTGCTGATGATTGCCCCCACGATGAGCAAAGGTCTGGCGCTGACATTGAGCGGACACACCACCTCGGTGCCCTATATAGAGATGACCCTCGGGATGCTCAGACAATTCTGCATCACTTCGACGTGGGACCATTTGACCCAAGTGATCAGCATTGCCCCACAACCCTACAAGGCGCAGCAATATCATGTCGAAAGTGATTGGAGCGCTGCCAGTTACTGGTACGAGATTGCCTCGCTGACTGCACGCAACCTTTCGAACGCCATCTCCCTGGAAGGGTTGCATACCCAGAGTCTTCAAGGAGACGCTGCCATCGCGAACTACTTCGAGGCATTGGGCATCAGGACAACTTATCGTGACGATGCTGTTACGTTGGAATCCAGCGACATTCCGACCGAAGCCCCAACCCCACTTGAAATGGACCTCACTTCACAGCCCGACCTTGCACAAACGCTGATCGTGACGTGCTGCGCCTTGAATGTCCCGTTCCGCATCACGGGACTGCATACCCTTCGCATCAAGGAGACCGACCGCGTGGCAGCCCTCGAAACCGAGTTGAAAAAACTTGGTTATGTAATCACAGACCAAGAATTTAACGGCTCGGTGGAAATGCAATGGGATGGCACCCGTCGCGAAGCCGAAGCCGACCCAGTCATCGCCACCTACAAGGATCATCGCATGGCAATGGCTTTTGCCCCGATGTCGCTTGTCCTGCCCTCACGCAGCATCCTCATCGATGACCCCGGCGTGGTTTCGAAGTCCTATCCCAACTATTGGGAAGACCTTCGAACGGCAGGATTCAGCATCAAGGAGTTGTCATTTTAACCACCCCCTTTAACCCTTCGCTTCCCTCGGACGCGACCGAAGGGAGCAACCCTTCGAACCTTTCGAACCCTTCGAACCTTTCGAACCTTTCGAACCTTTCATACCCCCCACATATGCTCTACCTAATTTCCGCTCTCGTCATCCTCGTGCTCATCGTAGCCATCCCCGCATTCATTGGCGACAAACGCTTCAAGAAGCGTGTGGCCGAAGGCACGGCAAAACCCGACGAGACATCTCCCCTCGAAGTCACCAAGGACGTACCCCAGGAATGTTGCGGCCAGCACGCCACCTGTGAACGCGATTCGCTGCTTGCTGCCGTTTCGAACGAAATCATCTACTACGACGACGAGGAACTCGACCAATACAAGGGCCGCGAAGCCGAAGACTACACCGACGAGGAAGCCGAGGAGTTTGCCAACGTCTTCTACGAACTCAAGGAAATCGAAGTGGCCGGTTGGGTGCGTTCCCTGCAGCTACGACAGATTGCCCTCCCCCTTCAACTTATGGACGAAGTCCTGCTGGTGGTTCGCGAACGCCGCTTCCAATCAGTCTCTGCCGATGGGGTTGACCATAGCAATGAGAAGGTTAAGAAGGGTTAATAAAGGTTCGAGGGGTTTGAGAGGTTTGAAGGTTTGAGAGGTTCGAGAGGTTCGAAAGGTCTTGAATAAAAATAGATATTGAGCAACTATCGTCAACATAATTCTCTTCATCTGTTTGTCACGGCGTGCATCGCGGTGCTGCTCGTCGTGTGCCTCAGCGCTTGCAAGAGCAACACCAAGCTTAACCGTGGCATGAAGGCGATGACGACGAAATACAATACCTACTTCAATGGCAACGAGGCGTTCAAAGAGGGCCTGGATGCGATGGAGAACAAGCACGATGAGGAATTTGGACAACGCATCAAGTTGCACCCCGTCTATGAGTTAACCGATGCCAAGGAGCCTCCGGCAAATGCCCAGTTTGACCGCGCCATCGAGAAATGCAAGATCGCCGTGCAGCGAAAGAGTATGCCCAACAAGCCCAAACGGCGCGGCAAGAATACTCCCGAATACAAACTTTGGCTCACCCACGGCGAATTCAACCCATTCCTGCACAATGCCTGGATTCTTTCTGGCAAGGCGCAGTTCTACAAGGGCGACTTCAATGCCGCCGCAGCCACTTTCTCCTACACTGCACGTCGCTTCTGGTGGCGCAAATATACCGTTGCCGAATGTCACATCTGGGCAGCACGCGTCTATGCCGTGCAGGGCTTCAACTTCGATGCCGAAGCCGAACTTGGCCTGGTCATTCCTCCAAAGCAATACTCCAACCAAAAGGAACTGAGCGCCCTGCCCGTCTATAAGGACCTTCCACGTTCGCTCCAGAAGGCTTTCTCTTTGGCACAAGCCGAGATCCTGCTTTGCAAACCCGAGACTTCGCTCGAAGCCATCGACTACCTTCGTGTAGGACGCGCTGCCTCCCATTCGAAAGCCCAGAAACTGCGTTGCGACTACCTCCTTGCCCAACTGCTCGAAGAACGCGGCGACTATGCTGAGGCCTACAAGATCTTCGGACGACTGGGCCACAGCGGCGACAACTACAAGACGCAGTTCAACGCCAAACTGGCACAGACCAACGTCCTTTCGAAGATGGGCGGCACTTCGGCCAAGAACCTCGCCAAGATCGAAAAGAAGTTCAACCGCATGCGCCATCAGTTCCGCAACGAAGAGTACCTCGACCAGATCTACTACGGACTCGGCAACGTTGCGTTGCTCCAACAGGATACCGCGAAGGCCATCACACAGTTCGAAACAGCCGTGGAAAAGAGCACGCGCAACGGCATCGACAAGGCCATTGCCGCCCTTCGACTGGGCGAAATCACCTTCATTCAGGAAGATTACGTCAAGGCGCAGAAAGCCTACAGCACGGCAATGGGCATCATCGACAAGGAGTTCAAGGGCTACAAGGAGATACAGCGGCTGAGTGCCGTGCTCGACGAACTGCAAACCCATGCCGAGACCGTCCAGTTGCAGGACAGTTTGCTCAAACTTGCCGAATTGCCCAAGGACCAGCTCGACAAGGTCATCGCAAAGATCATCAAGGACCTCATCAAGGCCGAAAAGGAAGCCGAGGACCAGGAACGCCTGGCAGAATATGAAGCCAACAAGTCGTCGAATGCCGACCCTTTGGCAGCCGATGACGAACAGCCCACAGTGGGCAAACAGGACAAGTCGTGGTACTTCTACAACCCCGCACAAGTTGCCAAGGGAAAGACCTCGTTCCAACGTACCTGGGGCGCCCGCAAACCCGAGGACGACTGGCGTAGAAAGAACAAGACCGAGACGGCATTCTTCGACTCTGAGCAGGATGCTAACGAAACTGATGCCACCGACCAACTTGCCGAAGGAATGCCTGCCGACAGCCTTGCCACCGAGACTCCAGGAGAAGCACCTTCGACCGAAGAAGGTGCAGCTGTCGACAACGAGGATGCCAACGATCCGCACAAGCCGGAGTATTACCTGGCACAGATTCCTTTCACCGACGACCAGAAACAGACTGCCAACGAACTCATCGAGGAAGGCCTTTACAATGAGGGCGTCATCATCAACGAGAAACTCGAGAACTTCCCGCTTGCCATCAAGACCTTCCGCCAGCTTGAGACTCGTTATCCCGAGAGCCAGCATCGTCCAGATATGTACTATGCCATCTATCTGATGTATATGCGTATGGCCGATATGGCCCAACGCAAGGGCGAGACGGCACGTCAGAACAAGATGCTTGCCGAAGCCGAACTCTGGCGCCGCAAACTGATGGATTCCTATCCCGAGAGCTCTTACGGCGTGGCAGTCAGCGACCCAAATTACATCGAAACTCTTCGAGAAATGGCCAAGGGTCAGGATTCGCTCTATATCCACACCTACGAGGAATATCTGGCAGGCAACACCAAACTCGTGCACGACAACTACAACTTCGTTCACGAGAAGTGGCCACTCTCTAAACTTATGCCGAAGTTCCTCTTCCTCCACGCACTCAGTTATGTGCAGGATGGCGACAGCAAGAGTTTCAAGGAGGCACTCGAACAACTCACTGCCACCTATCCCGAGAGCGACGTTTCGCCACTCGCCAGCCTGATGATCAAGGGTTATCGCGAAGGTCGTGAACTCCAACTCGGTTCGAAGGTGCGCAGTATGATGTGGGGCACTTCCCTCAAACGTGGCGATGGTTCCGAAGAGACTGCTGACGCCTCGATGCAGTTCCTCGACGATGACAACGTTCCGCACGTTCTGCTCCTCGCCTTCAAGACCGACAGCCTTTCGAACATCCAGAACGACCTGCTGTTTGAGATAGCCAAATTCAACTTCGAGAACTATCTCGTCAAGGACTTCGACCTTGAAATCATCGACACAGGCAACGGCCTTTCGGTGCTCGTCATCAGCGGCTTTGACAACCTTGACGAACTGCTCGACTACCACGACCGTATGGATGCCAGCGACACCTTCGAACTCCCCGACGGCATTACGCAAATCGACATCAGCGACCCGAACTTCCGCCTGCTGCTCCGCGGCAAGACCTTCGAGGAATACTTCGACTGGGTACAGGCCACCTATGGAGGCGAGGAAGGCGTAGAGAACGAAGAAGGTGCAGAAAGTGAAGAGAGCGCCGAAAACGAGCCCTCCGAAAATGGCGAAACCACCGTCGAAGTGCCCGCCATAGACCCCGGCAATCCCGAATCTCCCGAGAAATCCGAGTCCTCCGAGAATTCAGAGAACTCCAAGCCCTCCAAGTCCTCCGAGCCTTCCGAAAACCCCGAATCCCCCGAACCCTCAGAGAAAGAAAATGAATAACCCACAGATACTCTGGGCCGACGATGAGATAGATCTCCTCAAGCCCCACATCATGTTCCTTCAAAAGAAGGGCTACGACGTCATCACAGTTACCAACGGACAGGATGCACTCGACTATGCACGCGAACATCCCGTGGACCTCGTCTTTCTCGATGAGAACATGCCCGGCATCTCTGGCCTTGAGACACTTAGCCAACTCAAGGAGAGCCATCCTTCGCTCCCCATCATCATGATCACCAAGAGCGAGGAAGAGGACATCATGGACCAGGCCATCGGTTCGAAGATTGCCGATTACCTCATCAAGCCCGTGCTGCCCAACCAGATGCTGATGAGCATCAAGAAGAACCTCCATGCCCGAGAAATCACCCAACAACAGCAGACCTCGGGCTATCAGCAGGAGTTCGGCAAACTTTCGATGGCCATCAGCGATGCCCATACGTTCAACGAATGGGTGGATGTCTATAAGCGCCTTGTATTTTGGGAAAACGAATTCAGCGCCAATTCCGACCCTCAGCTCAACTCAATGCTGCAGATGCAGAAGGAAGAGGCCAACGCCGCCTTCTACAAGTTTGTGAAACGCAATTACCAGGACTGGGTGAAGGGACTCATCAAGAAGGCCTCTCCTTCCAACACAGGACCTTTGGCCTACACGAAGAACGAGACCAAGGACGATGCGCCCCTGATGTCGCCCTCCCTCTTCAAGGAACGCATCTTCCCACTGCTCGATGCTGGCGAGAAACTTTTCCTCATCGTGATCGACAACTTCCGACTCGACCAATGGAAGGCCGTGCAGCCCCTCCTCTCTCCTTATTATACTATACAGGAGGATGTCTATTGCGCTATGCTGCCCACAGCCACGCAATATGCACGCAATGCCATTTTCAGCGGCCTGATGCCCGACCAGATTGCGCGAATGTTCCCCGACCTTTGGGTGGACGAAGACGAAGAGGAAGGCAAGAACCTCAACGAGGCGCCACTCATCCAGACGCAACTCGACCGTTTCCGCAAACATTACGAATTTTCGTATCACAAGATCAACGAGAACAGTTATGGCGAGAAACTCGTGGCAGGTCTGAAGGGCCTCAAGCGCTATCCGCTCAACGTCATCGTCATCAACTTCATCGATATGCTGAGCCATGCCCGCACCGAAATCAAGACTGTGCGCGAACTGGCTCACGACGAGGCCGCCTACCGCGCCTTGACTCGCACCTGGATGGAACATTCCTCAACGCTCGACCTCTTCCGTTCGATTGCCGAAATGGGCTACAAGGTGATTCTGACCACCGACCACGGATCGATTCGTTGCGACAATGCCATCAAGATCATCGGCGACAAGAACGTCAACACCAACCTTCGCTACAAACTCGGCAAGAACCTCAATTCGCAGTCGAAAAACATCTTCTGGATTGAGCGTCCACAGGATTTCGGCCTGCCCATCTTGAACGTCAGCACACAGTATGCGTTCTGTGGAGGACACGATTTCTTTGCCTACCCGAACAACTACAACTACTACGTTCAGTACTACAAGGACACCTTCCAGCATGGCGGCATCTCGCTCGAAGAGATGTTAATTCCGCTGGTGACGCTCACACCGAAAGGGTGAGCGGGGTTAAGAGAGGTTAAGAAGGGTTTTGAGAGGTTAAGAAAGGTTGTTACGCTTTGCTTCACGCGAGCAAAGCTCGGAGCGAAAGATTAAGAAAGGTACAGAGAGGTTAAGAGAATGCTTTACGCTGATATTATTTTGCCTGTTCCATTGAACCAGACATTCACCTACATCATCCCCGACGAGTTGGAAAAGATGGTGCAGACAGGTCAGCGCGTATTGGCACCTTTTGGCCGTAATCACACCTACACCGGCATCATCGTGGGTCTTACGCCTCACCGCCCTGAAACCGGCTACGAGTTGAAGCCCATCCAGCAGGTTCTCGATGAGGGTCCCATCATCCGACATCCGCAGTACCCTCTTTGGCAATGGATCGCCAACTATTACATGTGCCCCATCGGCGACGTGATGAAGGCGGCTTTGCCCAGCGAACTCAAACCCGAAGAAGGAAAAGAGGGAACCGTCCGAGAGGACTTCCAGCCCAAGATGCGCACGATGGTGCAAATCACCTTGCCTGGCATCGAAGACACTTCATCTCCGATTACTCCGAGTTCTCCGAATACTCAGAGTACTCCGAAAATTCAGCCCTCTTCGAGCCTCGAATCCGCTTTCAAAGCCCTGCAGCGTTCTCCTCAGCAGCAGGCGCTCTTTATGAAGTTGCTCGATATGAGTCACGCACTTCATAAGGCCAAGGCCGACCCCGTGCCCAAGGATGTGCTCCTCAAATCGGCTGGAGTCAGCACCGCCATCTTCAACGAAGTGCAAAAGAAAGGCCTGCTGACGACCTTCGAAGAACCCGTCTCGCGTCTCGACACACGCGACGATCCCTATCTCGAACAGAAGTGCGAGCCGATGCATCCGCTCACCGAAATGCAGACAGTAGCCTATCGGCAGATCTGCCTTTCTCTTCGCGATCATCAAGTTTGCCTCCTGCAGGGCGTTACTTCGAGCGGAAAGACCGAAATCTACATGCACCTCATCCAGGAGGTAATCGAACAAGGACGCCAAGCCCTGCTCATGGTGCCCGAAATTGCACTCACCACGCAACTTTGCCAACGTCTGCGACGTGTCTTCGGCAAACAGATGCTCGTCTATCATTCCAAACTTTCCGACACCGAACGTGTGGAGATTTGGAAAGCCATGCTCGACAACTCGAAAGGTGCCGTGCAAAGTTCACGTCTCATTGTCGGAGTGCGTTCGAGCATCTTCCTTCCCTTCCGACAACTTGGACTCGTCATCGTCGATGAGGAACACGAGCCCAGTTACAAGCAGCAGGATCCCGCCCCGCGTTATCACGGACGCGACACGGCCATCATCCTTGCCATGCGACATGGTGCCAAAGTGCTGCTGGGCAGTGCCACGCCAAGTCTCGAAAGTTTCTATCTTGCCAAGCAAGGAAAGTACGGATTGGTACGACTCACCGAACGTCACGCCGGCGTTTCGTTGCCCAAGATCACCCTGGTACCTACCAAGGACGTCTTTTCGCCCGAACTCGTCAAGAAAATCGGCCATACGCTGCAACAAGGCCAGCAGGCCATTCTTTTCCAGAACCGCCGAGGCTACTCGTCGCAGATCGAATGCGTGCAATGCGGCTGGACACCCCACTGCCCTCGTTGCGACGTCTCGCTCACTTATCACAAGCGCACTCGTGCCCTCGAATGTCATTACTGCGGCTATCGCATGCCCTGGCCACAAATCTGTCCGCAATGTGAAGGTCGCCAACTCGAGACCCAGGGATATGGCACCGAGCGCATTGAGGAAGGCCTGCAACGGCTCCTCCCAATTGCACGTCCCATTCGTATGGACACCGATTCGACAGGCACCCGAAAGAGTTACGAGCGCATCATCCAGGACTTCGAACAGAAGAAATGCAACGTGCTCATCGGCACACAAATGGTCACCAAAGGATTGGATTTCAGCTCAGTACAAACGGTAGGCATTCTTAGCGCCGACGGATTGATGAACTTCCCCGATTTCCGTGCCCACGAACGCGCTTTCCAACTTATGGAACAGGTGGCAGGACGTGCAGGACGTCGTGAGGGACAACAGGGCGAGGTCATCATCCAGTGTCGCGACCCCAAGAACCTGCTTCTCCAGCAAGTGGTCAGTCACGACTATCTCGCAATGGCCGAGTCACAACTCGAAGACCGCCGCCGATATGGATATCCTCCTTTTACTCGCCTTATCATCATCTATATGAAAGGGCGTTATGAGGATCGTCTTGATGCCATGGTGGCAAAGTATGTCCAGCAACTGCGCTACACCTTTGGCGAACGTGTCCTAGGTCCGGAGGCTCCACCCATCGGACGCGTCAAGAACATGTTCATCCGACAAGTGCTGCTCAAAGTGGAACGCGAGGCATCAACCAGCGAGATTCGCCGCCTGCTGGGCATCATTCAAAGCAAGTTGTCGCAAGACATCCAGGAGTTCTCGCGCATCGTCTTCTACTACGATGTGGACCCGATGTAGCCAAATGGTTCATGGTTAATGATTCATGGTTCATGGTTTGAGACCCGCAATAATTGTTAATTATTAATTGTTAATTGTTCATTGAAAAAGATAGCCATCATCAACGACATCTCGGGATATGGTCGTTGCAGCATCTCTGTCATCCAGCCGATAGTCAGTCATCTGGGTGTGCAGGGTTGTCCGCTGCCCACTGCCATCTTCTCCAATCATACAGGCTTCCCTTCGTTCTATCGAGAGGATTTCACCCGTCGTATGCCTGCTTATATTGAAGAGTGGAAGAAACTCAACCTGCAGTTCGACGGCATCATGACCGGCTTCCTCGGTTCGGCCCGCCAAATTGGCATCGTTGAGCAGTTCATCAAGGATTTCCGTAGTCCATCGACCATCGTCCTTGTTGATCCGGTGATGGGCGACAACGGCCACATCTACCCCACCTATACCCGTAAGATGTGCCGCGACATAAAACGTCTCATCCAATATGCCGACATCATTACGCCCAATCTGACCGAAGCCTGTTTCCTAACCGACACACCCTACAAGCCCAATGGTTGGCGTCATATCGAACTTGTGGTCATGGCACGCGAACTGATGGCCATGGGTGCCAAGCGTCTCGTCATCACAGGCATCAAGATGGGCGAAAACTTCATCGGCAACGTTGTGGGCGAACAGAACGGCGACGTGGAATTCCAGCGCCAGATGATTGTCGAAGATACCCGTTCGGGCACTGGCGACGTCTTCGCCTCAGTCCTTGGTGCCGATGCCGTCAACGGTGTTCCCTTCGCCCTTTCGGCCAAACGTGCCTCCCATTTCGTGCGACAATGTCTCATCGAGACCCTTCGCACCCCCGGCCCCGCCAACACCGGCATCGACTTCGAATCCTGCCTCTGGCAACTCCGCAAGATATGACCCCGCGTCATCGCTACCCTCCCCACGCCTTTTGTGTTAATGCGGCAGCCATCTTTGGCTGCCCAAGAAATATCAACCAACAACAACCCAAATGGAACAAAACAAACCCACCCAAGGTCTCCCTGAAAACGCCATGCGCCCCTTGAAGCCAGGCGAAGAGTACCACCCATTGATGCCCGCCAAGGCCAACCCACGCGAAGTGACCACCTGGTCGCTCATCTGGGGCTTGCTCATGGCAGTCATCTTCAGTGCAGCCACCGCCTATCTCGGCCTCAAGGTCGGACAGGTCTTTGAGGCAGCTATCCCCATCACCATCATCGCCGTCGGTCTTGCTTCGGCCACCAAGCGCAAGGATCCTCTTGGCGAGAATGTCATCATCCAGTCCATCGGTGCCTGCTCAGGTATGATTGTGGCTGGTGCCATCTTCACCCTCCCTGCCCTCTACATCCTTGACTCGAAGTTCCCCGATGCCCAGATCAGCGTCAGCTTCCTCGAGGTCTTCCTGGCATCGCTCTTGGGTGGTGTCATCGGCATCCTCTTCCTCATTCCTTTCCGCAAGTACTTTGTGAGCGACATGCACGGCAAGTATCCTTTCCCCGAAGCTACCGCATCTACGCAGGTGCTCATCTCGGGCGAAGGTGAAAGTTCGTCTGCCAAACCACTCATCATCGCATCAGTTTTGGGTGGTATCTACGACTTCCTCGTTGCCACCTTCGGCACATGGGCCGAAAACTTTACCAGCACTTTCTGCTCGCTTGGCACCACGATAGCAGCCAAAGGCAAGTTCTTCCTGAGCTGCAACACCTCGGCAGCCCTGCTCGGAATGGGATACATCGTGGGTCTGAAATATGCTACCATCATGTGTGCCGGTTCGGTACTCATCTGGTGGATTGTGGTTCCTGCCATTGCCTTCATCTGGCCCGACCTCGAAGTCGGCGTAGGCATCCTTGCAGGCGATGCCATGCCGCAGCAGATCTTCCAGTATGCCAAGAGCATCGGCATCGGTGGTATTGCCATGGCCGGCATCATCGGTGTCTGGAAGAGTCGCAGTGTCATCATGGGAAGTTTCTCACTCATCAAGCAGGCCTTTGGCAGCAAGAGTGCCGAAGCATCTGCAGCAGGCGCTGCCGTTCCCCGTACCCAGCGCGACATCAGTATGAAGACCATCGTATTGGCCCTCCTCATCGCCCTGCTCACCACCACCCTCTTCTTCTATCTCGACGTGATGCATGGCTCGTTGCTCTTCACCATCGTGGCCCTCATCATCGTCTTTGTCATCGCGTTCCTCTTCACCACCGTGGCTGCGAATGCCATTGCCATCGTAGGTTCCAACCCAGTATCGGGTATGACGTTGATGACCCTCATCCTTGCTTCGCTCATCATGGCAGCTGTAGGCTTGAAGGGCACCGAAGGTATGGTGGCTGCCCTCATCATGGGTGGCGTAGTCTGCACGGCTCTCGCCAGTGCAGGTGCATTTGTCACCGACCTCAAGATAGGCTATTGGCTCGGTACAACACCTGCCAAGCAGGAGGGATTCAAGTTCATCGGTATCCTCGTGAGTGCTGCCACAGCGGCAGGCGTCATTATGATTCTCAACCAGGCCTATGGCTTCACACCCGACAACTCCGATGTGATGGCCGCTCCCCAGGCCCGTGCCATGGCTGCCGTCATCGAGCCACTGATGATGGGACAGGGTGCTCCCTGGCTGCTCTACGGCATCGGTGCCGTCATCGCCCTCATCGTCAATGCCTGCGGCATCTCTGCCCTCGCCTTCGCCCTGGGTATGTTCATCCCGCTCCAGCTCAACCTCCCGCTTATGGTAGGTGGTGCAGTCAATTGGTATGTCACCTCACGCAGCAAGGATCCACAGGTCAATGCCGCTCGCGGTGAACGCGGTACGCTCCTTGCCTCTGGCTTCATCGCCGGTGGTGCTCTGATGGGTGTCGTCAGCGCAGGTCTCGTTTTCGCTGGTGCCAACTGGACGATCGATGGCGGCGCTTGGGCAGTCAGCACAGGTGGTCAACTCCTCAGCCTTGCCATGTATATCGTGTTGATTCTCTTCCTCGCCAATGCTTGTTTGAAAGTCAGGAAATAAACATCACCGATTGAAATAAATAGGGTGTCTTGAACCGATTGATTCGATTCTTGACACCCTTTATTTTATTTCAACTTGCGACCTCTTTTATTTCAAAAGTTTCAAGACCTGTTTTTCAGTTGCTGTGGGTACCATCTTCAATAGTTGCTCGACAAGTCGTTGCCGAGACTCCTCGGGCGAGCGCTGGCCGATGGCAGAACGCACAAAGCCTTCGCCATACATCACCTCAGGCGTGGAGTAGCGCGCCAATCCCCAGCCATAGCGATTGCCGTGCTGGTCGATGTTGTATTCGAAGTCGGAGATACAGGCCCAAAGGCCCATCTGGAGTTGTGCGATATAGCGTTCGAAGGTCGATTTGAGCTTCATTCCAAAGAGTCCTACCTCGCGCTTCAAGTCACGCGAAAGCACATCACGATCCAGGCACAATACTTCGTAGATAAGTCGCTCGGGAGCCTGCGAGTCTTCGGGAGGCAAAGGATAGGAAGCACGTCGCAAGTTGACGAGGTCGGGCAGCCATTCCAAAGCCACCCATCCTGCCTTGCGATTGAAGAACTTCCCGTAGGCCGTATGTCCCAATTGGATGATGGGACCCTTCCATTCCCAAGGCCCTTCCTGTTCGTCGTTGAACCACAGTTCCGCAGGTGTATGTTCGGCGACGCTGAATCCCGAGATGTCGTTTTCGAAGAAAGGCAGCATCCCGACTTCCAGCACCGCCTTCTCAATCTCGGCAGGATGCCAGAACTTAATATGAGGATCCAAAGGGCTACTCATCTGTTTAATATTCAATCTTATCGACCTTTAGTCGCCAATCGCGGAAAGCCTGTTGCGCCTCATGTCTTAGCATGCAGATCGATGGTATCGAACGTTCGTTGGCAGCACGTTCAATCTCGTCGTAGATGAACTGGTCACCGAAATTGATTAGTTTGGCATCGATGGCTGTGTTGCCATAATAAATCTTCTTTATGCCACTCCAATAGATGGCGCTCAGGCACATCGGACATGGTTCGCACGAAGTATAGATGACGCACCCATCAAGATTGAAAGACTTCACTTTCTGACAAGCATTTCGAATGGCCGACACCTCGGCATGTGCTGTCGGATCGTTGTTGGCCGTTACGCGGTTCACGCCAGTGGCTACCAGTTCTCCATCCTTTACAATCGCGGCACCAAAGGGGCCACCACCGTTCTTGACATTCTCGATCGAAGCATCGATGGCGATACGCATGAACTTCTTGTCCTCCTCGGTAATCTCAAGGCTCTGCACGATGGCAAGGCTCTCAATCCTGACATCGTGGAATTCTGCATGGATGTTCTTGCGTCCATTCATGAATTCCTTCTCAATCAAAAAAGCTGCACCTGCCACCTCGGCTCCGGCCATCTGGCAGAGTTTCATCGCAGCGATGGCCGAATTGCCCGACGAGAGGAAGTCATCGATGAAGAGTACCACATCATCCTTGCCCAGATATTCCTTGCTGACCACAAGCTCATAGTTCTTCGATTTAGTGAATGAGCGGCAGGGGATATTGTAGCAATCCTCCATCGTATTGGGCTTGCCTTTCTTGATATAAACCACAGGCAGACCCATAACGAAACCTGTCATCAAGGCAGGAGCTATGCCGCTTGCCTCCACAGTGACAATCTTGTTGATGCGTGGTTCGTCCTTGAAGAGACGGGCCACTTCATGTCCCACCTCCATCATAAACCGCGTGTCAACCTGATGATTGACGAAACTATCAACCTTAAGGATTCCTCCGGGCAGGAAATGCCCATCACGATAGATTCTTTCTTCCAGTGCTTCCACAATAAATATATTTTTAGGTTATCTGGGCACAAAGATACACAAATAATGCATTTCTCCCAAATTTTTCGCCAAAATTCTTGCATTATTCGTCAAAAAACCTTATATTTGCAGCGCCATTAAAGGCTTATTTGTAAATTGTTTATTATTAACTATTAATTGAATATACTATGGAAAAGACATTAGGCAAACTCATCGGTTCGTATATGACCGAAAACATCCCGTTGATGACCAAGATTGCCATCCGGCTCGGACTGGCCCAGCATCGTCTGGCCCGCTACTACGTCCAGGAACTCCGTGTACATGAAGACGGCATCTACCTGCTTTCACGACATGGAGAGAAGAAGAACAAGATGTACCGTTGGAAAGACATCCGCCGCGTGTGGTTCGAACGCTTTGAGACCGCCAAGGACAACAAAGGCGAATTCAGTTTCCGCATCGACATCATCGCCCCCAACCTCGATGTCATCTTCAGCATGACACAAAACGGTTGTACCCCCGAAAGCCAGGACTACCAGCTTATGTCGAAAGTCTACGAACTATGGCACAAGGAAACCTGGCGTCACTATCACGTCGTGGCAGCCATCATCCACGTGGTCAAACCCGGCGAACCCAATATTCTTTCGAAGAACACGCGTTTCCTCTGCACGCAAAAGGATCAGACACGCCACCATTACACCAGCTTCCACTGGGAATTCCCGGGCGGCAAGGTAGAGAAAGGCGAAAACGAGCAGGAGGCACTGGCTCGCGAACTGAAGGAGGAACTGGATTACGAAGCCACCATCGACCGTCATTTCATCACCGTCAACCACGACTACCCCGACTTCTCACTCACCCTGTCGTGCTACCTTTGCTCCGGAAAGAGCGAGAAATTCACGCGTCGCGAACATCGTGACCATCGCTGGCTCACCCCCGAAGAAATGAAGGGTCTCGAATGGTGCGATGCCGATGCCGAGGTAATTGAGAAGCTGAATCAGTTATAAAAGATTCTAAGGGATTTTTAGGGATTCTAAGGGTTTTTAAGGGACGTCACATTCGCCAGATCGAAGCGGGTCCCAATAAACATTCGTCCCTTAAATTCCCTAAATATCCCTTAATATCCCTTAGACTCCCTTAGTCTTATACTTCTCCCAAACCGGTGAGCCGAAGAAGGTGACGAAGAACTTGGTCAATCCTGTTCCGACGCCCTTGCTTCCTTGAATCACCACTTCGGGCAAATTCTTCATCGAATCCACTACGGCCTGGCGCTTCACATTGCGTCGGGCCGTGCTGTCGTGCATAGCAGCTGCACCCTCCATAAGATAAGTGCGAGCCACATAGCCGATACGCAGCGTCATCAAGGCATTTACCGCACCATCGATGGCTGGTCCAGCGATGATGCCAGGGATCTTGAAGTTGCGGAGGATAGCACCCAACGAGAAGCCCGACTCAGCTTCGGGGTCGATGTCGCTGGCATCGACCACCACATCCGAACCATCGACTGCCACATCGGCACCATCTACCGTGACTTCGGTACCATCAGCCACTTCTCCCACATTCACATCGGCTCCATCTACACCGCCTGCAAAGAGCGAGAAGGGTTTGATGTCGCCCACTCCATGCAAAGCCTCCGACACGCACCACGAAAGAACGGCCGTGATGAGAATGCGCCAATAGAGTCGCATCAACTGGGGATAGGTGGGACGATATCCTGTGGCCAGAATCAGTTCCTTCACCATCGTATAGTCGAGCACAAGGCACGACAAAGTATCCACCTTGCTGCTCGGCGAAACAGCCGTTACCATGAACACTGTCTGTGCCCATTGCCTCACCAGCGGGTCGATGCCTCGTACACCCAAGGCAGCATCGCCATGCAATCGCAACTGTACCTCACGATCGATCACCACACGCAGGTTCTGCTCATCGTGCCATTGCTGCACGTCGTTGCGCAGTTGCAGCTGATGATCCACACGCATCTTTTCGTCCGAGATGTAGTTGCAGTTCTCAGCCAGGCGAGCGCCGAACTTCTTCAACTCCACCACATTGTTCACACCCTCATGGTTCAGACTCGGCAATTCGGGCGTGCGATGCAACTTGACGATAGGACGTATCACGAGCCAGCAGAACGCCAGCAGGATGAGTGCATAGAACGCATATTCCATCCACCACAAGTGCGTGACTCTCGACAACTTCTCGCCGATGGTAATCACGTCACCGATGAACATCAGCACGATGATGCCCAGGATGATTGCCAGAGTAATGATGATGTTTCGCTTCATAATTAGTAGTCGTTCGTTTTTTCGGGAGTTATTGGGAGTTAGCGGGAGTTAACAGGAGTTAGCGGACGGCACCTTCGTCTTGAAGAAATAAGGGACCTTATTATTTACGTAAATTGTATTCCTTCTAACTTTGTCTTGAGTGTTTTGAGCGCCGTGATGCGGGCATCCACCTGATCAAAATCGGTAATGATGCTGGCGAGCACTTCGCTTCGTTTCTCTTCCAACAACTTCGCATAGGCCTCGCTACGCTTGCGAATGATGTCCTGGATGCATTGTTCCACCTCCTCTTGAACGCGAGGCAAGATCGTCGTCTGCAGGCAGCCGCCACGATAGACACCTGGCTCCGAAGGCTGTGTCACGCCAATGACAGTCATCTTGGCATCGTTCATCATGCTGCGCATACGTTCATAGTTATAGCGATCGATGAGGTAGGTGTCGCCAATCTTCTGCTCCACGTCATACGCCTTCAAAACCACACTCATATCGATGGGCTTCAGTACCTCGTCCTTGAAACCTGTCAATGGTTTGATCTGGATACCGCCCACACGATCCAATGCATTGCGAATCTCCAGATATCTGCTCTCGGTCATGGCATTGATCTTGGCCAGATAGTTCGACATCGAAACGTGGTTATCGACATAGGTCTTCACAGTCTGCGCAAACATGCCCAACATCGAAGTGACGATGCCTCGAGCCGTAGCGCCATTGTATTTGGTGCCCATGGTCAGTTGCTGGCTCATTGTCACGTTGGCAATGCCATCGAGGCTGCTGGCCAAATCGTCGGCAGTGAAATGCAGGGGGAAGGCTGCTCGCGAATAGACGAGTTGATGGTCTTCGCGAATAGCATCAAGTTCCTGTTCGGCGCTGTGGTATCTTCCTCGAGCGGTTTCGAACTTCGTCAATTGCTCATCGATCATCTTGCATAGCAGTTCCTTCTCGTATCGGATACGACCCAGGCAGTTGTTCAATCGGGTGGTATGCTGGCTGCTGATGACGTGCTGGTAGAGTTCCTTCTCTATCGCACCGAAGGATGCTGTGGCAGCCTCCAGTTCGGAACGATATTCTGGAAGGACTTCCTTTCCATAGGCCTCCTCTCGATTGTCTGCCACCTTGCCGAGGTTGATTGAGAAACAGTTGGCATCGGGCAGGTTGAAGCCTCGTTGGCGAATGATCTCCTTGGCCTTTTCCATCTGGCCTCGGATAGCCCGCTGCTGTTCCTCCTGTGTGCGCCAAAAGGCCGACTCAAAGTAATTATGAATCAGGCATACTGGTGCCGAGCCATTACCCTCACGCAGAATGTCGAAGAAGTCGCTCGAAATCTTCGAAATGGCCGAATTGGAACTTTGAATGAAGATGACCAGGTCGGCACGATGGGTGATGATGGGATAAGCCTTGTCTTCGAGGTTGGCATTCAAGCCATCGAAGCCCGGCATATCTACCAGAAATATATCCTGACCCAGAAAGTCGCCGCCCGGTGCCGTGATGCTGGTCAGTACGTTATCGGTCGTGACACGAACCACTTTGTTATCTATCGGCTGCTCGACGTGTTCGGTGAGGTTTTCCTCGTTGAGCGGATAGTGGCGCACCTCAAGACCCGAAAGGTCGGCATAACTCAGGCCCTTGATGTAGTCGATGATGGCCTCTACATGGTCTGCTTTCGAAGCTTCGGGGTCGAGCTCGGTCTGACGAAAAGTGGTGATGCTGCACTCCTCCCCTGCCTTGCATTGTGAGATGACCGAAGGACGCACCGTACATTCGAGGAAGTGGGTAGGGCTGACGTGAGCATGGGCGAGGGCATTGACGAAAGTGGATTTGCCCGACTTCACGGGTCCTACCACAATCACCACAAAGGCCTTGCTGTGCACTTCCTCTGCACGATTCAGCAGAAGATGCATCTGTGCATCAAGTTCGGCATTCCATGCAATATCGGTATCGTGGGCAATCGTTTTCAGTCGGTCGCTCACCCTCGCTGCCGTCTTTTCGAGCAGCTCCAGACTTGTATTCGGGATATTTGCCATGCTATTGGATAAAAAGTTTTTCCTTTCTCTGCATTTTGACCTTTCTATTCCCCAAAGGTTTATCGGGGTAAAAACATTGTCAATGGCGCAAAGATAACCCATTTTTATCATTCGAACAACTTTTTTCAAAATTTTTTCGCTTTTTCTTGCAACATCTCACTTTTTCCTGCTACATATAGTTGAAAAGCGAAAGAAATCGACTAACGACAAATCAACAAATAACAATTATCCAACAATTAAAAAACTCAAGTAAAATGAAAACTCGCGTATTCAACCTCATCATCCTCGACGAGAGCGGTTCAATGAGCTGCATCGAACGTCAGGCCCTCACTGGTGTAAACGAAACCCTCCAGACCATCCGTCGTGCACAGGAGAAGTATCCCGAACAGGAGCAGTATGTCACCTTCGTGCCTTTCCAGACGGGTTCCATCAAGTTCGTCCGCGACTGCGAACCCATCGCCAACGTCAAGGACCTGGAGCCCAAGGATTACAATCCCGGCACCTGCACCCCACTCTACGATGCCATCGGTCTCTCGGTCAATCATCTGAAGAAGAATGTCGCCGAAACCGACTCCGTGCTCGTCACCATCATCACCGACGGCTACGAGAACGACTCGCATGAGTTCTCAAGCCGCGACATCAGTCGCATCGTCGAAGAAATGAAGTCCAAAGGCTGGCTCTTCACCTACATCGGAGCCAATCAGGATGCCATCGAAGTGGCCAAGACCATGAACATCAAGAATGCCATGAACTTTGTTCAGGACGAAGCAGGCACCCGTGAGATGTTCGCAAAGGAACGCCGTTCGCGTGGTCGTTTCATGGAGGCTTTGCACAACATAAGCTATTACTGTGCCCCTTCGTCGCCAGCAGCGCAGGAACAGCGCCGCAATCTGGCTGACTCGGACAACTTCTTCGCCGATGATGACGACAAGGCGTAAAGGACTTGGTTGATAACCAGGAATGGAGAAATGATAACGGGAGCACCCAATTGGGCGACTCCCGTTATTTTTGTCAAACTGAAAGGAACGACATGAAGTTGTCGACAAAGGTCTCGACGAAGGTCTTCTTGCGCAGCTGGGGTCGTTTCTCCGAAGCATAAGAAGACTTTTTGCTTGGCTTGAGCTTTTCGAAAATTCTTCCCAAAGAAGGACCTGCAGAAGGACCTCTCGAGTTCCCAAACGATTCCGTTTCGGAAAAAATGCTTGCCTTGAGATCTTCCGACATATCGAAATCCATATCCAGGCTCGATTCTGATGGTGCAATAGAGTAGCTGATGTGCTCTTCTTCCTTCCTCAATCTTGCCTCCAGCATATCGGCATACTGCGGTAACTGGCGTTCGGCACCCGTCATCAGACTATCGACAATCGAATCGAGAGTCCTTTCATCAATGTTGCAGATACGATCGACGAGCAGGAGGCTGTTCGCATCCAGCTTGGCAAAGTCCTCCTTCTTCATCTCTGTCATCAGTCGCTGCACCTCCTTGCAGCATCGACTGGACTTCGAACGATAGGCCGCATAATTCATACCCAGCGCCTGAGCTGTCTCCTCATCGCTGAGCTCCTCACGACGATTGAACGACTTGGTCACCTTCTTCTTCATGCTTCGGAAGAAGATATACCGATTCAGCACAGGCTCAAACTGGTTGAACCACGCCAAGCTGAAGGCGATGCGCGTCAGCTCAATCTGCGGGTCTTTGAGGTGCTGGTACTTCTGTTCCAGCAGATAGGCAGGCAAAGCCTTGGTAAGTTTCTCCAAAGCACGCCGTTCGTTGCTGATGAACTGCCGAAAGCATTTCTGCATCCATGAATCTATCCGTGTATTGTCAGTAATGGTCTTTAGATAATGGAACTGCGTGGGACCAGTCACGTAGTCGGGGTGACCCTCATAGAGATAGATGAAGAAATCGCCGAGGTAATCGTCGAACGTCTTGAACGCGTCGAAAGTCACATCCTTGCTAAGTTGCAGATAGCACATCTGAAGGTTCTCTTGAAAGCGCACCGAAAGCATGTACCACAATGCCACCGAGCTCTCTTCGTTGCAAAGCAGGATCAACGAGAGCAACTGCGCTGGAGTCATACCCTCGTAGCGCATCATCTGCTTTGGTAATATGGTTAGATTCTTCGTTTTCATTGAACTATAATTAATGGGAGTTATCAGGAGTTAATGGGAGTTAACGGACGATACCTTCACCTGGAAGTATTTCGTTCGAGCCGACAACTAATTGTTAATTGTTAACTGTTAATTTAATTGTTAATTGTTAACTGTTAATTGTTAATTCTAAGCCTCCTCTCCCTTGTGTTTGTTCTTTCTCGTGTAGATTTTTTTCGAGCGATGGGCCTTGTCCTTTGCATGGAAGCCAGGGCCCAGCATCTGCTGCTCGGCTTCGCGATTGGCCTTCTTCATAGCCTTCACGAAGTCGTCGATGGTGATGCGTGACTTGCTTTTTCTAATACGTTTCATGATGTCTCCTATTCGTTTGAACTTTAATTTATGTGTAAATGTGGCCGCAAAGATACTTCTTTTTTTCCACATCTCCAAATTTCTTCCTGTTTTTTTGTGTGTTTTTCGAAAAAGAACAACCACTTCTGCTCAAAATGAATCATGTCCCCCAAGAAACCCTGGAGGACATGGCTAAATTCAATCAATTTCTTTAACGATGATGCTTGGGATGCAGCTTCTTGTCGATCTTGAGATCCTGGCGCAAATCCTTGACGACCTGCTTGGGCAGCCAGGTGTGGGTTTCGCGCTTGCCACCGGCATAAAGGAACATCAACTGCTTACCACCCAATGTCTTCTTCTTCACGATGCAGGTGGAAGTGGTTGCATCGCCGAGACGATCGCCCCTTCCAGCTTCACGGCTCTTATACTCTACCGTGGTCTCCACATCCTTGTCGTAAAGGTCAAGCATACTGCTGAGCGTGGCGTAGGCTTCGTCGTAGGTACCACCGAGACAGATGCAGGTCTCCCTGATGTCATCGAATGAGGCATCGGTGATGTCATCGCGAATGAGGCCAAGGATATGTGTCACCCGTCCGAGGCTGAGATAATAGCCGAAGGACTCTTCATCGTCCATATAGGTAAAGAGGGAATACTCAGCATGATCTCGCTCCGAATCACCGATTTCCATACGCATACCTGTAACAGCCTTTCCGGCCTGTGCACTCATTGTAACCATTATGGCGGCTACTGCCATCAAGAACATCTTTTTCATATCTTTATACTATTTTTAAGTTTTTATTTTGTTTTTCTGGTGCAAAGATAGGGGGATTGCCCGGGGCACACAAGTTTTTCGGCTTCAATTATGTCATATAGTAGCGACAGGCCAACGAATAAGCGACAATAATGGAGAGCAGGCTTGATTTTTGTCGTGTCACACGATGAATTTGCCCATTCTTCAGCAAAATATTTGGGCAAAAATGCACAATCAAATCAAAAAATCCTTATCTTTGCGCCCTCATTAATACTAAATCCCAATAAAAAAGCAAATCATGCAGGTTGGCGAATGCTACGTAAATCGGTTTGACCCCTCGAAGGCCTACAAGGTGATGGCCATCGATGGGACGAAGTTGCATGCCGAACAGTGCTTCTGCCGTCCCGATGGCATGGAAGTGAGCGGCTTCTCGTCATCGATGGCCTATCGTTTGAAGGATCCGCAGATACGTCCCGAGACCTACGAGCGCATCAAGCGGCAGATAAGTGAAAGTCTGCGACTTTGCGTCAGGCTGGTACGCGAAGCAGAAACATCTCCCCTATTGCCCTCGTTCGATGGCTTTGGCCAATGGGAAGCCACCCCGCAGCCCGACGACTACATCGTGGCCTATTACGACGAGGTGACCACCCTCTTCCACGTCTCAAGCTGCAACGGCAACAAGGTATCGGGCGAATATTTCCAGATTGATCCCACCTATGTGGAGCATGACAAGGCACGTGCCTTCGACCTTCCCGACCGCGTGATGCTGGTCAGCGAAACACTCTTCGCCAAGATTCCGAAAGTGATGCAGATGACCGAAGCGACAGTCCGTGCATTCATCAAAGGCGACGTTCAACAATTTGGCAATAGACAACTTTAAATGCTGATTGTCCAGTCAATAGCCATTTTCTGGACGTTCAGCATCATTTTTTGTGTCAAAATTTGGCAACATGAAAAATATTTTGTATCTTTGCCGCGATTTTTAAAGTAAAAATAAAATGATCAACAGACTACTTATACGTATCAAGACCGTACAACTCGTCTATGCATGCCTGCAGAGCGAGGAGCCGCGCATCTTTGCTGATGGAAAGCTCCGCGAGTCGCTCGAGGCATCACAGAAACTCTACAATTACCTGCTTGCCCTCATCGTCAAGGTTACCGACTATCGCCGCCAGCAGATCCTTGCTGCCAAGAGCAAATACATGCCCACACGCGAGGAACTCAACCCCAACACCCGCTTCGTTGACAACAAACTGGCGCTGATGATTGCCGAAAAGAGCGAGGCAGTGGAATACTGCGAGCGCGAAGGACTCACCAGCGACTTCGACACCGAACTCTACCGCACCATCCTCGAAGCCATCGAGCAGAGCGAGATCTTCGCTCAGTATATGTCCCAGCGCGAGGCTCCGACCTTCGAACAGGACAAGGAGCTGTGGCTGGAAATCCTCACCACCATCTTCCCACAGTGCGAGAAGCTCGACGAGGTGCTCGAGGAGCGCGACATCTACTGGAACGATGACCTGACCACCGTGCTCAAGGCATTGACGCAGATGATCAAGAACCTCAAGCCTGCAAAAGAGATGATTCCTGCCGGCAAACTCTTCCAGAAACAGGAAGACGAGCAGTTTGCCCTCGACCTCTTCCACTACTCCCTTGACGAATACTACGACAACGTGAAGCTCATCGATGCCATCACTCCCAACTGGGAGGCCGAACGCATCGCCATGATGGACAAGGTGATCATCTCGTGTGCCCTTTCGGAGATTCGTCATTTCCCCGACATTGCCATCGCCGTCTCGATGAACGAATACATCGAACTGGCCAAGCACTACTGTTCGGCCAAGTCGGCAAGTTTCGCCAATGGCGTCATCGATAAGATTGCCACCCAGTGGCGCGCCGACCATGTGATCTTCAAGAAATGAAATAACCAATAACAAACAAACAATATGCTTAACACCATTTTACTTCAGGCCGCAGCAGGCGGCAGCCCCTACAGCTCGTTGATTTTCATCGTACTGATCATCGCCGTGTTCTATTTCTTCATGATCCGTCCCCAGCAGCAACAGCAGAAGAAGTTGCGTGAGGAGCGCAACAACATGCAGAAGGGCGACTCTGTAATCACCAGCGGCGGCCTCTATGGCAAGATCGTGGGTATTAAGATGGGTCCACAGAACAAGAAAGGCATAGCCGAGGTCGAGAGCTTCATCATCAGCCTCAAGCCCGACAATGCCGTCACAGTCCAGGTCAGCAAGGAGTGCGTCTTCAAGGACCTCAACGACGTAACTGCTGCTCAGCCAAAATAATATGGCTCCTTCAAGGCACGATAGCGACAACGAAACACGTCAGTCGAAGTTCATCAGGAAAGCCAACATCTTCATCCGTCGAATGCGACGTGGTGAGGTGGGGACCTTCCTGGTCTTTGTTGCTATAGCCTTCTTCTTCTGGACCGTCCAGACTGCGCGTGAAGTATCGGCCTCCGACTTCACCGTGAAGTTTATTGTCGAGGACCAGCCTCAGGACATGGTGTTCACCACCCACGTGCCCCAGGAACTCAAGGTGACCATCTCCGACACCAATTCCCGACTCTCGAACTACGGTTTGAACAACCGTCTGGATTCGCTCAGCGTCAACTTCGAGCGATATGCCGACGTGTTGGGCAACTTCCGCATTTCGGCAGCCGAATTGCAGTCATTGCTGATGGCAGGCCTCGAAAGCAGCACCCGCATCGTAGCCGTCACACCTTCGCTCATCGATGCACGTTTTGCACAGACCGAGGGGCGCAAGTTTCCAGTCAAGCTAAGCGGTTCATATACCGTGGCCGACAACCATCGAATGCGTCCCCCACAGGTCAAGCCCGATTCGATTGTCATCAATGCCCCAGCTGCCGTGCTCGACACGATGCAGTGGGTCTATGCCGTGATCGAAGGCAGGCAGAACCTGACCGACACCCTCGAAGAGACGCTTTCCCTCGAACTGCCCCTTGGCGTGAAGGCAACCCCTTCGAAGGTGAAGGTGACAATTCCTGTAGCCCAATATGTCGAGAAGATGTTCAGGCAAGTCGAGGTCCAGGTAATCAACGAACCGAGCAACCGGCATCTCGTCATCTTCCCCTACTCAGTTGGCCTGACATGCCTCGTTGACTTCGAGCATTATCGCGACATCACACCCGAGAACTTCCTCGTCTCAGTCAATTACGACAGTCTGCAGAGTCAGGAGCGTCAGGGCAAACTGCCCATTGCCGTGCGTTACGTAGGTCCGCCCGAAGTAGTGACCAATGTGCAGATCTCCCCTCAAATCGCCGAATACGTCATTGAGAAAAGATGAGCGCTAAACTCATTGCCATAACGGGCGGGATAGGCTCGGGCAAGTCGGTAGTTTCACAGCTGCTGCGCATCATGGGCTACACGGTCTATGACTGTGACGAGCGTGCCAAATGGGTTATGACGCACGACGAGCAGCTGCGCAGCGAGCTTTGCCAGCTCTTCGGCCCCGACACCTATCTTCACTCCACCGACGGATCCTGGCAACTCAACAGGCCTTATCTGTCGGACATCATCTTTGCGAGCCCCGAAGCCCTGAACAGGATGAATTCATGCGTCCATCCTGCGGTATGGCGTGACATACAGACCCAGCTTATGGCCGAAACGAAAGAACTTTTCTTCTTCGAGTCGGCCATCCTTTATGAATCCGGATTCGACCGACTGTCCTCCCCCGACGAAGTGTGGGCCGTCAGCGCACCTCTTGAACTACGCATTCATCGAGCCATGCAGCGCGACAATGCCTCCCGCGAGAAGATCCTGAGCCGCATCGACTCTCAGATGCCTCAGGACGAAAAGGACCGACGTGCCGACCATACGATAATCAACGATGACTCTTTTTCGCTAATCAAACAAGTGCGTGAACTCTTAGGATAATTTATAAAATATGAATATGAAAAGAATCTTTTCGCTCACATTTCTGCTGCTGACCATCAGCACTATGCTTTCGGCACAAATTGTCGATCCTGTGAAATGGACTCACAAGAGCCAAGTCAAAGGGCAGGAACTTACCGTGTCTTTTACGGCCAACATCGACCCGACGTTCCATCTGTATGCGATGGACATCCCCGAAGGAGGTCCCCAGAAGACAGAGTTCACGTTCGAGACACTCGATGGTCTGAAAGTCAAGGGTCCCACCAAGGTTTCCAACGGCAAACTGATCAAGACACACGACCAGGCTTTCGATATGGATCTGTCGTTCTACGAGAACACAGTCACCTTCGAACAGCGGTTCAAGATCACCGGCTCTCCTTATAAGCTCGAAGGCTTCGTATTCTTCATGTCGTGCAACGACGGCATGTGTACGCCTCCTACCCGCTACGAGTTCACCATCACAGGCGAGGCCGACATTGCTGCCAAGGAAGATACTCCTGCCGATGCTGCAACGACGCCCGCTGCTCCTGCTGCGACAGCCGATAGCGAAACTCCTGCCGACCCTGCTGCTACCGTTGACTCCCTGGCAGCTGCTGCTCCTGCACCAGTCAGCGCCGAAGGACTTTGGACACCCGTCATCGACCAACTCGAAGCCTTCTCCAACGGAGCCACCAAGGGTGATGATTCCGGACGTGCCCACTCGTGGTGGTACATCCTCATCGCAGGTTTCATTGCCGGCCTTGTTGCCCTCATCACTCCTTGCGTATGGCCCATGATCCCGATGACCGTGAGCTTCTTCCTCAAGCGCACCAAGGATCGCAACAAGTCGATCAAGGATGCTGTGACCTACGGCATCTCCATCATCGTCATCTATGTGGGTCTCGGACTGCTCATCACCGTCATCTTCGGAGCATCTGCCCTCAATAGTTTGGCCACCAATGCGGTGTTCAACATCATATTCTTCCTCCTCCTGGTAGTCTTCGCGCTCTCCTTCTTTGGTGCTTTCGAGCTCACCCTCCCCGAGTCATGGACCACCAAGCTCGATGCGAAAGCCGATGCCACCACTGGCCTGCTCTCCATCTTCTTCATGGCATTCACCCTCTGCCTCGTTTCGTTCAGCTGCACCGGTCCCATCATCGGCACGCTGCTCGTCGAGGCTGCCACCTCCGGCTCGATGCTCTATCCTGCCATCGGTATGTTCGGCTTTGCACTCGCCTTGAGTCTGCCGTTCACGCTGTTTGCCATGTTCCCCTCCATGCTCCAGTCGATGCCCTCGTCGGGCGGTTGGCTCAACATGGTAAAGGTTGTCCTCGGTTTCTGCGAATTGGCTTTGGCCCTCAAGTTCCTCTCGGTGGCCGACCTTGCCTATGGTTGGCGCATCCTCGATCGTGAGACCTTCCTCTGCCTCTGGATTGTCATCTTCGCCCTTTGCGGTATGTATCTGCTTGGCTGGATTCGTCTGCCTCACGACGACGATCCCGACCCATCGGAGCGCGTCTCTGTCACCCAGTTGATGCTCGCGCTGGTCTGCTTCTCGTTCTCGATGTACATGGTTCCCGGTCTCTGGGGTGCTCCCTGCAAAGCCATTTCGGCTTTCGCGCCACCTATGTCCACCCAGGATTTCAAGCTTGGCGAGGATGCCATCGTCACCTACCACAGTTATGAGGAAGGCATGGAAGCAGCTCAACGTGCCGGCAAGCCCGTGCTCGTCGATTTCAGTGGCTTCGGCTGCGTCAACTGCCGCAAGATGGAGGCTGCCGTCTGGACCGATCCTCAGGTGAAGAACATCATCGACAACGACTACATCCTCATCGAACTGATGGTGGACGACAAGACGGCATTGCCCGAAATTGAGGTTGTCCAGGAAAACGGCAAGGACGTGAAACTGCGCACCATTGGCGACAAGTGGAGCTACCTGCAGCGCTATAAGTTCGGTGCCAATGCCCAGCCCTTCTACGTGCTGCTCGACGGCAAGGGCAACCCGCTCAACGGCAGTTACAGCTACGACGAGGATATCGATGCCTACGTCAACTTCCTGAAGACTGGACTCAACAATTATAAGTAACCATTTATCTATCACGATAAGTAACTATTCAGAATTAACAATACATATTTTTTTTAACACGAATTATCGCGAATTAACGTAAATTTTTCAGCATATATCTATATATTAACCAATTTACAAAATAGTAATTCATGTAAAATTCATGATAATTCGCGTTAAGAAAAGCCACATATAATTATCGTTAATTTTGGTTACATACTTATAAAAATACTATGTTAGAAAAACAAGAACGCGAGCAAATCATTGCCTTAATCAATCGCGAAGTAGTGCCAGCCATCGGCTGTACCGAACCGATGGCCGTGTCGCTATGTGTTGCCAAAGCCGCCGAGGCTCTCGGTGTGCGCCCTGCTCGTATCGATGTTCTGCTGAGCAGCAACATCCTGAAGAATGCCATGGGTGTTGGCATACCCGGCACGGGAATGGTGGGTCTGCCCATCGCCATAGCCCTTGGTGCCCTGATAGGACGAAGCGAATATGAACTCGAGGTGCTGCGCGATGTTACTCCCGATGCCGTAGAGCAGGGACGCCAGTACATGAGCGAGAAACGCATCAGCATCGGATTGAAGAAGGACAACTGTCCCGACAAACTGTATATCGAGGCGCTTTGCTTCGCCGAGAATGGTGATTCATCAAGAGCCATCATCGAGCACGACCACAATCACTTCGTCTATGTATCGAGGACCACCGATGGCCGGGAGACGATCCTGCTCAACACGCCCCAATCGCACGTCCTTGACGAAGAAACCGATGATCACGAGTTGTCCCTTCGCAAGGTCTATGAATTCGCCACCACCTCCCCTCTTGAAGAGCTTGAGTTCATCAACGAGGCACGTCGCCTCAACGAGAATGCAGCCAGGATTTCGCTCCGAGGCAACTATGGTCACGAACTCGGCAAGACGTTGAGCCGACCGCTGGGCCGCGGCATCATGGGCGAGTCCATCTTCAGCCATATCCTGTCAGAAACCTCTTCGGCCTGCGATGCACGTATGGCCGGAGCCATGATTCCCGTGATGAGCAATTCGGGCAGCGGCAACCAGGGCATCGCTGCCACCTTGCCCGTGGTCGTCTTTGGCAAGGAGAACCACAACACCGAAGAGGAAATCACCCGCGCCCTCATCCTGAGCCACCTCACCGCCATCTACATCAAGCAGAGCCTCGGCAAACTCTCTGCCCTCTGCGGCTGCGTCGTGGCTGCTACAGGCTCCAGCTGTGGCATCACCTATCTGATGGGCGGCTCCTACGACCAGGTTGCCTATTCGGTCAAGAACATGATAGCCAACCTCGCCGGTATGGTTTGCGATGGTGCCAAACCTTCGTGTGCGCTGAAGGTTTCGTCGGGCGTTTCCACTGCCGTACTCAGCGCTATGCTTGCCATTCAGAACCGTTACGTCACCAACGTCGAAGGCATCATCGAGGACGATGTCGATCGTTGCATCCACAACCTCACCCGCATCGGCGCATATGGTATGAATGAGACTGACGAAATGGTCCTCGACATAATGACACATAAACCCTCTTAACCCTATGAAATGCCTAATCATCGGCAGCGGCCCCGCAGGATATACGGCCGCCATTTACGCCTCACGTTCTGGCCTGGAGCCAGTGGTTTACGAAGGCCCTATCAGCGGTGGACAATTGACTCAGACCACCGAAGTCGATAACTTCCCCGGCTATCCCGATGGAACAACCGGCCCCGAAATGATGGAAGACTTGCGCCGCCAGGCCGAGCGCCTGGGGGCCGACATCCGATACGGCATTGTCGATCGTGTCGATTTCTGCACCGATGGCAGCCGTCCCCACCTCGTTCATATCGACGATGGCACCGAACTCGAAGCTGAGACCATCATCATCGCAACAGGTGCTTCGGCCAAATACCTTGGATTGGCCGACGAAGAGAAGTATGCAGGTATGGGTGTGTCGGCTTGTGCCACGTGTGACGGATTCTTCTATCGCAAGAAGGTCGTTGCCGTTGTAGGCGGAGGTGACACGGCTTGCGAAGAGGCACAGTACCTGTCGAATCTCGCTCGGAAAGTCTATCTCATCGTGCGTCGCAACGTGTTGCGCGCCAGCGAGGCTATGCAGCAGAAGGTGAAGGAGCGCGACAACATCGAGATCCTATGGGAGACACAAACCGTGGGTCTCTATGGTGAAGATGGCGTTGAAGGCGCTCACCTCGTCAAGGGCAAGGGTACCGACCATGAGGAGTTCTACGACCTGCCTATCGACGGCTTCTTCCTTGCTATCGGACATCACCCCAACACCGATGCCTTCCTACCCCGCACCGATGCCGATGGCACCCAGCATCCCGGTGTGGAAGTCGATGCACAGGGCTACATCAAGGTCAATCATCCCTACACCTCGACCAACATCCCTGGCGTCTTCGCAGCAGGCGACGTTGCCGACCCCATCTATCGTCAGGCCATCTCGGCTGCTGGCAGCGGTTGCCATGCCGCCATCGATGCCGAGCGCTATTTGAGCAAGTGATTTTCAGCACTATACGGATCCATATTACTACAAGGTATATTACATCTAATCAATCAGATAATATAATCAAGGCTTGCCTTAAAACGGGGCAAGCCTTGATTATTAAGAATATACAATTCCTCATCGAGCTCTGGAAAGACGAAACAGAGGTATGATACCTCCCAAATGATAAAAATGATTTTAATAAAAGTAATTTTTATAATTTTTTCCCAATTCCGCGATTTGTCTTTGTGAAATAACTTGACCAATTCCCACATCGAAACATAGAACCTCTGTCCTTTCTCTTCCACAGATTTGGAAATCGATTTCGCAAAAACAATTTGCACTTTTGACGTGAAAAATTTGGAGAAGTCGGAAAAAGTGCTTATATTTGCACCAGAAAATAGCGAAAAGTGTATAACCTATACACAAATCGACACTATTTTGTGTATTTTATGAGAATAGAAAGAGACATTATCAAAACATTCAAGCAGTGGAAGGACGACCCCGACAGGAAGCCCATACTGCTGAAAGGTGCGCGTCAGATTGGCAAGACGTGGGCCATGGAAACCTTTGGAAAGGAGTGCTTTGACTACTGTGTGAAATTTGATTTCGACCGTCAGGCAGAGTTGAAATCTGTGTTTGAGACCACGAAGTCGCCCGATCGCTTGGTGAAGGAATTGGCGCTATATTGCGAACAGCCCATCGTGGCGGGCAAGACGCTGATGATATTCGATGAGATCCAAGAATGCGAGGCAGCACTGAATAGTCTAAAGTACTTTTGTGAAGACGCTCCCCAATACCATATCATCGCTGCGGGTTCGTTGTTAGGGGTGGCTGTGAGACGCCACAGGATGACGGTGCCCGTGGGCAAGGTGAAGGTGATAAAGATGTTTCCGGTCACTTTCAAGGAGTTTCTTCGTGCGAGCGACCCAAGCACTTACGGGTGGATTGAAAATTTGGAGGACATCTGTCATCTGCCTACCATCATCCTGAACAAGCTTAACAGCGAATATCGTCGCTATCAGGTATCGGGTGGCATGCCTGATGCCATAGTCGCCCTACTCGACAACAAAGGTGTTGGAGCTGTAGAGTCTGCTCTTCAGGACATCCTCGACCTCTATGAATTGGATTTCGCGAAGTATGCCAATCCTCTGGAGATACCGCGCATTCATGCACTCTGGCATTCGCTACCTGCGCAACTTTCGAAGGAAAACAGGAAGTTCGTCTATAAGGTCATCAAGAGCGGTGCACGCTCGAAGGATTATGAAGATGCTCTGATGTGGCTCGAAGAGGCAGGAATGATCTACAGAGTATATGACATCAGCAAGCCCGGCATGCCTCTATCTGCATATCAGGAAACAAATGCATTCAAAGTATATGCTTGCGACTGCGGACTGCTTCGGCGTTTGGCTCATCTACCTGCCTCTGTCGTTACCGATCCCATTGCCAACTATTCGGAGTTCAAGGGAGCTATGGCTGAGAATGCGGTACTACAGTCAATCATGCCGCTGCTGGATGGTATGATACCATGCTATTGGACATCTGATCGGAAGGCAGAGGTAGAGTTTGTGATTCAGTGGGACGACAAGATAATACCCATCGAAGTAAAGGCTGCACATAGCATCAACGGGAATAGCCTTGCAGAGTACAATAAGAAATATGCTCCAAGTATTCGTATCCGATTCTCAATGCTCAATCTCCAGTACAACGGAGGTCTGTTAAGCTGTCCATCGCCTTTGGCAGGATGGTTGGACAAGTTGCTTGAATTGTGTATTGCACATCCTATAACTTGATTCAAAACCGAAAGCGCGGCATCGTATGGTGTCGCGCCTTAGACATTGTCTGCTGATAGAGGGTCAATATATGCCCGTTTTAATTCTTCCATTTCGTTCGAATTCGTGATTGTCAGCACTATACGAATCCATATTAGTACAAGGTATATTACATCTAATCAATCAGAGAATATAATCAAGGCTTGTCGCGTTTTACGACAAGCCTTGATTATTAAGGACATACATATTACATCAATCACGGGAAGAACGATATGTCTTTTCCTACCAGCAGTAGACACGTTAAAGTGTCACTCCTTTCTCGTTCTATCTGCTGAAACCGAAGGCGCGACACCAAACGATGCCGCGCCTTGGGTTTGATTATGAAAAGCCAACATGACAATTACATAGTCAACGGTCCTTAAACCGACAAGATTATCAAAATTTTTAGTACATAATTCGTCAAATGCTCACAAATAATCCTATATTTGCAAACAGTAATTTAACCGCCATTAAATTAATGAATGTTTCATTATGAAATTCTATGACAGACTGTCCGAGCTCGACATCCTACGTCGGAATTGGGCAAACACCACTAACCGTAGCATGATGACTGTCCTGACAGGTCGCAGACGCGTAGGAAAAACCTCATTGCTTACAAGAGGTGACAACAATGACCAGTCACTCCTTTATATGTATGTCTCAAAAGACAATGAGCGTGTACTCACTCGCAAATTTCAGGCAGCAGCCGAACAATCATTGGGACTACACCTATTCGGACAAACTGAGACGTTTGCACAACTATTCGAAGAACTCATGCGCTTTGGCCAGACCAATCATTTCACCTTAGTGCTTGACGAGTTCCAGAACTTCCTTAGAGTGAATCCCGCAATTCCCAGCCACATCCAAGACATTTGGGACAGATATCATGAGCGTGCACATATACATCTCATTGCTTGTGGAAGCATATACAGTATGATGCATCGATTGTTTGATAACGATGACGAACCTCTCTATGGCAGGCAAGACTGTCGAATGAATCTGCAACCATTCAAAATTAGTATATTAAAGGAAATTCTTTATGATCATAATCCATCATATTCTCCTGAAGACCTGTTATGTCTATATGCGCTAACTGGAGGCGTTGCAAAATATGTGGCATGGATCATGGATGCAGGAGCGACAACCAAGGGGCAGATGCTTCAATGGGTCACACAAAAGGGATCCCCCTATTTATCTGAAGGAACGGAACTGATTATGTCAGAATTCGGCAAAGACTACTCTAACTATCTGAGCATCCTTCAGATGATAGCCCGAGGCATGACTACACAAAGTGAAATCGACAGCGTGATTGGTAAAAATACAGGATCTTACCTCAATAACCTGGAGGAAGACTACAACTACATACATCGCCGATTGCCCATCTTCTGCAAGCCCGGTAGCCGAAACCAGCGCTGGGAGATTGAAGATTGTTTCCTTCGTTTTTGGTTCCGTTTCATTGTAAGTCATCAGTCGCTCGTTGAGATGGAACGCAATGATTTGCTTCTTGAAATTATCGAACAAGGATACACGCAGTATAGTGGCATAGTCCTCGAGCAGTATTTCCGTCAAAAATGGATGGAAGAACAGCGCGTCACCCAAGTTGGCAACTATTGGGATCGCAAGGGAGAAAACGAGATAGATTTGATAGCAATCAACGACTTGGACAAAACCGCCGTATTGGCAGAAGTCAAACGGCAGTCCCGGAAATTCGACCCCAAGCTCTTGGAAAGAAAAGCTCAAAACCTGCATCAAGAACTCGGAGGCTACACCATCCAACTACTCGGTCTCTCGTTGGATGATATGTGAAAAGTGTTCCACTGAAACTAAAGGCGCGGCATCGTATGGTGTCGCGCCTTAGACATTGTCTGCTGATAGAGGGTCAATTTATGCCCGTTTTAATTCTTCCATTTCGTTCGAATTCGTGATTTTCAGCGCTTTACGAATCAATATTGAAAACATATGACATCTCATAGCTTGAATGAAGATAATGCAATAGGCTTTCATCGTTTTGATGAAAGCTCTGATTTTCGATGAATTACGAATTAGACTTTGGCAGTCTTTAGCATTGACGTCATCTAAATTATTTTTTTCTTTTTTCTTTTTTCTTTTTTTATCAAAATTTCTGCGCGCGTATATATATTTATATATAAGTAACTAATCAAAATTAATTTATAATATTTTTAGATCTTTAAATACTAAACTCATAACAAATCCGTTATTATAATAAACGATAAAGTTATGGGTAAGATTACAAAAATTGAGTTAAGCGAAAG
>Ga0256407_10000605_pt1 | contig 82988 bp, 67 predicted proteins | sample RumenRJG_04DNA_FD_193489 | JGI IMG/M metagenome (GOLD analysis project Ga0256407, IMG submission 193489) | Bovine rumen microbial communities from Lethbridge, Alberta, Canada - RJG_04 | ecosystem: Host-associated > Mammals > Digestive system > Stomach > Rumen | place: Canada: Alberta... | reverse complement strand
ATGGCGAGCACAAGCGGCCGTGGCAGGAGGTGTATGCCACGCCGGAGGAGATCAGGGCGATGCTCGGCGAGCGGGTGATGCTGCGCTATAACGAGGTGCGGGGGCGGACGGAGATACACTGGCTGTCCGAGGGGCTGACCATCGGCGAGGACGAGCAGGGACTGCTGGCCATCTTCGGCGGCGACGGGGCGGCGACAGACGGCTATGCGAACCTCACCGACCGCGACGTCAACTCGCTGTGGCGGCTGCTCTGTCAGCAGAAGCCGGTCATCAAGCAGCACCTCGTGAACATCATCGAGTCGGACTATGTGCCGGCGTACCACCCGTTCCGCTACTACCTGGAGCACCTGCCGCCGTGGCACGAAGACCAGGACAACCACATCATGGGCCTGGCGATGACGGTGAACGTCCATGGCGACAGCGACGAGCAGCTGCTCTTCTACGAGTACCTGAAGAAGTGGCTCGTGGCGATGGTGGCGTCGTGGGTGAACCCTGCGGTGGTGAACAACGTCATGCTGGTACTCATCGGCGAGCAGGGGTCGTACAAGACCACATGGTTTGCCCACCTGCTGCCGCCACAGTTGCGCGACTACTTCTATACGAAGACCAACAGCGGGCTCATGTCGAAGGACGACCTGCTGACGCTGGCGCAGTACGGACTGGTATGCTGGGAGGAGCTGGACACCATGCAGCACAAGGAGCTGAACAAGCTGAAGGCGGCGATGACCATGCCATCGATCAACGAGCGGGCGGCGTATGCCCGCTACCATGAATGCCGGCCGCACCTGGCGTCGTTCTGCGGCACGGGCAACAACCAGCAGTTCCTGTCGGACACGACGGGAACGCGTCGCTGGCTGCCCTTCGTGGTGGACAGCATCGAGTCACCGCTGTCCGCACCCTTCGACTACGATGGCATCTACAGTCAGGCCTACACTCTCTACCAGCAGGGCTTCCGCTACTGGTTCGACAAGTCCGAGATAGAGCGTTTGCAGCGGCATAACGAGGAGTTTGAGAGCCCATGCACTGAGCGTGAGCTGGTGTTCTGGAACTTCCGTAAGCCCAACGAAGACGAACAGGGCGAGTTTATGCCTGTAGGGCTGGCCATGCAGATTGTCAGCGGACAGATATCTGCAAAGATCAGCAAGGAACAGATGGGGCATGCGTTTATCGACCTCGGTTTCGAACGCAAGACATACCATAACGTTCGGGGATATGTCGTTGTACGTCGCAGCATGGCAGAGATAGAGAGTCTGCGTAGCAGACTGGCAAAAACTGATACACATACACCTGATACACCTGTTTTCTGAAACCTTTCGCGTACCGTGCATATACGCGGTACGCGATAACTTTACAATTATTACTGTATAAGTGTATAGGTGTATTAGAAAAAAACTTATATACTTACCATCAAAAAGTACCATACTTTTCACTGAAAAATCATATACTTATGAACGAAAAACCACATACTTTTGAAAGCCGTGTAGAATCTCCGTTTATCCTCAAGAGCTATCCCAAGAGTGAGTTGGCACTGCTATACTTTCCCAACAGCACGCCGCATGTGGCGATGAACCACCTGTTGCAGTGGATCAAGAGCTGTCCACCGCTGGTCGAAGACCTGGCCCGATGTCACCAGAGCCGTTTCGCCAAATACTACTCCAAGGAATCCGTCAGAATCATCACCCACTACCTGGGCGAGCCGTAAGAAAAAAAACACCCGAAAAGAAAAAAATGAGCTTTTTGTTTGTTCTTTCAGAAAAAAGTATTATCTTTGCAACAGATTTATAAGCACCGCCATTCTTTCTTGAATGGATATGGCCGTCTGCGGACGGCTTTTTTCTTTAATTATACATCATGGAACAACGAGTGACATTCTACATAGAATGCCAACAAACTGATAAACGGTGACCGTTTCGAGGTTGTACGTGGTAAATATCTTGAAAAACAAATAGTTTGTCCAAATTGTCAATATTCCATCTCCCGACCAGAAGAAAAGAAAACAGATGTTAATATCTCTGTCCGTATGATGGCAGATAGCGTTCTTAATGCAACAGACACGATAGTCCTTGTGAGTGCCGATAGCGACCTCGTACCGCCTTTGGAATTTATTCAGAAGAACTATCCGGAAAAACGGATTAAAGTATATTTTCCACCCTCGAATTTTAGCTGTGACCTTAAAGATAACCTGCTGCATCATAGCAGCAAACCAGTAATTATGTATAAGAATGAACATCGTTTCCGTGATGCCATTATGCCGGATGTGGTTACAGACGGAGTAAAACAATACGAAGTTCCTGAGAAATGGAAACCGTCAACGATAGTACGATAAGAATTCAAGGATATATCGATAAAAAGAATCATTATACATTTCAATACCATCCCCCTATTCGGATGGTATTTTTTTATACTTTATCGCCTTGTATCGTATGGTATGTCACAGAACGTATGAATCAGGGCTGCCGAATGTCGTACCTTTGTAATGTCAAAACGAAAGCATAGTTTTTACCGCGTGAAAACATAGTTTTCAGGGCCCGAAAACATAGTTTTTACCACGTGAAAACGTAGTATTCGCGAAGACAAAATGAGCGTTAAATGAACCTTAGTATTAACAATTAAAAAAACACACAAAGTATGATTAACTACAGATTGGTACAAGACAAGAGTTCGAACCCCCGCAAGAGCGGGAAGTGGTACGCAAAGGCCGTGATTGGCCAGACGGTGTCGACCGATGAGATTGCCGACCGCATCCAGAAGAACTGCTCGATGAAGAAGTCGGACGTCGTCGCCGTGCTCTCGGAGCTGGCCGAGGTCATTGCCGACATCGTGAAGGAGAGCCAGCGTGCACAGCTGGACGGCATCGGCTGCTTCAAGGCAGGCCTGTCGAGCCGCGGAGCGGAGTCGGAGGACAAGTTCGAGGTGCAGAAGCACATCAAGAACCTGCACCTCATCTACCAGCCCGTCACCCGCAAGCTGTCGACCGGCAAGCGCGAGAAGGTGTTCCTGAGCGGCGCCAAAGTGCAGCGCTACAAGGAGTTCAGCGCCGAGGCCGAGGGCGGCGGCGAAGGTTAAACGGTGGGCCTTCGGGCCCAACGTTTAAAAGGTAAAAAAGTAAAAAAGTAAAAAGAAACTATGAAGATTAATATGGATATGAAAAAGTGGAAGGCTGTCATACAGTTCTTCATCACGGTGCTCACCGCCGTCGTCACCTCGCTGTCGACGACGTCGTGTGTACATTAAACAATAACCAATAACCAATAAACAATAAACAATAAACAGAAGGAAGCCTATGCGAAAAATTGATTTGATTGTTATCCACTGCAGCGCCACGCGCAGTGACCGTCGGTTCTCCGTCGAGGACCTCATCGCATGCCACAATGCCCGCTTCGGGTTCACCGGCTACCACTACTACATCACCCGTGACGGACAGCTGTATCAGACACGCCACGAGAATCTGCCGGGGGCACATGCCCGCCACTACAACCAGCACTCGATCGGCATCTGCTACGAGGGCGGGCTTACACCCGAAGGTGCTTACGCCGACACCCGCACGGCAGCCCAGAAGCACGCCCTGCATGCCCTGCTGCGCTCGCTAAAGGCGGACTATCCCGATGCCCGCATCCTGGGCCACCGCGACCTGCCTGGCGTCCACAAGAAGTGTCCGTGCTTCGATGCTGCCGAGGAGTATCGGGAGCTGAAGGCGTAAACAGAAATCGGGAGGGCCGTGAGGGCTCTCCCGATTTGTATGTTGTTTCTGACGCTACTTCACATATATGGTCATCGTTGATTCGTTGCCGTCGACCGTTTTAGCCGTCAGCGTTGTTGAGCCCGCACCTATCGCTTTCAGCGTCTTACCATCCTCAGAGATAGAGATTACGCCTGAGGTACCCATCTTAAAGGTCAGGTCTCTGTTAGTAGGAGCAGGAGTCGTCCACTTGCAGTATTTTTTCAGGGCAATCTCCTGATTCTTGGTAAGATTCAGCTCAGGGGTCGTAAAGTTCATCTCAGCCGTGACGGCCTGCGATGTCCACAGCATGTACTCTTCATCACTCATCGGACCATAGATATAGATGTTGTCACCAGGTCGAATGGACTTTCCAGGGAACTTTCTCCAGTAAGCCACCTGGCCTGATTTGCCCATGTCAGCATTAGCCCCGATGCCTGGATAGGTACGTGCATTGACACACATCACGATGGTGGTACCATTCTGTAAAGGTCCATGCTGTGCCGTCATAAGTAGCCTTGATGCCTTTGTCGCTTTTGTCGCCGTCAAGCAAGAAGAATATTATATCATCTTTTGCCCAGTCGGTCTTGTTGTCGGAAGGCACGTCAATACGCGTGCCGCCATTGATGATGGCATGAAGGCGTATTTTCTGACCATCGGCAGGAACAGTCTCTGCCACGCCAGCCTCTTCCTGCTGAGAACATGCTGTAAACACTAAAGTCAATGCAATCGTATTTTTCTCAACATATAATACTCTGCAAGCAGTGTGGCGTTCTAAAAAAAACGGGAGAGACTGCAAGGTCCTCCCGAATTGAATAGTGATTATCTATTGATCCAGTTTTCAAGTTTTATATTTTGGAAATTCTGGAAATGTTTTGTATTATCTGTAACGCATATAAAGTCATATGCGATAGCTGTACAACCTATGAGCAAATCAAAATTATCTTCACATGGGGTTCCTGCTAATCTCAACCGAATCTTTTCTTTGGCGGCTAGATCTATAGCATCTGACATAGGAAGGATTCTAATCTCACTTAAAAAACTATTAAGTTCCGAGGATTTATCTATACCGTCTCTTTGAATCAACAACTCTACTCCAAATTTCAACTCCAGTGCAGTAACCTCAGATATATAACAATTATCCCAACCTACATGATCAATAGCCTTGTCAACATTGTATTTTCCACGAAGATAAAACGCACATACGTTCGTATCAAGAATATACCCTTTTTCCTTCATAGCTCAACGATTTCTTGATTAAAGGTACGTTGCTCTTTCAGAAATTCTGCAAACTCTGCATCACTCATACCATCATCACCCCATATTCCATAGAATTTGCTAGCAGAGACCGATTTCTTTTTACGCTTTTGGCTTAATGACATACTAAGCATTGTTATGAGATCAATTTTTGATTTCTCATCTAAATATTTAAGGCTATTCCACCTATTTTCCAGCCTTGATCTTAACATTGTGGTAGTCATATTCCTATATACATTATGTTTTCTCGTTTGCAAAGATAAGGATAATTTTCGAATTATGCAAATAAAATTATGCTGAGAAAATTAATTTTCCCAGCATAATCCTGTCCTAACGCTCAAGTGTAGTCCTTCTTTCTGCCATTCCTCTCCCCTTGGGGAAGGGACAAGGGTGGGCTATTTAACCACTGCCTTGAGCTTTCAGCTCGAGCTCGTTCACGTTCGGAAGAGCCCGAGCAAGCTCGGCTCTTCTCTCACTTAATCACGACCTTACTGCCGTTCACGATATACAGGCCCTTCTTAGCACTGTTTACGCGCTGACCAGCCATATTGTAAATAGGACTGTTTGCTTTATCATCCAGACTGCTAACAATCTGCATGATGCCAGTGGGCGCTTCCACCTTAGTCGGCGTCTTCAGCAGATACAACTCGTTAATAACATTGCCACCAACAACATCCGTACCATAGATGGCTGGAATATCATAATAGTTTCCGTTATAGTCCTTCAAACTGATGCCCGTAATCTTCATGGCATTCCACAGACGAGCCATCTTCTCATCCTGACCATTGACAACCCACACGCCACCGTCTGCCTTTAATTTCCCAGCTTTAACCAGCACATAGTCACAATAGTCTGCCTCCGTCAGCTCGTCGATGGTAACCTCGTGCGGCTGTACATCACTTCCTGCAGTGACAGAGAGCGCATCAGCGTTAGTCCCTTCAGTACTCATGGCAAGGGGCATCTTGTTGCGACTATCCAACATCGCAATGATGGTGCCATTGACACGGTCGTTCTTCTTCAGTTGCAGAGGCTCGTTGTCCAGTATGATACAGCCTGTAGCTCCACGCACGTATGCATCGTTCTGATATACGTACAGCACCTCAGCATCTGTCAGGTTCAGAAGCATTGTAGATCCCAACTCACGCTGTTTAAAGTCTGCAATGGAGCAGACTGACATATCCTTTACCGTTATCTGACATGTCGCCTCTATATCGTTGTCACTCTGCACTCGAATGGTTGTTGTCCCTTTACTGATGCCCTTTACTACTCCGTTTTGGTCAACAGTAACTATCGCTTTATCGTCACTTAACCACATTAGCTTGTTAGCGGCATACACAGGTGTTACGACAACTTTCAGTTGTTTTGTTACGCCAATAGGTAGCTCTTCCAAGACTGCAGGTTCAATGGCCAAACCCACCACATCATAGTTACTGACGTTAAAGGTAACAATACCATTATTCATGCTGATATTACTGATTGCCCAGTCGTTGGTCGTGCCATTCCAGGTCTTCAGATTGGCTGGTGATGATTCATTGGTAAGTTCGTATACATTTTTTTTACCTGGGAAGGGGTCCGAGGCAGATGATGTTGTTTCTCCTCCTGCTCGCAACAATACGTAGTAGTTGTGCTCTGGGGTGGCATTTACCTTGTTTGACTGCCATGTTTTTTCGTCACTACGGTCTACGCGGTGTACCAGCATGCCGTCACCAGGCAGATAGGCGTCCCACTTAAACTGATTCCTCTGGCGATTCTCTAGCAGGAAGAACTCTTTCGGCTTTGGTGTATTCAGCCAATACCCTTTCTGGTTGCTGAATAAAGGTTCCAGTGTATAATTGCCTGCCTGGCTAATTATTTCCGGCTTGTCTGTGAATCCAACCAAGTAACGTTCGTAGAGTGAGTAGCCTACTGGGGTAAAGCCATTATTAAGATAACATCCTGAATCCATTAATGACCAGTCACCGGGTGTAACACTTTTACCGTTCTCTTCATAATCAGAGTCATAGAAGTCGGGCAGACCTAATACGTGGCTAAACTCATGACAGATAGTACCGATACCGTCAATAAATACACTTTGAGGATTGTTGGTGTAGCCACACAACTCAGTAGAGCTGGCATAGTCCCATAGCAATACGCCGTCTTTATAAAGATAAGGGCTTTTTCCTGTATTGTATTTCTCATCGTCAAATATCATTGAACGGTGAGGCCACCACAGGTTCTCGTCATTTCCGCTATAATTGGCACCATTTCCTGCCACGATAAAAAACACCAGGTCAACCTTTCCGTCGTTGTCGCCATCGTAGTTCTTAAAGTTGACGTCAGCATCAGCTTGATTCAGTGCATCGATGAGTATTTTCCTGCACTTGCCATTCTTCATATTAGCGTCATATTGGCTGTAGTCTACAGTGTAGGGACCAACAACATCGAACTGTGGCTGGAACTTACCTCCCGAGTTGTCTGTGAAATAGTCACGTACACTACCGGTTCTCTGATTGTTGTCATATCCCGTATAGTTCTGTTGATTCACCATGTCGTTGATAATCGTAGGATAATCTTCGCGTGAGAACTCCTTGTCATTATACTGTATCAGAACTATCAGGCCTTTAAAGTTTGAATAGTTTGTAGCACGATTCCCTTGTGCACGTCGTTGAGCTCCAATAGCCTCTACACGTCCCTTCATGTCAGCAACAGCTGGGGCCATGTCTGGAACTTGATACTTTTTTACGTTCTGCAAGAAAACCAGCTCGTTGGTCTTGCGCTCCTGAACATTGTGTGCTACCATCTGCGTAGCCTTCAGGTCACCGTTCTTCTTCTCGGCATACACATAGTACCCCTGTTGGTTCTTCACCACACTATAGCCATCCGTCGTGGTGTTAAAGTGCTGCCATTCGTCACCTTGCAACTGGATGGTCACAGTTGACCCGTCGGGCTGTGTTACTTTTACGGACTTTCTGTTGGCTGGTACTGCCATCATGCTGACAGTCAACATGGTCAGCATGCCCATTATGATTGACAATCTTTTCATTTGTTTAATATTACATTCCATATTAGTTAATGGATGCAAATGTAAGCAATTATTTTTAAATGGCCAATAATAAGGCGTAAAATTATCATAAAGTGTAAAATAATCGGGAGAGTCTTTTGACCCTCCCGATTGTAAATTATATCACGAATAAATGTCACTATTATTTATTCATGAACTTCTTGCCGTCTTTAATAATCATGCCCTTGAAGCTACTGTTAACGCGCTGACCAGCCATGTTGTAAGCAGGAGCGTCTGCGTTAAACTTAGTATCAGCCTTTACAGTATCGATACCTGTAGGTACAGCATCGATAACAGAACCGATATTGAAACGATCCAAGAAGTATGAACGATCAGTGTATGTAGCGTTGACAAGGAAGTTGGTAACAAGCTCATACTGATTATTCGTAGCATTATACACGATAACAGGATTAACTACGTTGATCGGGGCCGTTAAAGCATCCGTACCCAGCAAGAACAGTATGTATTTATTGTTGTATAAGCCGAAGATCTGACCATTGCTGAATGTATAGGTGTTTTCTGCTGTCAGGGTACCCTTGATCCATGCTTCACCATACAAACCTTGGATATACAGGTCGTTATCAACCTTAGCCATGTTAACTGTTGTACTGAACGCTGTACTATTGCTTCCTTTAGTACCTGTGAAGGTGTGAGTGGTAGTCTCAGCGCCCTCAGGCAGGCTGGTAACAGAAGGATAAACCACAGTATACCATGCAATCTCAGAAACATTGGTAGTGTTGCCGCCCTTATAGATAGCCTGCAGACCAATTTCCTTCCATGCAGCAATATCCATGTTCAGATAGACATAATCACTACCGAAATCATAGCCGCCTTCATCATCCACGAAGCCATAAGGAATCTCTGTCATGTCGTTAGTAAGCTTTGTGTACAGATCAGTGGTGAATGTCACCTCCTGAGGTTCTCCCGTTTCACCCTTACTATAGAACTTATAATAGAGCTTATCAGTCAACAAACCTTCTCCCTCGGTGTCAACAGTCTTAATAGTAAAGCCTATGAAATTGCCGGCAGGAGTAAAGTGCAAGTTCTCAAACTCAGGCTTTGCAGGCGTTGCTGCTTTATCTGCGATTTCCGTTGCACTCAGGTGAGCCATACGCTCATAAGTGTAAGAGCGATTAACCAATACAGAGTTTACCATAACTTCGTTGTCAGCAACGGAGGTCAGCACCTTCGTATCAGCATTCCAGTTAAGTTCAATATTCGGCAAGAATGAACCGCTACCAGTAATATCCCAGCTCAGCAAGATAATCTCACCATCGCTGGTCAGAGCCTGAGGAGTCTCAAATGTAATCTTGCTACCCTCTACATCACCTACAATCCAAGCATCTGGAGCTTTTGTAGAAAGGCCCTTCAGGTAAGCCTTGCTGCCCAGAATACCAAACTTAATGTTGTGTGATTGAGCAGTATAGGTTCTTTGACCACCACTTACTTTGACTGCGTCATAATCCAGAGCGTAATCAGCTGTAACGAGTTCGTCAGGAACAGTTTCTGTAGCCAGCATATCGTGGAATACGAGGTTATAACCATAATAAGCCGTTGTGGCTCCAGTCTTAGAAGGGCTAATAGAATAGAAATTCGGCTTGACCAACTCTAGGAGGGTCTCACCCTTCTTAGTTGTGCTATAACTGAATTGCAAGGAAGTAACATCGCTACCAGTTGTTGTACCAACAAAATAACGCTTAGTTTTGTCTGCCATTATACCTATGGGCTGAGGCTCGAATGTAACGATGTTGGTCTCTGTATTCAAAGTACCCTTCACCCAACCTTCTGGCATACCTGCATATACGCCCTGGATATAGATGTCATTATCTACTTTACCAATCTTTACATTCTGCAAGGTAACTTTAGCCGAACCAGTGTTCAGATAACCAGCCATGAATGCATCTTTAGTTTCCATACTAGCAGGAGGAGTGACGGGGTCATCTGACTCACCTTTGATAGCAATAGTTGATCCTGCATTATAAGAGTTCAATTGATAACGTCTGTCAGTATAAGAAGCGTTGATGACAAATTCATTTTGGAATTTGTATATTCCATTAGTATTGTCAACTACAAGGACTGGAGCCTCCACACCTGCATCTCCCACTCCGAGCAGGAATAGGCGATAATAATTTGCGTAAGTTCCTATATCTTGTCCTAATGCAAAGACATAGTTACCGTTATCATCCTTGCTACCTTTTACCCAGCTGCTTCCTGAATCGTCAGCCTCGGGGGCTAACCCCTGAATGTAAATATCATCACCATCAAGGGCTACATTCACAAATGATGAAAATTCCTTATTATCACTATCTATCCCTGTGAATACATTAGATGTAACCTTCAAACCCTCAGGCAGAGTGATAGTAGTGGGCTTCGTGATAGTATACCAAACAATGCCGGATTCGTGTCTCTCGTCACCACCGAAATAGATACTCTGGAGTCCAACCTTCGTCCAACCCGAATGTTCCATCAGCAATGCGACACCTTCTGATTTAGAGAAATTATCCGATTCCAGCGTATAAGGAATCTCAATTCTGTTATCTCCTACCAGTTCAGGATACAGTTCCTTGCTAAATGCCACCTCTGCCTGTGTACCCAGTTCATCCTCGCTGTATATTTTATAATACAACTTGTCAGCGACAATTCCTTTTCCCTCAGTGTCAACAACGGTTACATTGGTTAAAAGACGATCACCTGCAACCAAATATTGCATATTAGAAATAGACGGATTTTCTGGTGTGGCAGGCTTCTCCGCAATCTTACTAATTACAGCAGATTTTACATATTCATAAAGGGCATTTTTATTTGTACTTTCATCCCACCACTCATCAGGTAGATAAGTTATAATGATTGACGTCTGGTTAGTAAATGTATTGGATTCTGCATCATAGCTGAATTCAACAGGTATAACCGGATCACCATCGCCTAAATTTAATCCGTGGAAATATAAACTTCTAGAAGAAGAGTATTGCCCAAGCAACTGTCCTGTAGCAAAGGTAGCTATACCATTGTCAAGTGTTCCCTTAATCCAAGCCCCGGGAATATCCTCACTGATACCTTGCAAGTATACTTCATTACCATAGAAGCCAACCTTAACAATGCGGCTGAATTCTCCGCCACCAGAAAATCCAGAAACTCCTGCATAGGCATAGTCAGCGGTTTCCATGTCTGTAGGAGGTTCGACAGGCAGTGCTGACTCATCAGTCATTGTTAATGTTAGAGAAGACCAAGTATCAGAAAAACCTTCCGCATCACCTATAACATAGTAATCTCCTACTACATTGTTAAAGGTGATAAGCTCATCGTTATTGCTGATAGTAGCAGTGCAATCACCTGATTCTGTATCATTTGCATAAAAATACATGTCGGCCGCACCATCTGTGAACTTATGTTGTCCAAAATATTGGCCACCTTTAAAGGTAATAGTATTACCTTCTACAGTACCCTTGATATAAGCATCAGGAATAAAATAGCTAACTCCTTGGATATAAATCTCTGTATCACTAGCCCAAACAACTTTCACAACACGCCTAATTCCTTTGGCGCGAGAATTGTCACCGCTCAGTATATAAGGAACTACGTCACCTTCTTCAGGTGGAACTACTGCACTAGCCCTACGTGCAGCAACATTGCGAAAAGCTCCCTCTTTGGCAGTCTTAGATGCCATGCCAGAGGTTTGCATTCCCTTCATCGTCAAAGACGGAGCCTGTCTGCTGGGCTTCACGCTTGGCATGCTTAAATCATGCTTTTGTGCAAGCGAGAGTGTCGACACTAAAAGGGTCAACAACATCAAAGTAAATGTCTTGATTCTCATAATGCAAAAAATTTAGTTAATAATGTTGATAAATATATAGTATAATCATTTGTTAGCCAGTTTGAACTTCGTGGTTCCAGTCACCGACACTGCCTCCACTGGCGAAGGGAGCATATAACTCTCTGGATTCAAATTGTAAGTTCCAGCAAGGCCTTTAGCCAAATCACGTGCAGCCTTTATGACAGCAGCGCCTCGTCCATTGAGTTCATTGTCAATGTTGGGCTCTTCATCGCAGGAAATTGTCAGCTGTCCATACTTTGGCACCATTCTATTCAGTGCGACACCACCCATTTTCTTGATAGTCTTTCGGGAATTGGTGTACCATTGTACAACCAAGCCTGTTACATTGTTGGCATTTGTTGTCTTACCTATTCCTATACCAGCCAACGTATAGCTCTTGTTAGAGGCGGTTATTGCAGCAGCTAATGCATCTTTCAGCTGTTTGAGATCATCCGACAGAGATTCATCGTCCATATACCAAATGGTGGTGCGTTCAGCAATAAAACGGTCCCACGTGGCGGCCATCTTTACATTGCCATCCTCGTTGACAAGTGCCGTATTATCATCCAACAGCCTCATCTCTTGGAACTTACTACGGCCCACGCTCTGCACTTTTTCGAAACGCAATCCAGTGGGGGTAAAAACAAAAGCTACAGAGTCAGCCTTTACTGCATTTCTATAATCAAGATCGTCACAGAAGCGGAATACGCCATCATACTTGTTGACAGTTTTAGCATTGTCCATGTATAGCGTCTCTTCATCATCCATCACATAGAGAGAATGAATATCGTCGCTCCAGATCTTTTTCTTCATAGCCTCCGTATCATCAATGTATTGCGTCCAAGTTCGGTCACACTTCACCAGTCGCACCGTTGCCTGATGGCGCTGACCGATCATGATAACCTCGTTGTCATTTATCGTCAAAACACAGAAGTTGTGGTCGCCATGCATGCCTTCACCATTCTTGACAACATACGTGGGTGCGAGCCATGGGCTGACAGGGTCGCTAAACGGTGTTAGCACGTCGTTCCAAGTACTGAATTCCAACACCAAGCCATCTTCTTTCTGGAGGTTATAGGTGCTTACAGCCTCTGTATATTTATTGGCATTACCATCACGCAAGTAACGATGGTTGCCAGCAAAAGTTACCTTGCCGTTCTTATCGAACTTTGCAAAGAGGTTAAAACCTTCGAACTGTGAGATATCCTTGCCGCAGAAATACTGCATGACCCAACCATTAGGCGCTTCAGTCAGTATCTGCTTCAGTTTGTCTCCCGTATGTTCGATGCGCAACGCAGGCGACTCATCGAACAAATCTTCATCTTCGAATCGGCAACTGGTAAAGGCAGTGGAAACAACTGCAGCCATCGCGCAGTAGATGAATCCTCTTGCTATATTATTTTTCATCATAATTATCAATTATCTATTATCAATAATGCTCAAAAACCATTACTTCAAAGGGTAGATGGTCACATCGTTTAAGAAGTCGTTGATTCCATCTTGTCTCTTACGTACTTCCTCACGCAGGACGAAAGTGTCAAGACCCCAACGATCCTTGTGCCAGGCTGTGGCAATAGAGATCTTCTTCAACATGGAATTAATACCAGCGATGGAGTCGTCAGACTTGACCGGTACCCAGTCCAGGAAGTCACGGAACGAAGTGAAGGATTTCTTCAGCGTATACTGGAATTGAGCAACATACTTACCCTTATTCAGGTCATACACCTCATACTCATGAGTTGAAGAATTGGGAAGGTTACGATGGACGTCAAGAACCACACGATTAGTAGGCTCATAGGTGCTGTTTTCAGTGTTATACTTGCTCTCGTCAAAAAGCGAGAAGTCGTTCCAATGAGTACCCGCTTGATCAGGATTGATATTCAAATTCTTGAGTAGTTCCAGAACTTGCTCCTTGTCACCAGAACGCCAACCGGGTGAGCAGGCATTGATGATACGCATCATCCAACGGTAGTCATCGTCGGTGATGATGCACGACAGAGTCTCCACAAAATCCTCATATGTGGCCGAAGTAGCATAGTGGGTGACGTAGCCCAAACGATGGCTCTCTACAGAGTCGCGCTCATGCCAGTCGATGGGGTCGTAAGTGCCTGATGTTACCTGACCGAAAGTCACAGGATAAGACTTCGTCTGATGAAGGATATGCGAGAACTCGTGGTGCATAGTATGGAAGTACTTCTGATTCAGAACAAACAAGTCACCGCTCGTATAGGTAGTACCAGGAGCGTAGCCCTTCATTTCGTTCAGGTTGTAGAGCGTAATCTTCACACCGCCCGAAGCCAAACCTAACACCTCGGTACCGGTACGAGGGCTATAACCGGACGAACCGATAAAGTGGAAAATGCGAGGCCCGTACTGCTTCATAAAGTTCTCACCTGCATACTTGGAGTAGACATCGTAGAACAGGTACTTGATGAAGTGGGTCAGCAACTGGGATTTGTCATAAGACGCAGGAGCCAGTTGAAAGCTCATGTCCGATGACGGGAAGTTGAACTTATACTGAATCTCTACGTTATAAGGTTTGGTGAAATTGTCATAAATCCACTGGTCGAAATCATAGGTAGACGCATCGGGATCTACGGCCTTCACAGAGGTGTCATAGATAGACTCTGTGAAGTTGTCATCACTACAAGAGGTAAAGCCCAGAATGAGGGCTGATACGCTCATGATATATAGTATCTTTTTCATCTTCTTAAAGCCTTTATATGTGTTACTGTACCAACTGGGGTTTTATCGTCATAGGACTGCTTTGGTTCACCTGCGTAGAACGATCAGTACTGGGATAGCCGGCATTGATAACGTTCTGCGGAATCTGCATGACGCGACGCTTGTCGTCCCAGTTAAGCACGTCAACGGTAATGTTCTTATCTGTAGGACCACGGAAGACGTGGCGCACCTTGATACCATAACGTTTAATGTCGAACCAACGCAGACCTTCGAACATCGTCTCAATACGGCGGAAGTGTAATATACAATAGAGCATGGAGAGATCGTCGCCTGTGAGCACCTTAAACTGAGAACTCATCTCGGCAGGATGCAGCTCTGAGATGTAGTTATCGGTCTCTATCTGCGCAGGAGTCTTCGTACTGCTGTAGAATCTTCTGATATTGGCCATCGTAAGTTCATTGGCGACCTGTTTCGATGCTGTCCAAGTGTTCAAATCTGCAAGAGCACCTGTCTGATCACCGCTATAGAGCTTTGCCTCGGCACGGCAGAGGAGAGTCTCCTCAGCAGTAAACGGTTGATAGATGATGTGTACCCAACCGATACCAGCAATCTTGTCATCATACTCAAAATACTCGTGCACGCGGAACAGCCATGAGCCATCGTCGTTCTCTCCATAGCGATATATTTTACCATCATAGGCTGGCAGACGACTGCTCCAATTGGGACCACCACCATAGATGGCTTCCTTTGATGACTTGACCTTGTCAGCAGGACTGCCCTCATTGATTGTGAAGCGGATAGCACTGAGGAGACGGTCTTGGAGAGAGTAGGCGGTCTGCAACAAGAAGTTGCATGCTGCAGTCTCGTCGTTGTAAGAGTTCAGCATGGACTGGATGGTGTTGGTACTCATCGAAGCCCACTTACGCATCATATTGGTAGCATTGCTTCCCAAAGCAGCATCGGCATACTTGATAACCTTAGCATAGTCTCGCTTGTAAAGGTAAAAACGAGCAGCGAAGGCATTGCAGGCATTCTTATTAAAATGGTATGCAGGAACCTTGTATTTAGAGTCATCAATGAGATCCATACCTTCAAGAAAGTCTTTCTCAATGAGATCGTAGGTTTCCTTTACGCTGTGTAGGAACTTGCTATCGCTATAGTTGACGTTCACGACATCCTCAGACTCAGTAACATAGGGAATACCCTTATCAACACTACTTTGGGTGTCGTCCTTGTATGCTTCTGCAAACACATTGAGCAGCACAAAATGCAGATAAGCACGCAACACATGGGCTTCTCCCCATGAGTGAGCCATCTGAGGGTCGGTAGCCGGATTGTCGCTCAACTCCTTCATGGCATCTATAGCATGGTTACAAACAGCAATACCCTGGTAGTACTGTTCCCATACTTGATAGGGGGTATCATCATCGCCAGTACTATAGTTGGTGGTATTCTCCCATGCGTATGCCTCAGCATGGAAATCTTTGTACGGGGAGCGGTGAATACCTGGTTTGATGATGTTATTGTCTACAAAATTATCGCCAAACAGCTCACACATGACAGCGGGCACAGACTGCGGATAGCCTGATACAAGCAGCAGCTGAACCTTCTCAGGGGTATCTATCTCGGTACGATTGTCAGGTACCTCGTCCAACTCGTTACAAGACGTAAGTGCTACGCAGCTAGCGCAACATACCATCCCCGCAATAAGGTATTTCTTTATTTCATTCATCTTCATCATAATTTTCAATTGTCCATTATTTAGAATCCCAATCGTACGGTAGCAGTCAACTGTTTGGTGATAGGCGATGCTACGCCACCGGCATTAATAAACTCAGGATCCTGACCGTTCAGTTTCTTGTCAGCATAAAGCAGACAAATATTAGTAGCAGAAAGTTTGATAGAGGCTGTATTCAGCAGCCCTGTCTTCTTTAGTAGGTTCTGCGGGAAAGTATATGTGAACGAAATTTCTTTCAGACGAATAAAGTCACCCTTGGCAACGCGAACATCGGAATAGTTATAAGCATTGTAAGCGGTACGCAATGCTGTGGAACCATATCGGTCGAACTGGTTGCGAGAAGCAATAACTGGAATGTTAGTCACAGCTTCGTCACCAGCAACCATCCAACGATTCTTAAACTCGCGTGGCAGTGCAGACAAGTCACTGTACGAGTAAGAGAACGACGGATCAAGGCGAACCTTGTTACCGCCACTATAGGTTATAAACACATCAAGGGCAAACTTACCAATCTTCGGATCGTTATAAGAGAATCCATTGTTCAGCGAGCCATACCAAGTGGGGTCCGACGGACCTTCGTACTGCAAGAAATCAGTCAGATTAGAGGTTTCCTGGAAGTTAACATCACCTACTGTCAGTTCGCCCTTTTCGTTATAGACCTGAGGCAGACCCTCGCTATTAAGCCCACCAAACTTATAACTAAAGATAGAACGCACAGGATAGCCCTCAAGAGCATAGCCCTGACCGCTAACAAGATCTACGGCACGACTTGATGTCTCCAGCGTAGTAATCTCGTTCTTTGCCAAAGAATAGACAAAGTCAGAAGTCCACTTGAACCTGCTGTTCTGAATGTTAACGGTAGAAAGGCCCAATTCAATACCATGCGACTTCATGTCGGCCACGTTGGCCATCTTCTGAATCTGACCACCGGCACCTTGAGTAAACACTGCACCAATCAGGTCATAGTTGTTGCGCCAGTAAGCATCGAAAGTAATTGCGATACGGTCGCGCAGGAAACCTAAATCAACACCGACATTAAACTCGTGTTTCTTTTCGTATGTCAGTTCGGTATTGGCAATATCAGAGATGTATATCTGCGATTCAGCAGCAGAGGTAAATGGGCGCCATGTATTCTTCGTCTTATAAATGGCCATAGCGTTGGTCACATAAGATGGGCCCGTATCAGCAGTCAGTGAATAGCTCAAACGGAATTTCAAGCCAGAAAGCCAAGATTGCGCACGCTCCAAGAATTTCTCGTTGTAGGCATCCCAGCTTCCAGAAATATTCCACGTCGGTAACCAGCGGCTGGAACGACTCTTTCCCAATCGGTTGGTACCCTCGTAGCGGAACGTACCATTAATGGTATAGCGCTGGTCATAGCTGTACACGCCCTGAGCGTAGTAAGCCAACGTATTTGTCTGAGTGAATTTTTCACTAAAGTAGTCAGTGTTCTCCTCGTTACGCTGTTTCAGCCAGAGGTATGGGGTGTAGACGATACCACCATTGTTATACTGATATCCCCAACCAGTCCAAGTAGTAGAGGTTCTGCGTACCGTTGACAGTTCAGAACCCAACAGAACATTAACAACATGTTTCTCGTTATAAACGTCACGATACTCAGCCATGAAACGGTAGTTATTTGAGCGCATCTTGTCATCATACTGATACTTGATACCACCCTGTGGCAGCACAGACTCAGGCAGAGCGAGTTCGTTATCAGGATCACGATAGAGCAAGGGGTTACTGTCGCGAACAGTAGAGTTGTCATCCTGAGCATCTACACCAGCACGATATGCATTCGCCTGGTTTGAATTATCCATCACATTATGTTGACGAGTGGTCTTCGACAAACGTGTAGAAATCAATCCCGTCAATGTCACGCCCTTGATGGGCTTGTATTCCAACTCAGCACGGAACATCAACTCATACACGTTGATATCATTATAGTTGTTCTGAAGTTCGTTGAAGATGTTGAACGGAGAATAGAAGCGTGTGTAGCTTATATTGGGATCCAGACAGCGGCTGGTATTCATTGCAAAACTGAATGGGTTGATATCAAAGTCGCGCTTAACCTCACCAGTTACCACGTCAACACTTTGATTCAATGAACCAGGAGCCTCCTGATCACGGTAGCTACCCTGTGCAGCCAACTTAGCCGTTAAGTTTTTCAGAATATCATAGGAAGTATTACCGTTGAAAGTATAACGACGCACTTTTGACGCACTGACATACTGACCAGGATCGTTCATCAACGACATAGAGAAGTAGCTCTGCGAACGGTCAGTTCCACCGGAAATACTGACAGAGTGGTTCTGTTGGATGCTGCTTGAGAACAACAAATCGAACCAGTCGGTATTACGGAATTCTGCATCCTGCAAGTAACGATTGCGAGCAGCCTCCGTATTTTCCAAGCCAAAAGTACCAGTTGTCGGATCATACTTACGCAACTGCTGGTACATATAACCATAAACACCTGTATTCTGAGAGTTTACCAGATTCTCCAAAGACAGCCAACCCTTATCGGCCATTTCCTTATATACACCCATAATCTCCTGAGAGTTCATGATGTTATAGTCGCGATAACTGGGTTTCAAGCGAGTGGTAAACTCACCCGTATAATTCACGGATGCACGGCCCTTGCCACCTTTCTTGGTAGTAATAACAATCACACCAGCCATAGCGCGGGCACCATAGATAGAGGTTGCCGAACCATCCTTCAGCACAGTGAAGGACTCAATATCATCGGAGTTCAAACCGGCAACTGCACTGGAAATCAGCGTCTTGGCATCACCTGAGGCCAACTCGTCGGCTGACACATCGACATTATCTTCGTATATCACGCCATCAATCACCCATAGAGGCTTTGAGTTACCATAGATAGAGGTCGCACCACGGACGCGGATTTTCGGTGAAGCGCCAAAAGTTCCTGACACATTCGTAACCTGGACACCAGCGACACGTCCTTCTAGTGAGCGGCTTACGTCAGCCATACCTGCCAACTTAGCCTTGTCAGCATCGATTTTTGACGAGGCACCAGTAAACAAACGCTTGTCCTGTTTCATCATACCCACAGCAACAACTTCTTGAAGTTGGGTAGCGTCAGGTTGGAGTGTGATTTTCATGCCATCCTTTGCTTTTACTGTTTGGGTAACCATACCGACATAGCTTATCACAAGCTTCTTGCCATTAGGCACATTGATGGTAAAGTTACCATCAATGTCAGTCTTTGTTCCCTGTTTTGAGCCTTGAATCATAACGGTAGCACCGATACATGGTTCTCCGTTGTCCTCAAAGACGGTACCTGTAATCTTGTTCTGAGCCAAAGCAACAGCTGTGGTCAGCAACAGACAGGTAAGAAACATCGTTAGTCTTTTTTTCATATATATTCTCTTATTTGTGTATTATTCAATTCTCGCGCGTATATATAATAAGGTATACCCCCCTTTATAGGCGACACAGGTGCACTCGCGCGCATCTTAACCAACGTGCAAAGATAATACTTTATAAATTATTATGCAAATTTTAATAAAAAAAAGACACGTTTTAGTGCCCATTTTTAACTTTTGAGGCCTTTTTTCTTCCAATTTGAAGCAAAAAAGGCTGTTTATGGCTTCAAACTGCGCGCTTATTTAACCATCACCACCAGATATTTGCTGGTCGACCAGAAAAGCTGGGGATTGGTAATGCGAAGGATATACTGGCGGTTGGCATCTTGCTGCAGTTCATAGCTGGAGGCGGGATGGGCCGTCAGTATTTTGGCAGAACGACTGTAGAGGCGTATCTCCTTATCAACACGGATATCTATCTTCGTGAAATAGTCGCGGTTGAAATTGGAACGGAGCACCTTACCATCCTCGATGATATGCTGGGCCTTCAACTCCGACTTGGTGCCATAGACGAACCATGCGGTATTGAGCTGCTTGTCCTGTGAGGAAATGGTCTGTGACTTCTGCACCGTCTCTTCGCGTAAGTTGCTGACATTGGCAGAGAGGTCGCTGACCTGCGTATTCAACTCGCCAATCTGTACATCCTTAGATTCCAGATCGGCTTGCAGCTGACGTATCTGTGCATCTTTCTCTTCCATCTGGCGCGTCAGATTATCCAACGTACGGCGCAACTGGTCGCTCTTCACCGAACTTTGGCGCAGCTGGGTGCGCAACTTGTTGATGAGCTCGCGGTTCTGCTGCATGGTCTCAGAAATGAACTGCATATTCTCGCGGATGCGCTCCGTGGTAGAGGCTCCCTCACCAGACGAGACGATGGTGACGCGCTGTTCGGCCTCATTGATGGCTCGGAAGCCTTCAACGATGTCATTCATGGTGGTCATCATATCGTTGATCTCGTTGTCTTTCTGCGCAATAATGCGGTCTAACGAGTCACGCTGATGACGCATGGCTTCCTGTTGTATGTCACGTGCCTTGTCTTGACGACAGGCTGTCAGTGCCAAGAGGCAAAAGGCTGCAAATATTATCTTTTTCATTTTTTCGATGTTTCGTTGTTTTTCGATGTTTCGAAGTTTCGATATTTCGAGGTTTCGAAGTTTCGAGGTTTCGACGGCTCGGGGTTAAGACTTCCCCGCCACGACGAGCACGAACTCGCCACGGGGCTCATGGGCCTGGAAGTGGGCGATGACCTCCTGTAGCGTACCGCGCACGCTCTCCTCATGGATCTTGGAGATTTCACGGCAGGCACTCACCTGACGGTCGGGACCGAACACCTCGGCAAACTGCTGCAGGGTTTTCAGCACGCGGTAAGGCGACTCATAGAAGACCATCGTACGTTCCTCATCGGCCAGCGACTGCAGCTTCGTCTGGCGGCCTTTCTTCTGCGGCAGGAAACCCTCGAAGCAAAAGCGGTCGCACGGCAGTCCACTGCTGACCAAAGCAGGCACGAAAGCAGTGGCGCCAGGGAGCGTCTGCACCTCAATGCCGGCCTTGACAGCCTCGCGTACCAAAAAGAACCCTGGGTCACTGATGCCTGGCGTGCCAGCATCGCTGATGAGCGCAACGGTCTGTCCAGCCAACAGCCGGTCAACCACCGATGCCGATGTACCGTGCTCGTTGAACTTATGGTGTGATAACAGGTGCTGCTGAATGTCGAAATGCTTCAGCAGATGGCTCGACGTACGGGTATCCTCGGCCAACACCAAATCGGCCTCCTTCAGTATACGGATGGCCCGCAACGTCATATCCTCCATGTTACCCACAGGCGTGGGAACGATATATAATATGCCCATATCGTGTGCAAAGATAATAAATAATTCATAATTTATAATGCATAATTCAAAATTATTTTGTAATTTTGTCCCCATGATTACATATCCAGCATCGGGCGAGACACGCCGCCCAGGAAGAATAGAAGTAGTATGCGGCTCGATGTTCTCGGGCAAGACCGAAGAACTGATACGCCGTCTGCGTCGTGCACAGTTTGCCAAGCAAAAGGTGGAAATCTTCAAACCTGCCATCGACACGCGCTATAGCGATGAAGAGGTGGTGAGCCACGACCACAACGCCATACCCTCTACCCCACTCGACTCGTCGGCCAGCATCCTGTTGCTGTCGAGCGACATCGATGTCGTAGGCATCGACGAGGCACAGTTTTTCGACGAAGGACTGGTAGAGGTCTGCAACGAACTGGCCTACCGTGGCGTGCGCGTCATCATTGCCGGGCTCGACATGGACTTCCGCGGCGTACCCTTCGGCCCCATGCCTGCCCTCTGCGCCATTGCCGACGACGTCACCAAGGTACATGCCATCTGCGTGAAGTGCGGTTCGCTGGCCTACGTCAGCCACCGTACCGTTAAGAATGACAAGCGCGTGCTGCTGGGCGAAACACAGGAATACGAGCCGCTCTGCAGGGAGTGCTACCAGAAAGCACTGGCCGAGGAGGAAGGTCAAAAATAAAAAAACACGGTAAAAATTTGGCCGTTTCGCTAAAATGTAGTACCTTTGCACCCGCTTTACAGCAAAAAGGCCGATCCGCTAGCTCAGTTGGTAGAGCACAACACTTTTAATGTTGGGGTCTTGGGTTCGAGCCCCAAGCGGATCACAGAGCGGGGTTTTCAGCCCCGCTTTTATTTATTCATAAAGTATCATGGCAGAGAAGAAATTCAAGAGAACAACCGTCACGTCGGCTTTGCCCTATGCAAACGGCGGTGTACACATCGGTCATCTGGCAGGCGTATATGTTCCTGCCGACATCTATGTGCGTTATCTGAGACTGAAGAAAGAAGACGTCATGTTCATTGGCGGCTCCGACGAGCACGGTGTGCCCATCACGGTGCGTGCCCGCAAGGAGGGTATCACCCCGCAGGATGTGGTAGACCGCTATCATAAGATGATCAAAGACTCGTTCGAGGAGTTTGGCATCTCGTTCGACATCTATAGCCGCACCACCTCGGAGACCCACCACAAGTTTGCCGCCGAGTGGTTCCGCAAACTCTACGACGAAGGCAAGCTGGTGGAGGAAACTACCGAGCAGCTCTACGACGAGGAAGCAAAGCAGTTCCTGGCCGACCGCTACGTGACGGGCGAATGCCCCCACTGCCACGCTGAGGGTGCCTATGGCGACCAGTGTGAGAAGTGCGGCCGCGACCTGAGTCCTACGGAGCTCATCAACCCCAAGTCGACCATCAGCGGTTCTACGCCCGTGCTGAAGTCTACCAAGAACTGGTATCTGCCCCTGAACGAGTATCAGGAGTGGCTGAAGGAGTGGATTCTCGAGGGTCATAAGGAGTGGCGCCCCAATGTCTACGGACAGTGCAAGTCGTGGTTGGAGATGGACCTGCAGCCCCGTGCCATGACGCGTGACCTGAACTGGGGTATCCCCGTACCCGTCGAGGGTGCCGAAGGAAAAGTGCTCTACGTATGGTTCGACGCACCTATCGGCTACGTATCAAACACGGTAGAGCTGTGTGCAAAAGAGCCTGAGAAGTGGGGTTCATGGGAAAAGTGGTGGCAGGACGAGGATACCCGTCTGGTACACTTCATCGGTAAGGACAACATCGTGTTCCACTGTATCATCTTCCCTGTGATGATGAAGGCCCACGGCAAATATATCATGCCCGACAACGTGCCCTCTAACGAGTTCCTGAACTTGGAGAATGACAAGATTTCGACCTCGCGCAACTGGGCCGTCTGGTTGCACGAATACCTGGAGGACATGCCTGGCAAGCAGGACGTGCTGCGCTATGTGCTGACCGCCAATGCTCCTGAAACGAAGGACAACAACTTCACCTGGAAAGACTTCCAGGATCGCAATAACAATGAGCTCGTAGCCGTCTACGGCAACTTCGTCAACCGCGCCCTGCAACTGACCAAGAAATACTGGGACGGCGTAGTGCCTGCCTGTGGTGAGTTGCTTGACGTTGACCGTCAAGCACTGGAGGAATTTAAGGATGTGAAACAGAAGGTAGAAGCCCTGCTCGATCAGTTTAAGTTCCGCGATGCCCAGTTCGAGGCCATGAATCTGGCCCGTATCGGCAACCGCTACATCACCGAGTGTGAGCCTTGGAAGGTTTGGAAGACTGACCAGAAGCGTTGCGAGACCATTCTGAACATCTGCTTGCAGCTGACTGCCAATCTGGCCATTGCCTTCGAGCCGTTCCTGCCGTTCTCAAGCAAGAAGCTGCGCGACATGCTGGCTATGGATACCTTCGAGTGGGACCAGCTGGGCAGCACCGATCTGCTGAAGGCCGGTCACCAACTGGGCGAGGCCAGCCTGCTGTTCGAGAAGATCGAGGATGACGTCATCCAGAAGCAGCTTGACAAGCTGGAGGCCACCAAGAAGGCCAACCAAGCCGCACAGTACAAAGCTGCCCCCATCAAGGATACCGTTTCGTTCGACGACTTCGAGAAACTCGACATCCGTGTAGGTCTTATCAAGAACTGCCAGCGCGTGCCGAAGAGCAAGAAGCTGTTGCAATTCACCATCGACGACGGATCAGGCACCGACCGCACCATCCTCAGCGGTATTGCCGCCTTCTACGAAGACCCGTCAGTACTCGTTGGCAAGCGCATCCTCTTCGTGGCCAACTTCGAGCCTCGCAAGATGATGGGTATCGAAAGCCAGGGCATGATTCTCTCGGCCGTCGACTTCGACGAGAGCCTCAGCGTGGTAACTACCACGAAGGACGTGAAGCCGGGAAGTCAAGTAGGATAGAGAATGAGGAATTGAGAATGAAAGGCTGCGAAATTTCGCAGCCTTTCTTTATGAGCGTCCAAAGAGGTATTTCTTAAACAGCGGACTGATGCGAAGAATGTTCGACGTGATGATGCTGAAGCCGATAATCACCAGACCGATAATCACCGAGAGGGTGATATCCATAATGAAGTTGTGACGGTTTACATCGAAGAAGTTGCCCACACCCGGCAGATTCGGTAGGAAGAGGAAGTGCAACAGGTAGATATCCAGCGTGCGACGGCCAATATACTGCAACGAGCGGCCTATCCACGTCATGTGCGTAAAATATTTGTCGTAGTGGCGGAAATACATGAACACCACGGTCAGCAGGATGAATTTCGCCATCGTCAACGGCAGGTTGGCCCACTCCATGCGTAGTGTATGCCACTTCAGTGTGTCCAGTGTACAGAAGATGACCACGACAATGATAACGGGGAAGAACCAGCGCGAGTCCATGATGCGCTGCGACCGGTCCCAATAGCGGCGCACAATATTGCCATACAAGAAGAATGGCATATATTGCATGACCTGGAAGAGGCTGGAGACATGCAACCACGAGTCGCGAATCATCGGACGATAACCGTATGCCCACCAGAAATGGCGCGGCAACCAGCACGTCTCGTAGACAACCAGCGACAACAGGAAGAACAAAAGGATGGGAATGCACGACTTCCACTTCAGCTTACTCTCCAGATAAGAGAAGAGATAATAAATAAGGAACATATAGAGCAAGGCCAGCGTAAACCAATAGCCGCCTTTGGTGGTTGAGTGCAGCATCGTATCGACAGCCTTGAGGAAGGTCGGTTCGGTACGTATGACGCATGCGGCAAACAGGAAAAACACGATGGTAGGAATCATCTGTACCCTCAGTTTCTTGCCCACCAAGCGACCCAATGTCGGCAGGTTCCACTGCAGATTAGCCTTATAGGCCAAGAATCCGCTGACAAAGAAAAATAGCGGCATACGGAACAATACCAGAAAGGGCATGGATGACGACACCTTGACGGGCATCATAAATCCTTGCTGACACACATGGTACGCCACAACCATAATCATCGTGAAGCCACGGAGTGCATCCAACCACTCCAGACGGGGCTTTCTCACCTTTACTCTCTCTTCCATAGCTAAATTTTCTGCAAAAATACACATTTTTCTTTGAAGTTCAAAGAAATAGTAGTATTTTTGCACATTCATACATGGAATCACTAAAGGAAAAGACAGCAAAAGGACTCTTCTGGGGTGGACTGAGCAATGGTGCGCAACAATTGCTGAACCTTGTGTTCGGCATCTTTTTGGCACGTCTGCTCACGACGGAAGACTATGGTATGGTCGGCATGCTGACCATCTTCTCGCTCATTGCCAGCTCGCTGCAAGAGGGAGGATTCATCTCGGCCCTGAACCGCAAGAAGAATGCCACCCACAAAGACTATAATGCCGTCTTCTGGACGTGTTCACTGTTCAGCCTCAGCATATACCTGCTGCTATTCTTCTGCGCTCCACTCATTGCAAGCTTCTACGAAGAGCCCCGTCTGGTACCACTGGCGCGATACATCTTCCTGGGATTCTTCATCACCAGCTTAGGCATTGCACCTCGCGCCGTACTGTTTCGCAACATGCAGGTGCGCCAACAGAGCATCGTGGCCTTCGTCAGTCTGCTGCTATCGGGCATTGTCGGCGTCACGATGGCAGCCTGTGGTTTTGCCTATTGGGGCATTGCTACACAGACACTGGTATACGTCTCGCTGTTTACGAGCATGACGTTCTACTATGCCAAGTGGCACCCGACACTTCCTGTTGACTTTTCCCCTATCCGCGAGATGTTCGGCTTCAGCAGCAAGCTCATCGTGACCAATATCGTCATCATTGTCAATACGAACGTCTTCTCCGTCATTCTCGGATATATGTACAAGCCCAGCGTAGTGGGCAACTACACGCAGGCCAACAAGTGGAACTACATGGGGTGGTCGCTCATCTCGAACATGCTGAATGGCATTGCGCAGCCCGTGTTTGCCAAGACCGATGAAGACAAGGAGCGGCAGAAGAAGATTTTCCGAAAGCTGCTACGCTTTACGGCTTTCGTCAGCTTCCCCGCCATGTTAGGACTGGCACTGGTAGCCCGTGAGTTCATCGTCATCCTGTTAGGAGAGAAATGGCTGGACAGCGCCGTCATCCTACAGTGGCTTTGCATCATGGGCGCCTTCTATCCCATCTCCTACCTTTTCTCACACCTAATGATCGGCCGCGGCCATTCGTCTACCTATATGTGGTGTAATATTGCTCTCTGCATCGTACAGTTAGGCATGGTACTGCTCACTGCCCCCTATGGCATGGAGCGTATGATACAGGTCTATGTGGCCATCACTGTAGGCTGGCTGTTGGTATGGCACTATTTCGCCCATCAGGAGATTGGTCTGCGGCTTCTGGAGTTGTTAAAAGACATCTCGCCCTATCTGCTCATCAGTGTCGTACTGATATATATTGCCCATTGGCTGACCCAAGGCATCGACAACCTCTATCTGTGCTTTGGCACTAAGGTACTATTTGTCAGCACCACCTATTGTCTGGCCCTATGGTTGACGGGGTCTACCATCTTCAAGGAAGCCCTACATTTTCTTACCAAGCATCAAATTCAAGCATGAAAGCATCTATCATCATCCCCGTATACAACAAAGAGAAATATGTCGAGAAGTGCCTGCGTAGCGCTTTAAACCAGACGTTTGACGACTTCGAGGTCATTGCTGTCGACGACGAGAGCACCGACCAGTCGGGAGCCATCTGTGACCGGCTGGCACAGGAAGACACGAGGTTGCGCGTCTTCCATATTACGAACCGACGGGTGACAGGTGCCCGGCTCTATGGCGTGCAACAAGCCCAGGGCGACTACGTGATGTTTCTCGATAGTGACGACGAATTGTTGCCTAACGCATTGTCTGCCACCTACCCCGTCATTGTCCGTGAACAAGCCGACGAGGTCTTCGGTACCTACCGCGACCAGCATGGCAAATACTATGTCTCGCCCCATGAAGGACTCGTCAGCAACACCGACGGACTCATCATGGAGATCTGCAATCGCACGGCACGCTTCAGTTTTGCCTGGGCTGTGCTTTACCGCAAAGAGATTCTGAAGGGGTGTCTAAAACAGGAAATGGGCCACATGTATGCCGAGGATAAACTGATGCAGATGAAGGTACTGATGAAACAGCCCAAGGCCTACTTCATTCGCGACTGCATCTACCTGTACAATGCCGATATTCCCAATTCGTGGAAGAGTTTCAATCTCGCCAAGGATATTGAGTTCGAGGAAGAACTCCAGCGTGTGTTCCAACCCCGTTGGGACAAGTTGCAGAGCGCGTATACCATGCACCGCATCAAGATGTACGAGCGCTATCTGGAAAACCGCGACTTCGTGTCGTGCAAGCACTACCAGGACCTTCGCCATGTGAAAGACGCCTCGCTGTCACTACCCAGCAGAATCACCATTGCCCTGCCTCCGCAAATCAGTTGGCTATTGGTTTGGGGATACCGCAAATATAGAAGACTGACCCACAAGAGCTGAAGCGATGGAAAGAGTACTCCAGAAAGACTCTCAAATCATCAGTCTGTTACGATTTCCGTTGACATTCCTGGTCGTCATGCAGCACTGCAGAGGTGAAATCGACATGTCTCCGCTATGGAACAGATGTACACTGACGGACTTGCATGCCGCCGTCAAGGTATTCTTCTCCGGAGGCTTGTCACTCATCGCCGTTCCTGCATTCTTCTTCATTTCCGGCTATCTGTTTTTCCGCAATGTCAGCCATTGGGACAAAGGGGCCTATACGGGAAAACTGAAAAAGCGGATACACTCGCTGCTTATTCCTTACCTATTGTGGAACATTCTATGCATTCCACTCGTTTGTTTCAGCACCTATTTCGAACACCTCGCCCAAGCACCGTCGCTGGCAGTACAAGAATATCTCGGCAGCATCCGATGGCTGCACATCTTTTGGGACCATACCGTCGCCACGCTTGACATCCCCAACCTGCTAGGAAGCCACACGCTCTACGTAGCACCGCTGTTGGGCACCATGTGGTATGTCAGAGACCTCATCATCATGGTCGTTCTCTCACCACTGGTCTGGCTTTTCATCAAGAAAACGGGGAAATACGGCATGGTTGCTTTCACACTGTTATTTCTGCTGAGGATCTGGCCTCCCATCACACTCAACGGCATCTCAGCCTACTTCTTTACGCTGGGAGCATGGTTCTGTCTTTCCAGAAAGTCGCTCATAATCCCTACCATCTGGCGGATACCCATTTTTTCCATTGCTGCCTTATGCCTGGGATGGTTTGTCGTTTCTGGCGGCAACGAACAGTACATTGGCTGGCAACTGACACCGCTCTTCCTGCTAACAGGTGTGCTGACGACGTTCTACTTGGCCGACAGCCTAGTCAGCCACCAGCCGCAAATAAAAATGCCTGCCATCCTGTCCGACAGCAGTTTTTTCGTATATGCCCTACATATAGAATTTGCTTTACCAATAGGTTTCTTTATCAGCAAAATGGTGACGCTACATGCCACCCACCCATTGGTAATGACCATTCGCTATCTGCTCACACCCATCATCATCTATGTCTTGTGCGTAGCCGTCTATGCCGTTATGAGGCGAACAGTACCACGCATGTTATTCCTGTTGACAGGTAACAGATAACTCCGTTAGTCCCACTTCGAGCGGCCAGTCCAGATGCGGATGCGGTTGGTCAGTGCCGAGGTAATGCGCTTCAGGTTGCCGCGGCGGATATTGATCCACAGTTCCTCGAACGAGCGGCCGACTTTAATCCAGGGGTGTCCCCAGCCCATGATGCGGAACATGCGGTCTTTGTACTCCACATTTTCTATCACGTATTTCGGATGCTTCAGCGGGAACTGCAGCTCGTGGCGTCCCATCGTGAAGATGCGGCGGATGGCTTTAGGCAGGTCGTCATTGCTGCCAGCCAGATGGACACCTTCTCCCGTAGCTCCTGCATTGTTGATCATATTCACTCTCGGCACGATGCTCAAACCCGAATTAAAGAAGATGGCGGCATGGAAGATGGTCTCGTAGTAGGCCTTGCCCGTCTGCCGATGATACTGGCAGAAATTGATAAAGTCCTGCTGGAACTTCCGCTCCTTGATGAGCGCCTCCAACTGATGCAGGTTAAACGCGTCGTCCAGAAAGTCGTAGTGCTCATCCCACTGGTCGACAACCCTGCGCCATGAGGCCCAGCCACTGATCGAGAACGTCGTAGCAAAGAAATAGTCGTACGGCATATCGGGCGTCTGCTCATCGTAGTTCAAGCCCGAAATGATGCTGATGCGCTGATCGTTCTCATAGCGATCCAACATCTCCTTGCAGAACGGGAAGAACGACTGCGAGGGAATGTCGTCGTCTTCCAGCACGATACACTTGTCGACAATAGAAAAGGCCCACTTCTGCGAGATAAACTCCGAGGGGTCGCAGCCGTAGTTCTGCTCTTGATACATGCGGTGGACGTCGCACTCCCAGTCAATGTCCTCCACTATCTTCCGACAGGCCTCTATCCCAGCCATGTCGCGCTCACCCCTCGGGCCGTCCTGATAGAGAAACAGCCGCGACGGCCGTGCCTTGCGAACCTCGTCGAACACCCCCTGCAACTGCTGGGGCCTATTAAAAAACAGTATCAGTACTGCAATGTCTATGTTTGCCGGATTTTTCATAACTTATCATTACTGCTGCAAAGTTACGACTTTTTCTTCATTTTATGGCAAGGAAAACACAAAAACTTTGTAATTTGTTTTGTATTGTTCTGGCTAATTTGTATCTTTGCAGTAAATTGTACAGATTATGCTAGAGAAGTGTGAAGAGATTCTGACCAACAGTCGCCGTGTCGTCCTTGTTTTGACAGGGCTGTTGCTTTCTGTGGTTCCTCTTTGGGCAGCCTCTGAATATAAGACGTTGCCCGAGTATATATCGTTGCGCAACAAGATGCACCATGCTTTCAACGAAGGCGACTCTGCGCGTTTTTTCGTATCTGTACACCAGTTGGAGCGCTACCTATTACAACAGAATGACCTGCATGCCTATTATACCCAGCGGTGCAATGAGATTGTCTTCGAGCTAAACCGACAGAATATCTTCGAGGCATATATGCTATCTGTCAAACTGTCGCGCGAACTAACCGAGCGCAAGTTGGACAAGGAGATGTATATGGCCATCAACATGATGGGACATATCTATCACTACAGCGGCAATAATGCCAGTGCCAAGCGCTGCTTCTGGGAGGTTATTCGACAGATGGAGAAGGAAGGCTATCGGGAGAGTCTCCCACCCATCTACATGAATCTGGTGAACATTATTATTGACGAAGACCCTGGAGAGGCTTTGCGCCTCATCGACCAGGCGGCATCGGTAGCCCGTGAGACGTCGCCTGAGCGCGAATTCGACATTGAGACGCGCCGTACACTGGCCTACTACCGCATGGGCGACATGGAACGCTTCAACAAGGGTTACCAAGACTATAAGGAGGGAAAAGCACAGGGGCTCTCGTCTGTTCATGGCCGAGCACTCGAAGTCTACCATTTGGCCCAGCAAGGTCTTCTCGACGAGGCCGTAAAGATGGCAAACGAGGCGCTTGACGACCGTTATTCCACCATTGCCGACCTCTATGCCTCTGCCGGCCGTTGGCAGGAAGCCTACGAGGTGCAGAAGAAGAATATGGCCGAGACCGACTCCATCAACAGTCTGCTGTTAAGCAGTTCGCTGCAAGGCATTCAGGCTGAGCTAAAGCGTTACGAGAAAGAAAGCACCGAGGCGCGTCACTACCTCTATGCCGTCGTGGCTATCGCTGTCCTGCTGCTGCTACTCGTTGTCGCTCTGGTATACATTGTCAAGACACGCCAACGCCATCTCCGCGAGATGCGCAAAGCTTACCAGCGGGCCATCGAGTCAGACAAGATGAAAACCGCCTTCATCCAGAATGTCAGCCATGAGGTGCGCACGCCGCTCAACGTTATCAGCGGCTTTGCACAAGTGATGGCGAACCCCGATAGCGACACCACTCCCGAGGAGCTCCGCTCGATGTCTGACATGATGGTGCATAACACCAATCGCATCACCCTAATGCTCGACGAGGTGCTGGCGATTGCCGCACAGGAGTCGGCAGCAGAAGAAGAGGCGGTGGCTCTTCACTGCAACGAGTTCCTGCGCGGCATCGTGGGCAAATTCCATCTAGGTAGCCAGAAGAGCCAGCAAATCCAGTTGAGCTATGAGACCAGGCTGAGCGACGACCAAATGGTCAACATCCGCATTAATGCGGTACGTCTTATCATATTCCAGTTGCTTGACAATGCCGTCAAGAACACGTCCAGCGGTACCATTACCCTCAAGGCTTCCATCTCCGACTCGCAACTACTGTTGGCCGTCGAGGACACGGGTATCGGCGTGCCTACCAAGGAGGCTGAGCACATCTTCGAGCGCTTCGTCAAGCTCGACCCCTTCAAGGAAGGTCTGGGCATAGGCCTCTCTTCCAGCCGTATAATGGCCCAGCGTCTCGGCGGTAACGTCTATCTCGACCAGTCGTATGCTGGTCCAGGTGCCCGTTTTGTCTTCGCCATGCCTATCTGATTATTCACCAACACCACACACTATGAAAAGAATCTTCCATATCCTGTTACTATTAGGAATTGCACTGACCTCATGGGCACAGGGCAACAGCGCCCTGGAACAAGTGAAGGCAGACCCACGAAAAGCCTACGGCACGGACTACCCCTATCCTTACGAGAACGTAACGATGACGAAGGCGCCCAGCGGCTACAAGGCTTTCTACATCAGCCACTATGGTCGCCACGGATCGCGTTACTACTGGAACGATGTGCTGTATCGCGAGATGGACTCGCTGCTCACCAAGGCACACGCCCTGCACCAGCTGACACCCGTCGGCGAGGCCTTCCGCGAAAAATATAACGCCTGCAAGGCTGATCTGGCCGTCAGCGCTACTGAGCTGAGCGACCTGGGCTGGGAACAGCACCAATATATTGCCCGCACCATGTATAACAGTTTCCCCGAGGTATTCAAGAACGGTGGCGACGTATATGCCATCTCGTCGTTAGTGGGACGCTGCGTGATGAGTATGGCGGCATTCTGTCTGGAGTTGAAGCAATGTAATCCAAAACTTGAGATTCGCGAACAATCGGCCCGCAAAGTACTGGATGGCGTAAAACCCGACGACCGCCAGAATCCGTTGCGCCACCGCTACCCGCGGTCAAAGCCCCGCTACGAGCAGAACAGAGGCCAGTTCCAAGGGAAGGACTCACTGCGAGAGGTCATCGTTCCCCGTGTGTTTACCAGTACGGAAGGGCTACCCGGCAATCCGCACCATATCGGCAGCAATCTCATCAACCTCTACACGTCGCTGCCCAGCATCGGACAGGAGGGTATGATGGAGGGTATCATCACCGACGAGGAACTGGCCGCACGCTGGGAGGGCGAAAACCTGGGCGGTTACTCATGGGTATTCGGTCCGCGCTACGACATGATACCCATCCTACAGGACATCATCAAGAAGGCTGATGACGTGCTGAACGGCAAGACCGAGCGAGTGGCTGACCTGCGCTTCGGCCACGACACCTGCTTAGGACCACTGACCGTGCTGATGGGCATCAACGGAGCCGACAAGGACCCAGAGAACCCCTACGACGTGAAGGACTGCTACCAGACGTGGGAAACGTGCAAGGCGTCAAACCTGCAACTCGTCTTCTACCACAGCAAGAAGCAGGGGCAGAACATGCTGGTAAAGTGTCTGCTAAACGGCCAGGAGGCTACACTTCCGCTGCCGTCAGACCAATATCCCTACTACCGCTGGCAAGACTTCAAACAGTTCTATACCGACCGCTGCAACAGCGTACAGTACCAGTAAGAGAAAAACAAGAAAAGCCAAAACAGGTAAGCATCTATGAACTACGCACTGATTATCGCCGGAGGCTCCGGCAACCGGATGGGGCAGAATATTCCCAAGCAGTTTATCAATGTCTACGACAAGCCCATCATCATCTACACCCTGGAGAGTTTCCAGCGTCACCCGATGATCGACGCCATAGAGGTGGTGTGTCTGGAGGGTTGGCACGACATGCTATGGGCCTACGCCAATCAGTTCAACATCAGCAAGTTACAAGGTGTCGTGTCTGGCGGTGGCAGTGCACAGGAGAGCATCCGCAACGGCGTCTTCGCACTGGAAGGAAAGCTGTCGGGCGACGACATCGTGGTGATACACGACGGCATTCGTCCACTGGTCGACGCCACGGTGCTGACCGACGTCATAGAAAAAGCCCAGCAATACGGTAATGGCGTCACCTCGCTGCCTTATAACGAACAGATATTCATCGTGAATCCAGACAATGAGAATACTACGCGCCAGTATATTCCACGAGAGACGCTACGTCGCGTCAGCACCCCGCAGGCCTACCGTTTCGGTCGGCTGGACGAGGCCTACCACGAAGCCTTTGAGAAAGGCATCGGCATCTACGGGTCAGCATACACTAACACGATGATGGTGGAGTTGGGCGAAACGCTGTACTTCGCGGCAGGTTCGGACAAGAACATCAAGCTGACCACCAAGGATGATCTGGAGATGTTCAAGGGATACATGAAAATGGATAAAGACACATGGCTGAAATAAACAAACAACATCCGCTATATCAGGAGGACCTGCAATACATCCTCAAGACTGACGGTTTCGAGCAACTACACGGCAAGCGGTTCCTGATTACAGGGGCCACAGGACTGTTGGGCACCTGCCTGATTGATGCCTTAATGCTGGCCAACCAACAAGGTGCCGAGATAGACACCTATGCCGTAGGGCGCAGCAAGGAAAAGGCTACACCCCGTCTGGGCGAATACTACGACGACACGCACTTTCACTTCTTGGAGCAGGACGTGCGACGCCCCTTCCCCACGCTGTTGCAGGTTGACTATATCATACCGCTGGCCTCGAACACGCATCCGCTGGCCTACGCACAGTATCCTATCGAGACCATAGATATCAACGTGCTGGGGGCGAGCAATGCCCTGCAGATGGCTGTCGAACAGGGTGCCACCGTACTCTATCCGTCGTCTGTAGAGGTGTATGGCAATGCCAGGGGCAACGACCAGTTTACGGAAGACTATACGGGACAGCTGAACCTGTCAACGGCTCGTGCCTGCTATACTGAGTCGAAACGGTTGAGCGAAGCCCTCTGTCAGTCGTACATCGCCGAACGCGGTGCCAACGTAAAGATTGCCCGACTGAGCCGTATCTTCGGACCCACCATGCTGATGAGTGATAGCAAGGCGTCGTCGCAATTCCTACTCAAAGCCCTCAACGATGAAGATATCGTGCTTAAGAGCAAAGGTGAACAGCTTTACTCGTACACCTATGCTGCCGATGCTGTCAGTGCGCTACTCTACATCCTGCTGCACGGCACAACGGGCACACCCTATAATGTGGCATGCGAGGCCTGTAACGTACAACTAAAAGCCTTTGCCAAATATTGTGCTGAATGGGCTCAGAAAGAGGTAGTGTTCGACCTGCCTTCCGAAACAGAGCAGAAAGGCTACTCCGTAGCTACTCGTGCCCTGCTGGACACAAAACGCCTACAGGCACTTGGCTGGGCACCTCACTATGCAATGCAGGACGCCGTCAATCGTACCCTATCGATATTACGCCATGAAGAATAGTTATCTGGAACAATATAAGCAACAGCAACTGCGCCGTTGCCAGCTCAAGCAACTGGGAATGTTACAGGAGATAGATCGTATTTGCCGCAAGCACAACATCGGCTACTGGCTCGACGGCGGCACGCTATTAGGCGCCGTCCGCCACGGTGGATTCATTCCGTGGGACGACGACATCGACATTGCCATGCGCGAGGAAGACCTGCAGCGCTTCGTAGAGGTGGCTCCGCAGGAGTTGCCCGACACGCTGTTTCTGCAAAGCCGAGAGACAGAGCCCGGCTATCCGTCGCCCGTTGCCAAGGTGCGCGATAAGAACTCGTTCTACGTCGAACCGTCCGACGACATGGCTGCCGACTATCAGAAAGGGCTGTTCATCGACATCTTCCCAATGATCAACTACCCAACGGTCAGCCGTCATTTCGCAAAGAAAGTGTTGTTGGGCATCTCGAAGAGCTACTCCATTCTGCACCACAGTCACTACTATTCACTGCGTGCTACCGCTGAACTATTTTGGTTTGGAGGGAAATATCTGTTTTACAAGGGAATTTGGGACATCGTGTCGGCTCTGCGACCCAAGACAACCTATCTGTCGAACATCCTGATCAACAACGGCTACGGCATCATGCACCGTCAGGACTCGGTATTCCCGTTGAGCACCATCATTTTCGAGGGCAAGACCTTTATGGCACCAGCAAATCCCGACGCCTACTTGAGCGACCTGTACCGAAACTACATGGAACTGCCACCCGAAGAGAAACGTATCGTACACTCCATCTTCATACAGCCCGAACTGCTGACAGAAGAGAAAGACTAACGGTAATATTGGTTGACCAGCGGAACGATGCTGTCGGGGACCAATCCCTGAATGCTCTCGCCAGCCTTGACGCGCTGACGAATCTGTGTACTGCTGACGTCTAACAATGGTACGTCAATGGTGCCGGCATACTGATCACGGGGATAGACTATGATGTCGTGGTGCCAAAGAATGTCCTGCCAATGGCGCCAACGCTGGAAATGCGCCCAGTTGTCGCCACCAATCAGCAACAGGAAACGATTATTGGGAAAGTCCTTCGCCAAATGCTGAAGGGTGTTCCACGTATAACTGGGCTTCGGCAAACGGAACTCATAGTCGCAAGCCTTGATGCCTTCGACATGTTCCATGGCCTGTTGCGCCATCTCAAAACGTAGCCTGTCGTCCAACAAATCGGCATGTTGCTTCAATGGGTTCTGCGGCGACACCATCAGCCACACCTCATCCAAGGGACATTGTGCCAAAGCTGCTTGGGCCAAGGCAATATGTCCATTGTGTATGGGGTTGAACGACCCGCCAAAGATGGCTATCCTCATAGGTCTCATAGGACTTATAAGACTTATAGGACTTATAAGCCCAAGAACTCCTTAACCACTTGCAAGGCCTCTTGCTTGGCCGTTTCCAAGTCGTCGTTGACAATAATACGGTCGAACTGCGAAGCAAAGGTCAACTCATATTCTGCCTTGGCCAAACGTTCCTCTATGGCCTCCTGCGTATCGGTTGCACGACCTACCAGGCGCTTGCGCAACTCCTCTACCGACGGGGGCTGGATAAACAGGCTCAGCGCCTCGTCACCATAGTATTTCTTGATATTTACACCGCCCTTCACGTCAACGTCGAACACAACGTTCTGACCTTGATTACGCTGGTTCTCCACCTGCTGTTTCAGCGTGCCATAGAAGCGGTTCTCATAAACTTCCTCATACTCCAGGAACTCATTATTCTCAATACGCTGGCGGAACTCCTCAGGAGTCAGAAAAAAATACTCCACGCCATTCTGTTCCGTACCACGGGGAGCACGACTGGTACAACTGATAGAAAAATACAGCTTCAGCTCCGGATGCTCCTTCATCAACCAGTTGACAATGGTGCTTTTGCCCGAACCACTCGGTGCCGACACTATCAACATCTTTCCTTTCGTCATACTACAGTGCGTTTAATACCTGTTCCTTGATCTGTTCCAGCTCGTCCTTCATCATCACGACAATGTTTTGCATCTCGGCCTGGTTAGACTTCGAGCCAGTGGTGTTGATTTCACGGCCCATCTCCTGAGCGATGAAGCCCAACTTCTTACCCTGTCCGGGTTGGTCGGCCATCGTCTCGCGGAAGTACTTCAGATGATTGGCAAGGCGCTGCTTCTCCTCGCTGATATCCAGCTTCTCGATATAATAAATCAGTTCTTGTTCCAGACGGTTCTTGTCGTACTCAGCCTCAGGGATCTGCTTCAAGCCGTCGACGATACGCTGACGTATTTTCTCTACGCGCGACTTCTCATAGGGTTCAATAGAGGCCATCAGGCGCTCGATATTGTCTATCTTCTCGCCAAACTTCTTCTCTAAAGCTGCTCCCTCCTGCGTACGGAAGTCCACCAGATGCTGCAAAGCCTCCACAACGCCTGTCTTCACCACCTGCCACTCGTCATCATCAAGCAGCTCGACCTCCGTTTTTGTCAACACGTCGGGCATACGCACCAACAGAGACACCCAATCAGTATCTGTCAGCTGATGCTCTTGGGCGAACCCTTTCAACTGACGATAGTAGTTGTCCATCATTGCTGTATTGACGGGAACGGCCTCCAAGCCGGCTTCCTTCTCCACCCAAATACAGAACTCTACTTTTCCCCTGATGACACGCTCGGCTATCAGCTGGCGAATCTCCATTTCCTTCTCGCGGTAAAGCGCTGCTATACGCGTGGTCAGATCAAGTTGCTTGGAGTTGAGCGACTTCACCTCCACATTGATTTTCTTACCATTCCAGACTACGACAGTTTTCCCGTAGCCAGTCATTGACTGTATCATATTTTCTATTTTCTTTATTTATTGACTGCAAAGGTACAAAAAAAAGAGTAATGAGAAATGGGAAATGAGATTTTTTTTGTAACTTTGCAGCCATTATGGCATGTATATTACATATTGAGACAAGCACCAACGGCTGTTCGGTGGCTGTATCAGAAGACGGACAGTGCATTTTCGAACAGGCAGAACAGGCAGAGAAAGGGGCCAGTGCTGAGCGTTTGGGAACGATGGCCGATGAGGCGCTGTCGTTTACCGACAGCCATGCTATACCGTTCGATGCCGTCAGCGTCAGCTGTGGTCCGGGCTCCTATACTGGACTACGTATTGGTGTATCTATGGCCAAAGGAATATGCTATGGACGCGACCTAAAGCTGGTGGCAGTCCCCACACTTGAGTTGCTGTGCGTGCCTGTACTACTTCGTGAGTCCATCCAAGAAGAGAATGCTCTGCTGTGTCCGATGCTTGACGCCCGTAGAATGGAGGTCTATGCCGCCCTCTACGACCGCAGTCTGAAGACCGTTCGTGAGGTCAGTGCCGATGTGGTCGATGAAACTACCTACAAACAGTGGCTCGACGAGCGTCCTGTCTATTTCTTCGGACCAGGCGCCGCTAAGTGTCTGGAGATCATCAACCATCCCAACGCCCACTATATTGAAGGTATTGAGCCGCTGGCCAAATGGATGCAGCCTTTGGCTGAGCGTCGTTTCCTTAACGAGCAGTTTGAAGACGTTGCCTACTTCGTGCCGTTCTATCTGAAAGACTTCGTCGCCATTAAATCCAAGCCATTGCTTTAATTAAGAACAAAAAAAAGAAAAGAATGAATATCAAGGGATTAGACTATAATACCCAGCGCGAGAAGCTGGTCATGCCCGAATACGGTCGTGAGATTGAGAAAATGGTGGAAGTAGCCGTTGGCCTGCCCACCAAAGAAGAACGCATGCGTTGTGCCCACAGCATAATCCGCCAAATGGAGATGAAAAACCCACAGGTGTGCGACAGTCACGACTACCAGCAAACACTGTGGGACCACCTGTATCTGATGAGTCACAAGCAGTTGGATATCGACTGGCCCTACGACGTCAGCGAGGCAGAAAAGATACTATCGAAGCCTCAGCCCATGGCACATCCCAAGAACGACGGGCAAGCCCGTCTGCGCCACTACGGCCATCTGCTAACAGAAGTGTTCGAGAAGCTGAAAACAATGCCCGAGGGTGCTGAGCGCGACGAGTTAGTACGCATCACCGCCAACCAGATGAAGCGCGACCTCGTCACATGGGGACATGGTTCTATGGACGATGAGAAAGTAGCTGATGATTTGGCACGCTTTACTGATGGCAAGATACAAATCGACCTCTCCTCATTCCGTTTTGAGCGCATAGATATGGCTGTTGCCAACGAGTCGAAACGTAACAAAAAACGTAAATAAATGGGTACATTCAAGATTGAGGGAGGCCACCTGCTTAGTGGTACCATTACCCCACAGGGCGCCAAGAACGAGGCCTTACAGGTCATCTGTGCTACCCTGCTGACAGGTGAGGCTGTTACTATCCAGAACATCCCCAACATCCGCGATGTCAACAACCTGATTCAGTTGCTAAGCGACATCGGTGTAAAGGTAACAAAAGAAGCAAGGGGCATTACATTCCAAGCAGATGCTCTAAAGCTCGAGTACCTTCAAAGCGACGAATTCGTCAACAAATGTGCCCAATTGCGTGGCTCAGTCATGATGATTGGTCCACTGCTGGCCCGCATGGGAAAAGCTATCGTCACCAAGCCCGGTGGCGACAAGATAGGACGTCGCCGCCTGGACACCCACTTCATGGGGTTCAAGGCATTAGGCGCGAAGTTCCGCCATATCGAAGAGCGCAACGTCTACGAGATCAGTGCGCGCCGGCTGAAAGGCACCTACATGCTGCTTGACGAGGCTTCTGTGACGGGAACGGCCAATATCATTATGGCTGCAGTCCTGGCAGAAGGTACTACCACTATCTACAATGCTGCCTGCGAGCCCTATGTCCAACAACTTTGCCACATGCTCAACCGCATGGGTGCCCATATCAGTGGCATCGGCAGCAACCTGCTCACCATCGACGGCGTCAACCAGCTACATGGTACCGATCACCGCCTGCTGCCCGACATGATTGAGGTAGGCTCGTTCATTGGCATGGCAGCCATCTGTGGCGACGGCATCCGCATCAAGGACGTATCACTCAACAATCTAGGCATCATCCCCGAGTCTTTCCGGCGTTTGGGTGTAAGAATAGATGTCGACGGCGACGATCTCTTCGTACCCCGTCAGAAGCACTATGTCGTCGAGTCGTTTGTCGACGGGACCATCATGACGCTGGCCGATGCCCCTTGGCCCGGCCTGACCCCCGACCTGCTCAGTGTGCTTATCGTTGTAGCCACCCAGGCCCGAGGCAGCGTACTATTCCATCAGAAGATGTTTGAGAGCCGTCTGTTCTTTGTCGACAAGCTCATCGACATGGGCGCGCAAATTATACTCTGCGACCCCCATCGTGCCGTTGTTGTGGGTCACGACCGCAAGCTGACCCTACGTGCTGAGCGCATGTCTAGTCCTGATATCCGTGCAGGTATTGCCCTGCTCATTGCAGCTATGGGAGCCAACGGCACCAGTCTCATCAGCAATATCGAACAGATAGACCGCGGCTACGAGCATATTGAAGAACGCCTCAACGCTCTGGGAGCAAGAATAGAGAGAATCAACTAGTATAACTAGAAAGACTAGTACAACTAGAATCAACATGATAAAAAAAGAAGACGTATACCACATAGGCCGATTAGGAAAGACCCACGGTGTTAAAGGCGAGATATCGCTCCAGTTTGAAGACGACATCTTCGACCGCGTCGACGCAGACTATCTCATACTCGACATCGACGGCATCCTTGTGCCGTTCTTCCTTGAGGAGTACCGTTTCCGTAGCGACTCGATATGTCTCGTGAAGTTCAGCGAGATAGACAGTCAGCAGCGCGCCAGTGAACTCACTGGCTGTGACGTGTATTTCCCACGCGAACTGGCAGACGCAGAAGACGAAGCCCCCATGCTGGCCTTCCTCGTAGGATTCGACATCATCAATGCCGTTGACGGCCAGCGTGTCGGCTCTATAATAGATATCGACGACCAGACCGCCAACATCCTGTTTGTGTTGGACAACGGCATGCTTATCCCTGCTAGCGACGAACTGATCAGCAATATTGATACCGCACAGGGCACGATTACCATGAATATCCCCAACGGATTACTTGAGATATGAAGAAAAAACAGATAGCCATCCTGGGGTCCACCGGCTCTATAGGCACACAGGCACTACAAGTCATCGAGGAACACAGCGACCTGTATGAGGTCTACTGTCTGACAGCCAACAACAGCATAGAGTTGCTGGCCGAACAGGCTCATCGTTACCATCCGGCAGCCGTGGTGGTGGCCAACGAGAAGCGCTACGACGATCTACAGCGCCTCATGGACGACCTGCCAGATGTTAAGGTATATGCCGGAAGACAAGCCTTGGACGAAATCGTACAGGCCGACCCCATCGACATGGTGCTCACCGCTATGGTTGGATATGCAGGACTGTCTCCTACCATCCATGCCATTCGTGCACGCAAAGCTATAGCCTTGGCAAATAAGGAGACACTGGTGGTGGCTGGTGAACTGATTCTGCAACTGGCCCAGCAGTACCACACACCCATTCTACCTGTCGACAGCGAACATTCTGCCATCTTCCAGTCGCTGGTAGGCGAAGATGACAATCCTATCGAGAAAATACTGCTCACAGCCTCGGGAGGTCCATTCCGCTTGATGAGTCTCGACGAACTGCAGACTGTTACCAAGGCAGACGCCCTGCGCCATCCCACATGGGACATGGGTGCAAAGATTACCATAGACTCTGCCACTATGATGAATAAGGGCTTCGAGGTTATTGAGGCCAAATGGCTGTTTGGTGTTCGGCCCGACCAGATACAGGTGCTGGTTCACCCACAGAGTATTGTCCACTCAGCCGTCCAGTTCCAAGATGGTGCTGTCAAAGCCCAGTTAGGGGTTCCTGACATGCGCTTGCCTATCCAATATGCTTTCTCGTTCCCACAGCGTCTATCACTCAGTGGCGAGCGTTTGAATCTCTTTGCCCATCCGCTGGAATTCTTCGAGCCCGACCTAAAGAAATTCCGCTGCTTGGCACTGGCCTTCGAAGCATTGCAGCAGGGTGGCAACATGCCTTGTATCGTCAATGCCGCCAATGAGGTGGTCAACCGCGGATTCCTGGAAGACCGTTGCAGTTTTCTGCAAATGAGCGACATCATCGCCGAAACCATGCAGCGGTGTACCTTCAGTAAGAATCCCGACTACGAAGTCTATATCCAAACGGATTCAGAGGCACGACGCATCGCAACAGAACTCATGAAATAAACCCATCAACTAATAAATTGTAAATCGTAAATTATACTAATGGAAATATTTTTCATCAAAGCACTACAACTCGTACTGGCCATCTCACTGCTGGTTCTCCTGCATGAGGGCGGCCATTTCTTCTTTGCCAAGCTCTTTGGCGTACGCGTCGAGAAGTTCTATATCTTTTTCGACTACAAGTTTAGCCTGTTTAAGTTCAAACCCAAGAAGAGTGATACCGAGTACGGCATCGGCTGGATACCCCTGGGGGGCTACTGCAAGATTTCCGGCATGATTGACGAGAGCTTCGACACGGAACAGATGAAACGTCCCGAACAGCCCTGGGAATTCCGAACCAAGCCCACATGGCAGCGTCTTCTGATTATGATTGGCGGCGTACTGGTCAATTTCCTGCTGGCATTGTTCATTTACTCTATGATTCTCTTCCACTGGGGCGACCGCTACATACCCGTCAGCGACATGACCCTTGGTATGAAGTTCAACCAAGAGGCCAAGAGCTACGGATTCAAGGATGGTGATATTCTGGTAGGCACTGAGACCGCTGCCTTCAAAGAGTTCTCTGCCGATCTCTATCGCAACATCTCCGAGGCTCACCGCGTCGACATCATCCGCAACGGACAGAAGATGAGCATCTCACTGCCAGGCGACCTGAACCTGCTGAACATGATCAAGTCCGACCCGTCGTTCGTACGCCCGCTCATCCCTGCCGAGATTGACAGCGTAGTGCCAGGCACTCCCGCAGCCCAGATAGGTATGCAGAGCGGCGATAAGATTCTCGCCATCAACGATTCACCCGTTGACTCTTACAATGAGTTTGTCGATCAACTGAGCCACCGCGGCGACCTATTGGCAACAGCCACGACGGCGGCCGACAGTCTGGCAGCACGCACCGTGACCATCGTCTACGCACATGCAGCACAGACGACGCCTGACACCACGCAGGTAACCCTCACTCCAGAGCTGAAGCTGGGCTTCACTGTCAAGAGTCTGGCAGACCTCTACCAGCCTGTTGTCACAGAATATGGCTTCTTCGAGAGTTTCCCTGCAGGTATTAAGTACGGTTGGAACGTGCTGGCCAGCTATGTTGACGACCTGAAGTACATCTTTACTGCCGACGGAGCGAAATCGCTTGGTGGCTTCGGAGCCATTGGCAATCTATTCCCCGCTGCATGGGATTGGTACATTTTCTGGAAGATGACAGCGTTCCTGAGCATCATCCTGGCATTCATGAACATCCTGCCCATCCCCGCCCTCGACGGTGGTCATGTGCTATTCTTGCTCTACGAGATGATTACGCGCCGCAAACCTTCTGAGCAGTTTATGATACGTGCCGAGTATATCGGCTTTGGCATTATCTTGTTGCTCATGATAGTGGCTAACCTCAATGATATATTAAGGGCATTAGGCTTGTTATAACAGCCTAATGCCCCATGTTCATTTCCAGCGTCGCCATATGGCGGCGCTTTTATTATTCTCCAAGAATTCCTTTCAGCACCCCCAGACACTGCATGGCACTGACAGGTTTCGAAAGAAATGCCTCACAACCAGCCTCCATCGCCTGCTGACGATCACTGTCAAAGGCGTTAGCAGTAATAGCCACAACAGGCAGGTCAGGAAACTCCGCCTTCATCTGACGGGTAGCCTCCAAACCGTTCATAATGGGCATCTTCAAATCCATCAGCACCATGTCATACGGCTCTTTTCTAATCATCTCCAAAGCCTCCTGTCCATTATGTGCACGGAAGAACTCGTAGTGATTCTTCAAGATATACGTCATCAGCATGTAGTTGCTGTCATTATCTTCTGCTATCAGTATACGTTTCATAAGCTTTTTTATTTATAGTTTTTCAAAATATTTATGCGTCAGCAAAGACCTTTCCGTCGTCAAGGGTTATCTGGAGTTTAGTATACTCACAATGGAAATCATGCTCCAGGCGGTCCAAATAGCGCTTGCTCTCCCAATGGCACATCGGCAAGTCATGGAGCAGGTAGTTGCCACAGGCTTGAGGCTCGGTGGCGGGCACCACCTTCTGAGTAAGTATCCACCGGAGGCATTCGATGGTCAGACGACGCATATCCTCGACGGAATAGTTTCCCGTCATAACAATATACATACCTGTCAGACATCCCATAGGACCGACATATACTACATCATCCTTCACCTCGCTGTTACGAAACCACGTAGCCATTAGATGCTCCATGCTATGCATGGCTGCCGGGGCTACGGCAGGCTCATGGTTTGGCTCCGTAATACGCAAGTCAAAGGTGGTAAATCCTTTATCTTCACGTGACACATAGATACCCGGTTGCAGTTGGGTATGGTCAATGGTAAAACTCTGTATGACTTCCATAATGCAGCAATAATTAATGATTGCAACGGCAAAGTTAATACATTTTTTTGGTGTTTCCAAATATAATTTGGATAATCATTCGGTGGTATCGTAAAAATTTAGTAATTTTGCAAACGTATTGTGCACTGAAGCAAAATGTTTGGGCAAGTTATAGGACAGCAAGAGGTGCAGGAGCGCCTGATGCAGATGATCGGAGAGGGTCGTCTGCCCCATGCTATCATGCTGTGCGGTCCGCAGGGAGTTGGCAAACTGGCTCTGGCTGTCGGCTTCGCCAAGACACTGCTGTCACAGGGTGGTGAAACGTCAATGTTTGGCGAACCCATAGAGAGCCCCATGTTACAAAAACTGGAACATCCAGACCTGCACTTTACATTTCCAACCATTAAGCTGCCGTCAATGGGTAGTGACCACAAGCCTGTGAGTGACGACTTCATCGGCGAATGGCGCGAATTGGTGAAAGCTAGTCCTTACTTTGCCATGAACGACTGGATGGAACAGATGGGCGGCGAGAACCAGCAAGCCATCATTACGGCAGGCGAGAGCGACGCGCTGATACGTAAGCTTAGTCTGAAGTCAAGCATGGGAGGCTATAAGGTGAGCATCATCTGGTTGCCCGAAAGGATGAATCAAGACTGTGCGAACAAGATGCTGAAGCTGTTAGAGGAGCCACCATCACAGACCATATTCCTGATGGTCTGCGAGGAGCCCGACAAGCTATTGGAAACCATTCGCAGTCGCGTACAACGCATAGACGTACGACGCATTGCCACTGATGATATCCGCGAAGCACTGGTCAGTCGCCGTGGCATTGACGAAGACACAGCCCTACGCGTGAGCCGCATGGCCAATGGCAGCTGGCTAAAAGCGCTGCAACTGCTGAGCGCCGACTCTGAGAACGAGTTGTTCCTCGACTTGTTCCAACAGCTGATGCGGTTAGCCTATCAGCGGAATGTGAAGGAGCTGAAGACGTGGAGCCAGACCATGGCCGACATGGGCCGTGAGCGTCAGAAGCGTTTTTTGCAATACTTCCTGCGTTTGGTTCGCGAGAACTTTATGTATAATTTCCGTCAGGAAGAGCTGTGCTATATGACCCAGCGCGAAGAAGACTTCGCTAAAAACTTCGCACGATTCATCAACGAGGCGAACGTACTGCCCATCAGCGACTTGGTTACGCGGGCCATACGCGACATCGGCCAGAACGCCAATGGAAAAATCGTCTTCTTTGACCTGGCACTACAGATGATAGTGCTGTTGATACAGAAATAATATCAAAACAACGAAATAACGAAACAACGCCAAAATAAATAGATGGAAAAAGAACATGAGATAAAGACGGGATGCGACCGCGGACTCTGCAAAGCTGCCATAGGTCGCCAAGACCGTCAGCTGAACACCTATGACTGGCTGGCCGACGTACCAGGCAACACCGACACCACCGACTTGGTGGAGGTGCAGTTCAAGCACACCCGCAAAGGCTACTACCACAACGTGAACAAGCTGGAGTTGAAGAAAGGTGACGTGGTGGCCGTAGAAGCCAATCCCGGTCACGACATTGGTGTAGTGACGCTGACAGGCCGTCTGGCAGAGATACAGATGAAGAAGGCCAACCTGAAGAGCAGTGAAGATATCCGCCGCGTATATCGTATCGCTCGTCCTGTAGACATGGAGAAATTTCGCGAGGCCAAATCGCGCGAACATGCCACCATGATTGAAAGCCGCCAGATTGCCAAGGGCCTGGGGCTGAAGATGAAGATTGGCGATGTAGAGTATCAAGGCGACTGTAACAAGGCTATCTTCTACTACATTGCTGACGAGCGTGTCGACTTCCGCCAACTCATCAAGGACTTGGCTGCTACGTTCCACGTACGCATAGAGATGAAGCAGATTGGTGCCCGTCAGGAAGCAGGGCTTATCGGTGGCACAGGCCCCTGCGGTCGTGAGCTATGTTGTGCCACATGGATGAAAAACTTCGTTAGCGTGGGCACCTCATCGGCTCGTTTCCAAGACATCTCCCTGAACCCACAGAAACTAGCAGGCATGTGCGCTAAGCTGAAGTGCTGCCTCAACTACGAGGTCGATGACTACGTAGAAGCTGGCAGGAAGCTGCCTTCGAAAGACGTCGTATTGCAGACTCAGGATGCTGACTACTATTACTTCAAAGCAGACATCTTGGCTGGTTTGGTGAGCTATTCAACGGATAAGAACTTTGCCGCTAACCTGGAGACCATCACTGCTGAGCGTGCCAAGGAGGTGATAGAGATGAACCGCCACGGCGAGAAGCCCGTATCACTGGAGGCTGATGACACACGCCAGAAGCCGCAAGGTCCTGTCGACCTGGCCACTCAGGAGAACATTGCCCGTTTCGATCGTGCCAAGAAGAAGAAAAAGAAAAAGAAGCCCTCAGCAGCAAAGAAGCCACAGTCTGCGAAAGATGACAAGCAATAAGTACACCTTATTTATATATATTACCGTTATGGCAATCACAGCACTGCTGACAGGCTGTGACCGCCATACGGTCTACAACCACTTCGAGCACACATCAATAAGCGGTTGGGAGCGCAATGACACGCTGGTCTTTGTCACCTCACCGCTTGCTGCCGGCAGCTACGACGAGCAGTTGGCACTGCGTATCAGCGGCCAATATCCGTTTATGAGCGTCAGTCTTGTCGTGGAACAGACAGCCCAGCCCACCCATCAGCTGATACGCGACACGCTGGTATGCAATCTGATTGATAAGGAAGGCATCATAAAAGGTCATGGAGTCAGCAGCTACCAGTATCTGTTTCCATTGAAACGAGTACGAGTAGAAGACGAAACGACGCTACACATTGCCGTATATCACGACATGAAACGCGAGATATTGCCGGGCATTACCGATTTGGGAATCATCATCAAATCCGCAGATGACGGCTTGCGTCAAGCCGCAGGAAAATAAACAGCAAGAAGGTAAAGCCCCACAACGACGAGCCACCATAGCTGAAGAATGGCAGTGGAATACCAATAACCGGTGTCAAGCCCAGCACCATGCCGACATTGATAAATACATGAAACAAGAAGATGCTGAGCACACTATAGCCATAGACGCGTCCAAAGGTTGACGGCTGTCGCTCTGAGAGCCATATCAACCGCAGGATGAGTGCCAGGAACAGCAACAATACACCTGCAGAGCCCAAGAATCCTTCCTCTTCACCGACGGTACAGAAAATAAAGTCGGTATCCTGCTCAGGCACGAACTTGAGCTTGGTTTGCGTGCCGTTCAAGAAGCCTTTACCCTCCAGACCTCCTGAGCCGATGGCAATCTCTGACTGGTGAACATTATATCCCGCACCGCGCAAGTCCTCATTCAATCCCAACAGCACATTGATGCGCGAACGCTGGTGGGGCTCCATCACATTCTGCATGATAAAGTCTGCGCCATAATAGAATCCGGCAGAGCCAACGGCAAACAACGCGATGAAGTAGTAGTTGCGCAGACGCGAACCAAGGCCTTCCCAGACCAGCCAGCCCAACAACACTACCAGCAGTCCTATCTGGACATAAACAAGATAGGATGTGAGAATAGAAAGGAAGGGTATCAGCGACAACAGGTAAGACAGCAGCGTGACACCTACGCATAGCAGCAAGATACGAACAGCCACGCGGTGGTTGCAATAGACCCACACCATGCCAATAGAAAACAGTTGCACCAGCAGCAAGACCGCGAACTCGCCCAGCGACGCTGTAGAGCCGCCAATGAACACCTCGGCATAGCGTATACCCACAACGAAGTAGACCACCATTGCCACGCCGGTAAACAGGATGCTGCCCGGCATACCCTCACGATAGAACATCAGGAAGAAAGCCAGATAGACCAGCGCCGATCCCGTCTCACGCTGCAGGACAATACACACCATCGGTAGGAGAATCACCAGCAAAGCAGCGGCAAAGTGGCGCCACTGACGGATGTCATAGCCATAGGCAGACATCAACTTCGCCTGTGCCAGAGCTGTGGCAAACTTCGCAAACTCGGCAGGCTGCAGGCGCAGTGGACCCAATACAAGCCACGAGCGCGAACCTTTGATGCTATGTGGATTAAAGATGGTGGCAAAGAGCAATAGCAGAAGGAGCCCGAAGATGACAAAGGCAAACGTGTCATAGAAGCGAGCGTCGAGCAACAGGATGAACAATCCCAGCATAATACTGGTGACAATCCACACAATCTGCATACCCGAGCGTGTAGACAGCGAAAAGATATCGGTCTCACCATACGAGTAACTGGCACCACAAACACTAATCCACCCAAACGACAACAGGGCGATGTAGATAAGCACCGTCCACCAGTCGATGTTGCGTAGTACGCTCTGTTCTTTTTTATCGGCTTGTTGTACCATACGAGATGTGTCTGTTCTGCAACTCCTCGGCCTTGCGCTGTGAGGCCTCAGAGAGTTTACCGTGAATATACTGTTCCATGATGAGCCCGCCAATGGGTACACCGTACGTTGCTCCCCAGCCACCGTTCTCCACATAGACGGCAACGGCTATCTTCGGATTGTCCATTGGGGCAAAGCCCATGAAGACGGAGTGGTCGTGGCCACGATTCTGAGCCGTACCCGTCTTACCGCAGGCCATGAAGTCGTACTTCGCCAACTCGTGACATGTACCTCCGAGTGCCGAAGCTCGCATACCCTGTACCACGTAGTCGTAGGCCTCGCGCGACGCCATGGAGTGATGCTTGCGTGTATAGAGTGTGTCCAAGTGCTCACCCTGAATGGCCTTTACGACGTGAGGTACATAATACCACCCGCGATTGGCAATGGTCGCACCCAGATTGGCAATCTGCAAGGGGGTGGCATTCACCTCACCCTGTCCGATGGCGATAGAGATGATAGTCAGTCCGTTCCACGAGCCTTTATAGGCCTTGTCATAGAATTGTGCATTGGGAATGAGGCCGCGCTTTTCACCCGGCAGGTCGATACCCAATCGATAGCCGAAGCCCATGCTGACCATATAGTCGCGCCAGCGGTTCATCGCATTTTGTACGCTGCCATATTTCGACTTCGCGCCAATCATATAATAGAGTCCCCAGCAGAAGTAGCCATTACACGATGTCGACAGGGCCGGAACAAGCGCCAAGGGAGCCGCATGGCCGTGACAGCCTACATGCAATCCTTTGTAGTTAAAGCCATGGGCACAGGGATAGAGCGTATGGGTGGGATGGATGATGCCCTCGGTCATAAATGTCAGTCCCTGCGTGGTCTTAAACGTAGAGCCTGGCGGATACTGACCCATAATGCTACGGTTGAGCAGCGGCTTCCACACATTCTGGCTGAGTTGGCGGTGACTCTTCGAGCGCTGGCGACCCACCATCATGCGGGGGTCGTAAGAGGGCGACGACACCATACAGAGCACCTCACCGGTCTTTGGCTCTATGGCGACAATGGAGCCTATCTTTCCTTCCATCAGCCGTTCACCAAGGGCCTGCAGGTTAGCGTCAAGCCCCAGCGTAAGATCTTTGCCCGCCACAGGACGGCGGTCAAAGCGTCCGTTCTGATAGCGTCCCTGAACACGGCCATGGGCGTCGCGCAGCAGTATCTGGATACCTTTCTCACCGCGCAACTGCTTCTCGTAGCTGCGCTCAACGCCTAATTTCCCGATGTAGTCGCCCGGCTGGTAGTAGTCGTCTTCCTCGATGTCGGCAGGCGACACCTCTGCGACATCACCCAGCACATGGGCAGCAAAGGGATATTGATACTGACGGATGCTACGCCGCTGAATATAGAAGCCCGGGAAACGGAACATTTTCTCTTGGAAGACGCTGAAGTCAGTCTCAGAAAGCTGGCTCATAAAGAGCTGCTGCGTAAAGCGCGAGTAACCAGGATTCTTCGAACGGTCCATGATGGTCTCCATGCGGCGGTCGAATTCCTCACGCGTAATGTTCAAAGCCTTACAGAAATCAAGGGTATCCAGGCGGTTGCGTGCCTCGTTGACGACCACCATGATGTCGTAGGCAGGCTGATTATACACCAGCAGCTTACCGTTACGGTCGCTGATAACGCCGCGCGACGGATATTCTATCTTCTTTAGGAAGGCGTTCGAGTCGGCACTCTTCTTATAGTCATCACTGGTAATCTGCAGCATGAAGAGGCGGATGATATATACCATGACGATGAGCACAGCCACACCGGCTATGACATAGTGACGGTAGTTCATTCCGTATTCTTTCATAACGTATGATTTCCAGCCAATTTATTTCTTCGCCACTTCAAAGGTGAAGATCAACAGCAGCGTGACAAGCGCACTGCTTACCACGCATAACAGCCACTGCAGCCAGTTGAAGAAGGTGAACATCTCCAGCGAGAAGAACAGCATGCAGTAGAGCGACACCAGCGGTACGATATAGTAGGCATATTTCGTTGGACTGATATTGCGTAGCGAGGGCATCAGGTCTTCGGCAGAGTCACGTGGCACAAAGAGTTCGAAATAATAAGGCTGTATAGCACCGATAAGCGTCAGTGAAGCGGCGGCAACACCCGGGGTGTTAAAGAAGGTGTCTACCAACAGACCCATCATAAAGCTCCACAGCAATATCGCCCACTTGGCATGGTTGCGTGGAAACTGTGTCACGAAATAGACATAGAGCAGCGGGGTGGCATAGTGGAACAGATGAATCTGTCCCAGCACAAGCACCTGTGCCAGGAGAAACGCGCCAAACCACGATAACCGTTTCAGAAAATCTATTGACATCCCCTACTCTCTAACGTTTAATTGCAATGAGTCGCGTGCAGCCTGCATCAGTCGCATACGCTCGGCAAACGAGCGGTCACTGATGACCACCACGTCGCGCAGCGTACCAAAGTCTGTCGACAGGCGTACCTTTAGCTTATACGACAGGCCGTCACGCGAATTATACACCTCCACTATGCGGCCTACCAACACTCCTGGCGGGAAGATGCTCGAATAGCCGTTGGTCTCTACCCAGTCGCCACGCTTGAAACGGGCATGACGGGGAATATCCTCAACATAGGCATAGCCTGCATCTTCACCATACCAGCGCAACACGCCGAAGTATCCGTGGCCACGAATGGCACAACTGATACGCGACGAGTGGCTGTTGAGCACAGAGATAACCACCGCATGATGAGCTGAGGTCAGATAGACCACACCCACGATACCATTACCACAGGCCACGCCCATACCCACCTGTACACCGTCAACCTCACCGCGGTCAATGGTGATGAGATTGTCTGTACGGTCGGTCTCGTTGGCAATGACCTGAGCGGCAATCGGCTGATACTGGCTGAGGAATTCCAGATGACGGCGCTCCTGTTCACTAATCGTGTCTGTACGTTCGTAGTACAGGCGTCGCAACTGGTTAACCTGCCGTTCCAAATAGAAATTGCGGAGCATCAGCGCTTTGTTGGTCTCTCGCAGGGTAAAAAACGACTCTACAAACGACCTCCACTCATTGACGCGCCCCGTGATAGCATTGGCCGACGAGAACCACACACTACTCTGGTAGCTGTTATACTGAAACAGTAAGACAAAGCTCACCGCCTCCAGTACGACAAACAGCAACCAATGGTAGTGACGCCCCAGAAATTCCAGCAGGTTCTTCACGCTTGACCCCTATCTCTTTACTCCTAGTTCCTAACTCCAAATTCTTAACGCTTATCTCATCAGAAACGAGAAGCGGTTGACATTCTTCAAGGCGATGCCGGCACCCTTGGCAACAGAGTGCAACGGATCCTCTGCGATATGGAACGGGATATTGATTTTCTCTTCCAGACGACGGTCCAGGCCACGCAACAGAGCACCGCCACCAGCCAGCCAGATACCGTTCTTCACGATGTCAGCATACAGCTCGGGGGGCGTATTCTCCAGTGCAGAGAGCACGGCATTCTCAATCTTTGCCACGGTCTTGTCGATGCAGTGGGCTATCTCCTGATAGCAGACGGGCACCTCCATAGGCAGGGCGGTGATACGGTTCGGGCCGTGAACGATATAGTCCTCGGGAGCCTCATCGCCCAGGTCTGTCAGGGCAGAGCCGACAGCAATCTTGATACGCTCAGCCATACGCTCCGATACCTTCACGTTGTGCTGACGGGCCATATACTCCTGAATATCAGCGGTGAGGTCGTCACCAGCGGTACGGATAGAGTTGTTCGACACGATGCCACCCAGCGAGATAACGGCAATCTCCGTAGAGCCACCACCGATGTCGACAATCATGTTACCCTCGGGGGCCTCTACGTCAATACCGATACCGATAGCTGCTGCCATCGGCTCGAAAATCAGATATACGTCGCGACCGTCGGCATGCTCGGCACTGTCACGTACTGCACGCAGCTCCACCTCAGTAGAGCCTGAGGGTACACCGATCACCATACGCAGTGAGGGTGAAAAGAAGCGTGAGCCCGTATGTACCATCTTGATCAGTCCGCGCATCATCTGCTCACAGGCAGAGAAGTCGGCAATCACGCCGTCTCTCAGCGGGCGCACGGTACGAATATTGTCATGTGTCTTCTCATACATCATCTTGGCCCGTGTACCTACGGCAATCATCTTGTCGGTGTGGCGGTCGAGGGCTACTACTGACGGTTCGTCAACCACAATCTTATCATCACTGATAATGATGGTGTTGGCCGTACCCAGGTCCATAGCAATCTCCTGGACAAAACTAAAAAATCCCATCTTTAAAATTTACGATTTGACGATTTACTATTTACAATTTATTTCGTGAACCACGCATGAATTGCTGTGTCGTAATGGCTGCTGACGCCAAAGGCGCGGGTGGCGAACATACGGCGCTGTTCCTTGGTGGTCTCTGCGCCTTGCTGGTTCAGGATGTCGAGCAGTACGCTGTATTCAGCCTTCGAAGGTACAATCACCACGTCGTTGAAGTTCTTCGCACCGGCACGAATCAGCGAGATGCCGCCGATGTCAATCTTCTCAATGATGTCTTCCTCGCTGGCACCACTGGCTACGGTTTGCTCGAAGGGATAGAGGTCGACGATGACCAGGTCAATCTCGGGAATCTCATACTGGGCCATCTGCTGGCGATCGCCCTCGAGTTCACGACGACCCAAGATGCCGCCAAATACTTTCGGGTGCAGTGTCTTCACACGTCCACCAAGGATAGAGGGATAGGTCGTCACGTTCTCGACCTTCTCACAAGGGTAACCCAACGACTCGATGAAGGTCTGCGTGCCGCCCGTCGACAGGAATTTCACGCCTTCCTCATTCAACTTCTTCAACAACTCTTCAAGCCCATCTTTGTGGAAAACCGAGATGAGCGCGGTCTTAATCTGCTTCTTGTCTGCCATAAAATAAATATAACGTTATATTCGAATTCGGGCTGCAAAATTACAAAAATTACGGCACACCGCCACACGTTTCACAGAAAAATTTCACCTTATTATAAAAATAATGCTGCAAATCAAGTGTCAGCATGTCCGAAAGGTGATTATCCGTATGTCCGTTATGGAAGAAAATTGGCTGATTATTCGTTTTTCTCAAGAAAAGGTTGTACCTTTGCAGCCGCAAATTCGAACAATAATATTCCAAATGAGAAAAAGATTTGTTTTCATGGCTATGACAGCCATTTTCGCCACGGCCTCATGGGCTGGTGGCTTGATGACCAACACCAACTATCACATTGCCTTCGACCGTATGATGGCACGCGGTGCCTCGTTCGACATCGACGCAGCCTACTCGAACCCTGCCGGAACAGTTTTTGGCCGCGAAGGCTGGCAGCTGTCACTCAACTTCCAGAAGCCCTGGCAGTATCGTGACATCGAACTGACCACCGACAAGGGTAGTCAGATGTTCGAGGGTAAGGCCTCTGCACCCATCGTCCCCGCGCTCTTTGCCGCTTATAAGAAAGACCGCTGGGCCGTATCAACCATGATTGGCATTGTGGGCAGTGGTGGTTTCGTACAGTACGACAACGGCGTACCCATGTTCAACGCACTGCTGGGTGGTGTCGTCACCTCGCTGACAAAGACCATGAATCAGCAGACCCAGGGCATTGCCCCCGTCGTCACCCCCGACCAGTTCGATTCCGAGATGAAGGGCAAGCAGTACATCTATGGCGCACAAGTCAACTTCGCCTATAAGATTACCGACAACTTCTCGGCAGCGGTGGGCTTCCGCGCCAACTACTACGACGGCTACTATCGCGGCCATGTCAAGGCCAACCACTCAGCCATGGGCAACCTCGCCGCCCTCTCGCTCGATGTCGACCAGAAGGGCTGGGGCTTCACACCGATGGTCAGCGTCAACTTCCATCAGGGACCCCTCACGCTGACGGCCCGCTATGAGTTCCGCACCAAGGTAGAGACCAAGAACGAGACCAACTCTCTGTCAGCATCGCTCAACACCGACCAGCTCGTTGTCGCTCCGCTGGCGCAGCTGGTTGCCGCAGGCTACATGACCGCCGATCAGGCTACCGCTACAGCCACGCAGATCAAGGCCACCGTGCAAGGTGGTATGGCTGCCTACACCGCTCCCTACGAGGATGGTGCCAAAACCCGCTACGACATGCCGGCCCTCTTGAGCATTGCTGCCGGATACGAGTTCACACCGAAGCTGCGTGCCACCCTCGAGTATCACTTCTTCGACGACAAGAACGCCAAGATGGCCAACGACCGTCAGGAAGAGCTCAAGCACGGCACTCACGAGTTCCTCGCCGGTATCGAGTACGATATCAACAAGAAGTTTACCATCAGTTGTGGTGGACAGCGCACCGACTATGGACTCTCCGACGGATATGAGCAGAACACGTCGTTTGCCTGCGACAGCTGGTCGGTCGGTCTGGGCGGTGCCTGGAACATTAACGAGAAGGTGCGCCTCAACGCCGGCTATTTCTGCAGCATCTATAGCAACTACGACAAGCAGACCACCTATGGCAAGGAGACCTACTCACGCACCAACAACGTGATTGGCGTGGGCATCGACTTTAAATTCTAAACAGGCTTATTTCAGGAATTCCGTAGGCGACACGCCCGTTTCCTGCTTAAAAATCTTCTGGAAGTACGCACGGCTGAAGCCGCAATGATCGGCGATAGCCTCATTGTTCCAGTCCGGATATTGCTGCAACACACGCTTTGCCTCCTCGATGCGTAGCGAGGTTATCCAGCGAGTAAACGAGTTATGCCCCGATGCCTTCACCCAAGCGGTGAGCTGGTATCGGGGTATATTCATGGCGTCGGCAGCCATCGGACTGGTGATGCCTGCCTTCAGATACGCCCCTGTGGCGAGCCATTGCTCCACAGCGTGGTCTACGTGCTGCATGGCTTCTGGCGACAGACTGTCTGCTTTCTCTTCGCGGGCACTCTCCGCCGCATGCTCTTCCGCCTCTCTCACCCGGTACATGGCATTGCTCGTAAAGTAGCGCACAAAGCAAAACCACATCATGAAGATGCCCCAGAAAAAGGTCAGCGAGAAGACGACGATGACGATGTCCGGACCGAATATCAGCAGGGGTACGAACACCGCCAGCAGACCGTTCACGCCGATGGCATGCTTCATCCATTTCGTCAGCCCCTTGTGCTCGCTGTCATAGTAGTCCTCAATAGCTTCCTGCATGCGCAGCAGTTCACGGAATTGCAGGGAGCAGTAGTAAATCTGTAGGACACCATACACCATGCTCATGGCGATCTCCGTCGCCAGCACACGCTCCGAGAGCAGTGCTATGGGGTGCCCGTCGGTAGCCACCGCTATGGCGAGACACGCCGTCACCAGCAGCGTCACGCCCATCCACATCCATCGCTCAAAGCCTGTCAGCCTTCCTTGCCGCTGCAGGTTCAGTATCGTCAGGTTCATCAGCGACGACGCCGGCACGAAGAATGCCAGGTTCACCAGCACCGCCTGTGTCACACCCATGGTGCGCAGCCCGGCGACATACTGAACGACGAACTGTGCGCCTATCAGTGCCAGCGAGCCTACCATCAGCCAGCGCGACTGGTTAATCACCTTGTCACGCTTCACGCTGTTAGGCATCAGCACGATGAGTGCCGAACACATCATCACCATCATGACGATGGCTGCAAACTGCATTTCTTTCATTAGGCGTTCCTTTGGTTTGCAAAATTACACTTTTTCCGATAAATGACAAAGAAAATGGACAAAAAGTGTGTCGATTCGACGAATGGACACACCCTTTTGCGTGTTTCGACACACCTTTACGCGTTTTGATACACCTCTTTACACTTATTATTCCTAATTTTGCGCACGGAAACAACAACCATCGATGTGCAACCATAAACCTTAACCATGACTTTTATCGATTTCTTCCATGACTCCCCCATCCTCGCCACCATCCTCACCTTGGTGTATCTCTCGCTATGGGGGGCATTTATCTATATGCTCGTCCGAATGTATCGAAAATAATAAAAAACAACCAAATATGCAACCATTAACCAAGAAAGTCCTCACCCTCGTGCTGACCATCGTGGCACTGGCCGTGGGGCAGAGTGCGTGGGCCATGAGCTCGTTTACCGTGTCGAGCCCACAGGACAACAACACGTTCCGTATCACCCGCACGGGCAATACCGCCGTCGCTGAGACCATCGACTGGCGCGTGGTCTCGCTCTCCGCCATCGCGGGCGTTCACTTCACGGGCTATCAAGGCAACTACTCCGGCACCGTGACCTTCGCTGCCGACGAACCCTACAAGGACGTTACCATCAGCGAGAACACCCCCGGCAACAATGCCTACAAGTACCAGAACGGCTCCACGCGCAGCTACCGCTTCGAGGTGATTGACAAGGACGGCTCCATCCTGGCGTCGAAAGACCGCACGATGACCACCGGCACCAGCGTGCCCAGCAGCGGCCTGTTCAACGAGAAAGAAATCACCATCTACACCTCTGAGGTTCAGTACTCCGATGCCGGTTACGACCAGCCCAACAACCCTCATTACATCAACAGCTCAAGCTACTACAATCTGAGCGGCATCGCTCCTGTGGCCTACTATACCCTCATCGGTGCCCAGCTGCGCTCAACGATCAGCCTGGATGCCAAGGAGAAGAACAATGGCTACCAGTACATTCAGGTTCTCATCAACAACACCAGCACGTGCGACAACCGCTCCGACTGCAGCAACGGCGACCCAGGCAACATCAACCTCTCGCGCTATATGGCGGGCTTCGACCATCAGCCCAGCAGCGCCAACACCACTTACGCCGCATACACCTTCCCCGTCACCTCGCAGCCAAACAATTGCTCTGAGGTAAGCAATGCCTGGAGCAACGGTGTCGATAACAAGCTCTATACCCAGAAGTTCAACACCAACTGCCGCGCCACCGACGGCCGCCTTATCCTTCCGTTGGACTTCAACACCCTCGTAGTCCGCTTCAATGCCAGCGGAGGCGGCACCGACAAAGACGAATGGTATGCCAAGAACGTCAAGGCCCATATCCAGGCCGTGGACGCCACCGCCCCCACCGTACTTAATAATTATAAGGTCTCTGGCGGACGCCATCAGAAGGGAGCCATTATCTACGTCACCGTGCCTTTCAGCGAGATTGTTGAAGTAGAAGGCACGCCGACGCTCAACACCTCGTGGGGCAATTTCGACTACTATGCCGGCAGCGGCACGAACGTGCTCACCTTCAGGGGCGAGATCAGTTCCACCGCCGACGGCACGCTATACGCCAGCGGTATCGGTACCAGTATCGGCACCAGTGCCGTCCGAGACTTGGCCGGTAACAACTTCACCCCCTTCACCCATGATTTCGGCACCGCCCTCGACACCGACTACGCCTGGACTACCGCCGACTTCAACAGCCTGGGCGGCAGCGAGTACGAGATAGCCTCCAAGATTGACCTGCGCCACCTCGCCCTCCTCGTCAACAAGGCACAGAACGACTGCATCGGCCTCACCTTCCAGCAGACGCAGGACATCACCTGCGACAACACCTATACGCCCATCGGCTACTACGTCAACAGCAGCGACTGGGCCACCTTCCGCGGCACCTACGACGGCCAGAGCCACACCGTCAGCGGCATCACCGTCACCCGCACGGGCGATACCAATGCCGACGGCAATATGGGCCTCTTCGGCTACATCCGTTATTACAGCGCCTCCGACTACGGCACCGTGCGCAACGTCGTCCTCGCCAGCAGCACCTTCACTGGCTGTGACAGAGTCGGCGGCATCGTCGGCTACAACAGTGGCGGCACCGTCCAGAACTGCCGCGTGGAGAGCACCGTCACCATCAAGGCTGGACACAACAATGCCTACTATCACGGCGGCATCGTGGGCAGTAACGACAACGGTAATATCATCGGCTGCTACAGCGCCGCCGCCGTCAGCGCGAACGGCAAGACCAACTGCAAGCAATACGGCGGCATCGTCGGCTATAACATCTACGGCACCGTCAAGGACTGCCTCTACGCCGGCACCACCGTCACCGCCGACAACTACAAGGGCGCCATCGTCGGCTACGACGAAAACAACAAGGGCGTCTTCTCCAACAACTACTACACCGCCATCAGCCTCGGCGGCGTCGCCGGCAGCGACCGCGACGGCGCCCGCCGCGCCCGCACCGTCACCCTGGGCGAGGACATTGCCCTCGTGGGCGACGAAACCGCCTACAGCGCCAGCGGCCTTACCGCCATCGGCACGGGCAACTACGCCCTGCGCAGCGGCTCTACTATCTACAGCGGCGAGGGCCAGACACTGACACTCAGCTACACCAGCGAGGTGTCCGAGGGCTATCTGTTGACCTATAGCGCCACTGCCGGCACCATCGACGGCAACACGCTTACCATGCCCGCCGCCAATGTCACCGTGAGCTCGGAAATTAGCCTTATCGACTTTGCCGACGACGGCCACAGCGGCGACAGCGAGGCCGATGCGTACATCATTTATAATAAGGAGCAGCTCGACATGCTGGCCACACGTGTGAACAGCGGCACCAGCAACTATTACAACAAGTTCATCAAGCTGGGCGCCGACATCACCTACGACGGCACGGAGAATAACTATACCCCCATCGGCACCAGCTCAAGCAATAGGTTCCGCGGCACCTTCGACGGCGACGGCCACACCGTCAGCGGCATCAACATCAACAGCGATAACGGCTATCAGGGTCTCTTCGGCTATGTTGACGGCGGCACCGTGAAGAACGTCACGCTGGCTAGCAGCACCATCACCGGCCACCATTTCATCGGTGGCATTGCGGGCTATATATATGACGGAACTGTGCAGAACTGCCGCGTGGAGAGCAACGTCACCATCGGCGCCTATGTCGATTATTCCAATAACCACGGCGGCATCGCCGGCCAGGCAAGCGGCACTTCGACCGTCAGCGGCTGCATCAGCGCTGCCACCGTGACCAACAGCAACAAGAGCAATTGCCAGTACTACGGCGGCATCGTGGGCATTGTGAATGATTTTCACGTCACCGTCCGCAACTGCCTTGCCCTGAGTGCCACCATATCAGCTGCCTCAAACAAAGGCGCCATCGTGGGATACTACACAATCGAAAAATTCGTCAAAACCACCCTCGCCAATAACTACTATTACAACTGCACCGTGGGTGGCAACACCACCAACATCGGCACCAAAAATGGCGACCAGGACGGTGCCCGCCAAGCCCGCACCGTCACCCTGGGCGAGAACATTGTCCTCGTGGGCGACGAGACAGCCTACAGCGTCAGCGGCCTCACCGCCATCGGCACGGGCAACTACGCCCTCAGCTACAACGACGGCAATACGACTACCCTCTACAGCGGCGCCACGCAGATGCTTACCCTCAACTCTCCAGCAGGCTACAAGATTTCCAACGCTTTCTACAACGATGGCGAAGAACACGTCATCATGCCCAATGAAGGTGTTTACGGCTTTACAATGCCTGCTGCCAATGTTACGGTGAGCGCCGCCATTACCATCTATTATGTTGATGCAGATGGCATAGCGCATGAGAACGTAGAGGCAACTATCCTCGATAACACCATGAGTGAACTGTCAGCTGGCACCTATTTAGTAAACAGCGACATTACTTTTACTGATTTCGTCACAACGACGGGCGACGTTACGCTGATTTTGGCCGACGGATGCACCATGACGCTTGATAACGCGACTCACAACAAAAGGGGCATCGATTGTGGTGGTGATCTCACCATCTACGGTCAGACTGAGGGCACTGGGAAGCTTGACGTCTTATCCACTGGTGGCGGCATCAATCTCCATAGCCATAATTACAGCCAGCACAGCGGCACCGTCTATATTCGTAACATGGGTAATATGTGCGGTATTTACAATGCCGTCAACTTTACCTTTGACGGTGGAATTCTCGACGTGAATTCTGTTTCAGCAGACATCTCGGCTTCTAATGTTAACATCCTTAGCGGACAACTCAACTCACACGGAACATATATTCAGAGTCCTAATGTTGTCTTGGGCTGTTCCAAGCCCACTGACCAAATACACGTTGTCGGATTTCATCAAAGTAACGTGACAATTGTTGACGGCCAAATGTTGACTGACGGTACGTATGTTTACTTCGGAAGGGAGTCATCGAGCAATTTTAGTTACAAAACACTGCGACGCACCACCGTTACTGGTGTGACACTTACGAAAAGTATTCCTGATTTTGCTGACGTTACATTTGACGATACAGCAGAGACCCCAATTAGTATTCCCCAAAATGTCAAGGCGTACAACATTAACCTGAACCGCACATTCACCGTTGGAAAGCCGGCAACACTAATGCTACCGTTCAGTATGGAAATCAGTAAAATCAGCGGAGCAGATTTCTATACCTATACTGGTGTCACTTATAACAATACGACTCATAAGTGGGAAGCAACAATGACACAGGTTAGTAGTGGAGACATTGCTGCCAACACACCGTATTTGGTCGTTCCGACGGCTGCCAACATCACTTTTGAACACTACGCCACGCTGAACACCACGACGAACAGTCAGCAGACCACCAATGGCGACTGGAGCTTTGTAGGCACATACGAGACGAAGACCTGGACGGCAGGCGACTGTGGCAACGACTACGGCTTCGCAGCCACCAGCGGTAAGGCCGTGGACGGCGTGACCGACGTCAATGCTGGCGACTTCGTGAAGCTGGCAGCAGGGGCTTGGATACGACCTATGCGCTCGTACCTTACTTATACTGGCGGTGGTAATCCATTCGCAGGCGCAAGGCGTAGTGCCACCGCTGACCTGCCCAGCCGCATCAGCGTCATCCTGGTGAGTGCCAATGGCGAGACCACAGAGATCAGCGACGCTTTGCGTCTAAATGATAAAGGACAAATGACAAATGACAACTTCTACGACCTGCAGGGCCGCAAGATAGAGAAGCCCACGAAGGGACTGTATATCCACAATGGAAAAAAGGTTCTTCTACCTTAAGGTAAGAAGTGTGGCACGCAATGTGATTAAATAATAACTGGTCGCGCAGCGACCCATAAAGATATAGAACGAATATGAAAAAGGAATATATAAAGCCTCAGGCAGAGGTCATAAAGTTAGAGATTCACCACATGTTGGCTGTTAGCAATCCACCAGAATGGAGCGGCGAGGTGGGCAGCCGCGAATGTAGTTGGGACATCTCTGACGAGGATTTCGACCTGTAAGCCTCGTCTATAACAACAAAGGAGCCCGCTGATTGGCGGGCTTCTTCATGTCATAATGGCGAGTAATGTAAGAAAAAAGTGCCGAAAATCGTGTTTGGTTTTTGGGTATATCTAGGAAGACGAGAGGCGAGATTACGCTTATCAAGTGACGAAGTTACGCCTTGAGGGTTACAAAGTTACGTCTCGAAGGTCACAAAGTGCCACCTTCACGACCGTAAAGTTACGCTTTCGTGATGTCAAAGTTATGCTTTCGTGGTGTGAAAATCATGGTTTTCTGGGATGTCTCGGCGATGTTTGTGGGTAAAACGGACAATGTTTTCGGGTATCAAAAAAGGTGAAAATCGGTAATGAGCTATATGTCAACAAGTTGCGCATAACGCCTCATATTTCGCGAATTTGACCCTCGCTGAACGTTTGGTGGATTTCGCGCGATTCTCAGCAGACATTTTGTAAACTATATTCAAATACAACAGATGAGAGCCTGATATATAAACAGAAAACATCCTGTGAGAAGTTCACAGGATGTTTTTCGTAGCGGGAGGGGGACCCGAACCCTCGACCTCCGGATTATGAATCCGACGCTCTAACCAGCTGAGCTACCCCGCCATGATTGCTTTTAAGCGGGTGCAAAGGTAATACAATCTTTTTAATTACCAAAACTTTTTCTGAAAAAATCGTTGTGTTTGTGTTTTTTTTTGTATTTTTGCACCATCAAAAAGAGCAAGAATAGCAATTGAAACGGATAGGCTATGCAAAAAATAACGATTGAATACCCGCTATCAACGCGTTCGCCCAAAATAGTATGGGACATGATCAGTAATGCCGCAGGCTTGCAGAAATGGCTCGCCGACAAGGTGGTGGAGGAGGCCGGAGGCGACATGATGACATTCACCTGGGGACAGCCGTGGACTGAGCGCGACACGAAGCAGTCGCGCATATTGGACATGAAACAGTTCAACTATATACGTATGCTGTGGGACTATCACGAGGATACGCCCGAGGCGTACTGGGAGATGCGTATAGAACAAAGCGACGTGACGGGCTTGCTGAGCCTGCTGATTACCGACTTTGCCTCAGACGACGAAGAAGAGTCAGATCTTCGCGGCATCTGGGACGACAATTTGGAGCGCCTGCACCGCGTCAGTGGACTGTGAGAAGGTGAGAGGGTGAGAAGGTGAGAGACAAGTGCTGAGAATTAAAAAACTAGACATATTCATTGCCAAGCAGTTCGGACTACTGTTTGTGGCGACATTCTTCATCTGCCAGTTTGTGCTGATGATGCAATTCCTGTGGCGCTACGTGGACGAGCTCATTGGCAAGGGTCTTTCGATGGACGTGCTGGCGCAGTTTTTCTGGTATATGGGCATCATGCTCATGCCGCAGGCTTTCCCGCTGGCCATCCTGCTGTCGTCGCTCATCGCCTTCGGTAACCTGGGCGAGAGCAGCGAGCTGACCGCCATCAAGGCGGCAGGCATCTCGCTGATGCAGGCCATGCGCTCGCTCATCGTCATCACCATTGCCATCAGCTGCATATCGTTTTATTTCCAGGAAGTCATCGGTCCCAGGGCCTTCGTCTCTTTTCAGCAGCTGTTGCTGTCGATGAAGCAGAAGAACCCCGAGGTGGAGATTCCCGAGGGTATCTTCTACGACGGCATCCCCGGGTCGAACCTCTATGTGCAGAAGAAAAACATGGAGAGCGGCATGCTCTACGGCATCATGATCTACCGTATGAACGGCGGCTACGAAGACGCGGCGGTGATTCTGGCCGACTCGGGACGCATACAGTCGACGGCCGAGAAGAAGCACCTGCTGCTGACGCTGTACAGCGGCGAGTGGTTTGAGAACATGCGCCAGTCGGGCATCAACGTGAACACGAACGTGCCCTACCGCCGCGAGACCTTTGCCACGAAGCGTATTCTGCTGGACTTCGACGGTGGCTTCAACATGGCCGACGCCGGCGGAATAGCCTCCGACGCGCGGTCGAAGGGGCTGAGCCGCATCCTGCACGATCTGGACAGCATCCGCGAATTCAACGACTCGGTGGGCCACGCCTACTACCATGAGGCCCGCCAGACGGTGCTCTACCAGCCCTCGCTGCCCAAGAAAGACTCGCTGCGCGTGCTGGACACGGCCAAAAGCCAGACCACCGACCTGGACAGTCTGCTCCACGCGCTGACCAACGAGAAGCGCCAGCAGGTGATCCGTACGGCGTCGAGCGACGTTCAGATGGCCATGGGCAATATTGAGTTCAAGGCCGAATACTCCGAATGGCTGAACTACGAAGACCGCATGCACCAGATGGAGGCCATTAACAAGTTTACGCTGTCGCTGTCGTGCCTCATCTTCTTCTTTATCGGTGCACCGCTGGGTGCCATCATCCGCAAGGGCGGACTGGGTGTGCCGGTGATCATCTCGGTCGTTGTCTTCATCATCTTCTACATCCTCGACAATACAGGCATGCGTATGGCACGTGCCGACGAGTGGACGGTATGGTTCGGCAAGCTGCTGGGCACCGTCGTGCTGTCGCCCATCGCCATCTTCTTCACCTATAAGGCCAACAACGACTCGGTGGTCTTCAACCTCGACCTGTACAGAGACCTGCTGATACGTATACTCGGTCTGCGCACGAAGCGCCACCTGATGAAGAAAGAGGTCATCATCGACGACCCGCAGTATGCCGTCGACGCCGAGCGGCTGCGCACCATCAGCGCCGACATCAGCCAGTACGCCACCGAGCACAGCCTGCTGCGCTGGCCCAGCCCTGTGAAGGTGTTCTTCCGACCGGGCGACGACCACGACATCGAGCGCATCAACAACCTGCTGGAAGAGACCATCGAAGACCTGTCGTACACGAGGGACAACCGCGTCATACAGGCGCTGAACCAATATCCCGTCATTGCCGCCAATGCCCACACGCGCCCCTTCCGCCGCAAGTGGCTGAACGTGCTGACGGGACTGTTCATCCCTACGGGCGTCTTCTTCTACTTCCGCATGCTACGCTACCGCTTCAGGCTGTATAAAGACCTGCAGAGCGTGATACATACCAACAAACGGCTCTTACGCCGGATAGAGGAAAAAAATTAAGTAATACATATAAATAAGGTATATAGGAAACATGGAACAACTGAAACTGAATACAATCGAAGAGGCACTGGCCGACTTCAAGGAAGGTAAATTCGTCATTGTCGTAGACGACGAAGACCGCGAGAATGAAGGCGACCTGATTTGTGCCGCCGAGAAGATTACGCCGGAGATGGTGAACTTCATGCTGAAGAACGCCCGCGGCGTGCTCTGCGCTCCCCTCACCATCAGCCGTGCCGAGGAGCTGGAGCTGGCCCACCAGGTGCAGGACAACACGTCGCTGCTGGGCACGCCCTTCACCGTCACCGTCGACAAGATAGAAGGCTGCTCGACGGGCGTCAGCGCCCACGACCGTGCGGCCACCATCCGCGCCCTGGGCGACCCCACATCGACGGCGAAGACCTTCGGCCGTCCCGGACACATCAATCCGCTATATGCCCAAGACAACGGCGTGCTGCGTCGCAGTGGCCATACCGAGGCGGCCATCGACCTGTGTAAGCTGTGCGGCCTCTACCCTGCCGGTGCCCTCATCGAGATTATGAACGACGACGGCACGATGGCACGCATGCCCCAGCTGGTGGCCTTTGCCCAGGAGCACGACCTGAAGATTATCACCATCAAGGACCTGATAGCCTACCGCCTGCAGAAGGAGAGCCTGGTGGAGAAAGGCCAGGAGGTAGACATGCCTACCGACTACGGCCACTTCCGCCTGATACCCTTCCGTCAGAAGGCGAACGGTCTGGAGCACATGGCACTCATCAAGGGCGAGTGGAAGAAGGACGAGCCCGTGCTGGTGCGCGTCCACTCGTCGTGCATGACGGGCGACATCCTCGGCTCGAAGCGCTGCGACTGTGGCGAGCAGCTGCACAAGGCCATGCAGAAGATTGAGGAGGAAGGCCGCGGTGTCATCGTCTACATGCAGCAGGAAGGCCGCGGCATAGGTCTGATGAACAAGATTGCCGCCTACAAGCTGCAGGAGGAAGGTCTGGACACCGTCGACGCCAACATACACCTGGGCTTCAAGCCCGACGAGCGCGACTACGGCTGTGGTGCACAGATACTGCGCATGCTGGGTGTACAGAAGATGCGCCTGATGACCAACAACCCTGTGAAGCGCGTGGGTCTGGAGGCCTACGGACTGGAGATTGTCGAGAACGTCCCCATCGAGACAACCCCCAACGAGTATAACCTGCGCTACCTGCAGACCAAGAAGGAGCGCATGGGACACACGCTACACTTGAAATAAGGATTAACATTAAAAACGAAAAAATATGGCACAATTATCTGACCGTTTACAACGACTGGCCCCATCAGCTACGCTGGCCATGTCGCAGAAGAGCTCTGAAATGAAGGCTCAAGGTATTGACGTGATTAACATGAGTGTGGGCGAGCCCGACTTCAATACGCCCGACCACATCAAACAGGCCGCAAAGATGGCCATCGACGAGAACTACTCGCGCTATTCGCCCGTGCCCGGCTACCCCAATCTGCGTCAGGCCATCGCCCGCAAACTGGAGCGTGAGAACCACCTGCACTATCTGCCCAGCGAGATTCTGGTGTCAAACGGTGCCAAGCAGAGTGTCTGTAACACCGTCATGGCACTCGTCAACCCAGGCGACGAAGTCATCATCCCCACCCCCTACTGGGTGAGCTATCCGCAGATGGTGCTGCTGGCCGGCGGTCAGCCCGTATTCGTGGAGGCAGGCTTTGAACAGAACTTCAAGATGACGGCCGAGCAGCTGGAAGCCGCCATCACACCGAAGACACGCATGCTCATCCTCTGTTCGCCCAGCAACCCCACGGGTAGCGTCTATAGCAAGGCCGAGCTGCAGGCACTGGCTGAGGTCATCCTGCGTCACGACAACCTCTTCGTGCTGGCCGACGAGATCTACGAGCACATCAACTACATCGGCCGCCACGAGAGCATCGCACAGTTCCCGGGCATGAAGGAGCGCAGCATCATCGTCAACGGTGTCAGCAAGGCCTACGCCATGACCGGCTGGCGCATCGGCTATATTGCCGCACCCGACTGGATTATCGCCGGATGCAACAAGCTGCAGGGGCAGTACACCAGCGGACCGTGCTCAGTCAGCCAGATGGCTGCACTGACCGCCTATATCGACAGCCAGCAGTGCGTCGAGGACATGCGCCAGGCCTTTGAGCGCCGTCGCGACCTCATCGTCCGTCTGGCGAAGGACATCCCCGGACTGGAGGTCAACAAGCCTGAAGGTGCGTTCTACCTGTTCCCGAAGTGCTCGTCGTTCTATGGCAAGCAGACGCCCGACGGAAAGACCATCGCCAACAGCACCGATCTGGCCATGTATCTGCTGGAAAAAGGACACGTGGCAACCGTGGGCGGCGACGCCTTTGGCGACCCCGAATGCTTCCGTATGAGCTATGCTACCAGCGACGAAAATATCGTTGAAGCAATGCGTCGTATCAAGGAAGTGTTGGCTGCATTGGCATAAAAATAGGAAATATCAAGTTAAAAGTTCTTAATTAGGATAAAAGTACGACGCAATTTGTTATCTTTGCCGAGAAATACAAACTTGAAACAAGTATACAAAAAATCTAATATTCATTTTAACAACTAAAAAATTAAAAATTATGGCAACAACGCAAAAGGCTGCAGCCCCAGCCAAAAAGAATTCGGGCTTTGGTGGTGTTAAAGCTGCATGGATTATTCTCGTAATTTGTGCTATCGCTGGTTATAGCGTATGGTACTTCGTCATGGGTAACCCTGACAACTTCATCGGTGGCGACCGCAGCGGACATCCCGCCAACCTGCTGGGTACCGTCTATAAAGGTGGTTTCGTCGTAGGTCTGATCCTGACACTGTTGTTCACCGTCGTATGCCTCGGTATCGAGCGCTTCTTCGCTATCAAGAGTGCTTCTGGTAAGATGAATCTGGCTAAGTTCACCGCTCAGGTAAAGGACGCTATCCGCAACCAGAACTTCGACCAAGCTCGCGCTCTGTGCGACAAGATGCAGGGTTCTGTAGCAAACGTGGTGCTTGCTTCAATCAATATGTACCAGTCTGTAGAGGGCGAGGCCACTCTGAAGAAGGCTGCCAAGATCGCTAAGATCCAGCAGGCTCACGAGGAGGCTACTCAGCTGGAGATGCCTACCCTGCAGATGAACATGCCTATGGTTGCTACCATCGTATCTCTGGGTACCCTGACCGCTCTGTTCGGTACTGTGCTCGGTATGATCGGATCATTCCAGGCTCTGTCTGCTGGTGGTGGTGCTGACTCTATGGCTCTGTCTGCCGGTATTTCTGAGGCTCTTGTGAACACAGCATCTGGTATTTTGACCTCTTGGGTTGCTACCGTTGTTTACAACTTCTTCTCAAACAAGATCGACAAGCTGACCTACGCACTCGACGAGATTGGTTTCACCATCGCTGCTACTTACGATTCAAACCACAACGAGGCTTAATTTTTTAACCATTTAAAACTTTATAAACCAGTTTTAGTATGGCTAAAGTTAAGATACAGAAAAAAGACATCTGGATTGACATGACGCCTATGTCAGACGTGATGACGCTGCTTCTGTGCTTCTTTATGTTGACATCAACATTCTTGACGCCAGAACCCATCCAAGTCACCACGCCGAGCTCGGTGTCAGAGGTTAAGATTCCGGAGAGCGATGTCTTGAACATTCTGGTAAGCCCAGAAGGCAAGATATTCCTCGGTACGGAAAACAAGAACTACATGAAGGCGATGTTGGAGACGATGACCGACAAGTTCGGCGTCACTCTGAACGCAACACAGGAGAAGCACTTCCTCGAAGATGCTATGGCTGGCGCCCCCATGTCGCAGCTTGCTACTTACCTCAGCCTTGAGCCCGAGAAGATGGGCGAGGCCATCCAGACGCTCGGAATCCCCACCGATAGTATCGATGGCGGAAAGAGCGAGTTCCAGGAGTGGGTGAAGGCCGCCCGCGATGCCAACCCCGACATCCGTCTGGCCATCAAGTGCGACGCTAAGACCCCGTACAAGATGGTGAAGGCCATGATGTCTGAGCTCCAGGATATGAACGAGAACCGTTACCAGTTGATTACTAATCTTAAAACTGCATCGGAGGAATAAGCTATGGCAAAAAAGAATTTGAGTAAGCAGAAAAAGATGGATACCCGCGTGAACTTCACGCCAATGGTAGACATGATGATGCTTCTGATTACGTTCTTCATGCTGTGTACGACGCTGGCTAAGCCTCAGGCTATGCAGTTGACGATGCCCAGTAACGACCAGAACGTAGACGAGCAAGACAAGTCGGTAACGAAAGCCTCTCATACCATCACCCTGTACTTAGGTGCTAACGACAAGATCTGGTATGTTGCCGGTCTGCCCAACTACGAAGATCCCTCCTGTGTTAAGGAGACGAGCTACGGAGCCAAGGGTATCCGCGACGTCCTCATCAAGCACACGACAGAGGAAGGTGTAAACCCCATTGCCCGCATCATGGTAGCTAAGAAAGAGCTCGATGCCCAGAAGACTGCCTACAACAGCAAGATGACTGACGAGCAGTATCAGGAGGCGCTCTCGAGGCTGAAGAAGGGTGAGTTGCCCAACGGCGAGAAGGTACCCACGATGACCGTGATTATCCGCCCGCTGGAGACATCAACCTACGAGAACATGATTGCAGCTTTGGACGAGATGCTCATTTGCAGTATTGATAAGTATGTCATTGACAAGATTGGCCCACAGGATCAGGAACTGATCGATAAGGCCGGTGTCAAGTAACCCTAAAAAGAAGAAAGAACTATGGCAAAAATAGATCTTATTGACAACGGCTGGGTTGACCTCGTATTTGAGGGCAAGAACCATGCCTACGGTGCTTATCAACTGCGCAAAGAGACTGGTAAACGTAACATGAAGGCGCTGCTGGTTATGTTTATCATCGGAGCAGCCATTGCGGCTTTCGTAGCTATCAAAGGTGTCGTGGAGAACGCCATGAAACAGGACGTTGCCATCGAGGCCGATGTAGAGCTGGCAAAACTTGCTGAGAAGAAAGAAGCAAAGGTTGAGAAGAAAGAGCAACCGAAGTTAGAGAAAGTTGAAGTAGAAAAGGTGAAGAGCTCGGTGAAGTTCGTTCCTCCTGTAATCAAGAAGGACGACGAAGTGAAGCCGGAAGAAGAGTTGAAGTCTCAGGATGAGCTCAACAAGACCAACACCGCCATCGGTGCGTTCGACGTGAAAGGTAACGACGAAGCTGCAGGTGAAGTGCTGAAGGCTAAGGAAGTTATCGCACAGCCCGAACCCCCGAAGGAGGAAGAGACCAAGGTCTTCGACGTCGTTGAACAGATGCCGTCGTTCCCCGGAGGTCCCTCGGCCCTGTTCGAGTATCTCTCGAAGAACATCAAGTATCCGGTTGTAGCCGAGGAGAACGGTATCCAGGGTCGTGTTATCGTGACCTTCGTCGTTGAGCGCGACGGTTCAATCACCGACGTTCGCGTCGTGAAGTCTGTTGACCCGTCACTCGACAAGGAAGCACAGCGCGTGGTCAAGAGCATGCCTCGCTGGATTCCTGGTAAGCAGAACGGTTCGGCCGTACGTGTGAAGTACACCGTTCCCGTCACCTTCAGACTGCAATAACAACAATGAACAGAAACGCATTCAATAACATTATTGGATTAACACTCATTTTAGGCTTGTTCCTCGCATGTGGGAACAAGCCTAAAAATACTAAGGCCGAGGAGGACTACCAGCGCGCCGCCCGTTACTTTACAGCCGACGAGAGCTTTAGCCCCATCCTCAACGAAGCCTTGGACGTATTCATGTACCGTAGTCCACTCGACACGCTGGAGGCAGAATACACCAACGAACAAGACGCCATCAAGAAGCTGATGAATCTTGAGACATGGCTGGCTTTCACGTCGCGCGACTTCACAGAGAAGGAGCGTCAGAACCTGAAAGACCGAAAATACCTGCCACGCACCATCGTCATTGCCTACGACGGGCTGGCCATCATCGTCAACAATGCCAACCGCGACACCTGCATCACCGTACGCGACTTTAAGCGTATACTGAAAGGCGAGGCCGTCCGTTGGGCCGACATCTACCCGCAGTCTAAGCTGGGGACCATCGACGTCTGTTTCGACAATCCGCTGTCGAGCACCGTGCGCTGGTGTGTTGACTCGCTGCTAGGCGGTCAGGAGATCAAGGCACCCAACATCGGTGCCGTCAAGAACAGTGCAGCCGTGATTGACTATGTCGAGAAGCACGACAATGCCCTCGGCATTATCGGCTCCAACTGGCTGAACGACAGCCGTGACACCACGAATGTCACCTTTAAGAAGAATATCACCGTTATGAAGGTTAGCCGCATGGACACTGCTACAGCATCCAACAGCTGGCAACCCTATCAGTACTATCTATACAACGGCAACTATCCGCTGATACGCACCATCTATGCGCTGCTCAACGAGCCGCGGACCGGTCTGCCCTCGAACTTCGCCCACTTCTGCCGCCTGCCCAAGGGTCAGCTGATTATCCAGAAGTCGGGACTCCTGCCCATTCAGGCAGCCACCAACGTACGTGAAATCTATGTAAACTACTCGAAAGAATAAACTTTTTCGGGTTTGAATCGTCATAGAGGTAAGAGTTGGGAATTTTGAATGAACAATTAGGAATGAAGAATTAGGAGTTATAAACCGTTTAAAAACGAAAATTATGAAAACAATGAAATATCTATTCATCGCAGCGCTGATGACAGGATTCGGCGCTACAGCTATGGCTCAGGACGGCTCAAAGGCCGACGTGGATGCCGTCAAGAAGATTATCAGTAGTAAACCCGCCGATCTGGACAAGCAGATGAAGCCGTTCTACAAGGCCAACAAGAAAAATGCCGACAATCTGGTTGCCTTCGGTCGCGAGTTCATGAACGTCAAGGACACAGCAAACGCCAAGGTTTATGCAGACTATGCCCTGCAGGCTTCGAAGAACAAGTGCGCAGGTGCTTTCCTGCTGTTAGGCGACATTGAGGCCCTTGGTGATAATGGCGGTGGTGCTGCTGCCCAGTACGAGCAGGCCATCTATGTGGACCCCAAGAATCCCGATGCCTACTACAAGTATGCGAACGTTTACCGTAAGATCAGCCCCAATGGTGCCGTTGCCAAGCTGGAAGAGCTGCGTGCCCAGCGCCCTGATATCTCCGTTGATGCACTGGCCGGCCGTATCTATTATATGTCTAACGAGTTCGACAAGGCCCTGGCTGCCTACGACAAAGGAGACATGAGCAAGATGGAAGAGCGCGACCTGAGCGACTATGCCATGTCAGCCTTTTTCAAGGGTAAGAACCAGAAAGCCCTTGACATTGCCAAGTATGGTCTGACACGTGCTCCGCGTCATGCTGCCTTCAACCGTCTGGCCTTCTTCAACAGCACTGACCTGAAGAAGTATGACGATGCGCTGGTATATGCCGACGCCCTGTTCAATAAGAGCGACTCAGCTAAGTTCTCTTACTACGACTATGTATACTACGGAAAAGCCCTGAGCGGTGCCAAGCAGCACGAGAAAGCCATTGAGATGTTCAAGAAAGCCCTGGAGCAGGACGACCTCGACAACAAGGCTAAGCGTGCAGGTGTCATCAAGGACCTGTCTACGGCCTATCAGGAGCAGGAGGACTTCCCCAATGCCATCAAGCACTATCAGGAATACCTCAACAATGTCGAGAAGGCTTCTGCCAACGATATCGCCGCCCTGGCCAGCCTGCACATGCAGCATGGTAGCTCTCTGCAGGACCCCGAGGCTAAGAAGGCTGCCTTCCTGAAAGCCGATGCCGTATATAACGACCTCACCAACAAGTTTGAGAATGCTGCAGAGTATGCCACCTTCATGCGTGCCCGTCTGAACACGCAGCTCGACCCCGACTCTAAGCAGGGTCTGGCCAAGCCATACTACGAGAAACTCATCGATCTCATTGCTCCCCGTGCTGATAAGGACGCTACGGAGCGTGCACGCCTCATTGAGTCGTACCGCTACATGATCGCCTACTACTTCATCGTCCAGGACGACAAGGCTACCGCTAAGGACTATGCGCAGAAGCTGATTGAGATTGATCCTGAGAACGAGATTGCCAAGCAGGTGCTCGACGCGACCAAGTAAAGGCATCCCTATCATAACACAGCGCCCGTCTTCATTACGAAGACGGGCGCTATTGTTTGATATCCATTGATTCTTTATGGCTTCTTCGGATCAGCATGCAGACTTTCTATCGCTCCTGTCAACGGATTCATCTGCAGATGGGTCTGGAAACGCTTAAAGAGATCGGCGCCACGCAACTCGAGGAATCCGAACTGGGGGGCCAGGAACTCAAAGGAGCACAGTTGTTCGTCGTTACGATGCAACGACACCCTGATGCGTCCAGGCACATTGGCATAGATGCCTCTGTTCTTCTTATCCAACGGCTTCTCAAATATGTCTGGCGTGGTGTGATGCAAATCTTCTATAGTCATATAATAAGGTACGCCCGAGAGATCGTCCTTATCCACCAGGCCGATATGCCGCGACAGTCGGAAGAGCACATCCTTGCTAACCTCCTGTTCGGGACATACCGTGATGGTATGTGCTATGGTGTCGCGGGTCAGCGTGCCACGGAACAGTGCCTCCATGGCATCTGCCTGACGGTCTATCTCGTCGAGCATCAACTGTAGCTGGCGGGCATCTTTCGGCATATCGTCTGCTTCGCCGGTAATCAGCTGGCGACGATGAAGCTGCAGGTCTACCAACTGCGAGGCCGTCAGCTCAGCCACCTTGGCCGTACTGCCTGCCGCCAGGATCTCTGCACTCAGATAGCGGCGCGACTGTGGCTGTGAGCGTTTGGCTGACGGAGTGAACGGCACATAGCGCGGAGCCTTCAGCGGTTCAGCATTGATGGCCTGCAGAATGCCATCCTCGCTGACATGCACCTCAGCCGTCTCACACTTGCCGCCCTTGAATCTGACGGCAAAACACTTCGACGTATCCCTGACCGCCGTCTGTTCGACGACACAGTCTATCAGCCGGTAGGTTTCTTCCTCGGCCTGCTCAATCTCGCTCAGCTGCAGGTAGCGCTCCGCATATTTGGCGAAAATTCCCGGACGATAAGTCGTCTTCTCTATCAACAGATGAAATTTCAGCTCCGTCTTGGGCAGGAAGTAGATGATGCCTTCAGGTGTACGTCCCGCCTTGACGGGAGTAGACTCCGGCTGGGCTACCGCCATAGCGGCAAAAAACAAAAAGGCTGTGGTTAGTAGCTGTCTCATACCGTCGCAAACAATGGTTATTCCTTGATTCTCTTGAAGGCCTGGGGCAGATAATTGATGATATCTCCAGCAATCAGACTTTCCTGACCCAACTCTTGTGCTGCCAAGTCACCAGCGAGACCATGGAGATAAACACCCACCACGCAGGCTTCTTGAGGCTTGTAGCCACGGGCAAGCAGTCCGGTGATGATGCCTGTCAGCACATCGCCACTACCTGCAGTAGCCATGCCGGCATTACCTGTCGGATTGAACAGCACATGTCCGTCGGGACAGCACACGGCCGTATAGCGGCCCTTCAGCACCACATATCCCTGCAGACGCTCCGCCAGATTGCTGGCCTTGGTCAGCCGCTCATAGCTATCGGCAGAATGACCATCCAGGCGGTCGAGCTCTTTCGGATGTGGCGTCAGAATGATACCCTTCGGCAACTGCTGCAGCCACGCGCGACGGTTCGCCAGGATATTCAGGGCATCGGCATCGACCACGACAGGACACTGCGTACGGCGCAGTTGGGCAATCAGCGCAATAGCCGTCTGCTCGCTCTGTCCCAGTCCAGGGCCTATGCCCAATGCATGGTAGTCGTCCATATCTACGGGTTCGGTAAACATGGTCTCTTCCGATCCACACTGTACAATGGCCTCAGGGATAGACATCTGGATGACAGGGAGATTTCTTCTGGGTGAGTTCACGGTCACCTTGCCGGCTCCTGAGCGCAGACAGGCACGGGCTGCCAAGACGGCTGCGCCAGCCATGCCGTAGCTGCCTGCTATCAACATGGCACTACCCATCTGTCCCTTGTGGGCAAATGCCGGACGGTCCAGCATCAGCGAGCGCATGTCGCGCTCCTCTACTAACGTATATGGTGCGTCTATCTTCTCGATACCCTCCTGACTCAGTCGGATATCCAACACACGCAGTTGACCAAGATACTGCTGATTCTCAGCAAAGAGGAATGCCAGCTTCAGCTGTTGCAGAGTCAGCGTCACCGTTGCACGAATAATGTTGGCACGTATGTTATAAGTATTGTCCTCAGTCATCAGACCCGACGGCACATCGATGCTCACCACCTCTGACGGCGACTGATTGATATACTTCACCAGCGAGGCAAAGCCTCCAGCCAATGGCTTGTTCAGCCCCGAACCGAAAAGACCATCGACGACCAGCATACCTTCATTCAGATAGGGTGGTTCAAACTCTTGCATCACCTCGACGAACTGCTTGATGCGTTTGCAGTCCTGCAGGCGTTTCTTATTGGCCATACAGTCGGGCGACAGATGTCCGCTAATGTTAAACAGGTATACCTGCACCTGGTAGTTTTCCTCGGCCAACATACGTGCCACTGCCAAGGCGTCACCTCCATTGTTTCCCGGTCCGGCAAACACCACGACAGGCACCGTTGCCGACCAACGTTCCATAATGGCACGCGTCAAAGTTTTGCTTGCGCGCTCCATCAAATCAAGACTCGAAACAGGTTCGTTCTCGATGGTATATTTGTCCAGCTCATGTATCTGAGCACTTGTAAATATCTTCATTATGGTGCAAAAATACGAAAAATATGCTAATCAATACCTATTCTTTGCCGAAAATTTAGTAATTTTGTAGCAAAATTAATAATTATAGGCTATGAGCATTGTAAAAATCAAGGACAAAACGTTCAAAACGTCCATCCCGGAAGCAGAGATTCTGCAACACATCAAGGCCGTTGCCGCACGAATCAACAAGGACATGGAGGGCAAGAATCCACTGTTCCTCGCCGTGCTTAACGGGTCGTTTATGTTTGCCGCCGACCTGATGAAGGAAATCACCATTCCCTGCGAGATATCATTTGTCAAGCTGGCGTCCTATCAAGGCGTGCTGTCTACTGGTAAGGTACGCGAAGTCATCGGTCTGAACGAAGACATCAACGGACGCACCGTCGTCATCGTTGAGGACATCATCGACACGGGGCGCACCATGCACCAGATGCTCGACTCGCTACAGACGCGCAATCCTGAGGCAATACATCTCTGCACGCTCTTTGTCAAGCCCGACAAGATTGAGGAGCCATTAGACATCGAGTATGCTGCCTTCACCATTCCCAACGACTTTATCGTAGGCTATGGACTGGACTACGACCAGCAGGGACGCAACCTCCGGGAGATTTACACGCTTGTAGAATAAACACACACACCCAATGAGAGAAATTAAACTGCCGCATCTGCCCAGTGATGTCGAGGAGCGTAAAAGCGACCTCCTGACTGACCTGTGGTATAAAGGCAAAGAAACACAAATTAAACCAGACAAACAAGAAAAGCGTATTCAGATGAAGAACATCGTGATTTTCGGTGCCCCAGGTTCAGGTAAGGGCACACAGAGTGACTTAATTATCGAGCAGTACGGCCTTGGCCATATCTCTACTGGCGACGTGCTGCGCAACGAGATCAAGAAAGGAACCGAACTGGGTAAGACTGCCCAGCAGTTTATTGACAACGGACAGCTGATTCCCGACGATCTGATGGTCAGCATCCTTGCCAATGTCTACGACTCGTTCGGTCGTGGCCATAAAGGCGTTATCTTCGACGGCTTCCCCCGCACCATTCCGCAGGCTGAAGCCCTGAAGCAGATGCTTAGTGAGCGTGGTGACAAAATTGCCGCCATGATTGAGCTCGACGTACCTGAGGACGAACTGATGAAGCGTCTGATTCTGCGCGGACAGCAGAGTGGCCGTGCTGACGACAACGAGGAAACTATCAAGAAGCGCCTGGTCGTCTACCATTCTCAGACCCAGCCCCTCATCGAGTGGTATGCCAACGAAGGTCTGCACCACCACATCGACGGTCTCGGCACGCTGGAGCGTATCTTCGCAGACATTAAGAAGGTGATTGATAACCTATAAGGACTATGGGGCCCATTAGCCCCATGAGCCCCATGAGATAAGAAAATATGGAAAGCAACTTCGTAGACTACGTCAAGATATACTGTCGCAGCGGCAAGGGCGGCAAGGGTTCTATGCACTTGCGCCACGTGAAGTACAACCCTAACGGCGGCCCCGACGGGGGTGACGGCGGCAAGGGTGGCAGCATCATCCTGCGCGGCAATCACAACTACTGGACGCTGCTGCACTTGAAGTACGAGCGCCACATCTTCGCCGAACATGGTGGCAACGGCGGACGCGACAAGTGTCACGGCACCGACGGCAAGGATGTGTATATCGACGTGCCCTGTGGAACGGTTGTTTACAATGCCGAAACAGGCAAGTATGTCTGCGACATCACCTACGACGGTCAGGAGATTGTGTTGCTCAAAGGTGGCCGCGGTGGCTTGGGCAATTACCAATTCCGCACCGCCACCAATCAGGCACCGCGCTATGCACAACCTGGTGAGCCTATGGAGGAGATGACCATCATCCTTGAGCTGAAGCTGCTGGCCGACGTCGGACTGGTGGGCTTCCCCAATGCCGGCAAGTCTACGCTGCTGGCGTCGCTGTCGAATGCCCGTCCGAAGATTGCCAACTATCCGTTTACCACCATGGAGCCCTCGCTGGGCATTGTGGGCTACCACGACAACAAGTCGTTTGTCATGGCCGACATCCCAGGTATCATCGAGGGGGCTGCCGAAGGCAAGGGGCTTGGTTTGCGCTTCCTGCGCCATATCGAGCGCAACTCGCTGTTGCTGTTTATGGTGCCGGGCGATACCGACGACATCAAGCGCGAATATGAGATATTGCTCGACGAGTTGCGCCGCTTCAATCCCGACATGCTCGACAAGCACCGCGTGCTGGCCATCACCAAGTGTGACCTGCTGGACGCTGAACTCGTGGAGATGTTACGCGAGACGCTGCCCGACGACCTGCCCTGTGTATTTATCTCGGCCGTAGCCAACCAAGGCCTCAACGAGTTGAAGGATGTGCTGTGGCGTGAGCTCAATGCTGACAGCAACAAACTGGCTGCCGTGATGGCCGAAGACACGCTGGTACACCGCGACAAGGACATGACACGCTTCCTGGAGGAGCTGGCCGACGAGGGCGAGGACGAAGACATCGAATACATCGATGACATAGAAGATGTCGACGATTTTGAAGACTTAGACGACTTTGAATACGAGGAGGACGAGCCATGAGACTGCGTCACCTGTTGATTTCCACCACGCTGACGCTCACGCTCACGGCCTGTGCACAGACCAAGTTTACAGCCCTCGAGCAACAGCAGATCAGCATAGAAGACACCACGCTCTTCGAGCGTTATGATGCCTTCACCGTCGACTTTGCCGCCATGCGCGACAAAGACTACAGCTTTCCGCTGCCAGTCGGTAAGGCCCGTCAGGTGAAAGACTATATGGTGGAGATTGACACGCGCCGTGGTGATGCCGTCAAGGCGATGTTTCCTGGTGTGGTGCGCCTGTCGCGCAACAATCCAACCTTCGGCAACGTCATCGTCGTACGCCACGACAACGGCCTGGAGACGGTCTATGGCAACAATGCCCAAAATCTGGTGAAGTCGGGCGACCGCGTAAAAGCTGGACAGACCATTGCCATTGTCGGCAGCAATCACCAACGCACCTACAGTCTGTTCGCCATCATGGTGAACGGACGACGCATTAATCCTGAGACCATCATCTCGCTGGAGAGCCACCAGTTGCGCCCGCAGACGCTGCTTTTCCAGCGCACGGCCGACTGGAAGGTCGACATCAGCGTACTCCGCCAGCCCGTCATCGAGCAGCAGGCACCGCTACAATGGTGGAGCTATCCCCTACCCGACGCTAAGGTCATCAGTCCCTATGGCAAGCGCGGTGGACGACGCCACACAGGTGTAGACCTGAAGACCAAGGCCAACGACGAGATACGGGCAGCCTTCGACGGCGAGGTCGTCTTCTCCGGTCCCTATTCGGGCTATGGAAATCTGGTGCGCATTCGCCACGACAACGGCCTGGAGACCTACTACAGCCACAACAGCAAGAATCTGGTGAAGGCCGGCGAACAGGTCAAGGCTGGACAAGTCATTGCACTGACCGGACAGACGGGACGTGCCTCTACGCCTCACCTGCATTTCGAGACGCGCATCAACGGACAGCCCGTCAATCCCAATACCTATTTCGACCACGCCACCCACTCGCTGCGCCTCGACGCTTTTAGCAAGAAGAAGGACGGCTACGTCATCAAACGGCGCTGATTACCCGTCTATACGCCAGCAAGAGAAACAACCGCTTATGAGTGCCAATATCCCACAGGAGTTCAACAACTTTTTCCTGAAAGATGTGTCGTTTGTCAACCTGATGACACGCCGCATCTTCAACATATTGATTGTCGCCAACCCCTACGACGCCTTCATGCTCGAGGACGACGGCCGCATCGACGAGAAGATTTTCGACGAGTACTCGGAATTGGGTATGCGCTATCCACCGACGTTCACACAGGTGTCGACGACGGAAGAGGCCAACGAGGTGTTGAAGACGACAGATATCGACCTGGTCATCTGTATGCCGGGTAATGCCGACAACGACGCCTTTGCCGTAGCCCGCGACATCAAGCAGGTGGCGCCACAGGTGCCCTGCGTGGTGCTCACACCTTTCTCACACGGTATCACCAAGCGCATTGAGCACGAGGACATGTCGATCTTTGACTATGTATTCTGCTGGCTGGGCAACACGAACCTCATCCTCTCTATTATCAAGCTGATTGAGGACAGGATGAACATCGACCACGACATCAACGAGGCCGGTGTACAGATGATTCTGCTCGTCGAAGACAATATCCGTTTCTACTCTTCGGTGTTGCCGAACCTCTATAACTACATCTTGGCGCAGTCGAAGAACTTCTCGACAGAGGCGCTGAACCCCCACGCTGCTGCCCAGCGCAAGCGTGGCCGCCCCAAGGTGGTGCTCGCCACCAACTATCAGGAGGCCATGGAGTGGTACGAACGTTATCACGACAACGTGCTGGGCGTCATCAGCGACACGCGTTTTCCCATGCAGGCCCATGAAGGGCGCCTGTCACATGTCGAGGAGGGCGACGCCGAGGCTGGTCTGAAACTGTTGCGCGAGATACGTCGTCGCGACGAGTATGTGCCACTCATCCTGCAAAGCTCCGAGATTATCAACAAGGAGAAGGCCGAGCGTGAGGGCTTCCGCTTTGTCGACAAGAACTCGAAGAAGATGAATGTCGACCTGCGCCAGCTCATTGAAGAGCACATGGGCTTTGGTGATTTCGTCTTCCGCGACCCAAAGACACGCAAAGAGGTGGCCAGCGTATCGACGCTGAAAGAGCTGCAAGACATCATCTTCCAGATTCCCGCCGATTCGTTCCAATATCACGTGTCGCGCAACCACATGAGCCGCTGGCTCTGTGCCCGCGCCATCTTCCCCGTCAGCCAATTCCTGAAGACCGTCACATGGCATAAGTTGCAGGACCTGGACGCCCACCGACAGATTATCTTCGACGCCATCGTGCAGTATCGCCGCATGAAGAATATAGGTGTCGTGGCCGTCTTCGACCGCTTGAAGTTCGACCGCTATGCCCACTTTGCACGCATCGGCGACGGTTCGCTGGGCGGTAAGGGCCGTGGCCTGGCGTTCCTCGACAACATCATCAAGCGTCACCCTGAGCTGAACCAGTTTGGCAATGCCACCGTACAGATTCCGAAGACCGTCGTGCTGTGTACTGACTTCTTCGACGAGTTCATGGACAAGAACAACCTGTGGAGTATCGCGCTGAGCGACGCACCCGACGAAGAGATACTCAGCCACTTTATGCGGGCACAGCTGCCCGACGCGCTGATCGCCGACTTCTTCACCTTCTTCGAAGCCATCAAGGCTCCTATCGCCGTACGCTCGTCGTCATTGCTCGAAGACTCGCACTACCAGCCGTTTGCAGGCATCTACTCGACGTACATGATACCTTATCTGGACGACAAGTACGAGATGCTGCGCATGCTGGCCTGTGCCATCAAGGGCGTCTATGCGTCGGTATACTACAAGGACTCGAAGGCCTACATGACTGCCACGTCGAACGTCATCGACCAGGAGAAGATGGCCGTCATCCTGCAGGAAGTCGTCGGCCAACAGTACGGCACGCGCTTCTACCCCACCTTCTCGGGTGTGCTGCGCTCGCTGAACTACTACCCCATCGGCGACGAGACGGCCGAAGAGGGTATCGCCTCGCTGGCACTCGGACTGGGCAAATACATCGTCGACGGCGGACAGACGCTGCGCGTGTCGCCCTACCACCCCACACAAGTGCTGCAAACCAGCGAGATGGAGACAGCGTTGCGCGAGACACAGACACGCTTCTATGCCCTCGACATGTCGCATGTCGGCGACGACTTCAAGGTCGACGACGGCTTCAACATTCTGAGCCTCCGTGTAAAAGAGGCCGACAAGGACGGCTCGCTGCAAGGCATTGCCTCGACCTTCGACCCTGTCGACCAGATTATCCGCGACGGTCTGTACGAAGGCGGCCGCAAGGTCATCTCCTTTGCCGGCGTATTGAAGTACGACATGTTCCCACTACCGAAGATTCTGCAACTGGCCCAACAGCTTGGCGCCGAAGAGATGCGCCGTCCTGTCGAGATTGAGTTTGCGTGCAATCTTAACAGAGGTGAGGGACAAGAGGTAACCGGCGAGTTCTATCTGCTACAGATTCGTCCTATCGTCGACTCGAAACAGGTGCTCGACGAAGACCTCGCCGCCATCCCCGACGAGCAGTGCCTGCTGCGTTCGCACAACTCGCTGGGCCACGGCATCTCGGAAGACGTCGTCGACGTGGTGTATGTCAAAACCGACGACGACTTCACCGCTGCCAACAATCCCCAGATAGCCTGCGAGATAGAAGAGATCAACCGCCGCTTCCTGGCTGACGACAAAAACTACATACTCATCGGTCCGGGCCGTTGGGGATCGAGTGACCCCTGGTTGGGCATCCCCGTCAAGTGGCCCCACATCTCCGCCGCACGTGTCATTGTCGAGGCCGGTCTGAAGAACTACCACGTAGACCCCTCGCAGGGCACCCACTTCTTCCAAAACCTCACCTCGTTTGGCGTCGGCTACTTCACGGTGAACACCTATACGGGTGACGGCGTGCTGCAGAAAGACGTCCTCGACAGCATGCCCGCCGTCGAAGAGACGCAGTATGTGCGCCACGTCCGCTTCGACCAGCCCCTAAAGGTAATGATGGACGGCAAGAAGCAGCACGGCGTCGTACTGCTGCCATAATATCAGACAGTTTGATATGCCTATAAATAGCTGCCTGAGGGCGTCGTATTGCACTCTGACCAAGGATGGCACTACCAGCACGTAGCCTATCAGAATAGTCTAAAGAAACATGGCATTATCCAAAGCATGTCTCGCAAGGGAAATTGTCTGGATAACGCCA